>C688J18823_10002227_pt1 | contig 12148 bp, 15 predicted proteins | sample HopSoiMetagenom1_FD_18823 | JGI IMG/M metagenome (IMG submission 18823) | reverse complement strand
CATGCGGAGTTCTCAACATTTCCGCGCGCAAGCGCGGCTGTACGCTGATATCGCGCGGACACTAAGCGACCGGAAGGCCGCCGACACCGCGATGGCCACAGCCGCCGAGTGTCTCGCCAAAGCTGAAGAAATGGAGCTGCGGGAACGAGAATCAGAGAGTCGAATAAAGAGCCTTCATTAGGGTGTGGAAGCCGCAAATGGCTGGATCTCGTTCGAAGGTGCTCTCGGCCGCCACATGCCGAATGAAAGCAGAAGAATGCCGCTACATGGCAGCATCAGCGGAGGATGACGACCAGCGCACAATGCTGGAGCAGCTTGCCCGATCGTGGCTACAGCTTGCCCGTGATGTCGAAACGAAGAGACTTATCCGCTGACGTCGTCTGCAAAGCCGGCATAGTCTACCGCCAGTTTTGGGACGAAGACTGATCGCTTGCCGAGTTCCTCCTGTTCTCGAGGCTCTATGGATCGGCAACAGAGGCTCTTCCTGCTCCAGTCGTGGCGCCCGGCACGTTGCGATCTGTGCGATGGTCGGCGTTGCTGAGCAAGCCCACAGCTCCAACAAGGAAAAGAGCGAACAGTGCGAGGATTATGGCTGTGTTGCGTTTCATCAGGNGTCAATGAAATCACCCGCAGTCCGTTCGTCCGCAAAACGGAAATTGCTTTTTGGGTTATCTTTTGACGCTGCACGACGGATGCTATGTCAAGAACCTTGCACGAGAAGGGGCGCGCTGCCGCGCCCACATGGAACGTACGGTTCCGAAGTGGCCCATGATGGGCCCTGTCCTTGGACGATTATGTACGAGCGAGGAGACCAGAGAATCCACGGAAGATGTCTGGGATCGTAACGGCTAAAGCCGCTGATTGATCAATCTGGCCCCCCGCTGATAGGTGACATAGTCCCAGAGCCAGTCCAGCGCCACGATAAACCGATTGCGCGCACCAATGAGGTGGTAAATGTGAGCGATGCTCCAGAACACCCAGGCCGCGGCGCCTCGTAGTTGGAGCGCCCCTATCGAAACAATCGCCGACCTCCGACCGATGGTCGCTAGGTCTCCGTAGTGCTTGTAGGCAAACCGGCCTGGCGGCGCAGATCCTCCTACCCGCGCGGCAATCAGACGTCCCACGTATCGACCCATTTGCTTTGCCGCAGGGGCGACGCCCGGCACCGCTTTCCCGCTCGGTCCGGCCACATGAGCAGTATCTCCAATGGCGAAGATGTTCGGAGCACCTGGAATGGAAAGATCAGGCTGAACTTCCACGCGCTGCGCGCGGTCGACCGCCGCTCCGAGCCATAGGCCCGCTGGAGAGGCTTTGACGCCCGCGGCCCATATGATTGTCGCTGTTTCTATGCGGCTTCCGCTCGCCAAGCTGATCCCCGCTGCGTCGCACGACGTCACGAGGCTGGACAGCCGCACGTCCACGCCCAGCCGGCCGAGCGCTTGGCGGGCGTAGGCGGCAAGGGGGCCCGGAAAGGCGGTCAGCAGCCGCGGGCCCGCTTCAAGGAGAATAATGCGGGCGCTGCGAGGATCGATATGCCGAAAGTCGCGCGCCAGGGCGAGTCTGGCGACATCCGCGATGGCGCCCGCCACTTCAACTCCGGTCGGGCCGCCCCCCACGATCGCGAATGTCAGAAGCCGCGCCTGCTTGGCCGGATCGGTCTCGATCTCTGCATGTTCGAATGCAAGGAGTATCTTTCGCCGAATCTCAACNGCGTCTTCAATTCTCTTCAGTCCGGGAGCCACCTCAGCCCACTCGTCGCGTCCGAAGTACGAGTGTGCGGCGCCGGTGGCGAGCACGAGATAATCGAAGGGGTAGAATTGCTCTGCGGCGGTTCTCACGACGCGCGTCTCGCGATCCACGGCAACGACATCGCCCATAACAACGCGCACGTTCTCCTGTTGGCGCAGAATTGATCGAATTGGCCATGCAATGTCCGCCGGCGAGAGCGCGGCCGTCGCGACTTGGTAGAGCAGCGGTTGGAAACAATGATGATTCTGCCGGTCAATCAACGTAATTTGTACTTTGCCGTCTCTCAGCGCCTTCGCTGCCTCCAGCCCGGCAAACCCGCCGCCGACGATCACTACACGCGCTGGCGACTCGCGGCTGGTCAAAGCCACAATGCCCAGGCAGGGATCACCACCGCCAGCACGACAAGGAAGCCAATCAGGATCCACGCCGCTCCGGGGCCCGAGCTTTTTCCCTCATGCGCTCCTGCCCGGCGCTCCACGCTTCTAGCCTTGCCGACGAGGTTGGCAGGAACGGGCGTACCTGCCGCCTCTTCATCCGCGCCAAGCGGGGCCGCTGCAGGATCTGACCAGTCGACCTTATCCCCAGTGCGTCCGTGATCGATATCTGATCGGAGCTGCTCGACGGTGCTCCCGCCGAAAATTTTGTTGACACGCATTTCCGTGCTCCTTCTCCGAAGACGAACTCGGCTAGCCAAGCACAGTTCCTCCCGCCGGACACTATCCCCGTGCTCTGTCAGGTGACTTGCACAGAACCATCAGCGATGCACGGCGTGATGTCGCGCCATCCATCGCCGCAATGCAGTTGGCATCAATGGAACGTGCCCGCCGTCCATTCGTTGGCGGCCGGAGGTCCCGAATGAAGTTCGTATCTGTGTTTGTTGCAGCAGCAGTGTTAGCCACCGTCGCGATGGCCGCCTGGATTTATGGTACATTCAACGTCACGACCAATGAACAGACGCCGGGCGGATTTACTCAGCAGACGGTTGGCGAGAGCAAGGCCGGTCGATCTCAAGACATGCCGGCTGGCGAGGCATCGGACAGAGCGGACACGACAGAAACTGGAAGGCGTGCGCAAANGCTCACCGGGACCGGCAGCGGCGACATGCCGCTTTNGCCGGAGCAAAGCGCGCGGTTGCGTGAATACTTCAGGTCTAACCCGGCACGTCAGAATGACGACACCTTCGGAATTGCGATCGGGGCCTCGGTGCCTCGGCAGGTTGCTCTTGAACCACTGCCGCCGGAGCTCGCGGACGTAATGGGCAAATACCAGGGCGATGAGTACGTGCTGGTGAAGGGACGGCTCATTGTCGTCGAGCCCAAAGCCCGGCGCATAGTTGCCATCATTCCGGTCGCCTAGATGCCGGTGAGACGCGCCGCTCGCGGCGGCGCTCGGGCGCACGCCAGCATAGCTGGCGTGCGTAAGCGCGAGGCAATCCCCGAGGAGAGGTGACACACGAGAAGCCAAAGCGCGATTAACGTTCCGCGGGTTTGTCGCTGCGCTGCACCGCGACTCGAGAAAGGGCTTAAAGAGGCTCCCGCACCATGACGATTTGGGATAGCCCGCACCGCTTGCACTCATACTCACGTTTAGAGTCGCGGTCGGTAGCAGTCACCGTTGTACTAACCCGGCCGAGCCACATGCGCGTGTTGCATACTCGGCATAGCGGCGCGTGAGTGTCGACGTATTCATCCGCCGGGATTGTTTTTTCTTCGTGCAGAAACGGCATCTTTTCCTCTTGGGCTGAGAGACCGGCTGCTCGCTTGGAGCCGCCGGATCTCACCAGGCTCGGCCTAGCACTCTCGGTGCTTCCTCCGCGCCCGAATTGGTGTCGCGCAGTGAATAACTAATGATGACGTTGCCGGTTGCAAGCTAACTTGCGCCTAACTTCAGAAGCACCGCTTCAGCTTTCTGCACGGAACCCGGCACGACGAAAGCAGCGGCGAGCACTCGCACTCGTCTCATGCCTTCTGAGGTATGTCGTTGGGAACTTGCGCGGGCATAGTNGGCGGCGCATCGGCGCTGTACGTCGCGACAAGCCGCGCCTTCTTTCTCCATTCCTTCAGGATCACGTTTGCCGTTCTGCCGTCGCTCGCTGTCTGCTGCGCCGTTAACACCGCTGCTTCCAAGGCGGGCTTTGCCTCTTCGAACTCTCGATCGCTGCCGAGCACAGCCGATCGTAAAATCCAGCGGCCCGTACTTTGTTGCAGCAGCAGAATGTCGACTTCCAGTACCATTTTCCCACAACACGGGAACCGACCGCCCCGTTCCCAAGAGCAGCATGCGGCTTGGTCGACCCTTGTCGCAAAGGCCCGTGCCTAAACAATTGCACGCCGCAGGCGTTCAATTCTCTCCCGGTCCGCAGCCGTCCCAGGAACGAGATAACGGATGTACCGTTGAGCCTTCGGCTGGTGCTTGCCGGGAGAAAGCCATGAACGAGAGAAAAATAGACGAAGCCTTGATCCAGACGTTCCCTGCGAGCGATCCACCGGCGTTTGTAGGCAACACAGCTTCACAGGAGTCCGGCCTGCCGCTGGACCAATCGCGGCTTGAGCCGGCGTTGCGCTTGGGTGGTGGACGGATTATTCGAACGGCAGCGGACGCCTTGGCACTGCTAAGGGAGCACGAGACACGGCCGGGTGTAGACGACCGAGACGAAGTTTTGCACGAGATTGAGCGGGCTCGGGATCGGACCGCGATGGCAGCAGCCTTACGGCGCTTCCAGGCATGGGCCAGCAACTGGGCAATGCTGGTTCAGCCCGTACAACACAAGTCCGAGCGCCGGTAGACAACGCGCCAAATCGCTCGGGTGCGGTGTGGGCTTCGGCCGCCGAACCGCACCTTACGACCGGCCGATTTCGCCAGGCCTGACCTCAAAGTTCAGATTCCACGGCAACGTCAAGACGACGCCGCCCAAAAGCCCGGCGGCCGCAGTGAAGTGGGCGATCGGAAGCCCCCATTGATCGGCCACGGCGCCCCAAACGATGCTTCCAAGGGAGAGCGAGCCGAAAAACACTGAAATAAAAACTGCCAATCCGCGTGCGCGAACCCAATCGACCAGCGCGGTCTGAGCCGACACATTCAAGCTGGCCACGGCCGCTATCCAGGACGCGCCTGCGACCACGCTCGCCAACAGCGCCACGGCCCAGTGATGGGCCAATGCGAACAGCCCGAGAGCGAGCGCCGTCGCGCCGCTCGAGGCCGCCACAAGGCAGTGTGTGCCAAGGAGCTCGTTCAGGCTCTTCAGCAGGAAAGCGCCCCCAACCGCGGCCGCGCCGATGACCGCCAGCAGCAGTCCGTATAACGAAGCTCCTCCCTCGATTTGCTGCCGCGTGAGAGCCGGCAGCAGCGCCCAATATGCGCTGGCGAAAAAGAAGAATGCCACCGACCTCACCAGGGTCGCGCGCAAACGGACGTTTTGGCATGCATGGAGCAGCCCCGCCCCTATCGCGTCTGCCAATGTCTGCGCGGTCCGATGCGTGGGTGGAGAGGAACTCTGCCAACGCCGCAGCGCCTCCAGCACGCCAACGTTGCTCAGCGCGTTGACCCAGAACGGCACTGGCAGGCCCATACTGCTGATCATCACCCCACCGAGCGCAGGACCTATCGCGCGGCTGGCATTCATCCCGATACTGTTCGCGGCGATTGCTGCTCTAAGGTCTTGCCTCGGGACAAGTTGCGGCACGACCGACTGCCACGCCGGCGCGGTGAGAGCGACCGCAGTGCTGCAAAGGAATGTCAGGACAAGCACGTTGACGGGCGTCGCCCATCCAAGAGTCACCACCGCCGCAAAGAGCGTCGCCGTGACCGTGATCGACACCTCGCCGACGATCAGGAACGAGCGCTTGTCAACCATGTCGGAAACCGCCCCCGCCGGTATGGCGAATAGAAAGATCGGCAGCGTTGACGCGAATTGAACCAGCGCCACCATCGAAGGAGTGGCGTCGAGCTCAGTCATCAGCCACGCCGAGGCCGCGCTGTACATCCAGCCCCCGATCTGGGACACCACCGTGGCGCTCCATATCGTGGCGAAGATCGGATGACGAAAGGGCCCGAGCAGAGAGGATGTGGCGAGCAGCATGTCATGCCACTGTAGAGGCAATGGGCTCACCCAGCCTCACAAGGGTCTCGATGTTTTGTTGGGTATGCTCGACGATATCGTCAGACGGCTTCCAGCGGCCTGGCTCCCCAAAGACGACGATCGCCGAACCGCCAAAACAGAAATACGACTTCTCGGCTCCGCGCTCGAACGGCCGATCAAGCGGATGAACTTGAACGATGCGGCCAACGGTCATCGCGCCGACTTCAACGAACGCCACATTTCCGAAGTGCTTTGTCGACAGGATGCTAACGTAGCGCTCGTTCACCAATAGGATGTCATCTTTGTTCTGCAGTGCTTTCCAATGAATGGTCCAAAGGCGCCCGCCAATGTGCTGATCGCTTAGCGTTTGCCCGTCGTCGAAGTAATGCACACGATGGTAGTCAACCGGCGATAGCCGCGCGACGATGACGGGTCCACCCTTGAAAGGGCGGGCGCGTTCCGGCGCGCCCAGAATTGCTTCCGCGTCCAACGAATGGCCCTTGATGGGAAGCTTCTGGCCAGGAGCGATGGCTTCCCAGCCGAAGTAGCGCGCTTCCGCGAATGCACCCATCTGATGGGGCGCTTCCGGAAAACGTCTGGCATCTGGCTTGAACCGCCTCGTGAAGAATTCGCTGTACGACCGGGAGATCACCGGCTGGAACTCGCTCATGTCTATGTTGTGTCTTTTGGTAAACGTCGCGATCTTTCGCTTACTCCTGCCGGTGTTCTGCAGAGCTGCAATGAACCAATCATAGGCCGGCTGCGATTCCAGCCATGCGGTGGGCGAACGGCGCGGACGCGTCTCGTACGTCGAGACGTGGTCATCCAGATACTCCTGCACAAGCCGATCGTGCTTGCGGTCCCAGACAGGTAACGGTTCTGGCTTTGCCATGTGTGACTCAGCTTGGTGCTCGGGAACCGAACGCTGCCGAGCCCATGCTGTTCCAGTGTCGACCAGGCAACACAGGAACGGTCGACCCGAACCTGGATTAACGTTCGCGCAAACGGCAAAGGAGCAGTTCGTTCAGACATGTGCGGAATTTGCGGCGAGTTGAGTTACAAATCTTCAGCCTCTCCCCAACGTTTGGAAAAAATGCTGGCGCCGCTGCGCAGCCGCGGGCCGGACGGCGTCGGCGCGTTCGTGCAGCAGAGGGTGAGCCTCGGCCATCGACGTCTCAGCATTCTGGACCTCGCTCCGACTTCGCAACAGCCCATGGTCGATCCCGTTCTGGGTGTGGGGATCGTGTTCAATGGCTGCATCTACAATTTTCGCGAGCTGCGCGCCGAACTTATTGCCAAAGGATTTCAGTTTTTTTCAAACGGCGATACCGAGGTCATCTTGAAGGCCTATGCCGCCTGGGGACCTCGCTGCGTCGAGCGGTTTCTCGGCATGTTTGCGTTCGCGATCTGGGAACGAGACAGCGGGCGTATTGTGTTGGCGCGCGATCGCCTCGGCATCAAGCCGCTGTATTGGACAGAAACCTCCAATGGGCTGCGTTTTGCGTCGACCCTGCCGGCCCTGCTGGCGGCCGGCGATGTGGACACGAGCATCGACCGTAAGGCGCTGCATCACTACATGAGCTGGCATGCGGTCGTGCCGGCGCCGCAGACGATCCTCAACGGAGTCAAAAAGCTGCCGCCGGCGACCATCATGACCATCGAGCCAGACGGCGCGCGGCACGAGCAAACCTATTGGAGCCTGTCCGTTGGAAGTCGCCCGGAGGACCGGCGCGTTACGGAAGAGGAATGGCGGGAGCGCACGTCGGTGGCTTTCTCTCGGGCCGTTGAGCGACGAATGGTGGCGGATGTCCCGGTCGGCGTTCTCCTGTCCGGCGGTCTCGACAGCTCGATGCTGGTCGGCGCGTTGGCGGAGCATGGCCAGGGCGGCCTCAAAACATTTTCGATTGGGTTCGAGACGGTGGGCGATGTCCACGGCGATGAGTTTCGCTATTCAGACTTGATCGCGCGCCATTTCGGCACCGACCATAGCCGCATTCAGGTTTCGGCCGACGAAGCTCTCGAGGCGCTACCTGCCACGATCGAAGCGATGTCCGAGCCTATGATGAGCCATGACGCCATCGGCTTCTTCCTTTTGTCGAAGGAAGTCTCGAAACACGTCAAGGTCGTGCAGAGCGGCCAGGGCGCCGACGAGGTGTTCGGCGGTTATCACTGGTACCCGAAGCTTCAGCATTCCAATGATCTCGCGACTGATTACGCCCGCTTGTATTTCGATCGCGACCACATCGAGATGAAGGAAGCGCTGCACCCTTCCCAAATCGATGGGGATGACAGCTCGGAATTCGTGGGAGATTTCTTCGCGGGCTGCAACGGCAACGGGCCGGTCGACAAAGCCCTGCAACTCGATACGCAGATCATGCTGGTCGACGACCCGGTGAAACGGGTCGACAACATGACCATGGCTTGGGGCTTGGAAGGACGCGTGCCTTTCCTCGACCACGAGCTGGTGGAGCTCGCTGCCCGAATTCCCGCGGAGTTGAAGCTCCGCAACGGCGGCAAACATATTCTCAAGGAGGTGGCGAGGCCCTTGTTGCCCGCAGAGGTGATCGACCGTCCAAAGGGGTACTTCCCCGTTCCCGCTCTGAAGTATCTGCGCGGCGAATTCCTTGAGTTCGTACGCGACGTATTGGACGAGCCGAAGGCACGGCAGCGGGAGCTATTCAATCGGCCCTACGTCGAAAAGCTTCTCGATGCGCCGGAGGAAAATCTGACGCCAAAGGGACATTCGAAGCTTTGGCAGATTGCCGTCCTCGAACACTGGCTTCAGTGCCATGGTATCTAGCTTGGTGCGCCAGCCTCCGTCGCGGCTTCGGCCTTCGTCAGCCGCGTTCAAGTTCGGTATCGAGGAGGAATACTTCCTGGCCTGCGGCAGGTCGCTTAGGCTAGCCAACGAAACCCCCGACGCGCTTTTTGCCCCGCAACATGGCGGCGCGCTGCAGCGTGAGATGCTGCAGGCTCAGCTCGAGGTGGCGACCCGCCCGCATGCGAGACTGGCAGAAGCGAGAGAGGAGTTGCTCGCCCTGCGCTCCACCGCCGCTCGATCTGCCGAAGCTCACGGCTACAGGATCATGGCGTGCGGGACCCACCCGATGGGCAACTGGCGGCAAACGGCGCAAACCCCAAAGCGCCGCTACGACGAGGTTATGGAAGGCTTGCAGATGATCGGGCGTCGCAATCTGTTGTGCGGTATGCACGTGCATGTGGAAGTCCCCGAGCCGTCCAGGCGCGTCGACGTGATGGCGCGCTCGCTTCCATATCTCCCGCTGCTTCTGGCGCTCTCCACCTCTTCCCCGTTTTGGGAGGGCCAGTTCACGGGACTGAAGGGCTACCGTCTTGCCGCATACGACGAACTGCCGCGTACCGGGCTTCCCGATCTTTTTAGTCGGGAGCGCGACTACCTCGCTTACATCGAAGCCATGACCAAGTCCGGCGCCATATCGGACGCCACGCACGTTTGGTGGTCGATAAGGCCCTCTGTCAAGTACCACACCCTCGAACTTCGAATTGCCGACAGTTGTACCCGCGCCGAAGACAGCGTCGCTTTGGCTGCGCTCTACCGCGCTATGGTCCGGCGCCTTTACATGAATCCCACCGTCCACCAAGACCTCGATTCGGTGGATCGGGCTCTGGCGGTCGAAAACAAGTGGCGGGCGCAACGTTACGGCACGCAGGCAAGTTTCGTGAGCCGGGACGGCGCCATTCCGATCGAGCAGTTTCTCGATGATGTTTGCGACGATCTCGCTCCGGACATCGAGGCGCTGGATTGCGAGGACGAAATCGACCATTGCAGGACCCTGGTCAAATACGGATCCTCCGCCGACCATCAGATTGATGTGTTTCAGCATCACAAACACCGAGGCAGCGCGACCGCGTTACGCAACGTTTGTAGCTGGATAGCTGACGCCACACTCGCGGCCTGAGCGGGTTCGGCGTCAGTATGTTGGCTGGGTTACTTAGTCGAGCATGTGCGTCCCGCGACGAACTACCAACCAGCGGATAGAACTCTTGACGCACCAGTGCGTTGGATCTGCAAGAGGTGCAATCCATGACAAAACCGCCGCCAGTCCCCCGAAGAAACCGGAGCCCCAAAGGGCCGGGTTCCGATCCTGCATCAAATGACCAGTCCTCGAAACCGGACACCGAAGCCAGAAAGCGCAATTTGGCTGAGCAAGGGCGGCAGGGAAACATCAAACAGAACACGACCAATCAAGGCTATCAGCAGGACCGCTAAGATGCCTGAAAAACACCCGAACACGCAGCGCATCGGCGGTCCTGGCGCCTCACATGAGAACCGGAAGCATCCGGAAAAGACAATGCGGCAGAACGAGCATCCCACCGCCAGTCACCCGTCGCGTCACTCGAAGATTTCAGGAGGAGGTGGTGAAAACGATGCACACCACACGCACCAGCCATCGATGAAGGGAGGAAAGTAGGCGTTCGCCAACGGATAAGAGGATGGGCGCTGGATATCAAATAAATGGCGACGACTCTGGCGAAACGTCCAGGAATGCAGAAAGTGTTTGAGGACAGGCGCTCTGCAATCAAGAAAAAACGTAGGAGCGGCGAGGGGACGATTAAACAAGCCAAGCAGCGGCAGAATACGGAGCTCCACCAGAAGAAATGATGCCACCGCCGTCCACGCTGTGGCGATCAGGTTTCGTGTTTGAGCGTGTATTTTTTTAGAGCTCTACCTGAACAGGACATCCTAGCATTCCGGAATCCGCGACGCCGCCGCGGAGCTTTCATGCTAGCGAAGCACGGCCGCGTCGCTGGCTAAACCCAACGCGAAGCGATGGATAGCACGGGCCAATTTCATGCCGCCATGCGCGGAGGGCTCTATAGCATTGGCGAAGTCCTTGTCGTCGTTGAACATCACTCGAAGATCAAGCAGCGTTCCGCCGGATATGAAGACCTCCCGCGTGATCACGTCATTGACAATCGAAAGTGCCAGCGAGCCCAGACGCCGCCGCACGGGATCAGGAAAGCGCGGGTCGTATATCGTGCAAACAGCTGTCGGAAGCTTCCGGCGCATCGCGGCATGCAGCATCCCTGCGAAGCTCGCTTTGAATGCGTCTTGAATCTCAGCAAGCCGAGCCAGCACCTCGGCGACAGATCGAGCGGAAGCCTCCATAATACTGGATGCACCGAGCGCGTCATTTCCCCCCGCGCTGATAACGAGATGCGTTGCATCCACCGGCAGCTCGTCCAACTGGCGAAGGACACCGGAAGTGATAGCGCCATCCAGAGCCAAGCGCGTGACCTTCCATGCCTTCGGAATGACAATCTTGAGCTGCTCTGCCACGTCGAGGCCACGGCCGACGTAGGCTGCGTTGTCGATAACGGAATCACCAAGCAGAGCGATATGCGTCATGCGCTCCTCCGAGTTCGCTTTGTGGATGGCCACGGCGGCCGCGCCAGCGAGTACCGCCCTGCGTGAGAGGGATCGCCTCATCTTTGGTCAACGGCGTAAGGAGCGCGAAGTTCAAAAAGGAACGAAGCTCGCCGTCAGCAGCTTCCAGCGGCGTTGTATCGGACCCGCTTTTCGCGGCCTCAGTCTGGTGTGCGGCACTGACATTCAGGTTCTGAGCAACCGGTCACCATCTAGCGGCCACATCAATTTGCGCGCCATCGCTGATCCGTTGAAGAACGTCGACGACATGATCAAACGACCGATCGGTTTCGACGCAATGTCCATTTCCAGAAGGTCCCGCTTGAATGGCTGATCGGTCTGCAGGCCGACGATGAAGAACATGCGGCACATCTTTTGCGCCCTGCTCCAGGTAAGCATTGCCACGTTGCCGCATCACGTCGCAGTAGATGGCGCTGCGCTGTGCCGCATCGATCATATATTCGCTCACACCGCCGAACATCCCGTGCATGGGATTGTCGAAACTGGACGCGCCGCGCTCGCCAACCGGCATTGTGCCCTCGCCAAATAAGCGACGCTAACCTGACGCCAACGCGGCGGTTTGACATAGGTCAAAGCGAGCAACTGCCGCCGGCGCTGTATGACGATGTGACAGCCGATATTTAGACTTTCGGCGGCCCCGCAGTTCCGGTTGAAAGGATCTAAGCCTAGTAGACCGCTGTTTGACTCCCGACTTGAAAGGGCGTTGCGACCGTGGCGCTGTTCGCATCGATGATGAATATGCCTGGTTGTTCCCGCTCGCTCGCCGACTGACGCTGCAATCGCGGATAAAGTTCGGCCAACGCGACAAACCGGCCATGGTTCTGTCGATCGCGCGACTGCAATGTCGAGATGTCGACAACCTGAACCTTGGCCTTCAAAGCGGCCTCTCGCAC
>C688J18823_10002225_pt1 | contig 12153 bp, 10 predicted proteins | sample HopSoiMetagenom1_FD_18823 | JGI IMG/M metagenome (IMG submission 18823) | reverse complement strand
CAAGGGGGGAGGGGAGAGGGGTTACTCCGCCGCCGTCGCATAGGGGATGTTGCGGCCGCCGTACCTCCGCACGCGGATGTTCGCCTGCTCGGCGTGACCGGCGAAGCCCTCGAGCATGCACAGGCGCGAGCAGACCTCGCCGATGCGGGCCGACGCCTCGTCGGTGAGGACGCGCTGGTAGGTGACGGTCTTGAGGAACTTGCCGACCCACAGGCCGCCGGTGTAGCGCGCCGCCTTCTTGGTGGGCAGCGTGTGGTTCGTGCCGATGACCTTGTCGCCGAACGAGACGTTCGTCCGCGGCCCGAGGAACAGCGCGCCGTAGTTCGTCATGCGCGCGAGGAAGTAGTCCGGGTCGCGGGTCATGACCTGGACGTGCTCGGAGGCGATGCGGTCGGCCTCTGCCACCATCTCGTCCTCGGAGTCGCAGACGATGACCTCGCCGCAATCCTCCCAGGCTTTCCTGGCGATCTCGGCCGTCGGCAGGATCGCGAGCAGGCGCTCGACCTCGGCCATGGTGTCGCGGGCGAGCTTCTCGGAGGTGGTGAGTAGGATCGCCGGCGAGGTCGGGCCGTGCTCGGCCTGGCCGAGGAGGTCGGTGGCGCAGATCTCGCCGTCGACGGTCTCGTCGGCAATGACGAGGGTTTCGGTCGGGCCGGCGAAGAGGTCGATGCCGACGCGGCCGTAGAGCTGACGCTTCGCCTCGGCGACATAGGCATTGCCCGGCCCGACCAGCATGTCGACGCTCTCGATCGCGTCCGTGCCGAGCGCCATGGCGCCGACCGCCTGGACGCCGCCGAGGCAGTAGATCACGTCGGCGCCGGCGAGGTGTTGCGCGGCGACGATCGCCGGCGCCGGGCGGCCTTGATAAGGCGGCGCCGCGGTGACGATGCGCGGCACGCCCGCGACCTTCGCGGTGATGACCGACATGTGCGCCGAGGCCAAGAGCGGGTACTTGCCGCCCGGCACGTAGCAGCCGATGCTCTGGATCGGGATGTGCTTGTGGCCGAGCACGACGCCCGGCAGCGTCTCGACCTCGACATCCCGCATCGCGGCGCGCTGGTGCTCGGCGAAATTCCTGACCTGCGCCTGCGCGAACTTGATGTCCTCGATGGCGCGGGCCGAGAGCTCGGCGAGGCAGCCGCGGATCTCGGCGTCGGTGAGGCGGTAGTCGGCGCGGTCCCACTTGTCGAACCTGATCGACAGCTCGCGCACCGCCTTGTCGCCGCGGGCCTGGATGTCGACGAGCATCATCTCGACCGCGGCGCTGATCTTGGCGTCGTCCTCGGCGACTGCGCCCGCGTCGCGCCCGCGCTTGAGCCAGCGTGCCATTCGTCCTCCTCGCCGCCTCCTTTAACCCTCAGGAGGCCTCTGCGTCATGACAAGAGTGCCCGATCATCATAAGCGGCGGCCTTTGAAGTCGCACGCTTTTCCGGATCGGTCATGATGGCCGTGCTGCGCCTTCGAGAGAGGTCTCCCGAGGGCGTCAGAAGTTCACCCGGTCGCCGCCCTTGAGCTCGAGGATGTCCCGCGCCTCGTCGGACGAGGCGACGTCGAGGCCGAGCCCCTCGATGATCTGGCGCGCCTTCGTGACCTGCTGGGCGTTCGATTCGGCGAGCTTGCCGGCGCCGATCCAGAGCGAGTCCTCGAGGCCGACGCGGACGTTGCCGCCCATCGCGGCCGCCATCGCGGCGATCGGCAGCTGGTTNCGNCCGGCGCCGAGCACNGACCAATGGTACTCNNTCCCGAACAGCCGGTCGGCGGTGCGCTTCATATGGGCGACGTCCTCNGGNTGCGGGCCGATGCCGCCGAGGATGCCGAANACGCTCTGCACGAAGAAGGGCGGCTTGATCACGCCGCGCTCGGCAAAATGNGCNAGCGTGTAGAGGTGGCCGATGTCGTAGCANTCGACCTCGAAGCGGGTGCCGTTCTCGGCGCAGGAGGTGAGGATGTGCTCGATGTCGGCGAAGGTGTTCTTGAAGATGCGGTCGCGCGAGCCCTCGAGGTAGGGCCGCTCCCAGGCGTGTTTGAACTCCTTGAAACGGGCAAGCATCGGGTAGAGCCCGAAATTCATCGAGCCCATGTTGAGCGAGGCGACCTCCGGCGCGAAATGATGCGCCGGCCTGAGGCGCTCCTCGATCGACATCGTCGGCGCGCCGCCCGTCGTGATGTTGATGATGCAGTTCGAGCGCTGCTTGATGACCCGCAAAAACGGCGCGAACGCCTTCGGGTCCTGGTCGGGCAAGCCGTCCGAGGGGCGGCGGGCATGGAGGTGGACGACCGCCGCGCCGGCTTCGGCGGCGCCGATCGCCGCGTCGGCGATCTCCTCCGGCGTGATCGGCAGGTGCGGCGACATCGACGGCGTGTGGATCGCGCCCGTGACCGCGCAGGTGATGATGACTTTGCGGGGCTTCGCCATGGTTCTCGGGTCCCTCTCGCGTCTCAATTGCCGGGTTGCGCGCGCTTATGCGCCATGAGCGCCGTGAGGCGCTTGTCGCGCCAGGCGGTGCGGCGCGCAACCTCCTCTTTCGACGGCGACTTGCCCCAGGCCTTCATGACGCGCGCGAGGTTCGCCTCGTCCCACACGGCCGCTGCCGGCGGATCGCCGGTGGTGCGGCGGAAGAAGTCGCCGTAGCGGGCGCAGTAGTCGGGAATGCCGCCGGGCGCGTTGAGCTCGATCGTCTGGAACGGCCCCATGAAGGACCAGCGCAGCCCGAGCCCGTCCGAGAGCGTCTTGTCGAGATCCTGCGGCGAGACGACACCGTCGCCGACGAGCCGGAAGGCTTCCGCGAGCAGCGCCACCTGGAGCCGGTTGAGGACGAAGCCCTCGATCTCTCGGTTCACGGTGATCGGCGCCTGGTCGACGCTCTCGTAGATCCGTCGCGCCCGCGCGATCGCGTCCGGCGAGGTCCAGGGCGCCCCGCAGAGCTCGACGATGGGCACGAGATGCGGCGGGTTCACGGGATGAGCGACGAGGCAGCGCCCGCGGCCGGCGAGGTCCTCGGTGAATTTCGAGGCGACGATCGCCGAGGTCGAGGAGGCGAGGATCGCCTCGCGCGGCGCCGCGGCATCGAGCTCGGCGAAGATTCGGCGCTTGTCCTCGACCCGCTCGGGCCCGTTCTCCTGCACGAGGTCGACGCCCGCTACGGCGTCCGCCAGCGACGGCGCCACCGAGACCCGCGCCGCGGCGCCGGCCGGGTCGTCGACGATGCCGGCCGCGGCAAGCTCGTCGAGTCCCTCACGGATGAGACGCGGCGCGGCCTCGAGCGCCTCGGGACTCGGATCGGACAGGCGCACGTCCCAGCCGCCCCGGGCAAAGACGATGGCCCAGGAGCGGCCGATGAGGCCGGAGCCTACGATGGCGGCGGTCGGCATGATCTCGTCCTCGCTCTTGCTTGCTCGGCGCTTTCCCTCTCCTCATGCTGAGGTGCGAGGAGCCCCCGGGTCCGGCCTCCGGCCGGCCCAAGGCAGGCTCCGCGACGAGCCTCGAAGCACGCACCGGCGGTCGGGCGCTGCATGGACAGGGTTGCGTCCTTCGAGGCTCGCTGCGCTCGCACCTCAGGATGAGGAGAGTTGGGTTCGGTCCGGGCAGCCGTCACAGCCACAGCACCTTGCGCCGCAAAGCGAGGTCGTCGCGAAGGTCCCTCGACAGCCCGCTGTGGATCACGCGGCCGCGCTCGAGCGCGACGGTGCGGTCGGAAAGCGCCAGGGCAAGATCGAGGTGATGGTCGACGATGACGATCGAGACCTCGTGGCGGAGCTTGTCGAAGCTCTCGAAGAGCTGCTCGATGACGGTCGGTGCGAGGCCCTCGAAAGGCTCGTCGAGGAGGAGCACGCGCACGTCGCCGGAGAGCGCGCGGGCGACCGCCACCATCTGCTGCTCGCCGCCGGAGAGGAAATCGGCGGGGGTGTCGAGGCGCTCGGCGAGACGCGGGAAGTAGGCGAAGATGCGCTCGAGGTCCCAGCGCACGCCGTGGCCGGTCTGGCGCTTGAGGCGGCCGAGCTCGAGGTTCTGCGCCACCGACATGCCGGCGAAGAGCCCGCGCCCCTGCGGGACGTAGCCGACGCCGAGGCGCGCGATTTCGGCCGAGGGCAGGCCGGCGATCTCCTGGGTTCCGAGCCGGATCGAGCCCGCGGCCGGGGGAGCGATGCCGATCAACGTCTTGAGCAGCGTCGACTTGCCGGCCCCGTTGCGGCCGAGCAGCGCCACGATCTCGTGCTGACGTACGTCGAAGGCGACGTCGACCAGGACGTGGCTCTTGCCGTAGTAGGTATTCACCCCCGAGGCGGCAAGAAGCATCGCCGGCTCGGCGGCGCTCTCGCGCGGCTTTGCCGCCAGCGTCACGGCGCCGGTGCCGATATAGACCTCCTGGACGCGCGGGTTCGACCGGGCGTCCTCGACGGTGCCGTCGACGAGCACACGGCCTTCGTTCATGACGGTGACGGCATCGGCGATCTGGAACACCCGGTCGATGTCGTGCTCGACGAGGAGCACGGGCACGTCCGATGAGATGCGCTTGACGATGTCGCCGATGCGCTGGCGCTCGGCGGCGGCAAGCCCGGCGAGCGGCTCGTCGAGCAGCAGCAGCCGCGGCTTCGTCGCGAGCGCGAGGCCCATGTCGAGGAGGCGCTGCCCGCCATACGAGAGCGCGCCGGCCTCGGCCTGCTCCATGCCGGCGACGCCGAGATAGCGGATGAGCGCCGCGGTCTCGCGCTCGATGTCGGCGAACGCGCGCGCCTGCGCCCATGGATCGAAGCGGTGCCGATGGCGCGCCTGGATCGCGAGCCGCACGTTCTCCTCGACCGAGAGCGCCGGGAACAGATTGGTGATCTGGAAGGAGCGGCCGATCCCGGCCGCGGTGATCGCCTCCGGGCTCAAGCCGGCGATCGAGCGGCCGCCGAGGAGGATCTCGCCTTCGTCCGGCACAAACATCCCGGAGATCAGGTTGAAGGCCGTGGTCTTGCCGGCGCCGTTCGGGCCGATCAGCGCGTGCAGGCTGCGGTCGCGCACCAGGATGTCGACGCCCTGCACGGCCTTGATGCCGCCGAAGCTCTTGGCGATGCCGCGCGCCTCGAGGATCGGCTCCGCGGCATGATCGGCGGGCTTGAGGAAGGCCGGCAGCGGCTCGTCCGAGAGCGTGCGGCCGGCCATCGCGGCTTCTTCCTCGATCGGCTTGCGGAACGGTGTCAAGAGGCGCTGCGCAACCCCGACGAGGCCGGTCGGCGAGAACATGATGAAGCCGACGAAGAGGATGCCGAAATAGAACAGCCAGCTCGGCGTCCAGATCGACAGGAATTCGCGGAACAGGATGTAGAACAGCGCCCCGAGCGCCGGCCCGAGGAAGCTGCGCATGCCGCCGATCACCACCATGGCGATGAGCTCGCCCGAGAAGGCGACGGCGAGCGGCTCGGCCGCCGCGAAGCGGTGGTTGAACACCGAGAGCACGCCGGCAATGCCGACGACCGTCGCCGAGATGACGAAGCCGAGGAGCTTGTAGCGGTTCGTCGGGTAGCCGAGAAAGCGGGCGCGCTGCTCGTTCTCGCGGATCGCGACGAGGACGCTGCCGGCCGGCGAGCGGTGGAAGCGCCAGAGCAGGAAGGCGACGACGAACCCGACGGCTGCAACGACCCAGTAGTAGTCAGCGTCACGCTCGAGGTTCAGGCCGAGCACGGTCGCACGCGTGACGCCGCCGAGCCCGCTCTCGCCGCCGGTGAACTCCGTCCAGCGATACCCGATCGCGAACAGGAGCGCCGTCAAGGCAAGCGTCAGAAGCGAGAAATAGACGCCGCGCCGGCGCAGGATCAGCGCGCCGGCGAGCGCCGCGGTGACGGCGATGAAAAGGACGGCGAAGAAGGCCGGCAGGACGATGCTGCCGGTGAACCAGTATTTCTGCGAGATCGCCGCCGCATAAGCGCCAAGCCCGAACCAGGCGCCGTGGCCGAAGGAGACGAGGCCGGTGTAGCCGACAAGCACGTTCAAGCCGAGGCAGGCGATCGCGAACACCACCACATCGATCGAGGTGCGCAGGGGCAGTCCGATCCGGTCGAGCACGAAGGGCAGCACCGCGAGAGCGACGGCCGCGATCAGTAGAGGCGCATGGTCCCGCCGCATCGGCTACTCGAATTTCTGGATGCGCTCGCCGAGGAGCCCGCGCGGGCGCGTCAGCAGCACGAGCGCCATCAGGAGGTACATCGACGCCTCGCCGTAGGACGGGTTGACGTAGATCGTCACCCCGCGCACGACGCCGACGAGGGCGGCGGCGGCGATCACCCCCCAGAACGANCCGAGCCCGCCGATCACCACGACGACGAAGGCGGCGGTGAGGATCTCGGCGCCCATCGCCGGATGGACGCCGGAGATCGGCGCGAGCAGCACGCCGGCGAGCCCGGCGAGCCCGACCCCGAGCGCCGCGACGGCGGTCATGTAGGGTTGCAGCGAGATGCCGAGCGCGCCGACCATGTCGGGGTTCTGCACGCCCGCCCGCACGACGCGCCCAAACGCGGTGCGGTAGACGAGGAACCAGGTCGCGGCGACGGCGGCGAGCGCGACGCCGAAGATCATCAGCCGGTAGCGCGGGTAGATGAAGTCGCCGATGAAGAGCTGCCCGCGGAGCTCGGGCGGGATCGAGAACGGCAGCGGCGCCGCGCCGAAGATCATGCGCAGCGACTGCTCGATCACCATCGCAAGGCCGAAGGTGAGGAGGAGGCTCAGGATCGGGTCGGAGCGGTAGAAACGGCGGAAGAACAGCCGCTCGAAGATCACGCCGATGAGGCCGACCAGCACCGGCGCGGCGACGAAGGCGCCGCCGAAGCCGAGGCGCGGCGCGAGCAGGACGGCAAGATAGGCGCCGATGGCGTAGAAGCCGCCATGGGCGAGGTTGACGATGCCGCCGAGCGAGAAGATCAGCGAGAGCCCGAGCGCGATGAGGAGGTAGTAGGCGCCGACGAGAAGCCCGTTCAGCACCTGCTCGAGAAGGAAGATGAGCTGCACGCCGGCGCCTCAGATGCGCTTCACGGCTGGCCTAGAAGCCCCCGGCCGGGATCGGCAGCGGCCGGCCGCGCAAGGCGTGCGCCGGGTTCGTGCCGACCGTCGGGCTGTCGTCGTTCCAGGCCGCAAACAGCGTCTCCCCGTCCGGACCGGCGGTCGCCGCTGCGGAGAGGCTGAAGCGCTGATGTCCGGTCGAGGTGTTGACCTGCACGGGCTTTCCGATCGCTCCCTGGGTTTCGGAAAACAGCCGCGCCATGACGTTCGTCCCGGCGCCGGGCGCGTCGACGTTGACCTCGGTCCAGGCGAGGACGAAGCGGCCGCCGGAGAGGGCCACGACCGTTGGCCACGACGACAGGATCCGGCCCGCGGTCGCGGCAAACCGGCGGCCCGAGAAGGCGCCGCCCGCTTCGAAGACGCTTGCGTGGGCGACGGTCGTCTCGAAGCCGGGCTCGCTGTCGCCGGCGCTGCGCACATGCACCACGACGAAGCGGCCCGAATCGAGCGCTGTAATGGCGGCCTCGGTGATCTCGATGCCGGTAGCCTGCTCGCCGCCCGGACCTTCGGCGTCGAAGAGCTGAAGGTGCAGCGACAAGGCCGGCTGCAGGCGCGCGCGCCAGCCGATCGCGAGGGCGTCGTTGGTGAGACTGGCGACCATCGGGACGCGATGCAGCCCTGCGATGGTGTTGGCGCGAAACTCGGGGCCGGCCTTCTCGCCCTCGAAGCCGAAGCGCTGCGCGCGGATGCGCTCGTCCGCCCGCTTGTCCGCCCACGCGACGACGAAGCCGCCGTCGCTCAGGCGCGCGAGGGCAGGCCGGATCAGCGGCTCGACCTCGGCCGAGCTCACCTGAATTTCCGCGCCCGACAAGGTGTCGGCGTCGAAGGTCCGCAGCTTCAGCTGCGCGCCGCCGCCCGGGGCGGTGCCGGCCGCCTGCTCGTTCCAGGCGACGACGAACCCCCCGCCGGTCTCGACGATCGCCGGCAGCCGCCGCTTTGTCCCCGGCTGCCCCGGGACGTTGACCAGAAAGGAGTCGCCGGCCGGCTTCCCGGCCGTGGACAGCATCTGGCCCCTGATGCTGCCGTCGCTGAAGTCCTCCCACACCGCGATGAACTGGGTGCCGCGGAAGCCGGCAAGGGCGGGCTGGTTTGCCGTGGTCGACGCGGTAATCGAGATCTCGTCCATGGATTCTCCTTGCCTCGAGGCCCCGCCGCACCCTCCCTCCCCGCGAGGGGAGGGCCGAGACGGACACGTCGGCGCCGCCGGGGTTGGGCGGAGACGCGACGCTGGCCGTCCACGACGAGTTTCCGCCCCGCCCCGCTCACGCGTGACCGCGCGAATCGACCTCCCTTGCCGGGGAGGAATCAGCACGCCCATTCCGGCGCGAGATCCCGGCTCTTCCCCGCGCTCCGGCCGGGATGACCTGATCCGATCAGGTCATCTTGCAGGTTCCGTCCTTNGGCGGGGCGAGCACCTCCATGTCCTCGTTCGGGCCGGGGACCGAGCCGAGCGGGTCGTAGATGTCCCACTGGTCCTTCATCTTCGAGGCTTCCTTCGCCCGGACCGCGTACATCTCCATGATCATCTGATTGTCGTAAGCGCGGAAGTAAGCCTCCCGGGCCTTGCCGACATCGAACTTCGCGCCCTTGCGCAGATGCTCGGCAAGCTTCTGCGGATCAGCGGATTTGATCTCGTTCATCGACTGGGCGACGATCTTGAGCGAGTTGTAGTCGCCCCAGCTCTGGTTCTCGGGAGGCTTGCCGTATTTCTTGCTGAACGCCTCGACGTATTTCTTCGACGAGGGCGTGTCGACGAGGTGGTGCCAGACGAGCGGCCAGATGCCGGAGAAGTTGCCCTTGCCGGCGCCCCAGGCGACGGCGGTGTCGAAGCCGAAGCCGACGACCGGGAACGGCAGCCCGTACTCGGCATATTGCTTGATGAAGTTGGTGATCTGATTGCCGGCGAGGTTCGAGGCGACGATGTCTGGCCGGGCCTGGCGGATCTTCAGGAGATAGGGGCTGAAGTCGGTGGCGTCGGTCGGCACGAGCTCGTCGGCGGCAAGGGTGCCGCCGTGCTTCTCGAGGAACTTGCGGGCGACCTTGGCGAGGTCGTGGCCGAAAGCGTAATCGGCGGTCAGCGTGTACCACTTCTTGCCCTTCACGAGGTTCTCGCGAAGGAAGTAGTTGCCGACCCCCTCGACATACATCGAGTTCGCCGCCTCGATGTGGAACATGTACGGGTTGCAGCTCACGCCGCGCAGGGCATCCGAATTGCAGCCGGTGTTGATGAACACGGTCTTGAGCCGGTTCGCGACCTGGCCGATGGCAAGCCCCGAGGCGGACGAGATCTCGCCGATGATCATCGCGACCTTGTCGCGCTCGATGATGCGCTCGGCCTTGGCCGAGGCCGTCTGCGGATTGACCGAATCCTCCATCACGAGCTCGATCTTGCGCCCCATGACGCCGCCCGCGGCATTGACCTCCTCCTGGGCGAGCTTGACGCCCATCTGGGCGTACTCGCCGAGCGGCCCGAGGAAGCCGGTGAGCGGCGTCAGATGCCCGATGCGGATGGCGTCGGCCTGCGCGGTCACGACCGCCGGCATGCCGATGCCGGCAAGCGCGGCCGAGCCGGCGGCGCTCTTCAAGAGGGTGCGGCGCGTGACGAGCGTCGATGACATTGGCTGTTCCTTCCCGTGGGTCCGGCTTGAGCGTGCGCTTGCCGTGATCTGTGGTGGCCGGTACGCTCGCCGAAAACGGGAGCTTTGTCGAGTTCCCGCCGGTGCGGGCTAGGGCGGAACCTCCAGCATGGACCTTCAGATCGACGGCTTGCGCGTGCTCGTCACCGCCGGCGCCGGCGGCATCGGGCTCGAGATCGTGCGCGCCTTCCGGCGCGAGGGCGCGAAGGTGCATGTCTGCGACGTCGACGAGGCGGCGCTCAACGCGCTGGCGAAGAACCACCCCGAGGTCACGCGCTCGACGACCGACGTGTCGGACCGGGCGCAGGTCGCGCGGCTGTTCGACGACACGCTTTCGGCGCTCGGCGGGCTCGACTGCCTCGTCAACAACGCCGGCATCGCCGGGCCGACGGGGCGGGTCGAGGAGATCGACCCGGCGGAGTGGGACCGCTGCCTCGCCGTCGACATCACCGGCCATTTCAACTGCACGCGCCTTGCGGTGCCGCACCTCAAGAAGAGCCGCAACGGCAGCATCGCCAACCTGTCCTCGGCGGCCGGCAAGTTCGGCTTTCCGCTGCGCTCGCCCTACTCGGCGGCGAAATGGGGCGTCGTCGGCGTGACCAAGACCTGGGCGATGGAGCTCGGCGAGTTCGGCATCCGCGTCAACGCCATCCTGCCCGGCATCGTCGAGGGCGACCGCATCCGCCGTGTCTTCGACGCCAAGGCGAAGGAGCGCGGCGTCTCGCCCGAGGAGCAGCTCGGGCTCGCGCTGCGGCAGGCCTCGATCAAGGACCTCGTGCAGCCGACGCAGCTCGCCGACATGATCGTCTTCCTCGCCTCGCCGCTCGGCCGTACCGTCTCGGGCCAGGCGATCTCGGTCGACGGCGACCTGCAGTCGCTCGTCGGTTGATCTTCTTCACCGCGGACACGCATTTCGGCGACCCGCGCGGCATCCGGATCGACCGCCGCCCCTTCGCGACGGTGGCCGAGCATGACGCGGCGCTCGTCGCGCGCTGGAACGAGGTTGTCGGCGTCGCCGACGAGGTCTGGCATCTCGGCGACTTCGCGTCAGCCCGCAAGCCGGAGCGGATCGGCGAGCTCCTCGGCGCCCTCAACGGCGTCAAGCACCTGATCATCGGCAACAACGACGGCGAGGCGACGATCCGCGAGCCGGCCTGGGCGAGCGTGCAGCACTATGCCGAGCTGACCGTCGAGGGCACGGCGCTGGTGTTGTGCCATTACCCGTTCCGCACCTGGAACAGGATGGGACGCGGCGTCGTGAACCTGCACGGCCATTCGCATGGGCGGCTGAAACCCATGCCGCGGCAGCATGACGTCGGGGTCGATGCGTGGGCGTACAGGCCGGTGCCGTTGGCGACGATCCTCGCCGGCCGTTCTCGGCGCCGCGCGGCGTGAACGGAACGCATCGGCATCGTCGACCATTCCTAAGGGCCCCGCCCTCGCCTCCCCCCGAAGCCAATGGCCGCTTCCACCCGTCCCTCCACCGCGCCGGCCCACTACGACGTGATCATCGTCGGCGGCGGGCCGGCCGGCCTCAACGCGGCCCTGATCCTCGGCCGCTGCCGGCGCCGCGTCCTCCTCGTCGATTCGGGGAAGCCCCGGAACGCGGTCTCGCGCGGGGTGCACGGCTTTCTCACCCGCGACGGCGAGCTGCCGTCGGAGATGCGCCGGATCGGCCGCGAGCAGCTCAAAGCCTACCCGACCGTCGAGATTTGCGACGGCGATATCTGCGAGGCGAGGTGCCACGGCGACGGGTTCGAGGTCCTGGAAGCCGGCGGCGCGTGGCTGTCGTCGCGCAAGCTCCTGGTCGCCACCGGCCTCCTCGACGATCTGCCGGAGATCCCGGGCTTTACCGAATTCTACGGCCGCGGCGTCTACACCTGTCCCTATTGCGACGGCTGGGAGCACCGCGACCGGCCGATCGCGGTCTACGGCCCGGGCGAGCGCTGCGTCGGCCTCGCGCTCGAGATGACCCTGTGGAGCCGCGACCTCGTCCTCCTCACCGACGGCCCGGCGGACATCTCCGAGGCCGACCGAGCGCGTCTCGACGCGCAGGCGATCCGCGTCCTCGAGGAGAAGGTCACCGGGCTCGAGGGCGACGCGAGCGGGTTGAAGCGCGTCCGCCTCGAAGGCGCCGCGCCGCTCGCCCGCGAGGCGCTGTTCCTGAACTACGGCGAACGCGAGGGCTCGGACCTCATCCGCATGCTCGGCTGCGCTCTCACCGACAAGGGCACGGTCGAGACCGGCTCGAACGAGCGCACCGAAGTCGCCGGGCTCTACGTCGCCGGCGATGCCTCGCGCCGGGTGCAGTTCGCGATCGTCGCCGCCGGCGAAGGCGCCATGGCGGCGTTCGCCATCAACAACGACATGCTGAAGGAGGACCTGCCGCGAGACTAATCACCTCCCCGGCTAGCTCGTCCGCGCCACGCGGCCCTCGATCGGATAGGCCGGGTCGTTGTAGCCGGGCGTCGAGGGGTG
>C688J18823_10002224_pt1 | contig 12155 bp, 7 predicted proteins | sample HopSoiMetagenom1_FD_18823 | JGI IMG/M metagenome (IMG submission 18823) | reverse complement strand
ATGACGTCGTCGATGGTCACGAAGCTGGCGAAGACCGAGAACATGATCAGCGCGGCCGCCACGACCACCCGGGCGGCGTGCCGCGCACCGGTGACGACGGCGTCACGCGGCGCCGCCCCCTGCACGTACTCCTCCCGCATGCGGGAGACGAGGAAGACCTCGTAATCCATCGCGAGGCCGAAGAGCACCGCCATGAGGATCACCGGCAGGAAGCTGATCACCGGGCCGGTCGCGGGGACGCCGAGCAGATCGCCGAACCAGCCCCACTGGAAGACGGCGACCACCGCACCGAACGAGGCGGCCACGGAGAGCAGGAACCCGATGGCGGCCTTGACCGGCACCAGGATCGAGCGGAACACCAGCAGGAGCAGGATCAGCGCGAGGCCCACCACGACGAGGGCGAAGGGCAGCAGCGCCTTCCCCAGCCGGTCGGAGACGTCGATGGCGACCGCGGTCTGGCCGGTGACGGCGAGGTCGGCACCGGTCCGCTGCTCGAGCTCGGGCGCCAGGTCGCGCAGGTCGGCCACGAGCGCGTTCGTCGCCTCCTCCTGCGGGCCGCTCTCCGGGATCACCGTGACGATCGCCGTCGTGCCGTCGGGCAGCAGGCTCGGCTGGGCGAACGCGACGTCGTCCAGACCGCCCTCGAACTGGCCGGGCGTGCCCGTGGGCGTCCCCCCGACGGCCCCGGCGACGAGCCCGACCGACTGCTGGGCCGTGGCCGGGTCCAGCCCTTCGACCAGCACCACCAGGGGGCCGTTGAGGCCAGGGCCGAAGTTCTCGCTGATCAGGTCGTAGGCCTGGCGCTCCGGGCTGTCCGGGGCCGCGGTGGAGTTGTCCGGCAGCGCCAGCCGGAGCTGCGGAGCGGGGACGGCGAGGACCGCGAGGCCGGCGACGACCAGCAGGACGGTCAGCAGCGGGCGGCGGGTGACCAGCCGCGTCCAGCGGGCGCCCAGGGAACCGCCGGCCCCGGTGGTCTCCTGCGCGTCGGCCAGCTCGCGGCGGGCGGTGCGGGAGCCGGGCTCGGGGGCCAGCCGCTTCCCGGCGAAGCCGAGCAGCGCCGGCAGGAGCGTGAGGGCGACGAGGACGGCGACGAGGACCGTGCCGGCCGCCCCCACGCCCATGACGGTCAGGAAGGGGATGCCGACGACGGCCAGGCCCGACAGGGCGATGACGACGGTGAGGCCGGCGAAGACCACGGCGGATCCGGCGGTGCCGACCGCCCGAGCCGCGGACTCCTCCGGGTCCATGCCCGACGCCAGCTGGGTCCGGTGCCGGGTCAGGATGAACAGCGTGTAGTCGATGCCGACGGCCAGGCCGATCATCAGCGCCAGCGTGGGCGCGGTGGACGACAGGGTGATGACGTTCGACGCCAGCAGCAGCCCGCCCATGCCGACCGCGATGCCGACGAGCGCCGTCAGCAGGTTCATCCCGGCGGCCAGCAGCGAACCGAAGGTGAGCGCCAGCACGGCGACCGCGACGGCGACGCCGACGAACTCCGTGGCCCCGATCGTGACGCCGGTGGTGCCGAAGGCGTTGCCGCCGACGGCCACCTCGAACCCGGCGTCCTCGGCGGCGTCGGTGGTCTCCGTCAGGGCGTCGAGACTGTCGGGGGCGAGGTCCTCGTGCGCGACGTCGTACTGGACGGTGGCCAGCGCGGCCCTGCCGTCGGGGCTGATCGCCGAGCTGTCGAAGGGGCTGACCACGGAGGCGACCTGCGGGGCGCGCCCCGCGGCGGCGACGACCTGCTGGATGGCCGCGGCGTTCGCCGGATCGGCCACCGTTGAGCCGTCGGGGGCGACGAAGACGATCTGCGCACTGATGCCGCCCGTGCCGGGGGAGGCCTGGTCGAGCTGGTCGAGCGCCTCCTGGGACTCCGAGCCCGGGATCGTGAACTCGTCGTCGAAGGAGCCGCCGACGGTGAGCAGCAGGGTGACGACGGCGCCGAGGATCGCCAGCCATGCCACCGAGACGAGGCCCCGGTGGCGGTAGGAGGCACGGCCCAGCCGGGCGAGCAGTGTTGCCATGAGAGGAGGTCTCCGGGGATCAGTCGGTCGGGGCGCGGTCGGTCACGGCCGCGCGCAGGAGGAGCAGCAGGGCGGTCCGCTCGAGAGCGGTGGTCCCGGCCGGGACCGCTTCGTCCGCGTGGCCGGTGCCGGGCAGGTGCGAGAGAACGGCCCCCTCGTGCAGGGCGACGACGATGCGGGCCAGGTCCCCGGCGGGAAGCACGAGCCGGACGCCGGACCGGGCGGCCGCGTCCTGGATCAGGTCGGTCAGCCGGGTGTGCAGGTCCGCGGAGTGTTCCTGGAGGGCAGCGGCGGCCTCGGGGTGGCGGGCGGCGTGCAGGCGGTACTCGGTGAGCACGAGCACCCAGGTCCGGTCGGCGCGAAAGGTCGAGAGGCAGCGCTCGACGGCGGCGGTCACCGGGTCGGCCTCCTGCTCGATGCCGGTGAGCTGCTGCTGGGCACGGGCGAGGTTTCGCGCGGTCTCCCGGGCGAAGAGGGCGCCGAACAGCTCGTCCTTCGTCCGGAAGCTGGAGTAGAAGGCGCCGCGGGTGAATCCGCCGCGGCGGCAGATGTCCTCGACGCTGGCCGCGGCGAAACCGATCTCGGCGAACGTGTCCAGGGCGGCGTCGAGCAGCCGCTCGACGGTCTCCGCGCGGCGGCGCTTCGGGCGCCCTCCGACGTCCTGCACGGTCACGATGCAGAAATGTATCGGATGCACCGCTGTATTCGATGCACCCCGGCATCCGATCGGGTGAGTCCGCTACGTGGAGCGACCCCAGCGCGCCAGGACCTCGCCGAAGCCGGCGACCGCCTGCTCCAGCTCGGCCAGCTCGACGTACTCGTCGCGGGCGTGCATGACCGCGGGTGTCCCCGGCCCCCACACCACGATGGGTGCGCCGCGCACGGCGGGCGCCAGGACCGAGGCGTCGGTGAAGTAGGTGGCCGGAACCGGCAGCACGGGGGCAGGGAGTCCCGCCACCCACGGATCGTCGGCCGGGGTGCCCACCGGGGGCAGGTCCACCCGCACGTCGACCTCGGCGACCTCCGGCTGCTCCCGCCACCAGCGCAGCAGGGGCGCTCCGTCGCCCACGGTGCGCATGTCGACGAGCACCTCGGCCCGGTCGGGCACGACGTTCGGCACCGTGCCGCCGGCCACGACGCCGGGGTTCCACGTCTCGGTGCCGAGGAAGGGGTCGGTACGCAGCGGCAGCTGCCTGCCGGCCCGGCCCAGCAGGGCGACCAGGTCCAGGACGGCGTTGTGCCCGCGCTCGGGAGTGCTGCCGTGGGCGGCCCGGCCGGCGGTCCGGACGGCGAGCCAGAGCGCCCCCCGGTGGCCGAGCACGACCTGGTTGCCGGTGGCCTCCGGAACGATCACCGCCCCGACCGGCTGCTCGGCCAGCGCCACGGCCGCAGCCGCCGCGCCCTTGGACCCGATCTCCTCGTCGCTGGTCAGGAGCAGTGCGACCGGGATCTGCGGATCCGCCGCCGCCAGCGCGGCCGCGGCGGCAGCCACCCCGGCCTTCATGTCACTGGCACCGCGGCCCCAGACCCGGCCATCCTCGAGGTCGGCGCCGAAGGGGTCCCGCTGCCAGCTGCCGGCGTCGGGGACCGGCACGGTGTCGACGTGGCAGGCCAGCACGATCTGCGGCCGTCCCGGGTCGGTGGGCGTGCGCAGCAGCGTCCACGGCTGGTCGGGGTCCGCGCCGGTGGTGACCTCGAGGTGCGGCGCACCCTCCCGCAGCACCTCGGTCAGCAGTCCCATCACCTCGCGCTGCGCGGCCGCCTCGCCGGAGACGGTCGCGCGGCCGACGAGCTCGCGCAGCAGCGGGAGGACGTCCACCTCAGCCCCCCAGAGCCGCACCGACGACGGCGCGGGCCTCCTCCTGCACCTGGGCCAGGTGCTCGGGCCCGCGGAAGGACTCGGCGTAGATCTTGTAGACGTCCTCGGTGCCCGACGGCCGCGCGGCGAACCAGGCGTTCTCCGTCGTCACCTTCAGCCCGCCGATCGGGGCGTCGTTGCCGGGGGCGCGGGTCAGCTTGGCGGTGATCGGCTCCCCGGCCAGCTCGGTCGCGGTGACCGCCTCGGGAGAGAGCTTCCCGAGCGCCGCCTTCTCCTCACGGCTCGCGGGCGCGTCGATGCGGGCGTAGGCGGACTCCCCGAACTGGTCGGTGAGCTGCGTGTGCAGGGCCGAGGGGGACCGGCCCGTCACTGCCTCGATCTCACTGGCCAGCAGGGCCAGCAGGATGCCGTCCTTGTCCGTCGTCCACACGCCGCCGTCCCGGCGCAGGAACGAGGCGCCCGCCGACTCCTCACCCCCGAAGCCCACCGAGCCGTCGAGGAGGCCCGGGACGAACCACTTGAACCCGACGGGTACCTCGATCAGCGTGCGTCCCAGGTCGCCCACCACCCGGTCGATCAGCGAGCTGGAGACCAGCGTCTTGCCGATCGCGGTGCCCTGACCCCAGCCCGGCCGGTGGCTGAGCAGGTAGGCGATCGCGACGGCGAGGAAGTGGTTGGGGTTCATCAGCCCGCGGTCCGGGGTGACGACCCCGTGCCGGTCGGCGTCGGCGTCGTTGCCCGTGGCGATCTGGAACTCGTTCCTGCGACCGACGAGGGAGGCCATGGCGAAGGGGGAGGAGCAGTCCATCCGGATCTTCCCGTCCCAGTCCAGGGTCATGAACCGCCAGGTCGGGTCCACCAGCGGGTTCACCACGGTCAGGTCCAACCGGTGCCGCTCGGCGATGGCCCCCCAGTAGTCGACGCTGGCCCCGCCCAGGGGATCGGCGCCGATCCGCACGCCGGCCTCCCGGATCGCGTCGAGGTCCACCACATCGGCGAGATCGTCGACGTAGGTGCCGAGGAAGTCGTAGGGCTGGGTGGACTTGCGGGCCTGGTCGAGCGGTACCCGGCGCACGCCGCTGAGCCCCTGGCGCAGCAGGTCGTTCGCGCGGCCCGCGATCCAGCCCGTCGCGTCGGTGTCCGCGGGGCCGCCGTGCGGCGGGTTGTACTTGAAGCCGCCGTCGCGGGGCGGGTTGTGCGACGGGGTGACGACGATGCCGTCGGCCAGGCCGGACGTCTTCCCCCGGTTGGCGGTCAGGATGGCGTGGCTGACCGCGGGTGTCGGCGTGTAGCGGCCGGCGGCGTCGACGAGCACCGTCACGTCGTTGGCCGCCAGGACCTCCAGCGCGCTGACCCAGGCGGGTTCGGACAGGCCATGGGTGTCCCGGCCGATGAACAGCGGGCCGTCGTAGCCCTGCTCGGTGCGGTACTCGCAGATGGCCTGGGTGGTGGCGAGGATGTGCGCCTCGTTGAAGGCCGCGTCGAAGCTGGAGCCGCGGTGACCGGAGGTCCCGAAGACCACCTGTTGGGCGGGCTCGGCCGGATCGGGCTCGACCGTGTAGTAGGCGGTGACGAGCCCGGCGACGTCCACCAGGTCGCTGGGCTGGGCGGGCTGTCCTGCGCGGGGGTCGGTCACGGCCCCGATCCTGGCCCCGTGGGGGCAGCGCGCGCGACCGGTGCCGGAAAAGAATCGTCCCCGCGCCGGACATCCGGGCGAGTTCCCCCGGCGGCCGGCCCCCTGAGGGCTACGACACCTCGACGCGCTCGAGGAACAGTCGCAGGGTGGTCAGGAAGACCTCCGGCTGCTCGGAATGCACCCAGTGACCGGCGTTCTTGATCCGGACCAGCCGGGTGGCGGGGAAGAGGGCGTCCATGAGGGGCCGGTCCTCGTCGAGCACGTACGTCGAGTTGGCGCCGGCGACCCACAGGACCGGGCCGTCGAAGGTGGCCCCGGCCGGCGGCTCCGGGAACCCGCGCAGCTCACCGAGGTCGCGCTCCAGCAGCTCGAGGTTCAGCCGCCAGCGCCAGCCGCCGCCCGCGCCCACTCCCTCCCGCACGAGGCTCTGCAGCAGGAAGCTGCGCACCATCCGGCTCGGGACGGCGGACCGCAGGGCGGCGTCGGCGTCGTCCCGCGTCTTCAGTTCGTCCAGGTCGAGGGCCCGCATGGCCGCGATGAAGGCGGCGAAGGGCGAGGCCTCCTCGTCCGGGTCGTCGGTGCGGCCGCCCTGCAGGGGGTATTCGACCGGCGCGATGTCCACCACGACCAGCGCCCGCAGCAGCTCCGGCCGGCGGAGGGCCAGCTGCATGGCGACCTTGCCGCCCATCGAGTGCCCCACCAGCGTCACCGGCTCACCCATGTGCTCCAGCTCGACGGCGAGCATCTCCACCATGTCGAGGTAGTGGACCCGGTCGGTCCACGGCGAGTGCCCGTGGTTGGGCAGGTCGACCAGGGTGACGCGGTGCTCGTCGGCCAGCCCCCGGGCGATCGTCGTCCAGTTCTTGCCCTGGCCGAAGAGCCCGTGGACGAAGACGACCCGCGGCCCGGACTCCCCGAGGGTGCGCACGGCGAGGCGTTCGTCGCTGCCGACCTCTTCCGTCACCCGGCGATTCCATCAGACGTTCCGTCGGTCGCGCCGCTTACCGTGCCCGGGACGAGGGGGAGAGGCATGCCGGGACGACGGCGACGCAGCACGAGCAGCCGCAGGACCACCACCACGAAACGGACGACGACCGCCCGCACGAAGAAGACCGCACCCGAGCTGCCCACCGCGGGCCCGGGCGAGCGGGTGTGGGTGCTGGCCGTGCCGTTCCGCGCGGCCGCACCCGGCGCCGTCTGGCACACCGGCCTCCAGGCGCACGTGTGGGTGGGGGCCGCGCTGCCGCCCGAACTGGCGCCGTACGACCCACCGCCGTACACCGTCGAGCGGTTCCTCGAGGACGAGCTCAACGAGAAGCCGCGGCCGCTGCCGATGGCCCGGCCCCTGACGCCCCGCGAGCAGCAGTGCGACGGCGCGGACGTGGTGGCCGCGCACGCCGCCGCGGGGGGCCGGGTCTTCCTGCTGGGGGACGATCCAGGGGTCGGTAAGACCGGGACGGCGATCCTGGCGGCCAAGGCGATCGCCGAGCAGCGCGACGTCCGGGCGGTCCTGGTGGTCGCGGACCGGCCGGCCGCGATCACCATCCCGCACTGGACGCGCTCGATCGCCGGCTTCGGTGACGGCGGGCTGCGCTGGTGCGTGACCACCTGGGACCGGCTGGCGAAGGTCGCGAAGCTCCGGTTCGACGTCGTCGTCGCCGACGAGGCGCACATGGTGCGGCACACGACGACCCAGCGGTGGAAGCACTGGAAGGCGGTGTCGGGCGCGGGGCGGGTCAAGGATGCCCCGTTCGTCCTCGCCTGCACGGCGACCCCCGCGCACACCCCCCTGGAACTGCCCTACCTGGCTCCGGAGTTCGCCGTCCACCACGGTGAGCCCCTGCGGGACTGGGCGGACCTGCCGGCCAGGCTCGCCGCGCACCGGTTCCACGTGGAACGTGGCCGCTACGGATGGCAGTGGACCGAGGACCCCGAGGAGCGGCGGACCGACCTCGCGCGGCTGCAGTCCTGGCTGGCCGACGCCGATCCGCCGGCCACGCTGCACCGGCCGGCTCCCTGGGGGCCGGTGTCGGTGACCGGTACCCCTGTCGCGCTGACCCCTGGCGAGCGGGGCGCCTACGAGTCCGAGTGGGGCGAGTTCCGGGCGGAGATGCGGCTGGCCCGCCGGTCGCGGCAGAGCGCCCGCGGCCGCGCGGCGCTGCTGCGGTTCCGGCAGAAGGCCGGGTTGATCAGGGTGCAGGCGACGGTGGACTGGGTGAAGGCCCAGGTCGAGGCGGAGCGTCAGGTCGCCGTGTCGGTGGAGTTCGTCGAGACAGCGGCCGACCCGATCCGCGAGGCGCTGCTCGACGCCGGGATCCCGGTGGCCGGCATCTACGGTCGCGACCGGTTCGACATGGAGGCCGAGCGGCTGCGCTTCCAGCGCGGCGAGGCGACGGTCTGCGTCTTCACCGTGACCGCGTCCATCAGCCTGCACGCCGGCGAGCTGCTGCCCGACGGGAGGGCCGCTTCCCGGACCCCGCGGGTAGGGCTGTTCCACCAGCCGCGGTTCTCCGGCATCCAGGCCCGGCAGGTCACCGGGCGCACCCACCGCGACGGCCGGACCTCGCCCTGGCGGATCGCGTTCGCGGAGGACACCGTCGAGGAGCAGGTGGCCCGCGTGATGGTGGAGCGCCTGGCCGTCAGTGGCTCGGCCGCCGGGGCGGACACGTCGTCCCTCCAGGAGATCGCCGAGCTCCTCGACGCGGACTGGCTGCCACAGGCGGCGCTGACCGACGGCTGACGACCGGATCAGTTCGCCCCCGGCCGTTCGAGCGCGGCCCGGTCCCAGCCGGCGGTGTCCGCGGCCGCCGCGTAGGTGGTCTGCAGGAAGTCCAGCAGCGCCGCGTCCGGGTTCGGCGCCGTGCGCACCAGCTCGTACGGCAGCACGAACTCGGCCAGGCCGTCGTCCCACCGCGCGCCGTCCGGCGCCACGGCGACGTCGCGGAACCCCGGCGGCTCGGGGTAGGCGTAGGCGTAGAAGGTGCCTTCCTCCCCGGGCGGCCCGGCCCAGTACCCGCAGCTGCTCACCTCGTGGGAGTACGCCTCGACCATGACGTGCGGCCCGCAGTTGGGGGCCCGGCCGGTGTACAGCGGAGCGGGTCGGCCGGAGAAGCGGGTGGTCGCGAGGTCGAGCGCACCCCAGAACAGGTGCACCGGGCTCGCCTTGCCCAGGAAACGGGCACGGAAGACCGTGAGGACGCGGGTGATGTCCACGAGGGTGAGCCAGAAGCGCCGGACCGCCTCCGGGTCGTAGGCGGAGTGCACGTGATCGTCGGGGAACGGGATCGCATCCGGGATCTCGACCGGGACCGGCCAGATCTCGGTGCCGACGCCGAGCTCCTCGAGCAGGCGCATCACCTCGGCGTAGAAGTCCGCGACCGGCCGCGGTCGCAACGACAGCCCTCGTTCCTCCCCGGCGACCGTCGTCAGCACGAGCTCGGAGGCCACGAAGTCGAAGTCGATCTGGAACGCCGGCCCGGTCGGGTGGGGGATGAGCGAGGTGGTCAGCCCGCGGGCGGTCGGGCGGAGCGTGGTGTCCCACCAGTGGTTGACCAGCGGGCTGTTCGCCGTCCGGACCTTGCCGACGACCTGCGTGTAGAGCTGCAGGGTGTCGCGGGTGTCCTGCCAGCCGGCCACCGGGATCGCCGGCCATCGCAGTGCGCGCGTTCCCGTGGTCACCGGTCCTCCCGTCCCACCCGTCCGTCGGGTCCCGTCGTCCGCACGCCGATGATGACGGTCAGAAGGACGGTTCGGGACGGAAAGGTGCGGGGCATGCGACGGGAGGCGAGCATCCTGCACCTGGACCTGGACGCGTTCTTCGCCGCGGTCGAGCAGCGGGACAAGCCCTCGCTCCGGGGGCGCCCGGTCGTCGTCGGCGGCGTGGGCGGGCGTGGCGTCGTCGCCACGGCGTCCTACGAGGCGCGGGCCTACGGTGCCCGGTCGGCGATGTCGACGGCGGAGGCGCGGCGCCGGTGCCCCTCGGGGACGGCGTTCCTCGGCGGCCGGTTCGCCGCGTACCGGCGGACCTCCGATGTCGTCATGGCCCTGTTGCGCGAGCTGTCGCCCTTGGTCGAGCCGGCGTCCCTGGACGAGGCCTACGTCGACCTGGCCGCCGGCGAGGGACACGACCTGTCCGTCGCGGGTGTGACGGAACTCGGCCGGCAGCTCAAGGACCGGATCGCCGAGGCGACCGGCGGCGTCACGGGGTCGGTGGGCATCGGGACGTCCAAGCTGATGGCCAAGATCGGGTCGGACCTGCAGAAGCCCGACGGCCTGGTCGTCGTCGCGCCGGGCACCGAGCTCGCCGTCCTCCACCCGTTGCCGGTGACCCGCCTCGGCGGGGTGGGGCCGGCGACCGCCGAGCGCCTGCACCAGGTCGGCGTCAAGACGGTCGCCGACCTCGCCGCCAGATCGCTGACCGACCTCGTGGCGTTGTCCGGGAAGGCCCACGGAGCGGGGCTGTACGCGCTGGCGCGGGCCGAGGACGACCGGACGGTGGTACCCGACCGGGGCGTGAAGTCGGTGTCGCACGAGGAGACGTTCGAGCGTGACCTCACCGACCTCGCCGTGCTCGGCCGCGAGATCGACTCGATGGCCGCGCGCGTGGGCCAGCGGTTGCGGGCGTCGGCGTTCTCCGGCCGCACGGTGACGCTGAAGCTGCGCCGCTACGACTTCACGACGCTGACCCGCTCGCAGACGCTGCCCCAGCCGACCGACGACCCCCGCCAGATCGCCTCGACCGCCCGCCGGCTGCTCGCCGACGCCGGCGCGAGCGGCGGCCTGCGCCTGCTCGGCGTCGGGGTGTCGGGCCTGTCGGTCTACGCCCAGGGCGACCTGTTCGCAGAGCACCTGTTCGCCGAGGATCTCGTCGCCGGAGATCTCGTCGCCGGAGATGGGGAGCCGATGCCGGAGGCGGCGACCGTCGAGGACGCCCCGGCCGGTCCCGAGGGGGACCTGCCGGCCGAGCGCCGCTGGTGGCCGGGTCAGGACGTGCGGCACGACGAGCTCGGACCCGGCTGGGTGTGGGGGCGGGGGCTGGGCCGGGTCACCGTGCGCTTCGAGGGCCCGCTGACCGCGCCGGGCCCGGTGCGCACATTGGCCGCCGACGACCCCGCCCTCCACCCGGCCGACCCACCGGACTGGAGACTGCCCTGATGACGCGTTCCTGGTGGGGCTGGGGTACGACCGACCGTGCGCTGCCCGACGAGGAGTGCGTCGCGCTCGCGGCGATGCTCCCCGGGCTCCCGGACCGGCCGCGCGCCGTGCCGAGGACGGCCGACCTCGTCCTCCCGCGGTCCCGGGTGAGCCCGCCGACCTCCCTGCCGGTCTCGACGGCCCCGGGCGCGCGGGCGGCACACACCTACGGCAAGGCGTATCGGGACGTCGTCCGCGCCCTGTCCGGGGACCTGCGGACGGCTCCGGACGCGGTGGCCCTCCCGGGCAGTGAGGACGACGTCGTCCGGCTGCTCGACTGGGCGGGGTCGGCCGGGGTCGTCGTCGTCCCGTTCGGGGGCGGGAGCTCGGTCGTGGGCGGTGTGGAGTACCGGGGCGACCGGCCGTGGCTGTCGATGGACCTCACCGGGCTGGACCGCGTCCTCGAGGTCGATCCGGTGAGCCGGGCGGCACGCATCCAGGGCGGCGCACTCGGCCCCGTGCTGGAAGCACAGCTGCGGCCGCACGGCCTGACGCTGCGGCACTTCCCGCAGAGCTTCGAGTTCTCGACGCTCGGCGGCTGGCTGGCCACCCGGGCGGGCGGCCACTACGCGACCCTGCACACGCACATCGACGACCTGGTCGAGTCCCTCCGGGTCGTCACCCCCGTGGGTGTCAGTGAATCCTGGCGGCTGCCGGGCTCGGGAGCCGGCCCGTCGCCCGACCGGCTGTTCCTCGGCTCCGAGGGGACGCTCGGCGTCATCACCGAGGCCTGGATGCGGCTGCAGGACCGGCCGCGGTTCACGGCGTCGGCGTCCGTGGCCTTCGCGGACATGACCTCCGCCATGGCCGCCGTCCGGGTGATCGCCCAGGCCGGGCTGCATCCGGCGAACTGCCGGTTGCTGGACCCGGGCGAGGCGGCGCTCTCGGGGGCAGCCTCCTCGGGCTGCGTGCTCGTCCTCGGCGTGGAGTCGGCCGTGCAGCCCGTGGAGAGCCGGCTCACCGAGCTCACCGACCTGGCCCGCGCGCACGGTGGCTCGGTCGCCGGCGGGAAGGACGCGGCCGGCACCTGGCGGGCGGCGTTCCTGCGGATGCCCTACGTGCGCGACGGGCTGGCGCGGATGAGCGCGATCGTCGAGACCTTCGAGACGGCGTGCACGTGGGACCGCGCACCGGATCTCTACGAGACCGTCCTCACCGAGGTCGGCGCCGCCGTCGAGAAGGTCACCGGCGCCCCCGGGCTGGTGAACTGCCGGCTCACCCACGTCTATCCCGACGGGCCGGCGCCGTACTTCACGGTGATCGCCGCCGGGCGCCCCGGCTCGGAGGTGGCCATGTGGGACGACGTGAAGACAGCGGCGTCGGAGGTGCTGGGCCGCCTCGGCGCGACGATCACCCACCATCACGCCGTCGGCCGGGACCACCGGCCCGGTTACGACCGGCAGCGGCCGGAACCCTTCGCCGTCGCGCTCCGGGCGGTGAAGACGTCCCTGGATCCGGCGGGGCTGCTCAATCCGGGCGTGCT
>C688J18823_10002223_pt1 | contig 12157 bp, 13 predicted proteins | sample HopSoiMetagenom1_FD_18823 | JGI IMG/M metagenome (IMG submission 18823) | reverse complement strand
ATGGCACCACCATCACCACGCGGGAAACGCCGGCGACCTTCGCGGGGACGGCATTCATCAGCACCGAGGACGGATAGGCCGCGGTGCCGCCGGGCACGTACAGCCCGACGGATTCAATGGCGCTCCAGCGCCAGCCGAGTTCGACGCCGAGCGCGTCGGTGAAGCGATCATCGCTTGGTAGCTGCCGGCGGTGGAACAGCTCAATGCGGTCGCGGGCGAATTGCAGCGCCTCGATGGTTGCGCGGTCGCAAGCCTTCACCGCCGCCTCGATTTCGGCGGGCGTCACGCGCAACGCACTGGCGTCGATGTCGAGGCGGTCGAATTTGCGCGTCGCCTCGATCAGCGCCGCGTCGCCTCGCGCGGCCACGTCATTGACGATGGCGCGGGTCGCCGCCTCGATGTCGGCCGCCACCTCGCGCTTGATCGCGAGGAAGCTCGCGAATCGCTCGGCGAAATCGGCACTGCTTCGGTCGAGGCGAACGGGCATGGCGGCTTTCCGGGCGGGTCCTGTTCCATCGCCCACTGCTCAATGGCGCGGTGGGAAATCGCCGTCAACCCTTGGGAGGAGAAGTGTTGCTGCTCAGGCGTCCGACCGTGACGATCGGGCGCTCTCGCCGAGGTCGCCGAGGTCGTCGGGGCCAAGGTCGGTAAGTTCGCATTCCAGGCATTCGACATCAAGCCGTAGCGCCCGGCCATGGCTGAACAACAGCATCGCGCTGCCGCCCGGCGGCTCGTCGGATGAAACTCGATTCCGAGCAGCTCGAGTGCCGCTTCCGGACTCTCCAGCTCGATGTTTCGGGACTTGCACGCCAGCACCCGGTCGAAGCGCAGCGCCGCGATCAAACGGCGCGGCGATGTTTCGCCGGCCAGGGTTTGCTCCCAGTCGAGCCGGCTCATGCCGACCACCAGGCGCTTTTCGCTCTGGCGCCAGACGATGTCGGAAATCTGCACCCGGGCGTCCTGCACGTGCGTCGAGATGACCGCCAGATCATCGGCATCAAGAGCAATCAATTTGAGCTGGGACGCCACAGGTAGAACATCCAGGACTTCAGTCGCTGATGCGCTCGATCGAAGCGCCGCATGCCGACAATTTTTCCTCAAGCCGCTCGAAGCCGCGGTCGAGATGATAGACGCGATTGACCATGGTTTCGCCTTCCGCGGCGAGCCCGGCAATGACCAGGGACACCGAGGCGCGCAGATCGGTCGCCATCACAGGCGCGCCGCGCAGCTTGGCAATGCCCTCGATGGTGGCGGTTTCGCCATCCAGATGGATGCGGGCCCCGAACCGCGCCAGCTCCTGCACATGCATGAAGCGGTTTTCGAATATCGTCTCCGTGATGTGCGAGGAGCCCTTGGCGCACGCCATCAATGCCATCAACTGGGCCTGAAGATCTGTCGGGAAACCGGGAAACGGCGCGGTTGAAACGCTCACCGGCTCGATCCCGGCGCCGTTGCGGACGACTCGGATGCCATCATTGTTTGGCGTGATGATCGCGCCGGCCCGCGTAAGTACGTCGAGCGCCGATTGCAGCAGTTCGGGACGCGCGCCGGACAGTTGCACATCGCCGCCCGCCATCGCCACCGCCATGGCGTAAGTGCCGGTTTCGATGCGATCCGGCAGCACCGTGTGCCGCGCGCCGTGGAGGCGGGAGACCCCTTCGACGACGATGCGCGGCGTTCCGGCACCGGTGATGCGCGCGCCCATTTTGTTGAGGCAATCGGCCACGTCGGCTATCTCGGGCTCGCAAGCGGCGTTGCTGATGACGCTCGTGCCTTTGGCGAGCGTCGCCGCCATGATCGCGACATGCGTGCCACTCACCGTCACCTTGGGGAAATCGATTGCTGCGCCCTTGAGGCCGCCGGGCGCTTTCGCGATCACATAGCCGCCGTCGATGGTGAGTTCGCCACCGAGCTTCTCCAGTGCCATGATGAGCAGATCAACCGGACGCGTGCCGATGGCGCAGCCACCGGGCAACGACACCTTGGCGGCATGCATTCGCGCCAGCAGCGGCGCGATCACCCAGAAGCTGGCGCGCATCCGCGACACCAGTTCGTAGGGCGCGGTGGTATCGATGATGTTGGCCGCCGAAATGTGCAGGGTCTGGCCCTGGTATTCATGATCGCCGGGGCGCTTGCCCGCCGACATGATGTCGACGCCGTGATTGCCCAGGATTCGCTGCAGTTGGGCGACGTCCGCAAGCCGCGGCACGTTGTCGAGGATCAGGGTTTCCTCGGTCAAAAGCCCGGCAATCATCAAAGGCAGCGCGGCATTCTTCGCGCCCGAGATGGGGATGGTGCCACTCAGCTTGCCGCCTCCAATAATGCGAATGCGATCCACGGTGATCCCCGATTTGCTATGCACAAAGTATATAAAGCCGGAGCCGGCTTAAGGCAAAATTTGCGGCTATTTCAAGAGACTCGGGCGCGTCAAGGCCGCATCCCCAAAAAGATGGACCGGATGCGCCCCGTGTGTCAGGCCATCGCAGGCGTCGGACGAAATCGCCTGATCGCGCCGATAACCACGATCGCGAAGAATACAAGCACGACGCCCTGGATAATCGCGAACGGCGGTTCGCTCGGGGGCACGCTCGGCGCCAGCGCGTGCAAGGGGCCAATCTTCAGGAAGCTTTGTATGATCAACACGAATACGTTGAGATACAGTGCGATCAGCGCCGTCAGCACGTAAGTCCAGCGCCACGCGCCGGAAAGCTTCATCACATAGAGCGCAACGCAGGCGATCCCCAGAAGCAGCAGCGAGACAATGCCGATCATATGAGAGGGCAGCAGCTTCTCGAACGGAAACAGGAAGCCGGTGGCGCTGGTCAGGATCGTAAAGACAAGGAATGTGGCGGTCAGGCTTGGCCGTCGGTTCGAGCCGAGCAGTCCGAACATGACGACAAGGCCGGAAACGATCGCAATCAGGCTGATGATGACGTGAAAGGCAGTAAAGGTGGACAGGCTCATACCGAGAATCATGGGAGCGCTCCGTCATTGACAAATTCGATGGTACGACTATGGCCTGGAAATTGCTACTGCGCTTGCCTGCATTCCGGTTAATCAGAGCGCCGGCTTCGCCATGTCGCCGAGAAAGCCGTGGAGCGCCGCTACGACTTGCGCGCCCTCGCCGATCGCGCCACCCACCCGTTTGACCGATCCCGAGCGGACATCGCCAACGGCGAACACACCTGGCACCGAGGTTTCCAGCGGCGGCACCTGCCGACTCTGACTTTGAGCCGATGGCTGGCCGGTGACGACGAATCCGCCGCGATCGAGCATCACGCCGCAACCCTCGAGCCATCCGGTCGCGGGATCGGCGCCCGCGAACAGGAACAGGTTACTGACATCAAGCGTGCTCTCTTCACCGGACAGACGGCTGCGCCAGCGCACCCTCTCGAGCGCGGCATCGCCATCCAACCCGACCACCTCGGTGTTGAACATCAGCTCGATATTGGGCGTGGCCTCGATCCGCTCGATCAGATAGCGCGACATGCTGGACCCAAGACCACCGCCCCGGATTACCATGTTGACCCTGCGGGCGTGACCCGACAGGAACACCGCCGCTTGCCCGGCCGAATTACCACCGCCGACCAGGACTATTTCCTGTTCCGCGCAAACCCGCGCCTCAATGGGCGAGGCCCAGTACCACACGCCGCGGCCTTCAAACCGGCCGAGGTTTTCGATGCCGGGCCGCCGGTAGCGTGCTCCGCTCGCCACCACGATAGCGCGCGCCCGCACGGTGTCGCCGCCGTCAAGCGCCAGGGCAAATTCGCCATTCGCGCGCGTGCAATCGAGCGCCTTGACGCCCATGGGTATCATGATGTCGGCGCCAAATTTCTGCGCCTGCGTGAACGCCCGGCCGGCCAGCGCCTGTCCCGAAATGCCGGTGGGAAAACCGAGATAGTTCTCAATGCGCGCACTGGCGCCGGCCTGGCCGCCAAAAGCGCGGGCATCGAGCACAACTACGGACAGTCCTTCCGATGCGGCATACACCGCGGTGGCGAGACCGGCAGGCCCGCAACCGACGATCGCCGCATCGTATAATTTATCCGCCGCCGCAGCGCCGATCATGCCGAGCGCTCGTGCGATCTCGGACTCGCCGGGATTGCGGAGCACGGACCCGTCGAGAGTCACCACCAGCGGCCAGTCGGAGGCGGACGGCAAATAGCGCGCGATCAGATCAGCGGCATCGTGGTCCCGCTCCGGATCGAGCAGATGATGCGGAAATCCATTGCGGGTCAGGAAGCTCTGCAGGCGGATGACGCCGCTTGAGTTCGAAGGCCCGATCAGAACGGGGCCGCCGACGCCACCCTGGATCAGCCCTACGCGCCGCAGGATCAACGCTCGCATGATCCGCTCGCCGAGATCGGCTTCGGCGACAAGGAGGGCGCGCAATCGTTCCGGCGCTATCAGCAGCGTTTCGACATCGTCCTCGGCATGACCGTCGACCAGGGCGACGCGGCCCGAAAGCTGGCTGATTTCCGCGAGAAACTGGCCGGGCCCTTGCTCAATGACCGGCGTGACGTGACCGAGGCCGTCGCGCTGCGTGATCGCAACATGACCGGACAGGACCACGAACATGCCCGGGCCCGGTTTGCCTGCTTCGAACAGCCTGTCGCCTTGCTTGTAGGTCTTGATCTCGCCGAACCGGCGCATGCGGGCGATCTCTCCCGCCGTCAACGCCGGAAACGTCTGATCATGGCGGGGAAACGCGCCGTTCCGAACAACACCGCCATTCAGGTTATCCGCGGCCGGGGTATCGCCTGCCATCTTCATCTCGCATTTTGGGCGGGGTTGTTCGGCCGGCTAATTCTTGCCGCCGTCTTTCGGAGAGTCTTTTATCGGGGCATCGCTTCGGGCGCGCGCCTGCAGTTTTCGCCGCCTCAGGTTTTCGCGCAGCGCCAGCCTCAGCCGTTGCTGCCGCGCACCTTTTTTAGCCGATCCGAGCGTTAGGCGCTCGCCTTTGTCTTCTTCATCGCTCATGGTCGGTCCGCTCGCATGCCAGACTGAAAACGTTACCACGCGGAGGCGTCAATGATCGGCGAAAAGCTTGGGCTGGCCCCTGCCCCGCAACGGACGCTGGAAGACTGGCATCGCTTCGTGGCCTCCGGCGATTCCGAAATCCTGCGGCCGTTACTCGCGGATCACATTGTGTTTCGCTCGCCCATTGTACAGTCGCCGATCCCCGGCAGGGCTGCGACTTTGCTCGTTCTGACAACCGTGGCGCAGATNTTCGAGAATTTTAGCTATCACCGCACGTTCGTAGCCGGCCCCCACGATGTGGCGCTGGAATTTTCAGCCAATATCGGAAAATGGCAACTCAAGGGCATCGATCTGGTCAAGTTCAACCAAGCCGGCGAAATGATCGAGTTTGAGGTCATGATTCGACCGATCAAGGCGCTACAGGCGCTGGCCGAGGAAATCGGCGGTCGCATTGGACCGCAACTGACGGAAATGAAGGCCGCGGCGCCTAACCGCCCCTGATTGGGCGGTTTCGATGAGAGCCCCCGCCTGCCCACGCGCTTGCGCGCGCGGGGGCCTTGTGGCAAGGATCAGCCCGCTTATGTGGCCTTTTTAGCCGAATCTTTGGGTCCGAGCACGCTGCCGTAGCTCAGTGGTAGAGCACTCCATTGGTAATGGAGAGGTCGACAGTTCAATCCTGTCTGGCAGCACCAGCTACCTCATTGGCGCAGCACGTGGTCACACCCACAATCGATGCAGACAACAGCCAATCGGGGTTAAGTCAGACAGCTTACGTAGCGCCGACGGACCGTACCTTTTCCCGCTCGCTCTCGACTTCTTCGGCGTCTTTATCGTCGATGTGCATCACCCGGTTGTTCGCCTCACCGTTCACCTTCAGAAGCTCGTCCAGCTTGGCGTGGATGGCCTGGGTATCGCGGTGTTCAGCCCTTTGAATGACCAGGGTCATGCCCCACGTCGCTAAAGTGGCAAACTGGTGCCATTCAAGCCCATCCCCGAGCACGATCCACGCCGCGCCATAGATTGCAAAAAGGACGAAGGCGGCGGGCCGCGAGACCAGCACGCCTATGTGCGTCAGCCATTCTTTACTTTTGTTCGGGACCATTCTCATCGGAGAACGCGCACGCCCCGCTCACGTTCCGACAAAAGCTCGGGTCCACGCACTGCCTCTCGCGAACTCGTCAACAACTATCGGCGGCAGATTCGTAGTAACAGCCGACATAGCAGATCGCGATGCTCCTCGGCGTTTGCTGGAACGATCGCTGATCATGCGCTTTCTGGTCGCGGAGTGTGTTGTTATGCCAAAGTTTTATCTGAACGTCCGCAGCGGGGAAGAAGTCGCCGAGGATGACGTAGGCCTCGATCTACCCACCCTCAACGATGCTCGGAAGGCGGCGCTGCCGTTGCTCGAAAATCTGGACAAGGTGAGATCGGCCTCTCAGATCTCCGTAGAAGCCGTCGTGATTACCGACGAACGGGGACGCGAACTCATGACGGTCAAGCCGAACCGCGCCTCCCCGAAGTAGTTGCAAGTTGCAAGATGGTCCGCTGAGTCCCGGTTCCCTCTTTAGCTCTCGAACGACCCTAGAACTGCGCCCATGGAACTTCCCTCTTCGGCTCTCTTTTATCCACAACGCGGCACGCCAGCCGACTCGAGCGATCCTTTTTTTCTTCGAGTGAACGCCGAATTTTCGGACAAGGGATTCTTTGTCGCCGCCGCTGATGACCTGATTACTTGGGCCCGCACAGGATCGCTGATGTGGTTAACCTTCGGCCTTGCCTGCTGCGCGATCGAAATGATGCAAATGTCGATGCCGCGGTACGACGCGGAGCGGTTCGGGTTTGCACCCCGTGCGTCGCCGCGGCAGGCGGACGTCATCATCGTCGCGGGAACCTTGACCAACAAGATGGCGCCGGCATTTCGCAAGATCTACGACCAGATGCCTGAACCGCGCTACGTGATCTCCATGGGCTCGTGCGCAAACGGTGGCGGCTATTATCATTATTCCTACTCGGTCGTTCGCGGATGCGACCGCATCGTCCCGGTCGATATTTACGTGCCAGGTTGCCCACCAACGGCCGAAGCACTGCTGTATGGAGTCATGCTCCTGCAGAAGAAAATCCGGCGTACCGGAATGATCGAAAGATAGTCTTGCACAACCTGGGGGGCTTGCCCTCGCCGATCTGGTTCGCGCTCCCGCCTGATCAGAGTCACCTCGCCGGTTCATCGGCATATCGGAAGCTCGAAGCGCAGGTCGGCGCCTGATCGATTCGATCCCGATGCGCTTGCCATCGAAAAACAAAGGCGTGCCCTCTGCTTTCCACAATGCCCCCGACGAGATAGGCTGCGTCATCGTTCTGGAACCTCCTCGCCCTCCTCCCGTTTGGTGGCGTCTCGAAGTTTCTGGGTGCGCCGATGAATATTCTCGATCCGCAGGGCCCGATCGCGGCCGCGGAACGGACCATCCTGATCGACTCGGTTGCGATCATGCTCGCGATCGTGGTGCCGACCATCGCCGCGATCCTTGCTTTCGCGTTCTGGTTTCGGGAGTCGAACCCGCACGCCATATACCGGCCGACCTTTGCCTATTCCGGGCGCATCGAGCTGGTGGTCTGGTCGATCCCCGCCCTGACGATCATCCTGCTCGGTGGCGTGGCCTGGATCGGCTCGCATCAGCTTGATCCTGGCAGGCCGGTGGAGGGCACCGGAAGCCCGCTCAGAATTCAGGTCGTTTCGCTGGATTGGAAGTGGCTGTTCGTTTATCCGGACCAAAGAATTGCGACGGTCAATTCGTTGACCGTTCCGGTAGGTGCGACGCTGCAATTCGAGCTGACTTCCGCAAGCGTGATGAATGCGTTCTTCATTCCGCAGCTCGGAAGCATGATCTACACGATGAACGGCATGGTCACGCGACTGCAGCTCCGTGCCGACAACGAAGGCACCTACCGTGGTCTGTCAGCGCATTTCAGCGGAGATGGCTTTCCGGACATGCTGGACGTTCACGTGATTTCGCAGCTTGCGTTTCCAGATTGGGTCTCGACTACAGCGGGTAGTGATCAGGTGCTCGACGAGGAGAGCTATAAAAAACTAGCGCAGCAGACAATCGAGCGCACCAGCCTGAGCTATCGGGTGGGCGACCCACTCCTGTTCAATTCCATTGCGACCCAGAAGCTTCCGCCGGGTCCCGGACCCAAAGTTACCTCCGAAGCCGCGCAGTCGCATATCGAGGGAACTCATGCTCGGTAAGCTGAACTGGTCGGCCATTCCGATCGATCAACCGATCCCATTGATTGCGGCCGGCGTGNTGCTCGCGGCCATCCTCGCGGTTCTCGCTTGGGCCACGCTAAAGGGCTACATGCCCTATCTCTGGCGCGAGTGGATCACCAGCGTCGATCACAAGCGGATCGGCATCATGTACACGCTGCTCGCCACGGTCATGCTGCTGCGGGGCGGCAGCGATGCCCTCCTGATGCGAACGCAGCAAGCGGTCGCCTACCAGTCCCAAGGCTATCTGCCGCCCGAACATTACAACCAGATCTTTTCGGCCCACGGCACCATCATGATCTTCTTTGTCGCAATGCCGTTCGTGATCGGGTTGATGAATTTCGTGGTCCCGCTGCAGCTTGGCGTCCGCGACGTCGCTTTTCCGACGCTCAACTCGGTCGGCTTTTGGCTGACCGCGACGGGTGCGCTGCTGGTGAATCTCTCGCTGGTGATCGGGGAATTCGCGCGCACCGGCTGGTTGCCGTTTCCTCCGCTTTCGGAGCTGACCTATTCGCCGGGGGTAGGCGTCGATTATTACCTGTGGTCGCTGGAGATCTCCGGTGTCGGCACGCTGGTCGCCGGCATCAATCTGGTCACGACCGTGCTCAAGCTTCGCACCCGCGGCATGACCTATTTGCGCATGCCGATGTTTTGCTGGACTACGCTTGCTTCAAATCTGCTGATTGTCGCCGCCTTCCCCATTCTCACCGCGACACTCGCAATGCTGATCCTCGATCGGTATCTCGGCTTTCATTTCTTCACCAATGAAGGCGGCGGGAACATGATGATGTTCATGAACCTGATCTGGGCCTGGGGTCATCCGGAAGTCTATATTCTGGTTCTGCCCGCGTTCGGCGTTTTTTCGGAAGTGGTCTCGACCTTCTCAGGCAAGCCGCTGTTCGGCTATCGTTCCATGGTGCTGGCGACGATGGCGATCTGCATCATCTCTTTCATGGTCTGGCTGCATCACTTCTTCACCATGGGCGCGGGACCGAATGTCAACGCGATCTTCGGGATAGCGAGCATGGTCATCGCCGTTCCAACCGGAGTGAAGATATATAACTGGCTGTTCACGATGTACGGCGGGCGCATCCGTTTCGCGACCCCGATGCTATGGTCGGTGGGGTTCATGGTGACTTTCATCATCGGCGGATTGACCGGCGTCCTGGTCGCGGTACCGCCAGCCGACTTCCTGCTTCACAACAGCATGTTCCTGGTCGCCCATTTCCACAACGTGATTATCGGCGGCGTACTGTTCGGCGCGTTCGCAGGCCTTACCTACTGGTTTCCGAAGGCATTCGGATTCCGTCTGCATGAGGGACTGGGCAAGGCGGCGTTCTGGTTCTCATTCGTAGGCTTTTATGTCACGTTCATGCCGCTCTACGTGGCAGGCCTGCTGGGCATGACCCGGCGCATGCAGCACTACGACGTGGCGGCCTGGCGCCCCTGGATGATCATCGCGGCAATCGGTTCCGGGCTGCTCGCGTTCGGAATCATTCTCCAGGTACTGCAGCTGCTGGTGAGCATTCGAAGTCGAAACGAATTGCGCGACCGCACCGGCGACCCGTGGAACGGGCGCTCGCTCGAATGGGCCACTTCGTCTCCACCGCCGGTTTTCAACTTCGCGATCCTTCCCGATGTCCACGGGGAGGATGCGTACTGGGCCATCAAATCGCGCGCCAAACAGCAGAATGTTGAAAAGAACGAGCCGGACTACCAGGACGTCGAAATGCCGCGCAATTCACCGACCGGGTTCGTTTGCGCCTTCTTCGCAACCGTGATGGGCTTCGCGCTGATCTGGCACATCTGGTGGATGGTCGCGGCCGGCTTCCTGGGTGCGTTCGCAACATTCGTCGTGTTCGCATGGCGCGACCACGACGAATACGTCATTCCNGCCGCAGAAGTCGCGCGCATCGACCGCGCCAACATTCTGGAGCGGCGCTCCCTGGCCGGACTTGAAGGGACCGCGTAATGACCGGCGCAGCGATCGCGCATCCACATNGCGACCCCCATCACCTCGGCAGGATGCAAGAAGCGGGCGCGGGACAGGATGGCCCGGCTTCCAAGCGNATCGTGACCGGCTACGGCTTCTGGATTTTCATTCTTAGCGACATGGTGATGTTCTCGGCCCTGTTCGCGAGCTACGCCGTTCTGCTCGGACAAACGGCTGGCGGGCCGCGCGGACGTGAACTGTTCGAACTGCGCAATGTTGCGATCGAAACGGTTTTGCTTCTTGCCTCGAGCTTCAGCTGCGGTCTTGCAACCATTGCGGCGGACGAGCGCAACAAACTCTGGTTTCAGTTCGGCATGGCCATCACCTGCGCCTTCGGTCTCGGCTTTCTCGCGATCGAGGTAAATGAGTTCGCGGGCCTGGTGGCGCGTGGCGCGGGGCCGACCCGTAGCGCGTTTCTTTCGGCCTTCTTCACGCTGGTGGGCTGCCATGGACTACACGTCTCCGCGGGCATTCTCTGGCTGTTGACGATGATGGCGCAGGTCTTCGCAAAGGGATTCAGGGCGGACATTCAACGTCGCATCCTCTGCTTCGCGCTGTTCTGGCACGCGCTCGACATCATCTGGATCGCGGTATTCACAATCGTTTATTTATTGGGAAGCGCCTCATGACGAGCGACGCGGACCACGTTGACCACAACATCGATATAGCGCCGGGAGATGAGCGCGAACAGGGCGGCAGCGTTGGCAGCCGAGTGCTCGGCTATGTAACCGGACTTGGACTGGCCATTCTGCTGACCGGGACCTCGTTCTTCGTAGCGGGTACCAACCTTGTATGGGAGCCAAGCATTCCGGTCGCGCTCATTGTTCTGGCGATTGCGCAAATGGGCGTGCATCTTGTGTTCTTTCTTCATATCACCACCGGCCCCGACAACACCAACAATGTGCTGGCGCTCGCTTTCGGCATTCTGATCGTCATTCTGGTGATGGGTGGCTCGCTCTGGATAATGGATAACTTGAACCAGAACATGATGCCCGATCACATCATGCAGATGCAGCGGTGATAATTTCAAAACATTCCGTGGTCTCCATTCGATGGACGAACCGCGCCTGACAAACACCGCCGGCGCTCGTGTTCGGGTCCATCAGCAACAGAGCGAGCCGTAAACGCCCGTGCTCGCGCGGCTCTCGTGTAAGCTGAAAAGTTACGCATGATTCAGGTCTGATTAGGGTCTCGTTAAGCACTCAAACAAGTTGTTACGACAACAGGTTGGGAAGCCGAGCGCTGTGGCGGCGAGGTGACAGCAATTCACTCGAAAGCCGTCTAAGTGCGCTTCATGGAGCGAGCCGAAAGCAGGCCCGTCTCGAAGGTGATGGCGGAGAACAAGCAATGAAAAAGATTCTGCTCGGTACCGTGGCCGTCGCTCTCGGCGCGGGCGTGCCGGCATTCGCAGCCGACCTTGGCAGCGCCCCACATCATTCCCAGCCACCCGCCAACTGGAACGGCTTCTATCTCGGCGCTCACATCGGCGGCGCGTTTTCCGGCGACACCAATTTCAACGGGCTCGAGACAGGCAACAACGGCAACGGGCGCTTCTTGGCCGGTTTGCAGCTTGGCGCGGACTACTTGTTCGCCTCCAACTGGGTGGCCGGCGTCGAAGGTCAGTACAGTTGGCTCGGCAACAACAACAGCGTGATCTTCCCCGGCGGGTTCGTGTATTCCAACCACCAGCGTGCGCTGGGTTCAGTGACCGGCCGCGTCGGCTTCACCTGGGGACCGGGTTTGCTGTACGTGAAGGGCGGTTACGCCTACTCGGATAACAGCGACACCCTGACCTTTGGCGGTGCGCCCGCGGCATTCACGTTGGACAGTGGCCATCGCGATGGTTACACGGTCGGCGCCGGCCTCGAGTACATGTTCGCCCCGAACTGGGCGGCAAAGGTCGAGTACCAGTACTACAATTT
>C688J18823_10002222_pt1 | contig 12157 bp, 15 predicted proteins | sample HopSoiMetagenom1_FD_18823 | JGI IMG/M metagenome (IMG submission 18823) | reverse complement strand
TGGTATTTCATTTTTTAATTGATCCAACTGACCTTTTCCAAAAATCAACTTTGTTGGATTCTGATATGTAAAGTTTTCCATCTTAAATCCCTCATTTCATTATTTTGTATAGACAAAATTGGATTTAATTTCCACTATTAATTATCGTTGAAATCCATCATTATTGCAAAGCCTTTAAATACTTTCCGAACATTAATGATCCTTTTGACCAGTGTGAAAAATAAATTCGAAACGAGTAAAATTATTTCATGGCTCCATGCATAATGTTGATTCATTGGAACAAACTAATTATGTATTTATTAATAAGGAGGTAAATCCAATGAGTGGAATTCAACGTACTGCATTATTTCTTACGATTATTGGGGCGATTAACTGGGGTCTGATTGGTTTCTTTCAGTTTGATCTTGTTGCATCCCTTTTCGGAGGACAAGAGTCCATCATTTCAAGAATTATATATAGTTTAGTGGGAATTGCTGGTCTTATTAATTTAGGACTATTGTTTAAGCCATCCCAAGAAGTCGCAAGAGAACCTGAACCAAGAGCAACCAGATAAAGAAGACTTCCATAAGTGGGGTTCCTTCAAAGCACAAGACGTGCTAGTGCAGGCGTGGAGATTGACGTCGCGTTTTTAGCCTGCTTCATCTCCCACTGATGGTTAGCCACGCTACGCCTGATTGACTTTTCTAAGGGCTGAAGCCCTAAGAAAAGATCTTATCGCACTTATCGGATCTTTACGGGTAGTAAGATAGGACAAAGGATAACTTAATCATTTATAAAAAGGACCAATTCAAGGTCCTTTTTTAATGATTTCTTCCCATAAAAAAAGAAGGATTAGACATAATATCTATGCCCAATCCTTCTTTAGTGTAATAGAAAAAATTATTTTTTGATTAGATTATTGCGATCAGAGGATTGATCAATCCACTCTTGAAGTTTGTCTTTTAATGTATTGAAACCTTGTTCTGTTTCTATATGATTAACAGGTGCAGCAGCTTGGCGTTTACGTGGTTTTTTAGCTTTAGTTTCTTCCACTTGAGCTGGAGCTTCTTCTGTAGCACGAATAGACAAGCCGATTTTTCCAGCTTTTTCATCAACTGACAATACTTTCACATTAACTTCATCGCCCACTTTAAGGTGGTCATTAATATCTTTTACAAATCCGTGTGTAATCTCAGAAATATGAACTAATCCTTGATTATTCTCATCTAATGCAACGAATGCACCGTATGCTTGAATCCCAGTTACTTTTCCCTTACAAACACTACCTACTTCAATTTTCGATGTCATATAAACACTCCTATTTTTTCGTTATTTTTTCGTCATTATACGCAATATAAAATTATACCATACTAATGTGAAATAATCAAAAACTAAAACCGAATAAAAACTATATTTCATCAATTGTTCAAATCGCTTTTTGATACTCCAACAGGTTAACATTACTAATATAACCTTATTTTCAAAATAAATGTATAAAAAAAGAGGAAAGTGGAAAGCCTTAAAATGTAAGACTTTCTAGTATCCCCCCCTTTTTTTTACTTGGACAACCATTATGGTTGTCCTTTTTTACACTCTTAGGAAAGTATAAAATTGCAACGCTGCAGAAGTTCGACGTAGGAGCAATTTTTAGGAAAACAGTATAAGTGCAACTACGTCTCTGTCTTCGCCTTGCAGGCTCGCCAATCGGCGAGTTTTCTTTATCTATTTTTAGGGATCAATCAATTTTTAGACTCAAGGAATCCATAAATCTTTTCATCCTTTTAATGGCTTCCTGTAGCTGTTCGATCGAAGAGGCATAAGAACATCGAATATGTCCTTCACCACTCTCACCAAACACATCCCCCGGTACAACCGCCACTCCTTCTTGTTTCAATAATTGTTCAGCAAACTCCTGTGAGCTTAAACCTGATGACTCAATGGAAGGGAAGGCATAAAAGGCTCCGCCTGGCATATGACACGTTAAACCAATCTCATTTAAGGATTGCACAATATAATTTCTACGCCGGCGATAACTCTTGATCATTTCTTCGACATCTGGACGTCCATTTTTGAGAGCTTCTAATGCTGCATATTGAGACATTGTTGGTGCGCACATCATAGCGTACTGATGAATCTTTAACATCGCATCTGAGATCTCAGGAGGGGAACATACAAATCCAAGACGCCATCCTGTCATTGCAAACGTTTTTGAAAAGCCTGAAACTAAAATCGTTCTCTCTCTCATTCCTGGTATGGATGGCAGACTTGTATATTCTTCATCATAGACAAGCTCACCATAGATTTCATCTGCTATAACTAGTAAATCATGTTTCTCAACGATCTCTGCTAGTTCTTTTAGTTCATTCTTGTTCAGCATGGAACCGGTCGGATTATTTGGAGAACAGAGCATGATCGCTTTTGTTTTTTCGGTCATCACTGCTTCAAGCTGACTTGGCAAAATTTTAAAATCATTTTCTTTTAGCGTTTGAACTTGAACAGCAACTCCACCAGCTAATTCAACCATTGGTAAATAGGAAACGAAGCAGGGTTCAATAATAATAACTTCATCTCCAGGATCCAAAATGGCTCTCATGGCAATGTCTATCGCTTGACTCGCACCCACAGTAACAATAATTTCCTCTTTTGGGGAATATTCAACCTTAAATTGTTTTTTCATATAGTTTGAAATTTCTTGACGCAACTCAAGTAAACCTGCATTCGCTGTGTAAGATGTGAAGCCTTGCTCAAGCGAGCTGATAGCCGCTTCCCTAACACCCCAAGCTGTAACAAAATCAGGTTCTCCTACACCAAGAGATACAACCCCTTCCATACCAGCAGCAAGATCAAAGAAACGACGAATCCCAGATGGCTTTAGTTCCGTCGCTTTTTTAGATAAGTACGTTTTTTTCGTTCCTTTCATTATGGGGACACCACAATTCGTTTGTCTTTATTGTCAGGCTCAAAAATAATACCATCGTGTTTATATTTATTTAAAATAAAGTGAGTCGTTGTGGATACAACAGAATCAAGTGTTGAGAGCTTATGTGAGACAAATTGTGCAACCTCATTCATCGATTCTCCTTCGATAATAACCGATAAATCGTAGGCTCCGGACATTAGGTATACAGAATTCACCTCTTTAAAACGGTAAATGCGTTCTGCGATTTCTTCAAAGCCGACTCCACGTTTTGGTGTCACTTTGACATCAATCATAGCTCTAACTCCTGAATACCCATCAATCTTTGTCCAATCGATAATGGAGATATACCTTATAATTATTTTGTTTTCCTCAAGTTTGTGAACCGCTTTCTCTGTTTCTTCCACACTCAAACAAACCATTTTAGCAAGATCTTCCATAGGTAAACGCGCGTTTTTTTCTAGGATTTCGACTATTTCCATTTCCTTTTCAGTTAATTTCACGAAAAGACCTCCATAAATTTGTGATCTAAATTATAGTTGTTATTATAGCAAAATCTAAACGAATTGTTCGCTACTTTTTTATATTTTCTTTTCTTAAGGTACACAAAATATCTAGTAATTATAAGAATAGCTTCATTTCGTTCGTTTATAATGTGTTTAAAGTTTTGCAATCCTATAAAAAGGGTTTCGTTCATACATCAAATGTGCCCAGATAATACTTGAGCTCGCTCAGGTAAAGAAGACTTCTATAAGTGGGAGACCTCCCACTTATGGTTAGTCGCACTTATCACGCTACGCCTGACTGACTTTTCTAAGAGCTAAAGCTCTAAGAAAAGATCTTGTCGGATCTTTCTGGGTAGTTGATCCCTTATGGTTTTGATAAGGGGTCTTACTGCCCGTTAAGATGGGGCAAACTTCCCTTTAAAATTGAATGTCTCCGCTGGAGGCTTTAACTTCATTCAGTCCGGATTTGAACCCCTACTGAATTGGTAAAAACCGTCATTCATCTCACTACCTATAGAATTGGGAGACTTCTGCTGAATGAAGTTAAAAAGGGCAGTCATAAATGACGGCCCCTTTAAATCGTTCGTTTATTTTTCTTCTGTTATTTTTCCACAGGCAATGCGATCACCTGCATTTCCCGCTGGCTGGGACATGCCATCGTCTTTTGTATCGTGAATCACAAGCGAAGTCCCTTCCTTTGTTAATAACGAACCCTTTACGTCTTTAAATGTGACCTCAGGAGCTACCAACTTTGCCTTTACAGTTCCATCATCTTCTACAATGAGATTCGGCAAGTCACCGGCATGTGCTCCTTTTGGATGAAGCAGTCCGTGTTCTTTGTCATCCGGGTTGTAGTGATCACCTGCGGATTTGAAGTCCGGTCCTTTACAAGCTGCTTTATTATGTATATGAATGGCATGTTCTCCAGGAGGCAGACCTTTTAAATCCACGTCTAATTTCACACCACTTGCTTGTTCCGACATCTTAACCGTTCCAAGTGAATCTCCCGTTGCATTAAACATCTCCACGTTCAATTTCGTAACTTCTTTTTCAGCACATCCTGCTAAAAAAAGAATACAAATTAAAAAACATATTTTTTTCATCCCTTAATTCCTCCGTCAAGACAATTTGTATCTAGTCTTAACGAACCTACAAGATTTTAAACGGTTCACGATCGTTTAATCCTATTATTCCAAAGAAAAAAACAGATATTTATTTAACTGTCCTTTTCTTGAGCCAGCCTTTTTAAATGTTCTTCTAATTCCTGTGCCCTTTTTTCTTCTCGTTTCGAGATTCTTATAAAAATTCGCACTGCTAAATAGGCAAGAATACTAAAAATCACAAGGTTAATTACTGCGGGAATATATTCTGTTTTATCCTCCGGAAAATACAAGAATGTAAATACTAGAACGGACGAAAAAGTCATAGTCTTCTTCCTTTCACAATCATTTTCGATTCTATCATATCAGTTCTTTTAGTATAATTCCAATTTTCTGAAATATTAACGTAACTTTCAATCTGTCACTCTCTCAGACAAACTCCCTAATCTCCATTTCTATTGCTTATCAGTTTGTTTTTCCGTTTAAATGCGTCATAATGGGCATACAGTTAAGAATTGAAAGGTGGCACAAAAATTTGGAACTCTTACAAGTAGGAGATAAAGTAACAGCCATTTATAAAACAGGCAAATATATTGGTGAAATTACAGATTTTCGTTCAGAACATATTCTAGTGAAAATTCTTGCAGTCTCAAAACACCCTATGCAAGGAGATTTGCATCATCCTAAAGATGCTGATGTACCATTTTTTCATGAACGAAAGGCTCTTTCCTTTCGTGAACAAGCAAATATCCCTAAAAAGATGGTAAAACCTTTTGAAGAAGAAGTACCTAGTTATGAAGCTTCATTAAAAGAGGCAGTTAACAACTTGAAAACTGAGTTAACAAACGATTCATCGCAATGGGCTCTACAAAGTCTAAAGAATATCGAAGTGCTGGAAAAGGATTATTTTAAAAATTAAATTTTTAAATAAGTTTCATCTAAAAAAGCCAAATCAACACATGATTTGGCTTTTTTAAGCAAACTTATTCAAAAGTTGCGAAAAATCAATTCGGTCACCAATGGTTGTTTGACCTGGATTATGCAAATATTGCTTGTCCTTTTCCACTAGTTTAAAAATATTATAGGTTGTTAGGGCATCATCCAATGCACGGTGTTGTTTTCCAACCCCATCCCTTCCGTATTCCTGTACAGCCTTCCATAGCCCGGTTTGATTTTGATCCCCAAAAAACCGCTTATATTCCATTGATAGATCGACTTCTTTGGCACGAAGTGGAAACTCTACAGAAGACTTTTCACAGTTTTGTCGCAATACTTTCATATCTGAATTGCCCCAAGTGACTACTGTATTTTTAAAATCATTCGCCAATGTAGAAAACTTATTGACCAACTCAAGGAAGGTTATACCATGATCAACCTGTTCTTGTTTAATATGTAAAAACGATTTACAACGATTGGATAAGATTGGAAAACGGACAGGGGTTACAAAAGAGGAATACCTTTCAGAGATCTGATTATTCACTACGGAAACAATTCCAGCTTCTATAATTTCAGGATAAAATCCGTTGGTCCTTCTTCCTCTTTCAGGCATGGTAAATTCAAAGTCTATAAATAAATACTGTTGATCTTCTCCCATTCCTCACCACCTGCTTTCTTCCTATTTCAAAGGTCTTAAGTTTCATAAATACGTACATTGCTTTCCTTTTATTGTAACATAAGTAAAATTGTTTTTTCATTTTTCTGGACTCTTATTTTAATAAGTTAATTGAAATATAGATTATTAAAGAATTGTAATGAAGCGAGACTGCTCATTTCCCCATGAATACTCGTTTAACCAAAAAAGGACTGGCTCCATGTGAACCAATCCTTCAGAGGTTTATTGTTGTCATCTTTAGCGGAAGCACGTCTTTTAAAGAGAGGTTATTTATCTTTTCGTTTGAAGATTGAGATCGTACAACGTGAAAGGCAAATAAGTTGGTCTTGTTCATCCGTAATTTTTATTTCCCACACCATCGTTGATTTTCCACTGTGAATAACCTCACCAATAGCTGTTACAACTCCATCGCGCTTTCCCTTTATGTGGTTCGCGTTTATTTCTAGTCCCACTGCTACTTCTGTCTTTTTATCAATTAGTTCGTTGGCACCAATACTTGCAACCGTTTCTGCTAAGGCCACACTGGCTCCTCCATGTAATAACCCAAATGGCTGCCGCGTTCTTTCATCAACGGGCATAGTTGCAGTCACTCGTCCTTTTTCAATCTTAATTAATTCGATACCTAATGAATGTAGTAGTGTATTTTCTATATTCAAGTTATTTCCCCTTTTTATTAGTATGCAAATGATTTATTCAAGATTTCAGGTTGAATGCCTTTTACTATTTCCAATTTTCATTTTACCATGGGAATAATTTTTTTGAACTTTAGTGACTAACTGCAGTAATAGACGCAATAAAAGCAGAGAGATAAGTCACAAAAAAATCTAATTTACGCCCAGTCTTTTTCAATTAATGATTTGTGATAACATACATAAGAAAAGTTTGGAATTCATATGATTGAAAGGGAAACCTAAATTCACCTTATGAAAGGGGAAAAAGCATGTACCCCTATAATCCATATCACTACAATTCTCCTTATTATCAACAGTATCACAGGAATCCGCACTATTATCAAAAACATTACTCAATCCGCAATCCTACTCAACTTGATCCCACGATGTTTATGAACTCAGCACATCAATCAAAGAATTTAATAAAAGATGGTCAGTTAATATTAGAAAAAATTGCAGGTTCAAAACCCTTTTCTTTAGAAATGATGCAAGCCGCTCAAAGCTCTAACAAAGCGAAAGTAGAGGAATTAATTCAATCAACCGGCATCAAACAAAAGCCACAAGTTTCATACACTCCGAATGGTTTAACGGTCACCTTTATAAACGAACAAAATAATATTGACTGTTGTCACCTCATACTAAAGATTCGTTGGGGAAATCCGTAAGAAAGAATAGTGTAAACAAAAAAACTCTCGAGGAGAGTTTTTTTGCGTTTAATAATATGGATTTCCGTAACCATAACCGCCATATGGAGGATAGCCTTGGAACTGCTGGTAATATGGGGGATATGGAGGATAATATGGGTATGGACCTGGTCTTACCAGTGCGCTTCCCACTAATCCCCCTGCTAATCCTCCTAATAATCCACCCACAAACGGAGCACCAAAGAAAAAGAATCGTTGATCTTGATGAGGGTTTCTGTTTCTGTATCCGTACACTTGATTTACCTCCTTTTTGTCTTGCATACTACTTTCATATGCAAACAAATACAAATCGGAGTGGGCAAGCGACTAACTTATCCCAAAAAGATTTGGTCCAATGAACCAACGAAGTCCTTTCCCTTGACTTTGTCTTCTTTTCAAATGATATTTTAAGTAGGTAGTAGAGGTCAAAAGATGGGGCTGGGGGACGTTCAAACATGAATTTATTTCTCAAAAAAATAATAAAAGGAAATAAAGCAATAAAACTTGAATTTTGTCAAAACAATCTCGATCTATTTTTAGATGAAGAATCCTTTTCTCTTTTTAAAGCCCTATTCAACGAAAAAAATGTTTTCATGAAAGAATATCAATGTTTAAATGAATGTGAGCTATGCAAGAAGAAACCGTATGCAAAAGCAAATGGAAAGGTGATTGATGCGGGAAATTTTGGAGAACTATTATCCAAGTTAAAGCTTCTAATGGAATAAGGGAGACTAAGAATAGCCTCCCTCTACCTTTCTTATGCTTCAGGCTTTTCAAAACACTCTACTAATATAGCCAGTGTTCTAGCCATCACTCCTGTTGCACCGGATGGTCCTAAGTCACAGGCTTTATCTCTTGTGGCTGTCCCTGCAATGTCCAAATGAACCCATGGGGTATCTTCCGCAAATTCCCCAACAAATGCCCCTCCCATGATGGCATGGCCTTCTCTACCTGGAGAGTTGTTTAAGTCTGCAATTTTACTATTCCTTACACGTTCCTTATCTCGTTCAAAAAGAGGAAGTCTCCAGATCGGTTCTCCTGTCTCAAAAGAAGCTTCCAGCACTTGTTCAAACCAACCCTCATGATTTGTTAATGCACCTGTTGTTTCCGTACCTAGTGCCGTAATAACTCCACCTGTTAATGTCGCCACATCTACAAGGTAATTCGCCCCGTGATGCTTAGCATAGGTCACAGCATCTGCAAGGACCAGTCTACCTTCTGCATCTGTATTTAATACTTCAATCGTTTTACCACTCATAGAGGTAATCACATCGTCCGGTTTAAGAGCATTTCCGCTAATCATATTGTCTGTAGAAGGAATGACCGCCACTACATTTTGCTCCGGTCTGAGGTTCCCAATGATTTCCATAGCACCAAGAACCGCTGCTGCACCGCCCATATCCGTTTTCATTCCGACAATTCCAGCTTTTGATTTAATTGAGTATCCGCCCGTATCAAAGGTAATGCCTTTTCCAACTAGACCAATGACATCTTCCCATTCACCTTTACCCTGATATTTTAAGACGATCATTTTCGGAGGCTCACTCGATCCTTGGTTCACAGCCAATAAAGCGCCCATCCCTAATTTTAACATCTCTTCTTTTTCTAAAATTTCAACTTCAAAATCATATTTTCCCCCTAGTTCTTTTGCATAGTTGGCTAAGTCCGTCGCAGTTAATAGGTTTCCAGGGAGATTAACAAGCGAACGAGCAGAGTTCGTTCCTGTTCCAAAAGCAAAACCCACCGTAAGAGAGGCTCTTATTTCTTCTTCCTCAGCCTTTTCAGAATAAACAACAAGATGATCAATTACTTTCTCAGGTTCATTTGATTTTTGTTTATACCCTTCAAATTGATAAGTCGATAAAGCAAATGCTTCACTTAATGCGTGTCCTGCATCAAGTGCATCAATTTTTTCTGTTAAAAAAGAATCTAAGTAAATAGCTATTTCTTCTAGTTTGTCCTCTTTAATCGTTTTAAAAACAGCGCCAAAAGCTTCTCGAAGTACCTCAAAGGAAAATTCCTTTTCTTTTCCTAAACCTACAAAGTAAAGTCGTTTACTGGATATTTTTCCAAACGTATGTATTTTCGATACAACTTTTTTCTTGGCCGAAATATCACCACTTTTCACTAACTCTGTTAATCCACCTTCAAATGCTTCATCAATTAACGAAAGTTTGCCCGTGAATTTAACAGACTGATCGAACAAACCAATAATCAAACTTTCATGTGCCAGTTCTAAGGGCTTTTCCTTTTTCACACTAAACATTTACTTATTCCTCCTTTATCCATACCATATGCCTTCATTATAGCCTATAAAGTAAGAAAAATTTTGACTTTGCCCGATTCCTTCAATATATCACTAGCAAATACCGTGGCATATTGCTAAAATAAATCATACTAATAGGCATCGAATACTTGATTAAAGGAAGGGTATACCTAATATGGATCTGTTTATAAATTTTCCCTTTTGGGCCTCGTTAGCTGCGATCTTTTTCGCCCAATTCATTAAAGTTCCAATCCATTTTATTGCAACAAAAAAACTGGACTGGTCATTGTTAACAAGTACTGGTGGTATGCCTAGCTCCCACTCCGCTGCGGTCACTGCTTTAACAACAGGAGTAGCACTCGAATCCGGCTTACACTCTCCAATCTTTGCCATTTCAGCAATTTTCGCCATTATCACGATGTTTGATGCTTCAGGGGTTCGAAGACAAGCAGGCGAACAAGCCATTGTGCTTAATCAATTAGTTGCTGATTTTAATAAATTGGTTGAAGATGTTAAAACATGGCCAAAAAAAGAAGAGCACGAAAAACGTAATGAATTGAAAGAGCTTCTTGGCCATAAACCGATTGAAGTATTTTTTGGTGGCATTACCGGTGTTTTCCTAACTTTAGCCCTTTATTATTACCTCTAGTAGAATGTACAGTTATCATGCAAAAAGGCAAATCGCCCATAAGGTGGATTTGCTTTTTTCTGTTATTCCCTCACTGTATTATTAAATTGTTGGCGAAATACTTGCATGGATTTATCCTCATTTAATAAGGTCAATTCCTGTTCTGTTAATGAACCATCGCCTATTTCAACTACATACACGTCAATCTCTTTCTTTCCCCATTGATTATAAACATCATCAATGGTTTCATAATAAAGGTCGACTTTATTTCCTGTAATGGCACCACCTTTATCGGCAACAACCCCATAACCATAGCCAGGAATAAAGAGTATCGTTCCAATTGGATAAACATTCAAATCTGCTGCAACGGTAGAATATAAATCTCTTTTTACCATTACGCCAGAATAGGTAATTCCAAATTCAGGATGACCTGGTTTTTTCCCTGTCGATTCATATCCAGCCGTATAGCCCGTTGCAACCACTTTCTGGATTGGATATTTAGACCAATCAATTGAATTTTCAAGAGTCGGTGTTTCTTTTGACACAACTTCCGTCATAGGAATTTGTTTCTCTGCCTTTACCGTCTGATTTAATGAGAACAATGACAATCCCAGGGTGTGATGATTATTAGAAGGTCCCGAATCTTCTCTTATATGATTATAAATACTACTTATAACAGTTTGAATTTCCACCCCTGAGATCGAATGAACGGTTGTTGAAAGAGCACCTAAAAATAAAATAGTCATGATCAAACGAATCGTAAATATTTTTAATCTTAGCATCTATTATTCATTCCTCCCAAAACTATTCATTTCCCGCGGTGGGCAAAACTATGCATGAATAGTTAAAAAGAAGGCTTGATCTTTATTAAAAAATCCTCCGCCTTAGCGAAGGATTTTAATCATCAAATGTGCCTTGGCGTATTTGCGCCCAGATAATACCTTCACTCGCTCGATAAAGAAGACTTCCATAAGTGGGTGACCTTCCACTTATGGTTAGTCGCACTTATCGGATCTTTACGGGTAGTTGATCCCTTATGGTTTTGATAAGGGGTCTACTGCCCGTTAAGATGGGGCAAATTACCTCTAAAAAGTCTGTGGCATCCGCCGGAGGCTTTAACTTCATTCAGTCAGGGTTTGAACACCACTGAATTGATAAAAGCTTGATATTCATCTCACCACTTTTAAAAGTAAGATTTCTACTGAATGAAGTTAAAACATTTGATAACCTTTTCTTCGAAGTGCATTAATGGTCAGCCCTGCAATAATCGCACCGCCCCATCCACAAGCTAAAATAAGAATATCTGCCATCGCTAATCGGGATAAGCGTAATAATAAATCCGGAAACGATTGCCCGGCATTTGTAAAATATTCGACAAAACGAACCTTATCAATAATCAAAAAAGCAATAATGGGATAAATAATAGCCATAATCCAGGACATTCTTAATAGCATATTGAGAATAAAACCGATTCCAAAAAATAATACAAAGAAAAGCAGCATGGATATCATTAACACCACTATATTCATAAAGTACAACCCCCTATTTGACTCCATTTTAAGTGTACTGAATGAATTGAGAATCGTCAAAATTTTTACATTTCTTTTTTCACAACAATCCATTCTCCTTTGTCATCCAAATGGATTGTCCACCTCTCTAGAATGCAAAAAAGGACAAATAATCCGTCCTTTTAGTCTATCCCGTATTAATGATTATTTTTAACAATGTTTTTCGTTTAAAAAAGATTTAATCTGCCCTTTTTTAATATAAGTGATGAACGGCCAATCTTATATAG
>C688J18823_10002221_pt1 | contig 12158 bp, 17 predicted proteins | sample HopSoiMetagenom1_FD_18823 | JGI IMG/M metagenome (IMG submission 18823) | reverse complement strand
GCGTTAGTGCCTGGCGAGCACTTGTTGGAAACATTGGATTATCAGATGGTCAGTGAATTCTAATTCATGGTGGAGCAGGAGGTATAGGATCAATTGCTATACAGCTTGCCAAGAGCTTGGGAGCATTCGTAGCGACAACAGTAAGTGCAAATGACAAGATGTTTGTCCAAGAACTGGGAGCTGATCAAGTCATAGACTACAAGAGTCAGAACTTTGAAGATCTGCTGCATGACTATGATTCAGTCTTTGATACTGTCGGTAGAGAAACATACAAAAGGTCTTTCAAAGTCTTAAAGAAAGGTGGCATAATTATTTCTATGCTAGAGCAGGCAAACTCAGAGCTGATGAATCAATATAATGTCAAGGCAATATTTCAGTTCACACAAGCAGATAGAGAACGGTTGACTAAATTGGCACAGTGGGTAGATCAAAATAATATAAGGATAAATGTAGACAGGACATTTTCACTAGATGAAGCTGGTAAGGCGCTAGACTACCAAAAGGATGTCCACCCAAGAGGTAAAGTAGTCCTGACTATGTAGTAACAGAAAGTAATAGTAGCCATTAAACTTTTGAAAGCTTCCGTATTTACTGCTTATAGTTGAAATATGAGAAGTAGGTCCTGACAGTATCAATAGTAATGAGTAACAATATGAGAGTCTTGAAAACAAGATTTTAGCATTATTGATACAGTTACCACCACCTTCGATGTGTGCCTAAGCCAGGAATTACTAAAGAATTAACTAGATAGGTTAATGACTTCAGTTATAGTATCTATCGCCTGTTCCCCATATGCCGCAAGGGTATCGATTGCCCCAGTTTGAACTACTGATTCGCTAGAGCAATATGATCTCTTCCCTCACGTTTGACAAAATTTCCTATCTACCGCACCTGCACTACCAGATTGGTTGCTCTGGATGGAGTAATTCAGCTTGCTAAGGACTTTTAATTACTGACTGATTTAGGACTTCCTCGTATACTATATTAAGCGAAGTCTCAGCTGCTCGTCTAAAACGCTTAAAGCCAGCTGACTTTACTACTTGTGACATACCAGGTTCACCTGTTTGTGCACCTAGTGCAGGTCCATTTTTGCTCAAGGATGCAGGGACACACACCATGGTTGATGCAGCATAAAGCAATCGGCCTAAAAGATTCAGATTATCTTCAAATTTGTTATTTGCAAATGGTTCTACTAGCATTAGCGTTCCTTCTGACTTTAACGCCTTTAGTGCATATGCTGCTGCTCCTATTGGATCTTCCATATCGTGTAAACAATCAAAGAATGCTATCAAATCATAATCATCACTTGGATAATTAGTTGCAGATGCAATCTCAAAATGTATTCTGTCTTCGTCTAATCCTTCTGCTTTAGCTTTGTTTCTTGCATATTCTATTGATCCTGCGTGGTTATCAAATCCATAAAATTTTGAATTTGGATAGGCCTTTGCCATTAGTATAGTAGAAACCCCATGACCACATCCAATATCTGCAACTTTTAGACCACCTTTCTTAAGTGCCTTTTCTACGTTGCCATTATCAAGGGCAGGAATCCAAGAACTTACTAGATTTGCTTCATAAGCTGGCTTAAACAATCTTTCTGTTCCTTCAAATAGGTCTTTATCATGATCTCCCCATTCTACTCCTTTACCTGTCTTGAACGCTTCTAATATTTTTGGAGCATCTTTGTAAATAGACATTAAAATCTGAAAACCTCCAGCAGAATAAGCAGGACTAGTTTCATTAACCAGTGCTTCTGCATGTTCAATGGGTAGTGTATACCTATTAGATGAAGAATCATATGTGATGTATCCACCGGCAGCCTGGTTTGCAAGCCATTCTCTTATATAACGTTCTGACGTTCCAGTATTATTTGCAAGTTCTTGTGAAGTTATCGGTTTTCCAAAATCATACATGGCCTTATACAATCCGAGTCTATCCCCAATGTATGTTAAAACTGCACTTGCCGCACTACCAAAATCTGATAATACCTTTCCCATAAATTGCTCAAGTTTTTCTTGATCGATCGATGGAACTGTTGTTGTCACAGGAAGATCAATTGAATACTCAAAGAGGAAATTATATAAAGAGTTCTTTATCACCAGTAGTCCACTTTAATCGCAAACCAGATTATTGGATTTTCTGACTCTTGTTTGATCACCAACCATTCATAGACAAATAAAGTCTATAAGATCAGTTAACGATATATACATAACGAGTCGTATTCGTGTTGTCGCTGGCGATGCTGGATTCAGTCTCAACAATCCACCAAACCTGATGGGATTGAGTTCTAACCAGCGGCTGATGATACACAATTTATCGACTAATGGAAATTGGTTTTTTGAGTATTAGATAGCAAAGCACTGGTTTTGTCTTAATCCATTTGGACTTGGCTTACTAGGATAGCAATGTTGATTAACGTTCATAGAGAAGTCTGGCGGACATTTGCCAGTTATTGGATCTGGCCTACACTTCATTTGTTCTGGTGAAATAGGCAGCTATCATCAGGTTTAGCTGCCTGTTGTTCGTCCAGTTGTTGCTATACCTGTAATTGTTCTGGTTCTTGACAAGCAGGGTCATTCTGACTACTGTTGCAAACTTGAGACTGTGTTGCTGATGGTTGAGAGGATGGGTCTTACTTCCTGTTAGCAGTAACATTAGAATAGTGATACGAAAAAGATCGATTTTACTAATACTATAGCAACAATGCTGGCTAGTATAACTATATTGGTTTTCCTCTTCGAAAGATGTATCTCATCCATTGTATCCAACCTGCCCATTCATTATCATCAAGTATATTTCTTTTATGCATCGCATATGCATGAGAACATATCCACAATATATAAAACGAGTATGCTTCCTCTTGTGATACTTCTGCTTCGTTATCTATAACTCTTCGTATCGACGGATCTTCGATAGCATGCTCTATCATCTTGAGATACTTTTCACCCAAGTCATTGAGATCTCTAGTTTGTGTATCAATTGACAGACTCTGTATTTGCTTCTTTGAGAAAAAAAGTGTCAACACCATAGTTCCCACTATTCCAATTGTTTGTGCTATACTCAGCATGTCAGAAAATCCTATTAGGTCCCTTCAACCATTAGCCAAAATCATATACGTATTGATAATAAGCATTATTGACATAGTAAAGAGAGCTTTAGATTTATCTATTCATAAAGAATGGATATGAGATATAAGATTATAGCTATTATGCGGCTAAATAAGAACTAAAGTATTGATGAATGACCAATTTGAGCTACCATCTTTAGAAGAGATTGCAAGCCATCGAAGCTGTAGAGATCTCACACGATTCTGTCAGGTGTCAAAGATACTGATTTTGAATTTTCTTTTTAGCATATATCATTTGATAAGAGTAAAATCAATATCGATAATAAGAATAATGTGAGCCGCGCGATTAACTTCAGATCATTATTATCTGATATACATATCCATTAATGGTTGGATTATGACCAACATATGTTACATCAATCCTTTTTGCGAGTAATGCCTCAATAGCAGATGGACCTGCGTTAAATGCAGTTGTTTGGATACTTACATTCTTGCCCAATGCTTTCTGAAAGTCTCCATCCATAATCTAATTACTGTCTGAGCATGGTTTATGTTTGGAAAGTGGCCTATACGCAAAATCTACTGGATGTAAAAAATTTTTTAATGCTGACGCTTTGCTAGGGCATAATGTGTCAGTCGAATGAAGAACAAAGAAAAATCAATAGCAAGAGAAGCAGATACAAAGCTAAAATATCAGACAAATTATAAGGTGATATGGCTGCAACAGCTTCATCCACAACTACTACTACCAAGACTAACACCATTCCAAAATGGAAGGCTTCTGGAGACTGGTTCGATGTCTGTAAATGTAATATACCGTGTCCTTGTGAATTTGCTCAAGCACCAACCTACGAGGAATGCGACGGTATTTTGGCATATCATATCAAAGAAGGTAACTACGGTGATATTTCACTTAACAGTTTAAACGTATTGGCCATAGGGACCTTCAAAGGTAACATTTGGACGGGAGAGGGATTGACAAAAGTAAATATGGCTATCTTTTTTGATGATAAAGCTGATGACAAGCAGAGAGAAGCACTCAATGAGATTTTTAGTGGAAGAGCTGGTGGTTTTATGGCTGAATTTGCAAAACTCATAGGTGAAATCCGTGGAATAGAATATGCGCCTATCAAATTTGAGCTAGCGGATGATCTCTCCCATTGGAGTGCAGAGATACCGGGTAAAATCCTAGCAAGAGCTGAAGCATTAACCGGACCTACTACACCTCCAGGCAAACGAGTTCAAACTATTAATCCACCTGGAAGCGAGGTAGGACCAGGAGGAGTCGCAACATGGGGAAGATCCCTTGCTGATGAGGTTGATGCAATGGGCTTCAAATGGGTAAGAAAAGGAAGATCAAGTAAGCATATTCCTTTTGATTGGAGTGGTCCATAACCCCTTGGCTTTCTGAACTATCAGAATAGCAGCAGTTTAGAAAACCATATTTTTTGTTATTTCAGCCTCATTCATCGATTGCGTAAATAAAGTGGTAACATTACTTTGTTCTTTCATTCTTATCTTTATAGTTTGCACAGATTGAGTACTTTTCCCACTCTATATCCTTTTTAATTACTTTGAACCAATCGATTCCATCCCATCGTAAGTCCAGCAAAAGGCAGTCAAGAGTTACTTGGATAAGATACCAATATTTTACATTTTTACATCAATCTTTCTCTCCATTGCGTATCTTTTAGTTTCTTTTAGGCTCAAAATGAAGCTCAACTATTCCAGAGTCAAATGGCGTAGATTTTATCATGGTGAATTTTTGGACCTCTTTCAAATCTTTGAATATTGCCATGCCGCTTCCAATAGCGGCAGGATCGATTAACAAATGAAATTCGTCAATTAGTCCTGCTTTTATTAAGGAAGAATCAAATGTGGCCCCACCATATACGATGATGTCTTTACCACTTTCACTCTTTAGCTTCATGATTTCGTCTTTAAGGTCGCCTGTAGCAAGAACCGTATTCACCCATTTTGATATTTTTAGCGTTTTTGTAAAAACAACTTTTGGCGTTTCTATTAACTTTTTTGCAAACGCATACGATGGGTCACCAGGTTTTGTCATTATATCTGACCAATATGAAATGAAACCATCTGTCATTTTTCGACCTAAAATAATTGTGTCAACAGATTCAGTTGATTCAAATATATAATTTTTGAGCTTATCATCAAAGTCCCAAATCATCCAGTCCATCTCACCATTAGGCCCTGCAATGTAGCCATCTATGGACATCCGCACTTGCAGCTTTAACTTTCTCAAATTCTTCATACCAAATATTATGACGAATTTTATAAACTTTCAGGTATTTCTCGTGAACAAGTTGGAATTAGCGCAGTACACCAGGAAGTGGTGCTCCTGATCTTGGTGTAATTAGTATAGAGACAGAGGATCCAACAAATACAATGAAAGAATTTGCTACGTTAAATCATCCATGGGCTATAAAGTTTCGTGAATATGCAAAGAAAGCATTTGGTATAGATTTTTCTGGTCCACCACCTCCACTCGATGAAATAATAGTTGATTGGTATAAGTAAAAATAAATAGTTAAAGTAGCAGCAACAACAAAAGCAATGCTTAGTATCTAACCAATAAATGATTGTGCTTAAAATCAGGATGTAATGAATTGTCTTAAAGTATAGACTAGAATTACCCAATGATTTACTGTTTAGCAGAAATTTGAGTGATCAATTCTTTAATCATCTTCAACTGTTCCAGTATTAATGTGAAAATAGTAATTCGATCGTATATAGTTCGCATTTTGGCATTTATTACATCAGCATATTTATTACAGTCTTCGATGTTGAGTCCTCTAATGCCGAGAATATGCTTTTCCTCAGTGGCATTATTCATATTTCCAATGGGAAAATCGCTATTTAAGGCAGGCGGCTACCTAAAATAATAATACATGAATAATAACGACAATGACAATGATAGACATGACTATACAAATAGCAACGCTTGCTAATGGGTGTTTTTGGTGTAGCGAAGCAATCTTCAAAAGGCTCAAAGGTGTCAAATCGGTTCTACCTGGATATTCAGGAGGAATAGTAGAAAATCCTTCTTATGAGCAAGTATGCACAGAAAAAACAGGGCATACAGAGTCAATTCAAATAGAATTTGATTCAACAGTGATACCTTATGAAAAAATCCTTGATGTTTTCTGGCACACTCATGATCCAACTACTCTTAATAGACAAGGCAATGATGTTGGCACACAGTATAGATCTGCAATTTTTTATCATGATCAAAAACAAAAAGAGATTGCTGAGAAGTCAAAAAGAGATCTTGAAAAAGCGGGTGTTTACAAAAATCCTATTGTGACTGAAATTACTCCATTCAAAAATTTTTATGTTGCAGAGGATTACCACAAAAATTACTATGAGGAACATCAAGATGCTCCATATTGTAGTGCTGTCATTAATCCCAAAGTAAACAAACTAATTCAGAAATATGGAAATGATCTAGAAAATAGATACAAGTAATCCATTACACTGACAATTTCACCGCACAAATAGACTAGATCAAGTAACATTATCAAATAATATTTTCAAAGAATTATGTATTTTGGATCAGGTTTTAAAACGGGTGCTATTCCCATTTCTGCCATTGACTGTCCTAGTACAGTTGCAAGTTTTCTGCGTCTGTCTTCGATTTTGAAATTATGCGTTACCAAGATTGTTATATGCAATATTCTCTTCGTGAGGGTCATGTTTATGCGCTTTGAAAAAGCGGGTGTCTGAGTATCAATGTAATATACTGCCTCATTCTAGGCTTATACTATCTATAGCCTTTGTAGTTCACCCGTAAGCAAAAGTGGTTTGTATAATGTGCTTCAAGAATGGGTTCCTTCATCATCAAATAAGTTTTAAAAGACTGCAGCGTAAGAGTATACACATATGTAGCAAATAGATCACTTAACCTTCCTAATTGGACGACTAACTTCAAAAAACTTTAGTTGGCCTAAATAAGGGAATGGCTTTCTAAATCTTTTGGCGTTTCTAATTATGAAACCATAATGGTAGTTTGCAAAATTTTTAAAATCAGCGAAATGTCTATTTCTATCTCTCTCAAATTCAGTTCTGTTTTTATATTCCTTGACATCCTGCAAAATAGCAGTACCTAAAATTGCTCCTATATCAAGAATATTGCAATCGATTCCCAGAAATTCACATTTTTCCTTGTTCACATTTTTAGAAGCATGAACAAGAAACTGTCCTCTGAAATTTGTATTCCATTTCCTCAATTCAATAGTTTTCCTCCCAGAAATCAAAAGTTCTGCATAAGGTTGCTTTAATGAAAGACACTTCATCGTATTAAACTATACAACATATAAAAAAAGACTTATGAAGGTTCGAAGGAAATTAATTCTGCAAGACAAATTATTGTAAACGAAATGAGTCCTGAGATATTGAAACCCACATTTAAAGACGGATCAACATTACTGTATCTTGGCAAGAACTATCCTTTAAAAATATTCACAAGAGAAGCAAGAAACAGTTTAGGTTTTATGGATGGACAATTCATAGTTAACATATGGCCATCAAAAAATGTTACTGCTCAATACGTAGAAAAGTTATATGAATACTGGTTAATGAAAATTGCAAGACCAGTTTTAAAGAATAAGGTTGAAACATACTCAGAAGAACTTGGTATCTCTAAACCTGAGAAAATTGTCATAAAGAGACTCAAAAACAAATGGGGCGGCATGGTAAAAATGGAGATACGATAAATCTGAATGTAAACCTCGTGAAGGCCCCTGAAGATATTGTAAATTACATGATTTTGCATGAGATGTGCCACATGAGAATAAAGGAACATTCGTATCATCATTGGGATTTATTACATAAATTCATGCCAGATTACAAGGAGAAAGCAAATTGGCTAAATATCAATGGAGGTAATTTACTATAAAATAGCATAGATTTAATGTCATCCTGCTCTACTTACTCGTAACCAATATATTGTATTTAATGTCATGTGCAGTCATATCGCTTGTGGAGTTATTTCATCGTCTCCTCCATTTGTAGATAGTCTGTAAGACCTGCCTTGCTATGACTCTTGCTCATCAGATGATCATAAAGTTGCCTTTTTTAACCCATAGATGTTTATGTTTAAAATCATGATGTAATAGATTATTTATGTTTGGAATAAGCAGGTTGTCATACAATAATTCTGATCATCAAATATAGGCTTCTCATACATTCCCTTTTAGATAACCCAATGATATGATTAAAACAGCAATTTCTCTTTGTTTGATATCCCCTTGTTTGTCCTCTCTATATCCCAAATCCAGGATGGTCTATTATGAAGTATAGCAATGTGTTCTGATCGTAGTTTCCTCTCTTGTTCCTTTTCTTGGTTATTATTATTGCTACTGATGTTATTATCGAGAGTTTCTTAAGTTCTTTAGATGTCGCTTATTGTTATTATAAGATCTGATGTCAATATAAAATTCAGGTTGTCAACTATTTCGACATGCCAATATAAAAATCAATTCATACCTAACTTTACATGTGACGAATATAGCATAGATACAGACAGTGAATTCTGCATATTTCATGATAAAAATTACCTTAAAGGCGATAACTATGAAAAACGCAAGGAAGAAGTAGCAAAGAGATTTGACGATAAACTATCAGAATATTCTTCGAACCATAGGCCTTTGGATTTTATAGGCTATTGTTTGCCAGATATTTCATTTCATTTTGAGTATGTCACGGGAGCACTAGACTTTAGCTATGCCACGTTTTATGGAGAAGCAAACTTTAATGGAGCTAAATTCTCAAATAGTACAAACTCTATAAACTTCTCATATCTAGTTGCTCAAACTAGTTATGTTTAGTAAATAAAAGCTGTTTAAGAACTAAGGCTGTTTCTTGTTGTAGTTGCTATTGTTATTACTGCTCCTAATCATTTCCCAAATTAGGATTTTAAATTATACAAGTAAAACTGGATACAAAATAGATAGATATCTAAGACAGCATTTCTTTTATTTTGTTAAAAATGTCTAGAAAATGTAATCCTTTTTCTGTCGTCTTACAGGTTCTTTCTCTTGACGAATATTCTATTAATCCATTTCTATGTAAAAGAAGCAGATATTGTTTAAATGGAATATGGCTTATTGATGCTGTTCGGAGTATTTCTGTATGTCTTACCCTCTGAGCTTTCGCTGTTTCCAGTATTGAAGCAATTATATCAAACCTATTTCGATATAGAGTCATTTACGACCTAGGAATATAATGCTAGACATCATTAATGAATGTAATAGTGATAAGTGGCTGACACTTTATGTAAGAATATGATATTTTTTTCAATCTTTATATTAAATGTTAACCAAAATTTGTATTGTCTGCTGAGGTCTTCTGCTTCAACATTGTATGTATGATGGCAGGATCTAAATTACGGAAACAGGTTTAGAGGTTTACTATGGATCAGATATATTCTTTGTAGCATTATATCTGAGATATCAATGAATCCTACTTACTCCATGGCTCCTGCTCTTATCTCTGGAGTTTTGAACAATTCAAGATTTTATTGGTCGGCTACGTTTGTGGTCATATCTATTGTACAAGATGTACTGTGATCTAATTATGAAATTTAGTTAAGGAATACTTGTGAACATTTTCTTTGGCGATGTTTAATTTGTAGATTTCATCCTCATCCAAAATAAATATTTAGTCATGTATTTTGGATAAATTATCAAATCTTTTGTTTCTGAATTAAACAAAGTATCTGTTTTGAACTACAGCATATCACGGCTATTCTATTTTTATCATATGCTTTCTCTAAACATAATATCTACTTTAATGAAAGTCTTTGACACATCATTCTTCAAAAAATCCATACAACATACTTGTTTGTTACGAGTACGCATGACGACATTTCTCACTACTTTGTCACAGTATTCATGATATCTTTTTCACTATATATTCAAATCTGATTTTGTCTTTCTGTTTGTAGTTTTTCTTTAAATCTAAGTAAAAGAATAGTAATATGTTTTATGGTATCATTAAACCATTTTAATTTGATCATCTGTTTGGTAGAAGAGCTATTGGTAGACCAAAAAACATCTAAATAGATCTCCATCATTGGCATAGCGGTCTATGGATCTTATCAATTGTACTATCAATTCATCATTTTGGTAAATTAATAGATGATGTTTACGGGCACTTCTGAATTGTCATGATTTAGCTACATATTAACGGCATCTTTCACTATAGAATTTACAGTAAGTCCTCTTTGCTTAGATATAATTACTAATCGCTCATGAACTTCAAAGCCTAAAATTATAAGAGTGTGAGTTAGATAGATATTTTTATTTGGCATATGTAAAAATATCGATAGCATGATAGCATTATTGTATATCTTTATATATTGCTATCATGCTATCATATCATATGAATAAAAACTGGAAAAAAGGGACAATGAATCATGATAACAAGGGTCCAATTCACAAGGCAATAAAAGATGAAGATGTTTATCACTTACTGCTACAAATACCTAAGGGAAAGACTACTACGTATGGGGATCTTGCAGCGGCCCTCGGACATCCTTCATCTTCCAGATTAATAGGGCAAATCGTGGGTAAAAATCCTAATCCAATCAAAGTACCGTGTCACCGCGTGGTAAAATCTGATGGAATGTTGGGCGGTTACAGTGGCGGGATTGATAGAAAAATAGAGCTTCTCAAAAAAGAAGGCATATCCATTAGCAATAATATAACCATTGATGACTTTGAAAATGTACGATTCTATCCTAAAAAAGTATTACTGAAGATACAAAATAATAATTAGTTTGAATAAAAATACGCGAAAGATTTTCGACGTAAACTGGCAAAAGTAATTAAAGAATTAAACCGAAAGGATATCTTTAATACCCAATCCTGCTTATATATCTGAATAACTTGAATCAGATCTGAACTTAGACTCATGAAAATAATGAAAAACTACAATTCTATATTGGAATATTAGAATAGGCCATTATATACCGCATCAAGATTCGTATGAAAAGATTTTTCCATTTTAACTAGTTATATTCTTAGATGAGCCTTAGATGACTATACTGACTGAGATTTGTATCAACACAACAAATTTCGAGTATAATCAAAAGCTATTGACTTCAAATTTCAGGCCCCAGATCCAAAGGATATTTATCAATCCTCAAATGAGATATGGATTTAGTGAAGTGCATGATGGAAAGAGATACACTTGAAATTATTTTTTTATGATGGCCTAGAAAATATATTTATCTATATAATATTAACTATGAGGAGTAGCAGCATATATAGGAAATGATAAAGAAAGATGAATTTTCTTTGCTTTGAGTTTAATAAGATTAATAAGATTAACGATAAACCAAATTACAGCTCAATAGAAAGAAGAATAAAAATAGAATGTGTATATTTCGATCAGAACATGACAGGACTTTATAACTTAGATATTGACCACATGGTGAAGATATCCATAAAGAATATAGGGAATTGAACAGATAGATGAATCTAATTGATAATAATAAAATAGTCCAGGTCTTGAATAGAGATGGAAGAGTAGACTATTATGGAAAAATAATAACAAATGTGAAAGCTAACCTGTATTTTGAAATTTTATTACAAAATATAGTATGGAAAAATGATGAAGCAATAATTTTGGGAAAGCATATAATCACCAAAAGAAAAACTGCATGGTACGGCGACTCTGATTATCTATATACATATTCAAATATTACAAGACGAGCACTACCATGGACTAGCGAACTTAGAGACCTTAAACAATTGGTTGAAAAGTTAACAGAAACAAAATTCAATTCTTGCCTACTAAACTTATATCACGACGGAAATGAAGGTCTGGCCTGGCATAGCGATGATGAAAAAGTATTGAGAAGAAATGGCACTATTGCTTCCTTGAGTTTTGGAGCGGAGAGAAAATTTTCACTTAAACACAAAAAGACTAAACAAACAATCTCGATTATACTTGAACATGGAAGTTTACTCGTAATGAAGGATGAGACTCAAGTCTACTGGCTACATGGCTTACCGAAGACAAAAAAAATTGTAATGCCTAGAATAAACTTAACTTTTCGGGAAATAAT
>C688J18823_10002220_pt1 | contig 12159 bp, 11 predicted proteins | sample HopSoiMetagenom1_FD_18823 | JGI IMG/M metagenome (IMG submission 18823) | reverse complement strand
CTCGAGATCGATGCGCCGTGCGCCCGATGACATGACGAGAAGCGGCTCATCGCGTGCCGTCCGAAAAACGAGCGAATTGGCGATCTGCGCGACATCGCAGCCGAGGAACTCCGCGGCCTGTTTTGCCGTGCGCGCCGCGCCCGGCAGTTCGATGATGTCCGCGGCAATGCCGGCCGTGGCAAGCGCTTCGCGCACCCGCACCACGTTGGCCGACTGCAGGATCACTGACATCGGCTAATGATAGTGAGCGCGGCAACCGCGTAAGATGGCCAGCGCGGCGCACGCCGCGAAACAGGGACGGTCTCTGACGCTTCGCTCCAAGCTCTACGTGCTTCTCCTGGTCGCGACCGTGCCGCTAGTCGCGCTGGCCATCGCCTTCGGCGCGTTTCTCGTTCAGCAAAGGCGCGAGACGGCGCGGCAGGAAGCGACCGGGCGCATGCTCGCCATGGTCACCGCGGTGGATACCGCTGTCGCCGGCTCGGAGGCCGCATTGCGCGCTCTCGCCGGCTCGGCGAGACTCGCGGGCGGCGATCTCAAGGCGTTCCACGAGGAGTCGCGCCGCTTTCTCACGACCCAGCCCCAGTTGACCAACATCAGTCTCGCCTCGGTCGAGGGTGAAAACCTGGCCGAGGCGGTCTGGCCTTTCGGCACCCGCGCGCGCGTGTATACCGATCTGGCGACCTTCTATACCGCCGCGAAGGAAGGCATCACTACCTACGGCAACGTCGCGATTGGGCCGGCGATTGGCGTGGCCGCGGTGCGCGTGCGCGTGCCGGTGGTGAATAACGGGGCGGTCCGTTACGTGATCTCGGCGCCGCACCGGCTCGAGTGGTTCGAAAGCATGCTGCGCGAGCAGCAGCCGCCGACCGATTGGATGGTGGCGCTCCTCGACTCCAACAAGCAGTTCATTGCACGCGTGCCGCCCTCGACGCCGAGCTCCTCCAGCGTGCACGCGGCGCTGCAGGGCGTTTCCGCCGGCTCTTTCAACGCCGGGACGCTCGACGGCCAGGCGATCTACGCGACCTCTGTCATCTCGGCGCGCACCGGATGGACCTTGGCAGTCGCGATTCCGCAGCGCGTGATCGACGGCCCGGCGTGGCGAGTGCTCATCGTGCTGCTCGCCTGTGGCACCGTCGCGCTGGTGATCACCGTGATCGTCGCGCTGAAGCTCGCCGGCCGGGTGACGGCGGACTATCGCCGCGCTTCGTAGACGCAGGTGGGTGCGTGAGAAGTCGCCGGTCACAACGTCGAACGTCTATTTACAAACCCGATGGAAACAAGGCACCCTAAAAGAAGGAGGAGGACTTGCATGTTCGCAGTCCGGTGCCACCACCGGTCGTTTGCCGCGGCGGGCGAGGCCTCTCGGGCCCTGTAAGCCGATGTATCTCGCGGAGCTGCTGGCCGGCGGCCTAGCGATCGGTTGCGTCTACAGCCTGGTCGCGCTCGGCTTCGCGATGATCATGCGCGCGACCAGCATCATTCATTTCGCGCAGGGCGAGCTGCTGATGCTCGGCTCGATGAGCGGCCTGTCGACGCTCTGGCTGCTGCCGAAGCTGCCGGCAGTGGCGGTGCTCATCTGCGGCATGGTGGCCTCGGGCATCCTCGCCGTGGCGATGGAGTTCCTGGTCTATCGGCCGCTGCGTTTGCGGCGCGTGGCGCTGATGAACGTGATCACGGCGACGGTCGGCATGTCGATCCTGTGCATCAACGCCGCGCGCCTCCTCTGGGGCTCGGAGCCGCTGCGCTATCCGGAGCTTTTTTCCACGTCGGCCTACCGCATCGCCGGCGTGCCGGTGTCGCCGCAGCTCGTATGGATCATGGCGTTCGGCGTCGTGCTGATGGGTCTCCTGCAGCTCTTTCTCAAGCGCACGCGCACCGGCCTCGTGATGCAGGCGGTGGCGCAGGATGCGGAGGTCGCGCAGCTGATGGGCGCCAATCTCACACGCATGATGCTCTACACCTTCGCCATCGCCGGCATGATGGCCGGTGCCGCCGGCGTCATGTTCGGCTCGCTCTTCTTTTCGTTCTTCGAGATGGGCTTCCTGCTCGGCATCAAGGGCTTCGTCGCGGCGACGCTCGGCGGCCTCGGCAGCCTCGCCGGCGCGATGCTCGGCGGCATCCTCTTCGGCCTGATCGAGACCTTCAGCGCGGTTTACGTGTCCTCGGCCTACAAGGACGCGATCGGCATGGTGCTCCTCATCGCCATCCTGCTTTTCCTGCCGTCCGGGCTGGTGGGACTATGGAAAGCGCGCGGCTGAAACGCAGCCTCACGGGCATCGTGCTGCTGGCGCTTGCCGCCCTGCCGCTCTTCGAACCGCACCAGTTCGTCCTGCACATGCTGTCGCTCGTCGCCATCAGCGCCACGGCGGCGCTCGGCCTGCAGCTTTTGCTCGGCTTCTCCGGACAGCTGTCGATCGGCCAGGCAGCCTTCTACGGCATCGGCGCCTACGCTTCGGGCCTTCTCAGCGCCAAGCTCGGCATGCCGTTCATCGTCGCCTTTTTCGCTGCCGGCGTGATCGCCGCTGTGGTGAGCCTGGTGATGGTGCCGATCACGCGTCTCACCGGCGCCGCGCTCGCCGTGGCGACGCTTGGCTTCAGCATCCTCGTCTACCTGGTCCTCAAGAACGAAGAGTGGCTCACCGGCGGCTCGTTCGGGCTGATGGGCATCCCGCGCGCCTCGCTTTTCGGCTACGTGCTCGCGAAGCCCACCTACGCCTATCTGCTGTGCGTCGCCGTCGCCGCCGGCGTATACCTCTCGCTCCTGCGGCTACAGCGCTCGCGCTTCGGTCGCGCCATCAACGCCATCCGCCAGAACGAGGACGCGGCGCGCGCCTGCGGCGTGAAGGTGACGCTGCTCAAGAGCCAGTGCTTCGTGATCGCCGCCTTTGTCGCCGGGCTCGCCGGCTCGCTCTATGCGCATCAGGTGCGCTATCTCGCGCCGACCGACTTCACCTTCTGGAAGTCGGTCGAGATCCTCATCATGGTGGTGATCGGCGGCATGGGCAGCCTGTTCGGCGCAGTGCTCGGCGCCGCCGTGGTCGTGCTGGTGCCGGAGGTGCTGCGCGAGGTCGGCGACTATCGCATGCTGATTTTCGGCGCCATTCTGATGGTGGTGATGCTGTTCGGCGAGGGCGGCATCGCCGGCTTTCTCGAGCAATGCCTGAGGCCCTTCTCGAAGCCGCGGGCCTGAGCCGGCGCTTCGGCGGGCTGGCCGCGGTCGATGCGGTGGACCTGCGCGTCGAGCGCGGCGCGATCCACGGCCTGATCGGCCCGAACGGCGCCGGCAAGACCACGTTGCTCAACCTCATCGCCGGCGCGCTCGCCGTTACGCGCGGCACGGTAAGCTTTCGCGGCGCCGACATCACGCGCTGGGACGCGGCCCGGCGCGCGCAGGCCGGCATCCGCCGCACCTTCCAGAATCTGAAGCTCTTCGCTGAGATGAGCGCGCTCGAGAACGCGAGCATCGGCCTGCACGCCGGAACGCATGCCGGCATCTTCGCCGCGCTCGCGCGCACGCCGGCACAGCGCGCCGAGGAGGAGCGCATCTTCGCCCGCGCGCGGCGCGCGCTCGAGTTCGTCGGCCTGGGCGGCGACGCCGGCGTCGCGGCGGGCAAGCTGCCGTACGGGCATCGGCGGCTGCTCGAGATAGCGCGCGCCTTCGTCGCCGAGCCCGCGCTGATTCTCCTGGACGAGCCGGCGGCCGGCCTCAACCAGACAGAGGCGGCCAATCTCTCGCGCCTCATCGGCCGCATCCGCGACGCCGGCTGTACCGTCGTGCTCGTCGAGCACCACATGGACGTGGTGATGAGCGTCTGCGACCAGGTCACGGTGCTGAACTACGGCCGCAAGCTCGCCGAGGGGCGGCCGGCGGAGATCCAGCGCGACGCGCAGGTGATCGAGGCCTATCTTGGACGCGGCGATGCGCCGCCGAGCAAGCATGCTCTCGCTTAAGGCGATCGACGCCGGCTACGACGACGCCCTGACGCTGCGCGGCGTCTCGCTCGAGGTGGAACGCGGGGAGATCGTGGCGATGATCGGCGCCAACGGCGCCGGCAAGAGCACGACGCTGCGCACCATCTGCGGCTTCCTGCGGCCGCGCAAGGGCGCGATCGAGTTCGACGGGCGAACCATTTCCGGACTGACGCCGGACCGCATCGCGGCGCTCGGCCTGGTGCACGTTCCGGAAGGCCGGCGGGTCTTCGCCGAGCTGAGCGTGGAAGAAAATCTGCTCGCCGCCGCCTACCTGGTACGCGAGCGGCGCGAAGTGAAGCGTCGCCTCGGCGAGGCGATGGCGTACTTTCCGGTGCTCGAGCGCCGGCGCCGCCAGGCTGCGGGCACGCTTTCGGGCGGCGAGCAGCAGATGCTCGCCTTCGGCCGCGCGCTGATGACCGGGCCGAAGCTGCTGCTGCTCGATGAACCGTCGCTCGGACTGGCGCCGCTCATGGTAGCCGAGGTGATGCGCTCGGTGCGCAGCTTTCGCGAAACCGGCGTGACGGTGCTGCTGGTCGAGCAGAATGCGAATCTTGCGCTGCAGCTTGCCGATCGCGGATACGTCATGGAGACTGGCAGCGTCCGCATGCACGGTTCCGGCGCCGAACTACTGGCGAACGCCCACGTGCGTACGAGTTATCTTGGACATACGAGAGGAGAAGGCGATGTTGTTTGACCGCAGGAGATTTATGCAAGTGGGCGCGGCGGCGGCCGCGGGCACGCTGCTGCCGCTGTGGGCACGCGGCCAGGGCTCCGGCCCGATCAAGGTCGGCGCCTTCGGGCCGATGAGCGGCAACGCCGCGGCGCAAGGGCAGAGCCTGCGCCAGGGCGTGGAAATGGCAGCGAAAGCGAAGAACGCCGCGGGTGGCCTGCTCGGGCGGCCGATCGAGCTGGTGATCGGCGATGACGCCGGCAAGCCCGAGGAGGCAGGGGTGATCGCACGGCGCCTCGCCACGCGCGACAACGTCTGCATCGCGCTCGGCAGCGTCAGCAGCCCGGCGAGTCTCGCGGCGGCGCAGGTGTTCCGCGAGGAGCAGGTGCCGCAGATCGTGGTGAGCGGCACGGCGCAACGCATCACCACCCAGGGCAACGAGTGGGTATTCCGCTGCACCATCCCCGACCGCAAGTTCGTCGCCGATCTGGTCGACTTCATCAACGAGAAGTTCCCGCGGCTCAAGCGCTTTGGCTTCATCTACGTGAACGACGACTTCGGCAAGGGCGGCTTCGACTCGTTCATCGAGGCCGGGAAAAAATACGGCATCAGCGTCGTTGCCGGCGAGAGCTACACCCGCGGCGACGTCGACTTCACCGCGCAGCTCACCAAGATGCGCGCCGCCAACGTCGAGGCGATCGTCGATTGGTCGCGCTACACCGAGGGGGCGCTGATCCAGCGCCAGCTTCGCCAGCACAACATGTCCGACCTGCCGCGCTTCGGCTCCGACGGCATCGCGCCGCCCGCGTTCCTCGAGCTCGCGGGCGAAGCGGCCAACGGCGTCATGTACGCGACCCATTTCAGCCCGGCCACGGCGGCCGACAACCCGGTGGCGGTGAAATGGATCGAGGCGTTCAGGAGCGAGTTCGGCAAGCTGCCCGACTACGTGCACGCGCAGGGCTACGACGCCATGAACGTCACCATACAAGCGATCGAGCGCGCGAAAAGCATCGATCGCACGGCGATCCGGGACGCGCTGCGCAAAACCGACTACCAGAGCGTTCGCGGGCCCTTCAAGTTCGACGCGAAGGGCGATCCGACGCTCGTGTCGCATGTCGTGCGCATCGTCAACATGAAAGAGACCAACGCGCGGCTGATGAAGCCGTGAATCCCGTGGAGAAAGGAACGAGAACATGAGCATCAAGCTTGAAAGAATCGGCCAGGCGCCCTTCGCGCCGGCGCCGAAGGCCGTGCGTGCCGGCGACTACGTGTATACGTCGTCCATCTACCCGATCGACGATGTCGGCCACGCCGTGGGCATCGACGAGCGGCTCGGCCTTGCGGGGCCGTCGCTCATGGAGGCGCAGGCGCGCCGCTGCCTCGAGCAGCTGAAATCGGTGCTGCGCGAAGCCGGCAGCTCGCTCGAGCGCGTGCTCAAGGCCGATGTGCATCTCGCCGATGCCGGCGAGTTCCTGGAGTTCAAGCGCGTGTGGAAGGAGTATTTCCCCTCCAATCCGCCCGCGCGCACGACAGTGGAGGTGGGCGACACGCTGCCCTTTCCCGGCGCGCGCCTCAGCCTCGACGCTGTCGCGCTCGCCGGCGACTCGCGGCTGCAGCGGCAAGTGCTGAGTGACCCCGAAGGCTCCGATCCGCTGCCCACCGAATGGGCTTCGCACGCCGTGCGCGCCGGCCCGTTCGTCTTCTGCTCCGCGTTCCCGGCGAGCGATTTCAAAACCGGACTGGCCGTCGGCAAGCCGGCCGGGTTCCCGAACTATGGCAGCGACGCCGAGATGCAGGCGGAGTACATCTTCAGCCGCATGAATCGGGTGCTCGCCACCGCCGGCACCTCGCTCGAGCAGGCGATCGAGTCGCAGCTCTACGAGCCGGATCTGCTCAACTTCCACGACGTCGACGGCGTGTGGGCCCGCTTCATGCCGGTGCCGCCGCCGAGGAGCTCCATGGGAGTGAAGGGACTGCTGCTGCCGGGAGCGCTGTGCGCGCCGAACCTGACCATCCTGGTGCCCGACAAGGATCTGCGCAAAGAAGAGTCGCACAAGGGCCTGCGCTGGCATCCGGTGAAGGTGCGCAAGGTCAACTTCTCGCCGACGATGAAGGTCGGGGAATGGCGCTTCTTCGCGGGCCAGGTGCCGAGCCCGGATTTCAAGTCAGCCGTGACCGTGCCGGCCGGGCTGCGCATGCACCGCTCGGACATCGAGGAGCAGACGCGCTTCACCATGCAGATCCTCACCGAGCAGCTCGAGGCGAACGAGACCGACTGGGCCCACTGCCACCACGTGCGCATCTATCTCACCGAGCCGCGGCGCGACTATCGCGAGTTCGCGCGCGTCTGGCGCGAGTACTTCCCCGATCCGGCGAGGGCGCCCGCACTTGCCTTCGTGCCCTCGACCGGCATCATGTTCCATGGTCCGGTGATCGAGATCGATCCGAGCGGCGTCATGCGCTAGCCGAATTTAGCGCGTGTCGCGCGACAAGCTGTAGTAGGTGCCGACGAAGATGACCGTGGCGCCGACCAGCACCATGACATCGAAGGGCTCGGCGTAGAACATGGCGCCGACCACTGCGATCAGCGGCAGGCGGATGAAGTCGATCGGCACGACCACCGTGGCCTCGGCGAGCTTCATCGCGCGCGTCATGGAGTAATGCGCGGCGAACGAACCGAGGCCGATGACCAGGATCCACGGCAGGTCGAAGGGACGCGGCGCCAGCCACGTCTGCCAGGCGGCGATCAGCGTCACGGGAAGCTGGACGACCGACATCCAGAAGGTGACCGCCAGCGGCGACTCGGTGCTGGACAGGCGCTTGGTAAACACCATGTTGCCGGCATAGAAGACGGAGCCGAGCAGCATCACCAGTGCGGCCGGATGGAATACGCCGGCGCCCGGCCGCAGGATGATGAGCGTTCCTGCGAGTCCGAGCACGAGCTGCACGACTCGCCCGCGGTTCAGCCGCTCGTGCAGGAACGCCGCGGCGAGCAGCGCCACCCATACCGGCATGGTGAACTCGATGGCGAACACCGTAGCGAGCGTGAGCGCGCTGATCGCATAAGCCCAGCAGTACTGCCCGGCGAGATGCACCAGCGAGCGCGTCGCGTGCAGCCTCAGCCGCCGGGTCGCGACCGCAGCGGGGCCGTGCGCCGCGACGAGCGCGCAGACGACGATGAGCGTGACGGCGGTGCGCAGCGCCAGGATCTCGGCGATCGCCATGTAGCGCACCAGCTGGCGTACCGACACCGCCATCGCCGCAAATGACAGCACCGCGCCCAGCATCCACAGGATGCCGCGCACCTTGTGCGACCGCGCGCTCATGTGCGGGGAGTCAACTTACCTATGCTATCTTCGCCGCCCCATGGCTCGCGACGATCCCTATCGGGCACAGATCGCGCGGCTCTTCGAGCGCTCTTCGTTCTACCGCGAAAAGCTCGCCGCCGCGGGCTTTGTTTCACCGCGCGATGTGGGCGGGCTCGCCGACATCGCGAAGCTGCCGTTCACCGAAAAAGACGAGCTGCGCGCGAGCCAGGCGGCGCAGCCGCCGCTCGGCGCGCACGCCGCGATCGACATCGCGCAGGCCGCGCGCATCTACTCGACCAGCGGCACGAGCGGCACGCCGCTCTACATCCCGCTCGCGCATGCCGATGTCGAGCAGTGGCGCGAGATCGGCCGGCGCACCTATTCCTGCAACGGGCTTGCTGCCGGCCAACGGGTCGTTACGACGTATGGTGCCGGGCCGTTCGTCGCGGGTGCCTCCCTCGCGGCGTTCGAGGCGATCGGTTGCGTGCATATCCCGGTCGGCGTCGGCAACACCGAGCGCTTGCTCACCGCCGTGGAGAAACTTTCGCCGGAGGCGATCGCCTGCACGCCGTCCTATGCGCTGCACATCGCCGAAGTGGCCGCCGCTAAGGGCGTGTCGCTCGCGTGCGTCGAGCGCATCATCGTCGGCGGCGAACCCGGCGGCGGCGAGGAGGGCTTTCGCCGCAAGCTCGAGCAGGCCTGGGGCGCCCAGGTGTTCGAGATCATGGGCATCGGCGACATCGCGGCGTCGCTCTGGGGCGAATGCCCGGCGCAAGCGGGGATGCATTTCTCTGCCGAGGAATGGATCCACGTCGAGTTGATCGATCCGGAAACGGGTGCGCCGAAAAAGCTCGACGATGGGCAAACCGGCGAGCTCGTCTATACGCACCTCGCACGCGAGGCGGCGCCGCTCCTTCGCTTCCGCAGCCGCGATCACGCGCGCGTCTGGACCAGCCGCTGCTCGTGCGGCCGAACGACGCTGCGCGTGCGCTGCATCGGCCGCACCGACGACATGCTGATCGTGCGGGGCGTCAATGTCTTTCCGTCGGCGGTGCGCGAGGTGGTGGCGCGTTTCCAGCCGAAGGTGACCGGCGCCATCCTCATCCGCCCGAAGCGCAAAGGCGTGAAGCAGGAGCCGCCGCTGCCGCTGCTGGTNGAGGGCGATGCCGCGCTGGGCGAGGCGATCGCGAAGGAAATCCGCGCCATGCTGCTCTTCACGCCGGAAGTACGCATGGTCGCGCCGCAGTCCCTGCCGCGCTCGGATTACAAGGTGAAGCTGCTCGACTACTCGGAAGCGACCTAATGGAGGAGACATGACGATGAAAATGGTGACTGTCACCATTTTGGGATGGGTGTGCGCGGCGCTCGCGCAGGCGCAGAGCTTTCCATCGAAGCCGGTGCGCGTGGTCGTGCCGTATACCGCCGGCGGGCCTGCCGATCTGCTGGTGCGGGCGCTCGGGCAGAAGCTGACCGACGCCTGGGGGCAGCAGGTGATCGTCGAGAACAAGCCGGGGCGAACGAGATCATCGCCGCGCAGGACATCGCCAAGTCGCCGGCCGACGGCTACAACTGGCTGCTCGCCTCGGACGCCGTGTACTCGCTCAACCCGTATCTCTACAGCAAGCTGCCGTACGACCCGGCCAAGGACTTCGCTCCTGTCGCGCGCGTGGTCACCGCGAACCTGATGCTGGTCGTGCGTCCCGATTTTCCGGCGTCGAGCGTGCGCGAGTTCATCGACTACGCGAAGAAGAATCCCGGCAAGCTGAACTACGGCACGGTCGGCGCGGGCGGCGTCAACCATCTCGCCATGGCGTGGTTCAACACGCTGAACGGCCTCGAGATGCAGCCGGTGCACTACAAAGGGCTGGTGAACGGGCTGCAGGACATCATGACCAGCCGCCTCGACGTGATGTTCGCCGTGATCGGCGGCGCGGCGCCGCATCTCAAGGCCGGCAAGATGAAGGGACTCGCCGTCTCGGGGGCGCAACGCCATCCGCTGATCCCGGAGGTGCCGACCTTCGCCGAGGCGGGACTGCGCGACTTCGACGCCTCGTTCTATTTCGCGCTCGCCGCGCCCGCGGGCACGCCGCGCGACATCGTCTCCAAGTTCGCCGCCGAGTCGACGAAGATCGTCCACACGGCGGACTTCCGGGAGCGACTGACGCAGCTTGGCTTCGAGCCGGTCGGCGAGACGCCCGAGCAGTTCGCGGCGTTCCTCAAGCGCGATCGCGAATTCGCGCAGAAGAAAGTGCAGGCGTCGGGCGCGAAGCTCGACTGATCCGGTGCGCGTGCTCCGCTGCATTGCGGCCGTCGCGCTGGTGCTGGCGGCTGCGGGCGCGGTGTTCGTCTATTCCGGCGTCTACGACGTCTCGGCGACCGACCAGCATCTTTTTCCGACCTACTGGACGATCCGCGCGACGATGGAGCGCTCGGTGGCCGTGCGCGCGCGTCGCGTCGAAGTGCCGCCGCTGGACGACGTGCGCGTGCGCCGCGGTGTCGGGCTCTACCGCGAGCACTGCCTGCGCTGCCACGGCGCGCCCGGCGTCGCGCCGGAGCCCTTCGCGCTCGGCATGACGCCGGTGCCGGAGAACCTCGCGTACGTCGCGAAAACCTGGAGCGCGGCCGAGGTCTACTGGACGGTGCGCAACGGCCTCAAGATGACCGCGATGCCGGCCTGGCAGTACCGCCTCGGAGACGACGACGCGATGTGGGACGTCGTGGCCTTCGTGAAGCAGCTGCCGTCGCTCTCGCCGGAGGAGTACGAGGCGATGCGCGAATTGGGCCCACCCGAGCGCGAGCGGCAGCCGGGCGCCGGCGACGCCCGGCGCGGGCGCCAGGCGATCCAGCAATACGCGTGCGTGACCTGCCACGCGATTCCGGGCGTGGTCGGCTCGCAGGCGCCGGTCGGACCTTCGCTCGCGCGCATCGCTACGCGCGGCTTCATCGCCGGCGTGCTNCCGAACAGCGCCGAGAACATGGAGCTCTGGCTGATCGCGCCGCAGGACGTCAAGCCGGGCACCGCGATGCCCGACCTCGACATGAGCCCGCACGATGCGAAAGACATTGCCGCCTACCTGGCGACGCTGAACTAGAATCGCCCGCTCGGATGCGACCTCCCTTCCGTGCCGATCAGGTCGGCAGCCTGCTGCGTCCCGAGCGATTGAAACAGGCGCGCGAGAAGTATCTCGGGCCGCAGACGCCCACCAGCGCCATCGGCCCGCACGACAGCGTGGAGCTGCGCCAGGTGGAGGACGAGTGCATCCGCGAGATCGTCGCGATGCAGGAAGCAATCGGCCTGCAGGCCGTTACGGACGGTGAATTCCGGCGCCGCAGCTGGTGGCTGGAGCTGATCCTGGGTTGGGAAGGGTTCGAGGCCGACCGCACCGGCGCCGCGAAGCTCAAATGGCGCAACGAATCCGGCGTCACGCAGGGATTCTCGGATCTCAACATCACCGCGCCGATCCGCTGGCGGCCAAGCAGCGTGGTGCGCGCCTTCGAATTCCTGAAAGCCAATACGCGCTCGCTGCCGAAGGTCACCATGCCGGCGCCCAATTGCGTTCATTACTACACCGGCGGCAAGCTCGGCTTCTACGGCAAGGACCGCGATCGCTTTTGGGCCGATCTCGTCGCGGCCTACCGGCAGGAGCTGAAAGCGCTCGTCGACGCCGGTGCGCGCTACATCCAGCTCGACGATACGAGCATCGCCTTCATCTGCGATCCGCAGCATCGCGAGTACGTCCGCTCGTGGGGCGAAGACCCGATGCAGCTGCTCGAGACCTATGCGCAGAAGATCAACGAGACGCTCGCCGGCCTGCCGGCCGACGTGACCATCACGCTGCACCAGTGCCGCGGCAATCGCGAAGGCAACTGGGCGGCGGAGGGCGGCTACGATCCGGTGGCGGAGGTGCTGTTGAACCGCATCAACGTAGCCGGCTACTTCCTCGAGTACGACACGGCGCGCGCCGGCGGCTTCGAGCCGCTGCGCTATTTGCCCAAGGGGAAGCGCGTCGCTCTGGGGCTGGTCTCGAGCAAGAGCCCTCGCGTGGAGAGCGCCGATGAGCTGCTGGGTCGCATCGACCAGGCGGCGAAGGCGGCGCCGCTCGAGCAGCTCGCGCTCAGCCCGCAGTGCGGCTTCGCCAGCTCGATCAAGGGCAATCCGCTCGGCGAAGCGGAGCAGCGCGCCAAGCTTGCGCGCATCGTCGAAGTTGC
>C688J18823_10002219_pt1 | contig 12163 bp, 11 predicted proteins | sample HopSoiMetagenom1_FD_18823 | JGI IMG/M metagenome (IMG submission 18823) | reverse complement strand
TCGAATGGCTCGCTGAGCTGCCGTGGAAGGACGAGCCGCAGAAGCCGATCGACATCGCGGAAGCGAGGAAGGTGCTTGACGAGGACCATTACGGCCTCGACAAGATCAAGCGACGCATCCTCGAGCACCTCGCCGTGCGCAAGCTCAACCCGACCGGCAAGAGCCCGATCCTGTGCTTCGTCGGTCCGCCGGGAGTCGGCAAGACCTCGCTCGGCCAGTCGATCGCGCGCGCTACGGGACGCAAGTTCCAGCGCATCGCGCTCGGCGGCGTGCACGACGAGGCCGAGATTCGCGGCCACCGGCGCACTTACATCGGCGCGCTGCCCGGCAACGTGATCCAGGCGCTGCGCCGCGCCGAGTCGAAGAACACGGTGCTGATGTTCGACGAGATCGACAAGCTCGGCCAGGGCGGCTTCCATGGCGACCCTTCGAGCGCGCTGCTCGAGGTGCTCGACCCGGAGCAGAACTCGCACTTCCGCGACAACTACCTCGCCGTCGACTTCGATCTCTCGAGGGTGATGTTCATCACCACGGCGAACATGCTCGACACGATCCCCGGGCCGCTGCGCGACCGCATGGAGATCATCCAGCTCCCGGGCTACACCGAAGAGGAAAAGCTCGAGATTGCCAAGCGCTACCTCGTCAAGCGCCAGCTCGAGGCCAACGGCCTGCTATCGGCTGACCGGGCGGTCGAGGACTTCGCGCTCGGCGACGACGTGCTGCGCACGATCATTCGCGACTACACGCGCGAGGCGGGCGTGCGTAACCTCGAGCGCGAGATTGGCGCCGTGCTGCGGCATGTCGCGATGCAAGTGGCCGAAGGCCGCGCCGAGAAAGTGAAGGTCACGGTCGAAGACTTGCACACCATCCTCGGCGCGCGCCGCTTCGAGAACGAAGTGGCCGAGCGCACCTCGGTGCCGGGGGTGGCGACCGGCCTCGCGTGGACGCCGGTAGGCGGCGACATCCTGTTCATCGAGGCATCGAAGGTGCCGGGCAACGGCAAGCTGATCCTCACGGGCCAGCTCGGCGACGTGATGAAGGAGTCCGCCCAGGCGGCGCTGACGCTCGCGCGCACGTTCCTCGGCGAGGCGTTCGACAAGGTCGACATCCACGTGCACGTGCCGGCGGGCGCGACGCCGAAGGACGGACCGAGCGCCGGTGTGGCGATGTTCCTCGCCCTCGTCTCGCTCCTTCTCGACGTGCCGATCCGGCATGACGTGGCGATGACCGGTGAGATCTCGCTCCGCGGCCTCGTGCTGCCGATCGGCGGCGTGAAGGAGAAGACGCTTGCCGCGCTGCGCGCCGGCATCAAGACCGTGATGCTGCCGAAGCGGAACGAAAAAGATCTCGAGGACGTGCCGGCCGAGGCCAAGGCGAAGCTCGAGTTCGTGTTCCTCGAGCGAGTAGAGGACGCGATCAAGACCGCGATCGGCGAGCTGCCGAAGCGGGAAAAGAAAGCCGCTTAAGTCTTTACTTCTGGGCGGGCGTCGGCACGGCGCCGGTCGTGGGCCGGGCGAGCGGCACCTCCGCCGGCGCGGCCGGCTTCACCGCCAGCGGCCGCACGGCGCGGCCCTCGGTGCGGATCGGCAGGCGGTCTAGCATCTGCAGCAGCGCGCGGCGCTTTGCTTCACGACGACGGGAGATCAGCAACGGACTTTCCTTTCCGAGAAAGCACCTGGCGGCCGCCGAGGCGTGGATCCACAACGGAGGGGAAGCAAACAGGGGTTCCTGAGGGTGTTTCTTGCTGCGCGGCCGGCCGGGTATTGCAGTGAACACGAGCGCCATGATTGTAGCGGCAGCCGTCGCTCGCGACATCTCGCGGTGCGGCAAACCCGTGCGGCACGGAAAAGTGAAGACAATCAGTTACATCTAGGGTAGCGAGGGCGTGCTTACAATCGCCCGATGAAAACGAAGCTCAGGAGAGGGCTGGCGAGCTCGCTGCTCGGCCTTGCGGTGCTCGCCGGCTGCTCGACGAACCCGATCACCGGGCGAAGCCAGCTCGTGGGACTCGTCTCCGAGAGCGAGGCGATCCAAGGCTCGGCGCAAGCCTATCAGCAGATGATGGCGGACCTCGACAAGAAGCAGAAGATCGAGAAGTCCGGGGACAAGGACAGCGCCCGCGCGCGCAAGATTCAGGAGATCAGCGACCGCCTGATCGCCCAGGCGATCAAGTTCCGGCCCGATTCCGCGAGCTGGCGCTGGGAAGTGCAGGTGATCAACGACCCGAAGACGGTCAATGCCTTCTGCATGGCCGGCGGCAAGATGGCCATCTATACCGGCATGTGGGAGCAGCTCAAGGCCACGGATGACGAGCTGGCGCAGGTGATGGGGCATGAGATCAGCCACGCGCTCCTCGACCATACGCGCGAGCGGATGTCGGTGGCACGCTCGACCAGCCTTGGGCGTGTCGCTCCTCGGCGCCGTGGCCGGCATCGGCAGCGCCGGCGGCCAGGCGATGGACGCGGCTGCACAACTCGCGGTCACGTTGCCAAACAGCCGCGAGAGCGAGGCGGAGGCGGACGCCGTCGGCATCCAGCTCGCCGCGCACGCCGGCTACGATCCCAAGTCCGCCGTGACGTTGTGGGAAAAAATGGCGAAAGTCGGCGGCGGCGGCCCGATGGAATTCCTCTCGACGCACCCGGCGCCGGAGAACCGCGCCGCGAAGCTGAAAGAGTTGGGCGCGAAGCTCGAGCCGGTGTACCTCGCGGCGAAAGCGAGCCCGCCCGCCGCGCACCGCTACGTCAACGTGCCTGCGGTGCCGCTCGGCGGCGTCAAGCCCTCCCCGGCCGCGAAAAACTAGCAGGGCGTACGTCCGGCGCCGCAGTGCGGCGCGGGCGTAAGATGGACAGACCACCTACAAGCGGATCACCCGCGCAGGGAGAGCATGTCATCCTGGCGCTGCATAGCAGCCGCCCTCATCGTCGGCCTTGCTGGCTGCGCCGCCACACGCAGCTACGACGCCGAGCTCGTTTCGACGCTCAACCGCGCCGGCACGGGAAATGTCGATGCCGCGATCAGCAATCTCGAGGCGAATAACCGCAGCAGCGACAAGGACCTTCTCTACTACTTCGAGCTCGGCATGCTCGAGCGCATGCGCAATCGCTACGACGAGAGCCAGAAGGCGTGGCTGGCGGCGCAGAAGCGGATCGAGACGAACGAGCGCACTGCGTCCGACCTGCTGCGCAGCGCGTCGAGCTACGTGGTGAGCGACCGCGTGCGCACCTACGAGCCGCACGACTACGAGAAGGTGATGCTGCTGACCTACATGGCGCTCAACCAGCTCGCCACGGGCCGCTTCGACGACGCCCGCGTCGCCATCAAGCAGACGCACGAGCTCGAGGCGCAGATTGCGCTCTTGCGCCAAAAGGAGCTCGCGGAAGTCGAAGCCCAGGCGAGGAAGCGCGGCGCGAAGACCAGCTTCAAGGAGCTGAACGGCTACCCGGTCGAGACGATCGACAATGCGGAAGTGAACGCGCTCAAGAACGGCTACCAGAGCGCGCTCTCCCATTACCTCGCCGGGTTCGTCTATGAATCCCTCGGCGAGCCGAGCCTCGCTGCACCGGGCTACCGCCTGGCGAACGAGCTGCAGCCGAACAATCCGGCGCTCGAAGAGGCGCTGCGTGGCCTCGAGAGCCGGCTCTCCGGCGCAGACGACGGCATGACGGAGGTGCTGTTCATCGTCTCCGCCGGCGCCGCGCCGGCGTTGCGCGGGCAGCAGTTCCGCCTGCCCGTGCCGGTGAACAACAATTTCATCGTCATTCCTTTCTCGTTCCCGGTGCTCGCACCAGGGCCGTTCGCCGATGCGGCGCTCGGTCTCACCGTCGGCGGCGCGCAGCGGGTGCCCCTTTCGCGCATCACCAGCATCGATCTCATGGCACGGCGCAGCCTGAAGGACGACATGCCGAGCATCATGCTGCGCGCCACAGTGCGCGCCACCACGAGCGCGGTGCTGCAGTACCAGGCGCAGCAGCATTCGGACAAGCAGGCCGGGGCGGCCGCGGCCATCGGCGCGTTCGCCCTTGCAGCATTCCTGCAGGGCGCTGACGACCGCACCTGGCGCACGCTGCCGGGGGAGGTCTCCATTGGCCGCGTGCGACTGCCGCCGGGCGTGCACGAAGTCGCGTTGCAGACTTTCGCCGGCGAGCAGGTGGCGCGCGTCGACATCTCGGGCCGCTACGCGGTGATAGACTTTCGACTACTGTCCGGGCGCCTATACGTGAACGCGCCCAAAGGGAGATCCTGATGAATGTGAAATGGCTTGTGACCGCGGTCGCCGGGGTGGTACTCGTGGCCGGCTGCGCCACCAAAAAGGGCTTCGAGCAGCCCGGGTTCGCCTTCGGCTGCCCGATCGGCGAGGAGAAGGTGGGCTCGATGGGCGACCTGGTGCGGGCAAAGACCGCGAGCGAGGGCCGCCGCACCACCATTCAGCCGACCGAGCTGCGCTGCTCGAAGACCGGCGACCTGCTCAAGATCGACGCGAATCTGAACAACGACAGCTCGAGCGTGAAGCGCATCGCCTACAAGTTCCGCTGGATCGACCGCGAGGGCATGCGCGCGGCGGAAGAGGAGTCGTGGAAGCCGCTCATGCTCTACAACAACTCGAACCTCATGATCAGCACAGTCGCGCCGAGCGCGAAGGCGGTCGACTTCCGGCTGGTCCTGATGAGCCAGGAGTGACGCCATGAAGAAGACCCTGCTCATCATCGCCGCTGCCGCGCTGGCCGCGGGCTGCGCGCACGAAAAGACGAGCTACGGCGACGCGCGCGGCGTCGAGACCGTCACCAACCAGTTCGGCTCGACAGACCTGCAGCTCATCGCCGAGTCCATGGCGCGCTCGATGCAGACGACGTCGGCGATCGCGAGCGGCAACCTGCCGATCGTCACGGTGCAGGAAGTGAAGAACAAGACGAGCGAGTACATCGANACGCGCGCNATCACCGACTCGATCCGCTCCGAGCTGCAGAAGGGTGGCAAGGTGCGCTTCGCGGTGGACGCGCCCGGCATGACCCAGCAGACCGAAGAGATCAAGCGCCAGCAGTCCGAGTACTACGCGAAGGAAAACGCAGTCGAGAAGGGCCAGATGGTCGGAGCGCAGTACCGCATGGAAGGGAACATCACCTCCATCGTCAAGGAGGTGAAGAACACCAAGGACGTCTACTACAAGTTCAACCTGCAGCTCTGGAACATCCGCAACGGGCTGCTCGAGTGGTCGGACGAGAAGGAAATCCGCAAGACCACGACGCGCTGACGTAGCGCATAGTCCGTTGGTCGCGACGCCGGACTGCGACGTCGAACGCGTACCACCCAATCCCGCCGGCTCCTCGCGACATGACAAAGCGGGTTCGCGTGATAGCGCGCGCGGCGGATCGGGCGAACAATCCTGAAAAACAAAGAGGGCATGCCCGCTAGAACGTGCCCTCCGGTACGACCGCTACTTGGCGAACAGACGGCGACTACACGTTGTTTGGCGCACCCGTGGACCGGCGCTTCCGAGTCCGGCAGGGCTAGGAGGTCGGCCCGCCGCTCGTGAAGCCGCCGAACAGGTGCTCTCGCACCTTCTCGGCGTCAGGGCCGACCTGCTCGACCGCTCGCCGCAATTCCTCCTCGCTGGCGTGTAGTTTTTCGCACCAGTAGCGAAGCTCGCGCGCGTTCTGTACGTCGATGCGTCCTTCCATGTCGCCGTGGCGAGCAAGGCCCATTCCCCGATCCGGATCGCGCGATGCGCGTCGTGGGCGGGCCTGCGCGGCTGGCGGCGGAGCTCGGTATCCGGGAGGCGCAGCTCGTCTCGTCGCGAACGGCCCGTTCGCCTCGACGCAGCGCGATCGTTCACCCCACGACGGGAAATAGAAAGAGGGCACGCCCGCTAGACGTGCCCTCCGGTACGGCCTGCTACTTGGCGATCAGACGGCGACTACACTTTGTTTGGCGCTACCGTGGACCGGCTCCGCCTTCGAGTCGGTCGCTCGGATGGGGCTGATAACAGCGTGAGGGCCGCTATCTCGATGTAGGTGGCAACCTACACCGGACAGCATCATCGGACCAAACCGGTTGTAGCGCCATGGGCTGCTTTGCTCGCGGCATGGTCCGGCCGGACTACGCAAGACAGGTCCTATGAAGCTTTGCTAGGTTTCCCACCCACGGATCGATCGACCATGAAGAACCTGCTTCCAGCGCTGCTCCTCGGCCTCGCGCCGCTGCCGGCTGCCGCCCAGGCGGTCTTTCCAGCGTCGCCGCCACCCGAGATACGCGGACCTTACGTCGGCGCGACGTTCGGGGTGGCGAACAACCGCAATGGCTGCAACGACAACATCGCCGGTGGCGGGCGAACCTGCGATTCGACCGACCATTCCTTTTCCGCCTTCGCCGGCTACCAGGTGGACCGCAACTTTTCAGGCGAGCTGTCGGTGCGCGACCTCGGCAAGGTAACGTCGAGCGGCGGCGGCACCACGCTTAGCGTCCGTGCCCTGGCCGCCGACCTGTCGGCCATCGGCCGTGTCGAAATGATCGAGCGGCTCTTCGCTCATGGCCGCTTCGGCGTCTACGGCGCGCGCCTCGATCGGACGGCACGGGAGCCGATTCGGCCACGAACTGGGGCTTTACCTACGGCGCCGGCGTGCAATGGGATTTCCAGCCGAGCTGGGGCGCGCGCTTCGACTGGCAGCGCTACCGCGCTGTCGGCAACGACTCCGTGTACGGCAGCAGCGTCTACGACGTACTGAGCGTCGGCATCGTCTACCGCCTGCGCTAGCGCTATTCGGCCTTCGCGCCGGTCTCGCGTACCACCTTCGCCCACTTCGCGACTTCGGCGCGCACGTATTCGGCCGTCTGCGCGAGCGGCGCCGCCGTGGCCTCGAAGGCGAGCGCGTCGAGGCGCGTGCGCACGTCGGCACTACTAACCCCTTTCAGCACTGCCTGGTTCAGCTTCTGCACGATCTCGCGCGGCGTGCCTGCGGGCGCGAAGATGCCGACCCAGGTGTAGTCCTCCATGCCGCTGTAGCCGAGCTCGTTGAGCGTCGGCACGTCGGGCAGCTGCGCCAGGCGCTTCGCCGAGGAGACGGCGAGCGCGCGGAACTTCCCCGACTTGATGTTGGACATGGGCGCGGAGCCCGCCATGCAGCCGATCGGCGGCTCGCCGGCCAGCAGCCCGGCGACGGCCGGCCCGGCGCCCTTGAACGGGATGTGCGTCACGTCGGCCTTCCAGCGCACATGGAACAGGTTCTCGGCCGTGAGGTGCGGCGTCGTTCCTGCGCCGGGCGAGGCGAACGCCAGCTTGCCCTTCTGCATCGCTTCCTTGAGCTCCTCCAGCGTGCGCGCGGCGAAGGACGAGTTCACCAGGATGATGTTCGCCTGCTGCGCCACGACGGCGATCGGGATGAGATCCTTCACCGGGTCGTAGCCCGGGCTGTCGAAAAGCGTCGGGTTCACCGCGTAGGCCGATGAGTGCGAGAGCAGCGTGTAGCCATCGGGCGCCGACTTCGCCACCTCGCTCGTCGCCAGGTTGCCGCTCGCGCCGACCTTGTTCTCCACCACGATCGGCTGGCCGAGCATCTCGCTCATCTTCGGCGCGACCAGGCGCGCGATGATGTCGACCGGCCCGCCCGGCGGGAAGGCGACCAGCATGCGCACGGGCTTGGAGGGATAGGTTTGCGCCCCTGCAACCAAAGAGATGAAGGCAAGCAAGGCGCCAAGAAAGCTGCGCGTCACGACGGATTCCTCCTAGGATGAAACGGCGACCGGCGCGATCGCCTCGATGTCGGTCACCACGTCGATGAGCGCCGGCCGGTCGCTCTGCAAGGCTTCGCGCAGCGCGCCGGCGAAGTCGGCTGGGCGCTCCACCCGCAGCCCGAGCGCGCCGATGTCGTTCGCGATGCGCGCGAAGTCCACCATGCGATAGGTCCAGAGCTCGCGCGCCTGCGGTGTCTGCGTGCCGCCGTAGGCGCGATCGAAGCCGCGCTTCGACTGGTTGCCGCTCGCGTTGTTGTTCACGACCGTGACGGCACGGATGTTCCAGCGGACCGCGGTCTCGAGCTCGCCGATGTGGTACCAAAGGCCGGCATCGCCGGTGAAGGTCACCACCGGCCGCCCGGGCGCGCCGCATTTCGCGCCGAGCCCCGCGGGGAACGCCCATCCGAGGTGGCCGGCGCTGCGCATGAAGCTCTGCTTCGGACTGCGCAGGTCGTACATGCCGCCCATCCACATGCCGGCGTGCCCGGTGTCGGACAGCACGATCGCGTCCTCCGGCACGTGGCGAGTCAGCTCGGCGCAGATGCGCTCTGGCCGGATCGGTACCGCGTCCGACTCGAGCATCGCCCGGTACTTGCCGCGCCACTCTCGGACCATTTTGCCGACATCCTGTAACCAGGTGGCCCGCCGCCTGGCGCTCGAGCGATCGCATTGCGCGACCATCTGCGCCAGCGCCACCTTCGCATCGCCGAGCACGCCCGCTTTCAGCGGATAGTTGCGGCCGAGGTGCTCGGGCTCGATGTCGATCTGCAGCGCGGGCGTGCCGATCTTCGGCACCGCCCAGGCGTGGGTGGTCATGCCGCCCGCCGAGCTGCCGATGAAGCACACGAGGTCGGCCGCCGCCACTACGCGATTGGCGCTCTCGCGCGAATAGCTCCCCACCACGCCGACCGACAGGGCATGCGCGCCCGGGAAGCAGTCCTTGCCGTTCAGCGACGTCGCGACCGGAATCGAGAGCGCTTCGGCGAGCTGCACCAGCTCCGCGCCTGCGCCCGAGGCGCGCACGCCGCCGCCGGCGACGATCACCGGCTGCGCGGCATTCTGCAAAAGCTCGAGCAAAGCGCGCAGCGCCTGCGGATCGGGCAAAGGCCGGAACGGCGGCACGCGCGTGAATTGCGGCTCGACGAGCGGCTCGAGCTCCGCTTCTTCCTGGTCGACCTGTCCCTCGTTACCGCGGAACTGGAGGTGCACGGGACCCGGTGCGCCGGAGGTCGCGACGCGAAACGCCTGGCGCACCATGTCGGGAAAGCGCTCGACCGCATCGACCGTCGCGTTCCACTTGGTGACCGGCTCGAACGACGGCACGTCATCGACCTCCTGGTACACCTTGCGGAACTTGGTCTTCGCATCGCGTCCGCCGGTGAAGGCGATGACCGGTGAATGCGCGAGGTACGCGTCACGCAGGCCGGCGGCAAGGTTGAGTGCACCGACCACCTGCGCCATGCAAATGCCCGGTTTGCCGGATGCGCGCGCATAGCCGTCGGCCATATAGGCAGCGGCCTTTTCGCCGTGGCAGTGGATGCGCGCGATGGCGGTGCGGCGCTCCATCTCAGCGAAGGTCCGGCGCAGCACGGCGGGCACCATGAAGACATGCGTGACGCCGTAGCCGGCGAGCATGTCGGCAAGGCATTGGGCGCCTGTCATGCTCATGTCCCTCTGCCTCTTTCTACTTTATGGCGAGCGGGTTGGTCGGTGAGCCGACCGCGCCGGTGATCGGCAGCGCCGGCGCCACGAACAGGAACTCGTAGACGCCGTCGGCGGCGCAGTCCTCGGCGAGCTCCTTGACGTAGAAGATCTCGCCCATCGTCATCCCCATGATCGGGATGGTGATCCAGTGCCACGGTTGGTTGATGCCCGGCTCGGTCTCGTTCGGCCGCACCTCGCAGCCCCAGGTGTCGGAGGCGAGCGCGGCGAGCTCGGTGCGCTTGATCCATTCGAGCGTCTCGAAGCTGAAGCCCGGCGCGTCGCCGCCCGGGTAGCCGTCCCAGCTGCCGGCGTCCAGTTTCGCTTCCATCTGGCCGGTGCGCACGATGACGAAGTCGCCGCGCCGCAGTTCGATCTTCTGCGACTTGGCGGTGCGGTCGAGGTCCGCGCTGGTGATGGCGTAGCCATCGTCGAGCCAGCGCTTGCCAAGCGCGCGCGCGACATCGAGGAACACGCCGCGGCCGACCATCTTGCTTTTGGTCTTCTCGATGCCGCACTTCTGCGCGCCGTTCGAGGTGACCTCGCGGCAGTCATAGCCGTTCCACATATAGTTCTCGTAGAACACATGGCCGAGGCCGTCCCATTGCGTGCCGCATTGCAGCGGCATCACCACCATGTCGTCGGCGGCGCGGATGCCGCGATGGTCGAGCACGCCCGAGTAGGCGTCGGTGCCGGTGCGCAGCATCGTGTGCACGGGATTGATGCGGCCCATCGCCGGGTATTTGCTCTTTGCGCCTTGCGGACCGGCGTTGTCGAAGTTGAGTGCGAGCGAGATCACCTTGCCTTTGCGCACCAGCCGCGCCGCGCCGACGATGTCCTCGGATTTCGTGTAGTTGAGCGTGCCGATCTCGTCGTTCGGACCCCACTTCCCCCAGTTCTTGTACTTCTCGGCGGCTTCGCGTAAATCCTGGCGGGTAAGCTTGCGGGTCGGCATGGCTGCAGTGTCCAAAAAGGCGAGGGCGGTAGCGTATCAGGCGCTCGCGCTCGCCGCAGTCGCGGCGGCGCTCTGGTTTCTCATATCGAACACCGCGGCCAACCTCGAGGCGCGGCGCATCGCCAGCGGCTTTTCCTTCCTGCAGCGCGAGGCCGGCTTCGAGATCGGCGAAACGTTCTTCCTGCGCTATAGCGCGAGCGACAGTTATCTGCGCGCGCTCGCGGTCGGCCTCAGCAACACGCTCATCGTGGCGGTCATCGGCATCGTTGGCGCCACGCTGCTCGGCGCTCTGATCGGCCTCGCGCGACTGGCCCGCAATGGAGTGCTGCGCGCGCTGGCGGCGGCGTATGTGCAGTTCGTGCGCAACGTACCGCTCCTCGTGCAGCTCTTCTTCTGGTACGCGCTCATCACCGAAGCGCTGCCGCATCCGCGCGCGGCGCTCGAGGCGCTGCCCGGCCTCTTCCTCACCAACCGCGGCATCTTCCTGCCGCTGCCGGGCAGCGTGCCGCGGCTCGAAGGATTCAACTTCACCGGTGGCGCGGCGCTGACGCCGGAATTCGCCACACTCTTGATCGGCCTGGTGACCTACACCGCCGCGTTCATCGCCGAAATCGTGCGCGCGGGCGTGTTGTCGATCGAGCGCGGACAGATCGATGCCGCGTATGCGCTCGGCCTCACACGCGGCCAGACGACGCGGCGGGTGGTCCTGCCCCAGGCGTTGCGCGTGATCGTCCCGCCGCTTACGAGCCAGTACCTCAACGTGACGAAGAACAGCTCGCTCGCGGTGGCCATCGGCTTCCCGGATCTCGTCTCGATCGCCAACACCACCATGAACCAGACCGGGCAGGCGATTGAGGGCGTGGCGATCATCATGGCGGTGTACCTGACGTTGAGCCTGTCGATCTCCGCGCTGATGAACTGGTACAACGCGCGAGTGCGGCTGCGATGAACCGCGCGCTCACCGTGGTGCTTGTAGTGCTGATTGCGGCGGCGCTGGTGCCGTTCGCCCAGTGGGCGTTCATCGACGCGGTGTGGCGACCCGATGCGAACGCGTGCCGCGCCGCCCACGGCGCGTGCTGGGGCTTCATCGTCGAGAAGCACCGCTTCATCCTGTTCGGCACCTATCCGTACGAAGAGCACTGGCGCCCGGCGCTTGCCACCGTGCTGCTGGTCGCGCTGTGGCTCGTGAGCGCCGTGCGCGCTTTCTGGCGGCCCTGGCTCGCGGCGCTCTGGGCGGGCGGGCTGATCGTGATCGGCGTACTGATGTGGGGCGGCGTGCTCGGGCTGCCCTATGTGGAGAACGAGCGCTGGGGCGGCCTCATCCTGACGCTGCTCCTCAGCACCATCGGACTCGCGGCGGCGTTTCCGCTCTCCATCCTGCTCGCGCTCGGGCGGCGCTCGCAGCTGCCGGTGATCCGCGCGCTCTGCGTCGCCTATATCGAGCTGATCCGCGGCGTGCCGCTGATCAGCCTCCTCTTCATGGCGTCGGTGATGCTGCCGCTCTTCCTGCCGGACGGCATGACGATCGACAAGCTGGCGCGCGCGCAGATCGCACTGATCCTGTTCGCCGCCGCGTATCTCGCCGAAGTGGTGCGCGGCGGCCTGCAGGCGATCCCACGCGGGCAATACGACGCCGCGGCCGCGATCGGGCTCGGCTACTGGGGCGCGATGCGCTCGGTGATCCTGCCGCAGGCGCTGCGCATCGCCGTGCCGCCGCTCGTCAACACGTTCATCGGTTTCTTCAAGGACACCTCCCTCGTACTGATCATCGGCCTCTTCGAT
>C688J18823_10002218_pt1 | contig 12165 bp, 18 predicted proteins | sample HopSoiMetagenom1_FD_18823 | JGI IMG/M metagenome (IMG submission 18823) | reverse complement strand
GGCTGCAGCGGCCGAGCGAGAGGCGGCAGCGGCCGCGGCTGCCGCAGCGGAGCGAGCGCAGCGCGAGTTTGAAGAGGCCGCGCGATTGGCGGCGAAGCCCAAGGTGAAGACGCCGTACGCGGGCCTGCCCTGGACCATCGAGGCGCAGAATCCCGACGGCAGCTGGACGAAGCTCGTCTCGGGTCGTGCGTGGCGTTACAAAACCGAGGCCGGCGCGCTCAAAGACTTGCAGTCGAAGCACATGCGTAAGTTCCTCGCCGGTGCTCGAGCGCGGCCCGTCCTGATTTGAGGCGCAAGCGCGAGCCGGCCAAAGCACGCCGCGGCAAACGATCAGCTTCGACACCCTTTCTATTCTGATCTAGATCGGCAGGGTTTTCCCATGACGCACACCTGGCTCGCAACGTGCCGACTCAGCTGCATCGAGTGCGGTCGCATCCCGTTCAATCCGCCGGCGCGACCGTATCGGCTACCGCACGTGTCGCTGTTCAACCACGCGCTTTGCCAGGGCGAGTTCACGCACGAGATGCGCTGCGCGGTTTGCTACGTGCTGCGTACCTCGCGCGCGCCGCACGACTGCCTGGGTCGACCGAGCGAGGCCGCATGCCGATGATTGGCTGGATGCTCGCCGTCGCGTCGTGGGTCCTGCTGGCTTGGGCCGCGCTCGAGCGTTACACGCTGCTGCAGCGCCTCGACAAGGCTGCGTCCGTGCGCTGGGGCGAGCATGCGCGCCTGCTCGAGGCCGACCTCGTGCGCTGCGACGACCGCTCGATTGTGTCGAGCATGCGCGTCTCGGTGCTCGGCAACCACTGCCACATCGACGTGTGGATCCGCGGCGGGCACTCCGGCACGCTGGTCGTGGGGCCCGAGGATTGCGCCGCCATCGTGCGCTTGCTCGGCGGCCCGGGAAGGCTGACGCCGTCGTGACCGTAACTCACGACCAATACGTGCGTGCGATCCAGCGAATGCTGGCGGCGACCGAGGCCTGGGCGCAGGCGAACCGCGGCGCCAAGCTGGATTTCCGTCCGCTGGGTTTCACGGCGAACCACACGGTGGGCGCCAGCCTGAACGCTGCCATGATCCGTCGCGTCTGCGGCAACGCCAAGGCGCGCGAGCTGCTGCGCGTGATGGCTGCAGCCCTCGGCGACGGCACGCCCTCGCTGATGATGGCCGAGTGCTGCCTCGACCTCACCTTCGGCACCAAGCGCCCGCTGTCGGTCGGCACGGCGCCGGCCCTGATCCACGTACTCAGAGAGGAAAACTGATGACGCATGCTGACGACGACGACGAACTGAAGATGCTGACGCCCGAGCAGAAGCTCGAGCACTGGGGCCGCGGCCCGTGGCTGGACGAGCCCGACCGCATCGAGTGGTACGCGCACGGGCTGCCCTGCCTGATGACGCGCGCGCTAACCGGCCATCTGTGCGGGTACGTGGCAGTGCCGCCGGGGCATCCACTGCACGGCGTCGATTTCGACGACCAGCGTCTGCAGCGATTCATCGTGCACGGCGGCGTGAACTACGCGCAGGCCTGCTCGCGGCTCGTCTGCCACGTGCCTCGACCCGGCGAGCCCGATGACGTGTGGTGGTTCGGTTTTGATTGCATGCACGGCGGCGACTACGTGCCGGCGGCGATGCGCGTGGTGGCGCCCTTTATGGACGACAAGCGCGCCTCTGGCCTCGCGTATCGCGACGTGCCCTTCGTGCGCGCCCACATCAACCTCCTCGCCGCGCAGCTGGCGGCGCGGCCGGCCGAGCGATTCGCCGCGCTGCAGATGGGCGACTGGCGTGTGGCTCCCGAGCGAGAGGATGAAAAACCATGACTGCAGATGCGAACTACGATGACCTGGCGGCGCTGATCCGCCACAAGGCCGATGCCCAGGCCGTGCTGCTATTCGTCGTCGACGGCAAGCGCGGCAGCGGCGTCGCCGTGTACGGGCGCGGCCGCGGCGCGCTGTCGGGCGCCCAGCGCGACGACATGATGCTCGCGATGTTCCGCGGGCAGATGTCGGAGGCCGAGCAAAAGCGCATGGGCGTGGTGCCTCGCGACGTGCCGCCGGCGGAGGGCGAGGTCAAGGGCCTGCCCAAGCTCGAGCAGCACTCGCTGCCGACCGACGCGCCCGAGCAGGCCCACCTGCGACTGCAGGTCGCCGACGAGGTCGAGGCCGTGTTCCGGAAGTACGACGTCGGCGGCACCGTGCTGCTGATATCGAAGGTCGCCTCGGCCTGGCGCACGATCCTGCCGCCATGGATCGGCCTCAAGCCCGACCCGGTGCACGTGCTGCGCGTCAAGACGAGCAGCAAAAACCCCGGCGAGACCGACCTCACGCTGCACTTCATCGCCTGCGTGCGCGAGATGTCGAGCGACTATGCCAATTTCTACGGACGCATCTGGCGTCAGGTCGTCTCGGCGCTCGAAAAGCAGGGCGCCATCGTCGAGCACATGCCGCTCGGTGAAAAGGTCGGCGTCGGCGGACGACCAGATCCGCTCGGCGGCAAGGTAGACTGACTCGGTGACCGAGCCCGACGTCTATGCCTGCCCGCACGTGAGCGACAAACGTCCTCGGACGGCCATCGTCACGTTCCAATCGGTACCGCCGAGCCGGGCCGACCTCCACACGCGTACCGAGCTCTGCGCCATCTGCGCCGGCCGCATCGTCCTGGCCCTGCAGGCCTGCGAGCGGCGGCGCGAGAGCGTCTATGCCGAGCCACAGGTCATCGCCGTGCTGCGGGCCGCCGGCGACGCCGAGCGAGCGCTCTGGTGTGCGACGTGCAACCACGCGATGGTCGACCACACGTGTCTCGACGGCGGCTGCGTGGTCGAGGGCTGCGCCTGCCCTGGGTACGCCTGAGCGGCATTGACACCCCAGATCCGCTCGCATAACAGAGTGGGTGCTCGTCCACCGATTCGACGTCGCCACGCTCGGCCGCGCAGAGCGTACGCCGCAGGGCTTCCTTCGAATCCCGGGCTACCTGACGCGAGTCGGTGTACTCGAGTACAAGCGCGCTGACGGGCAGGTCGTGCGCGAGCTGCGGCCGCGCGAAGAGGTGTTTCGCGCCGAGTCGCTCGCGACGCTATCGGCGGCGCCGGTCACCGACCTGCACCCGACGCAGATGGTCTCGCCCGACAACGTGCAGGCGCTGCAAATCGGGCACGTCAGCGACTCGGTCAAGGCCGACGGTCGCCACGTCTCGGCGCACGTCACGATTCAAGAGGCCAAGGCCATCGCCGCGGTCGAGTCGGGCAAGCGCCGCGAGCTGTCGTGCGGCTACCAGTGCCGCATCGACGTAACGCCCGGCGTGTACGAGGGCGAGCGCTACGACCAAGTGCAGCGGGACATCGTCTACAACCACGTGGCGATCGGCCCGCAGAACTGGGGACGGGCCGGGCGCGACGTCGCCCTGCGCGTAGACTCGAACGACGACGATGCCGCTGAGGGCGGCGACGTGTTTCGTCTCGACAAGGCAGATGCAGTTAGCGTCGCGACCACCGCGCCGCTCGACGGAGGAGACCCAATGGAACCAGTGATGATCCACGTCGACGGCATCGAGGTGCTGGTGACGACGAAGCAGGGCGCGCAGCTCATCGAAAAGGCCCTGGAGACGCGCAGCGACGCGCTGGGCGAGGCGGTCGCCGAGCGCGACACGCTGCAGGGCCGATTCGACGCGCAGCTCGCCGAGCTCACCAAGGCCAAGGCCGAGCTCACGATCGCCAACGACCCGAAGCGCCTCGACGCGCTGCTGAACGAGCGCATCGCGCTGGTCGACCGAGCGCGCACCGTGCTGCCGGCGGACCACAAGTTCGACGGGCAGACTGCGCGCCAAATCCAAGAGGCCGTGCTGACGCACCTCGACCCTGCCATCGAGCTGAAGGAGCGCACGGCCGAGTACGTCGGCGCGCGATTCGACCATGCGATGGATTTGGCGAAGGCCGAGCGCACGCCGAGCAACCTCGACGATGTGCGCCGCCTCACGGCGCCGCCTCCGGCCCGCAAGCAGGCCGCGCGCACCGACCAGGCCGAGCCGCCCAAGCCTGCCTGGATGCAGCCGCTGTCGTACTCGAAAGCGCGCACCAAGTCGTTCTGACGGACGGCACACCTCTGAGCTCGAAAGGGAATCTGCACGATGCAAACCTCGTATTCGAACCTGGCGCCCGAGGCTCTGCTCGGGCTGATGACCGAGGACTTCACTCGGTACGTCGACACGGTCATCCCGCAGTCGGCGGTGAAGATCGGCAAGCTGCTGACCGCTGACACAACCGCCGGCAAGGTCCGCAACGCAGCGAAGCTGCCGGCGCTGGCGGCCGACATCACGAAGCCTGGCGCCATGGGCATCGTGCCCTGGGACCAGTCGCGTGAGGGCGGCAGCGATTGGCCGACGCTACGACCGACGCCCGTGCTGCGGCGCGGCCGCATCTGGGTCACGGCCGAGGGCACGATCACGCGCTGGACGCACCCATTCGTGCGCTTCGCGGCGGGCGCCGGCGGCACCGAGCTGGGCTCGTTTCGCGGCGACGCTGACACGGCCTCGGCCGCGGCGTGCCCGTTCGTCATCGCGCTGACCGATGCGCTAGCGGGCGCTCTCGTGCTCGTGGAGATCTCACTCTTCTAACACCCCTGGGCCGGAGAACCGAACAACCATGTTGCATTTTCAGACGCCGCCAATGGCTCCGTACTCGCGCGACCAAATCGCCGGCGAGCTTGCGAAGCTCACGACCGCCGGGCGCTTCGACGCTGCGGAGGTTAACCGCCTGCTCGCGGCGCTGATCGTGCATCGCGCCGACGTTTACGGAGAGGCTCGCCTCGACGCAAACGAGACCGCCGTGCTGCTGCAGCAGCTCGAGTTTCTGCGCGCCCGCACGACCGACATCGAGCGGCCCGAGTTCAAGGCGCGCATGCTCGTGCCGATCACCTCGGAGGTCGATCCGGGCGCCGAGACCTGGGCCTACACGCAGTGGGACCGGGTCGGCATGGCCAAGATCGTGGCGAACTACGCCGACGACATCCCGAAGGTCGCGACCTTCGCGAAGAAGTTCGTGCAGACCGTCGAGACCATCGCGCTCGGCTACGGCTGGAGCTGGCTCGACCTGCAACGCACGGCTCGAGCCGGCGTGCCGCTGCGTACGCGACTCGCCCAGGCCGTGCGCGACGGCTTCGAATCGCGCATCGAGGTCATCGGCGCCATCGGCATCGCCGAGACCGGCGCCACGGGCCTGCTCAACTCCGCCAACGTGCCCGCGATCGCCGCGGCTGCTCCGGCGACGGGCTCGAGCACGGTCTGGGGCGGCGCGGATAAGACGCCGCTCGAGGTCGTCAGCGACCTGCTCGCGATGGAAAATGCCATCGTGAACAACACCAAGGGCGTGCGCTCGGCCGACACGCTGATCTTGCCCTTGGCCAAGCTCACCTACATCGCGCAGAAGTCGATCTACAACACGGCGCCGTCGAATCCGATGGACACGATCCTCAGCGTCTTCCTCGCGAAGTCGCGCACGATCACCAACGTCGAGTTCTGGCACTTCGCCGACACGGTCAACACGGGCTCGACGCCTCGCGCGACGATGTACAAGCGCGACCCGACGGTCGTGCACCTCGAGGTGCCGCTCGAGCAGCAGGAGATGCCGCCGCAGGCGAAGAACCTGTCGCTCGAGATCAACTCCGTGGGTCGCATCGGCGGCGTCGCCTGGGAGTACCCGCTGGCGGCTGTGTACATGAACGGGATTTGAGGGCTGCGCGCGCTGCGTGGGCCCGCGAAAGGGACGACCGAATGCCATCAGCAAAACTCGAAAACAAGAGCGCGCGCATCCTGCATATCAGCATGGGTGGCGGCGAGACCCTGGCCGTGCCGCCGACCGAGGGCGGCATCGTCGTGCGCTTCGCCGACGGCGCCGAGGCCGAGGCCTTCCAGAAGAACGTCGCGACGCCGACGGTCCAGGAATGGATCGAATCGGGTGAGCTCATCATCACCGATGCGCCCGAGATCGACCCGGTGCTGCCCGCCGACGCCGAGGACGACCTCGAGGAGGACGTCTAGGTCATGTCGCAGGTCCGCAACATCGCCGACGGTGATCCCTACGAGCCGCAGCCAGGTGAGCACCTGCTGCAGCTCGCCAACACCGGCGACGTACCGCTGTACCTCGGCATTCGCCGCGGCGAGTTCATGCTCGCGGCGGCCGCCGGCGAGCCGGTGCGCACGTACATCCTGACCGAGGAGCAATACGTGCGGCTGCAGCAGCAGCTCGCGATGCAGGCGGCCTACAAGGAGTGGCTCGCGAGCGGGCTGCTGACGCTGGTGGACCCGACCGTCGTGGTGCCGCCGCCACCTCCGCCCGAGACCGAAGAGGAGCTGCCCGTCGAGGAGCCATGACCGTCACGGTCGACCAGATCAAAGCCGAGTTTCCCGAGTTCGCTAACACGGACTCGGGACTCATCGGTTACGCGATCGCGAAGGCGACGCTGCTGGTCGACCCGGGCACCTTCGCCGCGCTGACCGACGACGCCGTGAAGTACTACGCGTGCCACCTCATCGCGCTGACGCCGCACGGCGAGCAAGCACGACTGGTCGAGGCGCAGGAGCCTGGCGGCGCGACTACGACGTACGAGCGCCAATACCTCATGATTCGGCGCAGCGTCGTCGTCGCGCCGATGGCGGTGTAGCCATGGCGATAGAGGTCAAGGTCAAGGTCGTCGACCGCGGCTGGGAGGACATCAAGGCTCGCGTCGAGCGGCTGCGCGACACGGGCGCCATCGTCAAGGTCGGCGTGCAGGGCCAGCAGGCCGCCGCCAATCGGCAGGACACCACGCTGACCATCGGCGCGATCGCGCAGATCCACGAGTTCGGCAAGGTCATCCAGCAGCCGAAGATGCGGCGCACGATTGTCATTCCGGAGCGCTCGTTCCTCCGAGCGACCGTCGACATCTACCAGGCGGCTATCGCGCGTCGCGACGTGCTGCTCGCGCAGGGCTACGTGCTCGGCAAGTTCGGCCTCAAGCAGTCGATGGAGCTGCTCGGCGAGTACGTCGTCGGTCTCATCAAGCAGCGCATCGCGAACGGCATCCTGCCGGCGAATCGGCCCTCGACCATTCGGCGCAAGGGCTCGAGCAAGCCGCTGATCGACACCGGGCAGCTGCGCAACAGCATCACGTACAAAGTCGAGGTGCGCTGATGGATTGGCAGGCTGCCGAGGACGGCCTGAAGGCGTGGGTCGTCGCGATGACGATGATCGCGCCGGAGCTCGTGGCCTGGGACAGCCAGCCCGTCGGCATGCGGCTGTACCCGCAGGTCGACCTGCGCCTCTTCGACCACCGAGGGCGCGACGGCATGGGCGCGGAGATCACGTACGGCGAGCCGAACGACGTCGGGCAAATGTACCCGGTCGCCTCGCAGCAGCGCGTGTGCAGCTGGTCGATTACGGTCACGACGCGCGACCAGCGCGCCAACCAGAAGGCGTACGTCGTGCTCGACGAGGTCGCGGTGATGCTCGAGCTGCCGTATACGACCGAGCGACTCGGCACACTCGGCCTCGCGCTGCTCGACATGGGCAGGGTCATTCCGAACGTCGACGTGCCCTCGGAGCATCGCGAGCTGTCGCAGGCAGTGCTGACGCTGCAGCTCGGCTACGTGACCGAGGTGACCGTGCCGCCGGCGGTCTCGGGCGCAGCGGTCGACATCATCGAGCACACCGAAATCGGTGGGACCGTCCTCGACGCAGACGTCACGACGCCCGTCGGCGTCGAAACGAAAATCATTCCGCCGCTCGCATAGGAGGCCTCCCGATGAGCGCTGTTAGTGAAGTCATCGAAACCCAGATCGACGTGCGAGACGCGGCCGTGTCGCAGCAGGGCTTCGGCACGCCGCTGATAGCGGCGAGCCACAGCTTCTGGGCCGAGACGGTGCGAACCTTCTCGGAGCTGGTCGAGCTGGTCACGCCGCCCCTCAACGTCCCAACCAGCCATCCCATTTACGTCAACGCTCGAGCGCTCAAAGCGCAGAAGCCCTCGCCGGCGCAGTTCAAGGTCGGCAAGCGCACGACGCTCGCGACGCAAATCATGAAGCTGACGCCGACGGTGCTGCCCGCCGGGAGCACCTACAGCTTCGCCCTCGACGGCATCGCCATCACCGCCAGCGTTGCGGCCGCTGGCACCGTCGCCCAGGCGTGCACGGCCATCGCCCTGGCAATCACGACCGCGGCGCCCGCCGGCCTCGGTGCGGTCGCCAGCGCGACGCAAGTGACAATCACGGCGACCACGCCGGGCGCGCGCCACACCTTCTCGGCGACCTCGACCAACCTCGGCTACGCCGAGACGACGGTCGACCCGGGCATCGCGAGCGACCTCGACGCCATCTGGGCCGCCGACACCGATTGGTATGGGCTGGTGATCGACTCGAACGGCGCGGCCGAGATTCTCGCGGCGGCGAGCTGGGCCGAGACGCAGATCATGCTGTTTTTCCCGACGACGACCGACGCGGCATGCAAGACGGCGGCGACGACCGACGTGCTGACGCAGCTGTCGGCGGCAGGGCTGACCCGGACCATTCCGCTATGGCACCACCGCGCGGCCGAGCAGGTCGGCTGCACGGCATGGGCGGGCAAGATGCTGCCCAAGGCGCCGGGCTCGGCCAACTGGGCGAACAAGTCGCTGGCGCTCGTGGACGTCTCGACGCTCAGCGACGATGAGCGCGGGCACCTGAAGGCGAAGAACGGCAATTACTACGTCTCGGTGAAGCGCATCGGCTTCACGCTCGACGGTCGCGCCGCGAGCGGGCGCTTCGCCGACATCACGCACGGCATCGACTGGTTCGAGGCGCGCCTGCAGGAGCGCATCGTGTCGCTGCAGGCGAACAACGACAAGGTCCCGTACACCGATGCGGGCATCCAGCTGATCCGCAGCCAGGTCGACGCGCAGATCCTCGCCGGCATCACGGCGACCATCGTCGACTCCGCGCAGGATTGGTGGAGCTCGGTACCCGCAGTCGCCGACGTCGATCCGAACGACAAGGCGCTGCGCCTCCTGCGCAACGTGCGCTTTCAATTCGTGCTGCAAGGCGCGGTCAACAAGGTCCTCATCAACGGCACCGTCCTCGTGGCGGCGGAGTAATCCCCATGTCTCAGATGCGTGCGTGGAACATCAAGGATCTGACCATCTCGCTGAACGCAGTGCCGCTGAGCGACGGCGGCTACGGCGAGGACGAGGTCATGCAGCTCGAGTGGGAGGAGGACCAGTTCACGGCGTACGTCGGCGCCGACGGCGAGGTCTCTCGAGCCGCGACCAACAACGGCCTCGCGACCGTCACGCTGACGTACGCGCACACGGCGCAGGCGAACGACCGGCTCAGCGCGCTGCTGAAGGCCGACCTCGCGGCGACGAACGGTGCGGGCGCCGGCATGTACTCGGCGCGCGACCTCAACGGCCGCATGGTCGTCGTCGCCGAGCGCGCCTGGGTGATGGCGTACCCGAGCGTCACCCTCGGCAAAACCATCCAGACCATCGAGTGGAAGATCCAGCTGGCAGACGCGGCGCTCGGGTCGTTCATCGGCGGGCGGTGACCCGGCATGGCCATCGAGGCAAAGGAGCGCCGAATCGGCGGCACGCTGTACCGCATCACGCAGCTGCCTACGAAGCGAGGACGCGCGCTGCTGGTGCGGTTCGTGCGGCTGTGCGGGCCGGGCGCCGGCGCCTTCGTGGGTGGCGTCGGCCGTGGCAAAGGGAGCTTCGAAGCCGCCGTCGGCATGGGCGTCGCTGAGGCGCTCCACGACTTCTGCACGCGGCTCAACGACGAGGACCTCGCGGTCATCTGCGACGAGTTCGCGACGTACACGGTCGTGGTGCAGTCGCGCGAGATTGAGCTGCAGCTGTCGAAGATCTTCGACGACCACTTCGCGGGCAAATACGACGAAATGTTCAGCTGGTTGCGCGCCTGCTGCGAGGTGAACTTCTCGAGTTTTTTCGTCGGCTCGAGCGGCGCAAACCCGCTCGAAAAGCTCATGCAGATACTGTCGAGGTTGCAGTCCCAGACGACCTCGACTGGGACATCCACCGTGTCGCCGCCGCCGGCCGATATGCGGACGACCTCGTAACCATCCAAACCCAGTGGTCGCTCGACGACCTCTATGAGGCGCACGAGGTGCTGGACATGTACGACGAACTTGACCGACTCGTGCACCAGCGGAGGCCGCGGTGATCGTACGCGAGCTCATCACGCTGCTCGGCTTCACGCTCGACAAGGCGTCGTACGACAAAGCCAAGCGCGCCTACGACCAGATGCAGGGCGGCCTCACCGGGCAGCAGCGGGCGGCCAAGGGTGCGGACGCGGCGATGACTCGGGCCGGGCAGTCGGCGGCGCAGGCGGGCAAGCAGGCGGCCGACGCGGCGAAGCAAACGAACCTGCTCGGGCAGGCCCTCGGGATGGCGCAGCGCTTCGGCGCGCAGCTCGGCATCTCGAACCTGCTCAAGCAATACGTGACGCTCGCCTCCGACGCCAACGAGACACGCGGCGCGCTGACGGCGCTGTTCGGCCAGGAAAACATCGGCGAGATCGACCGCTGGTCGAAGGCCCAGGGCGCCGCCATGGGCCGCAGCGAGTACGACCTGCAGGCGTACGCGGCGAGGCTCGGCTCGGTCCTCGGCCCGGTCACGAAGTCGCGCGAGGAAGCCCAGGCGATGGCGCAGTCGCTGTCGCAGGTCGCGGTCGACCTCGGCTCGTTTTTCAACACCAGCGACGAGTCCGCCATGATGGCCCTGCGCTCGGGCCTCACCGGCGAGTACGAATCGCTGAAGCGTTACGGCGTGGTGATCAACGACGCGACGCTCGCCGAGGTCGCTCGGGCCCGCGGCATCAAGAAGAAGGTCACGGCGATGACGGTCGCCGAGAAGACCGAGCTGCGCTACCAGGCGATCCTCGACCGCACGAAGGCATCGCAGGGCGACGCCGTGCGGACAGGACAGGGCTACGCGAATGCGTCGAAGGCGCTCGAGGCGCAGCTAAAAGACCTCGGCATCGGCATGGCGATGACGGTCATCCCGAGGCTCGAAAAGATCGTGCGCTGGGCGCGTGATGCCGTCACGAAGTTCAACAAGATGGCCAAGGGTACGAAGATTCTCGAGTCGGCGATGTACACGCTGGGCGCCGTAGCGGGCATCCTGGCGCTCGAGTTCTACGGCGCGTTCGTGCTGCCCGCGATCGCCATCGCCGCGCTGATCCTCGTCGTCGACGAGTTGTGGACCACGCTCGAGGGCGGCGACTCCTTGCTGAAGGATTGGATCGACGGCTGGTTTGGCGTCGGCACCACCGCCGACCTCGTCGCCTGGCTGAACGAGAATCTGAAGGACATCAACGAGGAGCTCGGCGCGCTCGACGCGCGCGGCATCTGGGACACCTTCGCCGCCGGCGCCGACAACGCTGGCTTTGCGGTCGAGCGGCTCATCGAGAAGCTGATGCACCTGGCTGGCTGGCTCGACCCGATCGAAGCGGCGACCCGACTGCTGCGTAAGACGGGCGTGCTCGGCCAAGGCGACGCCGAGGATCGCGCGATGGGCCGAGGCATGGACGCGCCCGTGGCAGAGTCGATCAGCGAGGAGATCGCGCTGCGCCAGCGCGACCAAATGGCCAACATCCGTGGCGGCGTGGCCAATCGTGAGAAGGCTCGAGCGGAGCGGACGCGCGAGCGCAAGTACGGGCCCAGCACGTACCGGGCGGCGCCCGACACGCAGACCGCCTGGACGCCCATGGGCGCGACCGTCTTCGACAACGCAGGCAACCCAGTTGCCGGTGACGTGCCCGAGGCGCCGGCGCCGGCGATGAATACCACGAACAACTTCGTGATGAACGGCGGCGACCCTGCCGCCATCAAGCGCGTTGTGGACAAGGCCCTCGAGGATAACCGCAAGAAGCAAATGGCAGCCGTCGGGCGGCGAGGCGGCAGCTGATGGCGGCGAACCTCACGATAGGGTCGATCTGGATCGACGTGTCGATTTCGGAAAAGCACACCGTCGGCGCCGAGGTGTCGTCGCATCCAGTCGAGTCGGGCGAGGACATCGTCGACAACATCAGGGCGCTGCCGCGCCAGGTGGCGATTGAGGGCCTGGTCACCAATCACCCGACCGAGCTGCCGCTGTCGCACGCCGGCGGCGCGCAGGCCCTCGAGGACGCAGGCGTCATCGACGTCACC
>C688J18823_10002217_pt1 | contig 12167 bp, 16 predicted proteins | sample HopSoiMetagenom1_FD_18823 | JGI IMG/M metagenome (IMG submission 18823) | reverse complement strand
GGGTAGGTGTTCACGATGGTGCTGGACTCGGGGAAGGTTACGCCCTCGACCGAGTCCCCTGCCCCCTTCACGTCGGTGACGTAGACCAGCCCGGCGTCTGCCTCACCCGAGGAGACCTTGGCCAGCACGTCGGTGACCGACTGCTCCTCGCTCACCGGGTTGATCGTCACCCCGGTCGCCGCCTCGGCCTTGACCGCCGCCGCTCCGCACGGGACCTCGGGCGCGCAGACCACGACGTTCACGCCGTCCTTCCCGAGATCGGCGAACGACTTGATCCCAGCCGGGTCGCCCGGCGGGGTGGCGATCTCGAGCGTGTTCGAGGCGAAGTCCACCGGGTCGTCGGCCTGCGGGACGTCGCCGGTCAGCTTCTGCATGTTCGCCTCGTCGGCCGAGGCGAAGACATCAGCGGGTGCCCCCTGCTGGATCTGGGCGACCAGGTCCGACGAGCCACCGAAGCTGAACTCGACCTCGACCCCGTCGTGCTGGGACTCGAACTCCTTCCCGATATCGGTGAAGGTCTTGGTGAGCGAGGCAGCTGCGTAGACGGTCAGGGTCTTGTCTCCGCTACCNCCGCTGCCGTCCGAGTCGTCCCCACAGGCCGAGANCAGACCGACGCACACGAGCAGGGCGGTCCCGAGGGCACNCAGGCGGCGCGAGATCATGGACTGAATGGAACCACAACACCTAGGCAATACCTAGGCTCAATTGGAGGCCNTCAGTGCCCGAGTCCAGCGCGGTGCGAGACCACCTGGCCAACGAGCGCACCCAGCTCGCCTGGCTCCGCACCAGCGCCAACGTGGTCGTGGTCGGCCTGGCGGTGGCCCGTTTCGCGGACGGCGGGGACATCACCGCGGCCAGCCTGGTGGCCGGCGGCGTGCTCATCCTCACCGGCGCGGTCGGCGTCGTCTACGGCACCCTCCGCTACCGCCGGGTGGCCGAGGCGATCCGGAGCGGCGACATCGACGGGATCAGCTCGAGCCTCGGCCCCAGCGTGGCGGCGGTCGTGCTGCTGGCGGCCGTGCTGGTCTCGGCCGTGGTCCTGCTGACCGGCACCTGACGCGTGGCAAACCGGCCCCGGAGGAACAACCACGGCGCTGGATGCGCTGCACCGGGCATGGAAACCGAGAAGGCACTCGAGGCCGCTCGCGCCACCCACCAGTCGATCCTCGTCACGCTGCGCAAGGACGGCCGGCCGCAGCTCTCGAACGTGCTCCACTACGTGGGCGACGACGGCGTGGTCCGGGTGTCGACCACCGCCGACCGCGCCAAGTACGCCAACCTGCGCCGNCAGCCGTGGGCAGCGCTGCACGTCGACGGGTCGAGCTTCTGGAGCTGGGCCGTGCTCGAGGGCGAGGTGTCGCTCTCGCCGGTGGCCGCCGACCCCGACGACCCGACGGTCGCGGAGCTCGTCGACTACTACCGGGCGATCAGCGGCGAGCACGACGACTGGGACGGCTACCGCGCGGCGATGGTGAGCGAGCAGCGGCTCGTCGTCCACCTCACGCCGACCAGGGCGTACGGCGCCCTGCGCTGACCCCCGGTTGGCCGCCCGCCCCGAGGGGCACTGGCGGCCATGACCCTGACGTCGCTCTGGCAGGACCGCCATCCCCGGACAGCACCGAGTCGCCCGGCCGTGATCGGCGGCCCCTACGACGTTGCCGTGGTCGGGGCCGGGCTGACCGGGTTGACCACTGCGCTGCTGCTGGGCCGGGCGGGCCAGTCAGTGGTGGTGCTCGAGGCCGGCTACGTCGGCTCCGGAACCACCGGGCGCAGCAGCGCCAAGGCGAGCTGCCTCCAGGGCACGCACCTGTCGACCATCGCGGGGAAGCACAGCGCGCGAGTGGTGCGCACCTACGTCGAGGCCCAGCGGGAGGGGCTGGCCTGGCTGGGCCGCTTCTGCGCGGACCACGGGGTCGAGGTGCAGACCCGCGACGCTGTCACCTACGCCTACACGGCCGGCGGCGAGAGCCGGACCCGCCAGGAGCTCGAGCTCGCCCGCAGCGCCGGCCTGCAGGCGGAGTGGGACAGTGACCTGCCGCTCCCCTTCCCGACACGTGGCGGAGTCCGCCTGGCCGATCAGCTGCAGGTCGACCCGCTCGAGCTGCTGGACGCGCTGGCCCTCCAGGCAGCCGCACACGGCGTCCACCTGGTCGAGCGGACCCGGGTGACCAAGGTCGCCGGCTCGGACCCGCTGAGGCTCACCACGTCCGCCGGGGAGGCGGTGGCCGACCGGGTCGTGCTGGCCACCAACATGCCGATCCTCGACCGCGGGGCGTTCTTCGCGCGGATGGAGCCGGCGCGCTCCTACTGCCTCGCCTTCAGCACCCCGACGCCGTACGTCGACGCGATGTACCTCTCGGCCGATCAGCCCTCCCGCTCGCTGCGCGACGCGGAGGGCGCCGACGGCCCGATGCTGCTGGTCGGCGGCAACGGCCACAGGGTGGGTGCGGCGGTGGACACGCGGCGCCGGGTCGACGAGCTGCGGAGCTGGACGCGTGAGCACTGGCCGGACGCCGTCGAGACCCATGCGTGGTCGGCGCAGGACTACGTACCGCACCACGCGCTGCCGTTCGCCGGACCGGTCCTGCCCGGCTCGGACATCTGCGTGGCGGGCGGCTTCTCCAAGTGGGGACTGACCAACGCCGTGGCCGGCTCGCTCGTGCTGAGCGCTCACCTTCTGGGCGGCCATGTCAGCTGGTCCGAGGCGTTCCGCCCCTGGAGCCGGCACGAGGTGCCCGGGCTGGCCAGGGCAGCGCTGCTCAACGCCGGTGTCGGGTGGGAGATGACCCGGGGGTGGGCGGGTGCCCTGGCCGGGCGCTCGGTCCGGGTCGACGGCGTCAGCCGGGTCTGCACCCACCTCGGCGGCATCGTCCGCTGGAACGAGGCCGAGCAGACCTGGGACTGCCCCCTGCACGGGTCGCGCTTCGACGAGGACGGCTCGGTCCTCGAAGGCCCGGCGGTGTGCGGGCTGCGGCGGGCCCCGGCGGGCTAGAGGTAGAGGCCCGTGGACTCGCCGCCGTCGTCGAGGCGGTCCGCGGCCACGGCGTGGATGTCGCGCTCGCGCATCAGGACGTAGGTGTCGCCCTGCACCTCGACCTCGGACTTGTCCTCCGGGTCGAACAGCACCTTGTCACCGACCTGCACGCTGCGAGCGTGCGGCCCGACCGCGACCACCTCGGACCAGGCCAGCCGACGGGCGCCCATCGCGGCGGTGGCCGGGATGACGATCCCGCCGGACGAGCGGCGCTCTCCCGCCTCGCGGTCCACCTCGACCAGGATCCGGTCGTGGAGCATGCGGATGGGGGTCTTCTCGGTCATGTTCTTCCGCGGCGTCAGCGGGTGACCCTTCGGATCAGGGTGAACAGGAGCACCGTGCCCACGACACCGCCGGCCACCTTCAGGATGTTGTCGGTCCGCGGCTCGCCGGTGAGTGGGTCGACGAAGAACGCCTTCAGCCCGGCGACCTCGCGGCTGATGATGGTGCGGGGGTTCGCTCGGTAGACGAGCTCGTCGATCGTGCCGGCGAGCCGCTCGCGGGTCGCCTCGATCTCGCTCGCCAGCTCCGAGGGACCGTCGACCTCATTGCCTTTGGCCACGAGCCGGAGGCTATCAACCGCACCTGCCGGGCCGCCTCGCGGTCCGGATAGCGTGGTCACGTGACGAACCGACTCTCCCCTGGTGACCCCGCCCCAGACTTCACGCTGACCAGTGACACCGGTGACCAGGTCCGGCTGGAGGACCTGCGCGGCCAGAAGGTCATCGTCTACTTCTATCCGGCGGCGATGACCCCGGGCTGCACCAAGGAGGCGTGCGACTTCACCGACTCGCTCGACTCGCTGAAGGGCGCCGGCTACGAGGTGCTCGGCATCTCCCCGGACAAGCCCGAGAAGCTGGCCAAGTTCCGCGAGCGTGACTCGCTCACCATCACCCTGCTGTCCGACCCGGACCGGGCGGTCATGAACGCCTACGGCGCGTTCGGGCTGAAGAAGCTCTACGGCAAGGAGGTCGAGGGCGTGATCCGCTCGACCTTCGTGGTGGACGAGCAGGGCAGGATCCAGCTGGCCCAGTACAACGTCAAGGCGACCGGTCACGTCGCGAAGCTCCGCAAGGACCTCGGGCTTGCCGCCTGACGCCGGCCCGGACTGGGCCGCGACCTACCTCGAGGCGGCCCGGTCGTTCGCCGACCTGGTCGGCTCCCTGCCGGTCCCGCTGTCCGGACCGGGCCTGGACGAGTGGGACCTGCGCGCGCTCGTCGGTCACACCTCCCGCTCGCTGGTCACCGTCTCGGAGTACCTCCGCAAGCCCGCTCCCTCGGTGGTGCTCGAGACCGCGACCGACTACGTCGCCGGGCTGGCCGTCGCCGCCAACGGGCCCGGCGTCGCCCGCCGCGGGGTCGAGGCCGGCGAGATGCTCGGCGACGACCCCGAGGGCGCCGTACGCCTGCTGCTCGACGCGGTGATCGACGACCTCGCCCGCGCCCGGCCCGACCAGCTGGTCACGACGTACGCCGGCGGCATGCGGCTGCGCGACTACCTGCCCACCCGCACCTTCGAGCTCGTCGTGCACTGCCTCGACATCGCCGCGGCNGTGCCCTGCCGATGGACTCCCCCGCCCGCCGCGCTCTCCGAGGCCCTCCACCTGGCGGCCGAGGTCGCGCTGCGCCGCGGTGAGGGGGCGCTGGTGCTGCGGCTGGTCACCGGCCGGGAGCCGGGAGGGCTCTCGATCGTCTAATCTCGACGCGCTCATGCCGGAGTGGTGGAACAGGCAGACACGCACGGTTTAGGTCCGTGTGCCTTCGGGCGTGCGGGTTCGACTCCCGCCTCCGGCACGCTCATCCTGTCGAGCTCGGCGGAACCCGGTCCGGGTGGGCGGCATCACGGTGTGCGGACCAGGCAGGTGGCGCCGGCGATGGCGATGAGCCGGTCCTGCGCGTCGGTGACGCGTGAGGCGGTCACCATCGTGGTCCGGCCCCGGTGGACGACCTCGCCGGTGCACGCCAGCGAGCCTCCGGTGAGCACGGCCGGCCGCAGGAACCGCACGTTGAGCTCGCCGGTCACGTAGCCGACGGCCGGTGGGAGCAGCGAGTGCACGGCGCAGCCCATTGCGGTGTCCAGCAGGGCTGCGAGAACGCCGCCGTGGACGATCCCGAACGGGTTCAGGTGGAACTCCGCGAGGTCGATCCGGAAGGACACCCGCCCGGCCGCCGCCTCGACCGGCTCGATGCCCAGCGTCCTCAGGGCAGGTGGCAGCGGCAGAGCGCCGGCGCCAATCGCGTCCAGGACGGCCAGTCCGTCCTGGGTGAGGCTGGCCAGCCGGGTGGGCTCCTGGTCCTCCCAGCCGTACGTACGTTGCCGGATGTCGAGCTCGGCGTCAGCCCTCATGACCTCCTCCTGCGGTGGTGTGCCGAGTGCCGGCGCCGGTGGCGACGGCAAGGTCGGATACCTCCGGACCACCTCGACGGGCCTCACTGCGACACCGCCATCGTCCGGGCAGCGCGCGTCAGCATTGCGCGCACGACCAGGGGGTGGAGCCGCCGCACGAGCGCGAAGTAGGCGCGCCCCCGACGGTTGCGCAGCTGGACGACCGTGCTGACGACGACGCGGTCGGGCTCCACGAGCACCGATGCCCGGAAGCCCAGGTGCTGCTGGTCGATCCCGAGCAGCACCTCGCTATCGGTGCGGGCGACGGTGTCGAAGACGTGGCTCCCTCCTGCTTCGATTCCGATGCCGCGGACCAGGAGCTCCCGCGCCCCGAACAGGACGCGGATCGCGAACGGCGGCGGGCAACCGAAGATCGCGTCCGCCCACTCCTGGGGGTCACGACCTCGCTGGTCCGGCGGGATCCCGACGGCGTACGAGTCCGACCAGTCGACGACGGGCAGTGCCTGCGCAAGCAGCCGAGTGCTCGGGAACGTCGTGGCGTAGGCGCGCCCGCACCGGTCCGGTCGGACGAAGCGGGCGTGGCTGTGGTGCGCGTGCAGGTCGGTCGAGCCGACCAGTTGCAGCTGAGCTGGCATTTTCTTCCTCCTCCATACGCCTCCGTATGGAGGGCTAACCGTACGGTAGCGTATGGACATGCCACCTGGGAAGCGTGAAGCCCTCACCGCCGCCGACTGGGCCGAAGCCGCCCTCGGCGCGCTCGGTGGAGGGGGTTTGGCGGCAGTCGCGGTCGAGCCGCTTGCGAAGGAGCTGGGGGCCACCAAGGGCAGCTTCTACTGGCACTTCGCCGACCGACAGGCGTTGCTGCAGGCGACACTCGAGCTGTGGGAACGCCGCGACACCGAGGGCGTGATCGCCGCCATCGACGAGACAGAGGACGCGGAGACCCGGCTGCGCAAGCTGCTCCGGCTGGCGTTCACCTCGGTCCGCGACGGCTCCCCCGGCGGCACGGGGACGGTGGAGCTAGCCCTGCAGGCGAGCGCCATCCATCCGCTGGTCGCGCCCACGCTGGCCAGGGTGACCCGACGGCGGCTGGCCACGCTCACCCGCCTGTACACCCAGCTCGGCCTGTCGNGGGGCCGGGCACGTGACCGCGGCCTGCTGGCCTACACCGCCTTCCTCGGACATGCACAGATCGCACACGCGACTCCCGAGCTGCTGCCCACGGGTCGCGCCTTCACCGCCCACGTCGACCAGGTCGTCGAGGCGCTGGTCAACCTCGGCGGCTGACCTGGCTCACGGTCTCAGCCGCCGAGGATGGCGGCCACCTGCGGGGCGATCTCGCGCAGCGCCCGGCCGCGGTGGCTGATGGCGTCCTTGTCCGCGACGGACAGCTCGGCGGTGGTCGGGCCCGGGTGGTCGTCGGCCACGAACACGACGTCGTAGCCGAAGCCGCCGGTGCCGCGGGTCTCGCGGATGATCCGGCCGTCCATCCGGCCCTCGACCACGAGCTGGTCCTGGCCGGGCGCGCAGAAGGCGACCGCGCACATGAAGTGCGCGGTCCGGCGGTCGTCGGGCACGTCCTCGAGCTGCGCCAGCAGCAGCGAGTTGTTGCGGTCGTCAGACTTCGGCGGGCCAGACCACCGCGCGGAGAGCACGCCGGGCATTCCGTTGAGCGCGTCCACGCAGAGCCCCGAGTCGTCGGCCAGCGACGGCAGCCCGGTGTGGACAAGCCCGGCCCTCGCCTTGAGCAGCGCGTTGCCCTCGAAGGTCGGCTGGTCCTCCACCGGCTCGTCGTACGCCGCCACGTCGTCGAGCCCCAGCACCTCGACCGAGGGCAGGTGCTCGCGCAGGATCCGCTCCATCTCGGCGAGCTTCTTGGCGTTCCGGGAAGCGAGAAACACTTCGAGACGGCCGCTCCTTCCTCGCGGCCTCCTCAGTGCACGCACCTGCTCGCTCACGAGGCGAGCGCCACCTGCTGCAGCCGGGTCAGGTCGGCGCAGCCCTTCTCGCCCAGCCCCAGCAGCGCGTCGAGCTCGGCCCGTGAGAAGGCCGCCCCCTCGGCGGTCCCCTGGACCTCGACGAAGGCGCCGGCGCCGGTCATCACGATGTTCATGTCGGTCTCGGCGCGCACGTCCTCCTCGTAGGGCAGGTCGAGCCGCGGCACGCCGTCGATGATGCCGACCGACACGGCGGCCACCGACCCGGTCAGCGGCTCCCCGGTCAGCAGCCCCTGCGAGCGCAGATGCGCGACCGCGTCGGCCAGGGCGACGTACGCCCCGGTGATCGAGGCGGTGCGGGTGCCGCCGTCGGCCTGGAGCACGTCGCAGTCGAGCTGGATGGTGTTCTCGCCCAGCGCCTTGTAGTCGATGACCGCGCGCAGCGACCGTCCCACCAGCCGGCTGATCTCGTGGGTGCGGCCGCCGATCCGGCCCTTCACCGACTCCCGTTCGGAGCGGGTGTTGGTCGAGGCGGGCAGCATGGCGTACTCCGCTGTCACCCAGCCCAGACCCGAGCCCTTGCGCCAGCGCGGCACACCCTCGGCGGCCGACGCTGCGCACAGCACCCGGGTCTTGCCGAACTCCACCAGGACCGACCCGGCCGCGTGGTCGAGCCAGTGCCGGGTGATCTTCACCGCACGGAGCTCGTCGTCAGCCCGTCCGTCAGCTCGCGTCATAGGCAGGAGACTAGGTCAGGCTGTGGGGCAACCTGGCGCGGCCCCGCGCCCGTCAGGCTGGGTGAGAGGAGATGGATGCGAGCCACCGAGCGTGACACCGAGTTCGTCGACTTCGTCACCGCCCAGCGCACGGCGCTGCTGCGGATGGCGCGGCTGCTCACGGCCGGCGACGGCGCCGGAGCCGAGGACCTCGTGCAGACCACGCTGACCCGGCTCTACCTGCACTGGACGCGCGTACGCCGCGCAGGCAACCCGGTCGGCTACGCGCGGACCAGCCTCACCCACGCGTTCGTCGACGAGCAGCGCCGCGCCTACAAGCGTCGCGAGCTGACGACCGACGTGGTCACCGACCGGTCAGCACCCGACGACGACCGGGAGCTGCCCGCACTGGTGCTGGCCGCCCTGGCCCAGCTCGCGCCCCGGCAGCGAGCGGTCGTCGTGCTCCGGCACTTCCTCGACCTCGACGTCGCCGAGACCGCCCGGATCCTCGGCTGCACCACCGGCACCGTGAAGTCCCAGAACGCCAAGGCGCTCGACCGGCTCCGCTCCGTCCTCGAGCCGGAGATCACCGTGTCGACCAGCAAGGAGCCCACATGAACGACCTCAACGCCCTCCTGGAGCGGGCCGCCGGCCCGGTCACCACGCCCTTCGACGCGTACGCCGACCTGACCCGGGCCCAGCGCGCGCTGTCGCGCACGAGACGCCGCCGGCGCGCCCTCGGGCTCGCCGGCGTCGCCACCGCGGGCGTGGTCGGTGTCGGGCTGGTCCGGCTCCCCCACCGTGGCGACACCGCCGAGGACCGGGCCGGCCACGGCCAGGTCTCGAGCGAGCCTCCGGCGGGCGCCACGATCGGCACCCCCTGGGCTCCCGAGGGCCCCGGCCTGACGGCCGGGCCGTACACCTTCCCGGCGATCCCGCAGGGGTGGGAGGTCCAGGGCCACCGGCCCCAGATGGTGACGATCGCGCCGATCGGCTTCGCGGACCAGGAGCCGCTGTCGTTCCCGGGCAAGCTGGTGATCGGCTACGACCAGAACCCGCCGTCCGGGGAGCGGGTCGACCGGGACGGCAGGACGTTCTTCGTCGACGCGGGCGGCGACACCGCGAACATCGCCGTCGCAACCCGGGCGGGCGAGCCCGACGGCGAGGTCACGATCCAGTACCCCACCTCGACGGGCTGGACCGTCGACGACATGATCGCGTTCCTGGACGGCGTCCAGGTCGGCCCGGGCGCGGCGCCGGGGCTGGGCTAGCTCACGGGCGCCCGCCGAGGAGAGGAGCCGGGACCACCCCCACCCCCCGTCGGGTACGGGTCCCCGAGCCCACGGTGCCGCCATCACCGAGGGTGGCGAACCTCAGGTACACGACAGGAGCGTGGCCGACCCGCCCACCGGCACCCCACGTTCGGGGTGTCGTGTCGGCCACGTCCCGGTGAACCTACTGCGTCACCGCAGCAGGGTCGGGCCTACTTGAACTCGATGCGCAGCAGCCGCCATATGCCGAGCACCAGCGGGATCACCAGCCAGATGACGCCGGTCACCGCGATCTGCGCCCACTCCTCACCGCTGGGNGAGTAGGGGCTCGAGATGAGCGGTGACTGCGCGGTGTTGAACTCGATCCAGGGCGCGACCTTCTCGAAGCCGCTGCTGATCGCACTGAGGATCCCGACCGCGCTGGGCAGGATCAGCGTGTAGGCGAAATAGGCCACGATCGCGCCCGGCGTGTTCATGATCAGCGTCGCCAGCGCGAAGCCGACGAGGATGCCGATCATGTTGGACAGGAACAGCGCGTAGAAGAGCAGCCCACCGTCGACGTGCCAGGACCCGTCGCCGCCGGTGGCGCTGGCAAGCAGGTTGCCCAGCACCGCGAGGACGAGCGCCAGCGCCATCACACCGAGCGCGAGACCGACGCCCGCCAGCAGCTTGGCCACCACGACCCGCGACCGCTTCGGCTCGAGGGTGAAGGTGACCAGCCCGTTGCGCTGGCTCGCCTCGCTGGTCACCAGCATGATCACGACGATCGGCAGGAAGTAGCCGAGCACTCCTCCTGCGATCGACAGGAACAACGAGAACTTCCTGTCCTCGTCGTGCGCCACGAGGGCGACGATCACCTCGACCAGCACGACCACCCCGAGGATGCCGATCACCAGCCAGCGGCCAGCACGGGTGTCGAGCGCCTTGCGCGTCTCGATCTTGACCAGTCGGGCGAGCGGGACCTGCGGGGTCTGGGAGAGGTCGAGGCTCATCGGGGTGGCAGCGGCGGTCGCGCTCATGCCTGGTCTCCTTCGGTGGTGGTCGCCGCGGCGGCGGGGCTGGTCTGAGGGGTGAGATCGTCGCGCTGGGTGTCCTCGGTGAGGGCGAGGAAGAGCTCCTCGAGCCCACCGTCGGCGGAGCGGAGGTCGGTGAGGACGATGGCGTTCTCGGCGACGACGTGGCCGACGTCGACGGGCGCTGCGTCCACGCGCAGGCCCGAGCCGGCCGGCGTCACCTCGTAGCCCTTGTCCTTCAGCACCTTGGCCAGCAGCTCGTTGTCGAGCGCGGTGACCAGGCTGGTCTTGTGCTCGGCGCCGGCCAGCAGCTCGTCCTTGGTGCCCTCGGCGACGATCCGGCCGCGGCCGATCAGGATCATCTCGTCGGCGATCTGCTCCACTTCGTTGAGCAGGTGGCTGGAGAGCAGCACGGTGCCGCCGCGATCGGCGTAGGACTTGAGCAGGCCGCGCATCCAGCGGATGCCGGCCGGGTCGAGGCCGTTGGCCGGCTCGTCCAGGATCAGCACCGACGGGTCGCCGAGCAGCGCGTGGGCGATGCCGAGCCGCTGCTTCATGCCGAGCGAGTAGTTGCGGAGCCGGCGCTCCGCCTCGCGCTGGTCGAGCGAGACCAGCGCGAGCATCTCGTCCACGCGCGACAGCGGCAGGCCCATGGTCTTCGCGCCGATGGTCAAGATCTCGCGGCCGGTGCGGCCGGCGTGCTGGGCCGAGGCGTCGAGGAGGACCCCGACGTGCCGGCCCGGGTTGGGGATGTCGTGGTAGAGGTGGTCACCGATCGTGACCCGGCCCGACGTGGGCGGGGTGAGACCGACCATGACGCGCATCGTGGTCGTCTTGCCGGCGCCGTTGGGGCCGAGGAACCCGGTCACCCGACCGGGCTGGCAGACGAAGCTGACGTCGTCGACGGCGGTGAAGCTGCCGTACTTCCGAGTGAGACCTTCGACTTTGATCATGCCCGCAACCCTGCCGGACAGCGGCGACTCCACGCATCGGCAATTTGTCATGTTGTCAGCCAGACGAAAGTAGGGGTGGGTCGCTACCGGCGACGCCTGTGCCCAGACCCCCGTCCGCCTAGCCTTGGAAGATGCCCGAGGACTGCGACCGCCCGGCTCCCGAGGCCTACCAGCCTCGGTTGAGCCTGTGGGGGCACAGCTGGCGGCTGGTCGCAATGCTCGCCATCAGCGCGCTCGCCTGGGTGCCCATCGCCGCTGACCAGGCCACCTGGCTCCTCGTGCTCGACCTCGCCCTCGGCCTGGTCAGCTACGTCCTGGTGTTCTACCGGCGGCGCTGGCCCGTGCCCGTCGCGACCGTGATCCTGCTGATCTCGCTGGTCTCGGGGACCGCCAGTGGGCCCGCGGTGCTCGCCTCGGCGTCGGTGATGACTCGCCGGCGTTCGCGCGAGATGGCGTTCATCGGCTCCCTGGGCTTCGCGACCGCGCAGTTCTTCTCGGTCACCCAGCCGACCGGCGAGGATCCCTTCTGGCTCAACCTGACCCTCAACGTGATGGTCACCCTGGCGATCGTGGGCTGGGGCGCCTACGTCGGGTCGCGGCGCGAGCTCGTCTGGACGCTGCGGCACCGCGCGGAGCGCGCCGAGGCCGAGCAGGAGCTGCGGATCGCCCAGGCGCGGGCGAACGAGCGGGCCCGGATCGCCCGCGAGATGCACGACGTGCTCGCGCACCGGATCTCGCAGGTGTCGATGCACGCCGGGGCGCTGGCCTTCCGCGAGGACCTCACTCCCGACGAGGTGCGCGTCAGCGCCGCCGTGATCCGCGAGAAGGCGCACGAGGCGCTCACCGACCTGCGCGGCGTCCTCGGGGTGCTGCGCAGCGCCGACGGCGAGCCGGCG
>C688J18823_10002216_pt1 | contig 12167 bp, 15 predicted proteins | sample HopSoiMetagenom1_FD_18823 | JGI IMG/M metagenome (IMG submission 18823) | reverse complement strand
GCTGAGCGCAAGCCACAACAAGAGCGCAAGCGTGGCGAGCCCGCCGACAAGATGACCGGTGACGATCGCCGGCTTGAGCAGCAAGGTAACGGTCCACATGCCGAGCGCGCCCTGGAAGGCGACCACGACGAGCAGCGCCGTCGTGAGGCCGCGCAAGCGACGTTTGCGCCAAGCGAGCGCGCAGAGAGCGAGGATGAAGAGGCCGAGCGTGGTCGCGAGGTAGCGGTGCCCCATCTCCTTCCAAGCCCTGGCAAGCGCGTCCGGGTGGGCGATATCCGACGGCAGCGGTTTGCCATAACAGAGCGGCCAGTCGGGACAACCGAGCCCCGCATCCGAAAGGCGAACGTAGGCGCCGACGATGACGACGATAAGAGCGAGCACCGCGGCCGCGATGGCGAGCTTTCTCATCCGAAGCTCGAGTATTTGAGCAGGCGCTGCAGATCGCGGATGATCTTCGCCGGATCGGGATCGCCCGGAAAGCGCATCATCAGGTTGCCGATCGGATCGACGAGGTAGATCCGATCGCCCTCGAAGCCGGGGGCTGCGGTCGCGACGTGAGCGCCTTCGATGGCGGCGAGCACTTCCGGACGTGGCTTTGCGCCGTCGGTGACGACCCACAGGCGCTCGACACGCTCCGCGTCCTTGCCGAGAGCGCGACGGACCTGCCGCACGATGTAGAGCTTTTTTTCGCACGCGCTGTCGCACGCCGCTGCATCGAATGTGACCAGTACCCATTTGCCTTTCAGCGGCGCGAGCGGACCGGCCACCGGCTTAGGCGACAGCAATTCGCCGTAATTGCCGGTGCGTCCCCTGCCAGCCCAGCCGAGCTCGTACGCCATCCAGCTGAGCGCGAATGGCGCCGCGCAGACGAGGAAAACGAGGGCGACCTTAACCCTGGGGCCCATGGTCCGAAATGCGGCGGAAGGAGAGAACGATGCCGAGCACGACGGCCAGCGCGGCGAACGAATACCACTGCAAAGAATAGCTCTTGTGCTTCTCGATGCCGAGGTCGGGGCGCGGCCAGTCGCGCAGCAAGCCATCGGGGGAGTCCGAACGCTGCTCGATCACTATCGGCTGCAGCTGCAGCCCGGTTTCGGCGGCGAATGCGGCGATGTCGATGTTCTGTCGTACCTTGCCGCTCGGCGGCTGCAATGCCAACGCGTGCGGAATGCGCTCCAGAGCCATGCCGTCGATGCGCACCTCGCCGCCTGGCGTGCGGACCTCCGGCAATGTGTCACGCGATGCGCCCGTCGCGATCCAGCCGCGGTTAACGAGCACGTGCCAGCGCGACGTCCCTATGCGAAGCGGCGTCACGACTTCGTAGCCGGCGCGTCCGCGCCGCAGCTTGTTGTCGAGAAGGAGCGTGCGCTCGGCGAGGAACTCGCCTCGCGCGGCGACGTGCTGGCGAACGAGCTTCGCGGCGTCGACCGGGCCAGGGGGCAACTCGACCGGCGCCGAGCTCAGCGCGCGCTCGAACGCCGCGGCGAGATCACGCTTTTCGGTTGCGCGGCGCGATTGCCAGTGGCCGAGGGCGACGAAGATCGCGCAGGCGAACGCGGCCGCCGCGAGGCCCCAGACGCGCGGACGGAAAGAGTATCCTCGAAGCATGCGCTACGTCGTAATCGGGATGTTGGTGCTGATCGTCGCGAGCCTCTTCTCAGCCCTGGTCTTCGTCTACAAGGACCAAAGCGGCTCGAATCGCGCGCTGAAGGCCCTCGCGCTGCGCGTCGGCCTTTCGATCGCCCTCTTCGCCTTCCTGATGCTCGGCTACTACTTCGGCTACTTCAAAGAGCGACTATAGCCAGTAGACGAAGATGAACAGTCCGAGCCACACCACGTCGACGAAGTGCCAGTACCACGCCACGCCCTCGAAGCCGAAGTGATGGTCGGGCTTGAAGTGGCCCGCGATGCAGCGGAACAGGATCACCGTCAGCATGATGGCGCCGCAGGTGACGTGGAAGCCGTGAAACCCGGTCAGCATGAAGAACGTCGAGCCATAGGCGCCGGTCGAGAGCTTGAGATTCAGCTCGTGGTAGGCGTGCGTGTACTCCCAAGCCTGCAGGACGAGGAACAGGACCCCGAGCAGGACCGTCGCCGCTAGCCAGCCGATCAGCACGCCGCGCTTGTTCTCCTTCAGGCCCCAATGGGCAATCGTCACGGTGACGCCGGACGAGAGGAGGAGAAGCGTGTTGATGGCCGGGACGCCCCACGCGCCCATCGGCGAGAACTCCTCGAGGAAAGCGGGGCCGGCGGACGGCCAGTGCGGCGTGAAGCCCGGCCAGACGAGCGCATTCGACTCGATGGTCGCCAGGTCGGGGATCGAGTACTGACGCACCCAGAAGAGCGCGCCGAAGAACGCGCCGAAGAACATCACCTCCGACAGGATGAAAAAGCTCATTCCCCAGCGGAACGAAAGGTCCTCCCAGCGGCCGTACTTGCCGGCTTCGGACTCGCGGATCACGTCGCCGAACCAGCGCACCATCATGTAGAGGAGCAGCATGAAGCCGGCGGCGATCGACACCCAGCCGCCCATGCGGCCGTTGAAGACGAAAATCGCGCCGAGCGCCATCAGGAAGAGGGAGGCCGAGCCCATGATCGGCCACGGCATGGGCGCCGGGACCGAGTAATGCAGCTGGCGATCGTGGGTGTGTGCGCTGTGCGCCATGTTTTTCTCCCTAGCCTTTCCTAGTCTTCATCAACTCTTCCCGCCGCGTCCGGCCACCTCGAAGAACGTGTACGACAGCGCGATGCTGTTCACGTCCTTCGGCAGCTTCGGATCGACGACGAAAGTCACCGGCATGCGACGCACCTCGCCGGCGGCGAGCGTCTGCTGCGTGAAGCAGAAGCATTCGATCTTCTTGAAGTATTCGCCGGCGAGCGGCGGGCCGTAGCTCGGCACTGCCTGCGCCGTCACGGGCTCGCCGCGCTCGTTGGAAACTTCGTATTCGACCGTGGCGACCTGGCCGGGATGGACCTCGATGTGGTTCACGAGGGGCTTGAAGCGCCAGGGCAGTCCATGCGCGTTCGAGTCGAACTCGACGGTGATCGTGCGCGTCGTGTCGACTTGGGTATTGGCGGGTCTTTCGGCCACCTCGCCGAACGAGTTCACGCCCCAGGCCGCGCAGATCTGGTAATAGAACGGCACCAGCGCATAGCCGAAGCCGAACATGCCGAGCGCCACCAAGGCGAGCCGCGTGAACAGGCGCCGGTTGTCGATAGCGACGCTCATCCGCGCCTCATTTTCCCCAAACCCAGTACTTGGCGATGATGCCGAAGAAGAAGGCGAGCGCGATGGTGGCCAAGATGAGTGCGGTCCGAGTGTTTCGGGTCACTGCCTCAGTTCACTTCAAGACCGGGGGCGTCTCGAACGTGTGGTACGGCGCCGGCGTCGGCAGGTGCGTCCAGTCGAGCGAGTCTGCGCCTTCCCACTGCTTCTGCGCCGCCGGCACGCCGCTCTTCAGCGTCGTGAACAGGTTGTAGAGAAAGAGGAACTGCGCCAGCGCGAAGCCGAATGCGCCGAGGGACGAGACCTCGTTCCAGGTCTGGAACATGAGCGGGTAGTCCGGGATGCGGCGCGGCATGCCCGCCATGCCGAGGAAGTGCTGCACGAAGAAGATCATGTTGAAGAAAATGAGCGTCAGCCAGAAATGCCACTGGCCGAGCGTCTCGTTGTACATCTTGCCGGTCCATTTCGGCAGCCAGAAATAGATGCCGGCGAAGGCGGAGAACATCGCGCCCGCCACCATCACGTAGTGGAAGTGCGCGACCACGTAGTAGGTGTCGTGCAGCTGGATGTCGACGGGCACGAGCGAGAGGACGAGACCCGTGAAGCCGCCGAGGGTGAAGAGGATCAGGAAGCCGATGGCGAAGAGCATCGGCGTCTCGAAGGTGAGCGAGCCTTTCCACATCGTCGCCACCCAGTTGAACACCTTCACGCCCGTGGGCACCGCGATCAGCGTCGTCGCATACATGAAGAACAGCTGCCCGGTCACCGGCATGCCCACCGTATACATATGGTGCGCCCAGACGATGAACGACAGGATCGCGATGGCCGCGACGGCGTAGACCATCGACGCATAGCCGAAGAGCGGCTTGCGCGAGAACGCCGGGATCACCTGCGAGATCACGCCGAAGGCCGGCAGCGCGATGATGTACACCTCGGGGTGGCCGAAGAACCAGAAGATGTGCTGGTAGAGCACTGGGTCGCCGCCGCCGGCGGCGTTGAAGAAGGTGGTGCCGAAGTGACGGTCGGTGAGCGTCATGGTCACCGCGCCGGCGAGCACCGGCATCGCCGCCACCAGCAGGTAGGCGGTGATGAGCCAGGTCCACACGAAAAGAGGGAGCCGCATCATCGTCATCCCGGGCGCGCGCATGTTGAGGATGGTGGTGATGATGTTGATCGAGCCCAGGATCGAGCTCATGCCGAGGATGTGCACGGCGAAGATGGTGAAGTCCATGCCGATGCCCTGCTGCACGGTGAGCGGCGCGTACAGCGTCCAGCCGCTGCCCGGCGCGCCGCCCGGCATGAAGTACGCCATGATGAGGAGCGTCGCCGCGAACGGCAGCAGCCAGAACGACCAGTTGTTGAGGCGCGCGAATGCCATGTCGGGCGCGCCGATCATCATCGGGATCTGCCAGTTCGCGAAGCCGACGAAGGCCGGCATGATCGCGCCGAAGATCATGATCAGGCCGTGCGAGGTAACGAGCTGGTTGTAGAAGTCGGGGTTCAGGTACTGCAGCCCGGGATGGAAGAGCTCCAGGCGGATGAGGAGCGCCATTACGCCGCCGACGAAGAACATGGAGCCGGCGAACCACAGGTACATCGTGCCGATGTCCTTGTGGTTGGTGGTGGTGACCCAGCGCATGAATCCGCCGTAGGGTCCGTGGTGCCCATGACCGTGATCGTCGTGGGCGTGATCGTGGGTGTCGGCGACTGCGCTCATAGCGATGTCCTTTACTTTCTGCGTGCTTTGACTTCGGCGGGCTGCACGATGCCCGACTTGTTGCCCCAGGAACTGCGCTCGTAGCTGACGACAGCGGCGATATCGGTATCGGAGAGCTGCTTGCCAAATGCCTGCATCGCGGTGCCGGGCTTGCCGTTCAGCACGATGTCCATGTGACCTTCCTTAGCCCCGCCGACCACCTTCGAGCCCGCGAGCGGCGGGAACGCCGGCGGCGTGCCTCGGCCATTCGCCTGGTGGCACGCGACGCAGTTCGCGCCGTACACCTTCTCGCCGCGCGCGACGAGTTCCTTGTCGTCCCATTTCTTGTTTGGATCCTCGGCCTGCACGGTCTTCGCCTGCTGCTGCTGCGCGACCCACTTCGTGTAGTCATCGGCGGAGACCACGCGCACGACGATCGGCATGAAGCCGTGCTCCTTGCCGCAGAGCTCGACGCACTGGCTGCGGAAAGTGCCCACCACCTCAGGCCTGAACCAGAGGTCGCGCAGGAATCCCGGAATGGCGTCCTGCTTCGCGCCGAACGCGGGAACCCACCAGGAATGGATCACGTCGGCGGCCGTGGTGATGACGCGAATCTTCTTGCCCACCGGCACCACCACCTCTTTGTCCACTTCGAGCAGGTAGTTCTCGCCCTTCGGCGCCTTGCCTTCGATCTGCTCGCGCGGCGTGGCGAGCATGGAGACGAAGCTGATGCCTTCGCCTTCACCCTTGATGTAGTCGTAGCCCCATTTCCACTGGTAGCCGGTCACCTTGATGGTGAGGTCGGGCGACGACGTGTCCTTCTGCGCGATGACCACCTTGGTCACCGGCCAGGCGATGATGACGAGGATGATCGCGGGAATGATGGTCCAGAGCAGCTCGACGGTGGTGTTCTCGTGGAACTGCTCGGCCGGATGGCCCTTCGATTTGCGATGCGCGTAGCAGGCATAGAACATGAAGCCGAACACGCCGACGAAGATGACGATGATCAGCCACATCACGTACTGGTGCAGGTGATCGATGTCGCGCGCGAGCTGCGAGCCCGGCGACTGGAAGTACCAAGCGATGGCATGCGCGCTCGTCGCCGCGCCGAGCGCCGCGAGGCCTGCGAGTGCCGGAAGGAGCTTCGATCCCCTCATGTTCTTCTTTCCTGATCTAGGTACAGAGTCTCTTTTTCAGCTCGGCGGCGAACCGCGCCCGCGCTTCTTCGTCGAGATGCCGTCCGATCCTCAGCGTCTGCCCCGCGCCGCGCAACACCACGTGCGGGCCCTGCATTTCGATCCGCGCCGCCTGTGCATCGACCTCGTAGCGCGCGATCCGCTCGGCCTCGGCCACCTCGACGCGTAGCCGGCCGCCGGCAAGCTCGATGCGCTCGTAGTCGGTGGCATGCCGCGCCTGGAGGACGAAGGCCGCGCCGAGCGCAATCACCTCGAGCCCGGCGAACGGCAGAACCAGCCACGCGCCGGCGATCGCAAATCCGACGCCGATGCCGAGCACCGCAACCGCCAGCGCCGCGAACACGCACGCAAGCGCGCCCGGTGCGATCGAGCAATTCCGCTTGAGGAGCAGGCTGAATTCGCGGCACTCGCCCCGTGACGCCAACTCGAGGCTCGGCGTACTCACAGAGCGGCGTAACTTACCACAGGCGCTCGCGCACTCTCAAGGAATGCGCTTGAAAACACGGACTGTTTTGACCGCCTTGTCAGTCGCGGGCTTCCACGCATGCCCGTAGACCACCTCGTACGTGACGCGCGGCGTGCGCTCGAGGGCCGCGCGCAGGCGCTCGCCGAAGCGCCGGCCGGCGAGGCCGCGCCGGCGATCGACGCGCGCGTTCGTCTGGCCGCTCGCGCGCAGGTCGTCGAGCAGGCGCCCGCCGCTGCGGTAGTCGATCGTGATGAGCTCCATCTCCATCACCGGATGGGTCAAGCCGCTCGCGACCAGCATGTCACCGAGATCGTGCATGTCGGTAAAGGCGTGCACGCGGGAATCGGTCGCCGCCGCACGCAGCTCTTTCAGCGTATCGGGGCCGAGCGTACTGAACATGACGAGGCCGTCAGGCGCAAGCACTCGCGAGAACTCGCGGAAGGTAGCGAGTGGATCGCTCGCCCAGTGCAGCGCCATGCTCGACCAGACGAGGTCGACGCTCGCCGGTGCGAGCGGCAGGCGCTGCAGATCGGCCGCCAGCGAAACGACGCCCGGCCTCAACAGCCGGTCGAAAAAACGAGGGCGCGGCAGCATGGGCAACGCGTAGTCGAGGGCGACGACCTGCGCGGCGCGGTAGCGCTTTGCAAGCGCGCGCGCATGGCGGCCGGGCCCGCTTCCGGCGTCGAGAATGCGCCGCGGCGCGAGCTTCACGTAGTCCAGGCGCTCGCTCAGCCGGTGCGCAACCTCGCTCTCCAAACGCGCGGCCGCTTCGTAGCCGGCAGCCGCGCGCTCGAAGCGGCGGCGCGCCGCGCGAGCGTCAATTGCGCCGGAGCGTTCGCTCAAGCGCGGCCGCAACCGCGAGCGTGTGGCGGTCCGAGTCGCTCGTCCCGCACACCATCAGGCCCACGGGCGCGCCGCCGGGCTCGTGGCACGGCACGCTCGCCGCGCAGCCATCGAGGAAGTTGATCAGGCCGCAATTGCGCAGGATGCGCATGTTCCAGCGCACATAGTCGTCCATGTTGGCCTCCGTCTCGGCGATGGTCGGTGCGACGCACGGCACCGTCGGCATCAGCATCGCGTCATAGGGCGCGGCGAGAGCGGCGACCTCGCGCACGAAGGCGGCGCGCAGGTCGCCTAGCGTGAGGTAATCGGAAGCGCTGAAATCCTTGCCGAGCACCACGCGCGTCCCGACGCGCGGGTCGTATTCCTTGATGCGGTCGAGAAAGGGCCGGTGGATGTGATAGGCCTCGGCGCCGGCAAAGCCGCCTGCCTTGAAATAGTCGGCCTGGCGATCGAAGGCCGGTGCCGGCTTTTCCTCGATGAGCGCGCCCTCGCGAGAAAAGCGCGCCAGCGCGGCTTCGAACGCCTTGCCCACGGTGGCATCGAGATCGTCGAGCGCCATGCAGCGCGGCAGGAGAAGCCGCAGTCCCTTGACGGGGAGCTCGGGCAGCGGCGCGGGCGATTCGCCGGCGAGGATCGCGTCGTAGGTCGCCGCGCAGGCAATGGAGTTGGCGAGCGGGCCGACCGAATCGAGCGTGAAGGAAAGCGGAAAGGCGCCTTCGCGCGGCACCCGGCGCGCGGTCGGCTTCCAGCCGGTCACGCCGCACAGCGCCGACGGGCCGCGGATCGAGCCGCGCGTGTCCGAGCCGAGCGCCATCACGCACATCCCGTCGGCCTGCGCCACTGCGCCGCCGGAGGTGGAGCCGCCCGGCACGCGCCCGGTCTTGCGGTCCCACGGGTTTCGCGGCGTGCCGTAGTGCGGGTTGAGGCCCACGCCGCCGAAGGCGAACTCCACCATATTGGTACGGCCGACAAAGACGGCGCCTGCGGCGCGCAAGCGCGCCACGGCCGGCGCGTCTCGGTTCGCCTGCTGGGCAAACACCTTCGAGCCGGCGCGCGTCACGTCGCCGGCCACGTCGAAGAGATCCTTTAGCGACACCGGTAGGCCGTCGATCGGCGAGCGCCGCACGCCCGCCTTGCGCAAGCGGTCCGAGTGCTCGGCCTCGGCGCGCGCCGAATCGGCGTAGACCTTCAAAAAGGCGCGGCTGCCTTCGCCTTCGGGCGCCGCGATGCGCGCCAGCGCGGCTTCGACGAGCTCGCGGCTGGTCGTGCGCCCGGAGTCGAGCTCGCGCGTTAGCTGGGCTACAGTCCACATAGGGGGGCGACGATAGCATGAGGTTTCTCTTCGGCGGCAGCTGCTTTCTTTGCCGCGGTCGCGCCGACGATCACCTCTGCGCCGACTGCGACGCCGATCTGCCGCGGCTCGACTTCCCCCTCTGCCCGCGCTGCGCGCTCGCCTCGCCGGGCGGGGCCATCTGCGGGCGCTGCCTGTCTACCTCGCCCCGATACGACGCCACGCGCGCCGTCCTCGCCTACGAGTTCCCGGCCGACGCGCTCGTGCATGCGCTGAAGTTCCGCGGCGAGCTGGCTTTGGCCCCTTGGCTTGCGTCGCTTCTCGGTCCCAGGATTCAGGAGGACCGAGTCGATCACGTCGTGCCCGTGCCGCTTTCCCGCCGGCGCCTGCGCGATCGCGGGTACAACCAGTCGGTGGAGATCGCGCGGCACCTGCGCAAGAACCTGCTCGACGTCGCCCTTTGCGAGCGCACGCGCGAGGTCCGCCCGCAGATCGAGCTGCCCTACGACGAGCGCCAAAGCAACGTGCGCGGCGCCTTCCGCTGCACGCGATCGCTCGTCGGCGCGAGAATCGCCGTAGTGGACGACGTGATGACGACGGGCGCGACCCTGAACGAGATCGCGCGCACATTGAAGGCGGCGGGCGCCGTGCACGTCGTCAACTGGGTGGTGGCGCGCACGCTGTGATCGACATCGTTCTCGTGCAGCCGGAGATCCCGCCGAACACAGGCAACGCGATCCGCCTCGCCGCCAATACCGGCGCGCGTCTGCACCTCGTGCGCCCGCTCGGCTTCTCGCTCGACGACAAGCAGCTGAAGCGCGCCGGCCTCGACTACCACCAGTACGCGACGATGCGGGTGCACGGCTCGTGGGCGGAATTCCGCAACGCGATGAGCGCCCGCTCCATGTACGCATTCACTACGGCGGCAGAGCGCCTGTACACCGATGTGCGCTACGTCGCCGAGGACGTGCTCGTGTTCGGCACCGAGGCAACGGGTCTGCCCGCCGCCATCGTCGAGGAGTTTTCGGCCGAGCGGCGCCTTCGCCTGCCCATGCGGCCCGGTAATCGCAGTCTCAATCTTTCAAATGCGGTGGCGGTAGCCGTGTTCGAAGCATGGCGGCAACTCGGATTCCGGTGAGCCGCGTCCCATCGCTGCCGCCGAGCATGCCGCGCCGGGGCAATGCCTTCTCGCGCGCGCTCGGGCGCACGTTCCTCGCGCTCGGCGGCTGGCGCATCGAGGGCGAGTTTCCCGACCGCGCGAAGATGGTCGCGATCGTGGCGCCGCATACCTCGAACTGGGATTTTCTCGTCGGCATTTCGGCCGTGTGGGCGCTCGGACTGCGCGTGCGCTTTCTCGGCAAGCACACCCTCTTCCATGGGCCGCTCGGCTGGCTGATGCGATGGTTCGGCGGCATCCCGGTCAACCGAGCGGCGCCGCAAGGATTCGTGCCGCAGGCAGTGGAGGCAATACGGATGACGGACGCCATCTTCCTCGCCATCACGCCGGCAGGCACGCGCTCGAGCACCCGGCCGTGGAAGAGCGGCTTCTATCACATCGCGCACGCCGCGCGCGTGCCGATCCTGCCGGTGGCCTTCGACGGCGCGCGCCGCACGATCCGCCTGCTCGCGCCGTTCGAGACGAGTGGCGACTACGCGCGCGAGATCCCGCAGCTGCGGGCGCTCTACGAGGGCATCCGGGGCGTGAAGCCCTAGCGCTCCATCTTCGGATCGCGGGCGAGCAGGCGCTCGACCGCCGCCGCCGCCGCGAGGCGGCCGGCGAGAACGTCGTTGACCGCGGCGGTCACCGGCATATCCACGCCGCGCGCGGCAGCAAGGCGCGCGACTTCCTTCGCCGAGTACACGCCCTCGGCGACGTGGCCGAGCGCCGACATGACTTCGTCGAGCGTCTTGCCGCGCGCGAGCTCGAGTCCGACGCGGCGATTGCGCGACAGATCGCCGGTCGCGGTGAGGATGAGGTCGCCCGCACCGGCAAGACCCATGAAAGTCTCGGGCTGGCCGCCCAGAGCGGCGCCGAGGCGCGCGATTTCGGCGAGGCCGCGAGTGATGAGCGCTGCGCGCGCATTGAGGCCTAGGCCGAGGCCGTCGGAAATGCCCGCCGCGATGGCCATGATGTTCTTCACCGCGCCGCCGACTTCCACGCCGACGAGGTCGGTGCTGTAGTAAACGCGCACGCGGCCGCCGTGCAGCAGGGCGGCGGCTTCGCGCGCGAACGCGCCGTCGCGCGACGCGAGCGTGAGCGCGCACGGCAACCCGCGAGCCACTTCTTCCGCGAACGAGGGACCGGACAGCGCGCCGAAGCGCGCTTTCTCGCCAAGCGCTGTCGTGGCTATCTGGTGCGGCAGCTCGCCGGTTCCCTGCTCGAAGCCTTTGCACAGCCAGACCAGAGGCGCGACTGTGGCATGCACGCCGCGCAGTTGCTCGAGCAGCTCGCGCAATCCTGCGACCGGCGTCGCCGCAAGCAGGAGCTGCGCGCCTTGCGTCGCGGCGTGCAGCTCAGCGGTGACGGCGATGGTGGACGGTAGCTCGAAGCCAGCGAGGTAACGCTCGTTACGTCTAGTGCTGCCGATGGTCTGCGCCTGCGAAGCGTCGCGCGCCCAAAGCGACACCTCGAGCCGCGAGGCCAGCACGCAGCTCATTGCGGTGCCCCAGGCGCCAGCCCCGAGCACCGCGACCTTCATCAGTGGGCGACTTGGATCTGCGGCCCTTTTTGCGCCGCCTGCTGTTGNTGCTGCAGATAGAGCTGCTCGAAGGAGAGCGGCGCAAGGAGCAGCGGCGGGAAGCCGCCGCGTGTGATGAGGTCGGACATGGTCTCGCGCAGGTACGGGAAGATCACCGTCGGGCACGCGATGCCAAGGAGCGGCCCCATTTCGGCAGCCGGCACATTGCGCAGAGAAAAGATGCCGGCCTGCTCGGCTTCGGCGAGGAAGATGGTGCGCTCGCCCATCTTCGCCGTCACCGTGGCGGTCACTGTGACTTCATAGAAGCCTTCGCCGAACTGCTGCGCCTCGGTGTTGATCTGCACCTGGATCTCGGGCTGCACTTGCTCGGTGAAGATGCCGGGCGCGTGCGGGATCTCGAGAGAGAGGTCCTTCACGTAGACCTTCTCGATCTGGAAGGTCGCCTGCTGCTGGGGTTGCACATCGCTCATGAAACCGCCTTGAGTAAAGGATCGAGGCCGCCTTGGCGGTCGAGGTCGTAGAGGTCGTCGCAGCCGCCGATGTGGCGCTCGTCGATCCAGATCTGCGGCACGGTGCGCCGGCCGCTCTTCTTTTGCATTTCCGCGCGCCGCGCGGGCTCTAGATCCACCCGCACCTTTTCGATCTTCACGCCTTTCTCGACGAGAAGACGCTCCGCCGCCTGGCAGAACGGGCAAGCGGAAGTGCAATACATGAGGACCTTGGGCATTACTTTTCTACCGGCAGGNNGGC
>C688J18823_10002215_pt1 | contig 12169 bp, 9 predicted proteins | sample HopSoiMetagenom1_FD_18823 | JGI IMG/M metagenome (IMG submission 18823) | reverse complement strand
GAACCGACGGATTTTGTAATACTTGAAGGGCTAGCGCCCGCAAAGCGCCCCCGATTGATATCGCAATGTCCGCGAACGCGGCGCCAACAATGTCCGGTATGTTCGGCAATGCCGCGAAGGTCGCCGGCCACGACTACGATGAACCAGGCATTCTTGATGCGCTGATTAAAGCGACGGATTGTTTTGCGCAGCAAATCTGACCGGTTACCGCCAAACTGACCATGGTCGGATATTTTCGCCTATGGTCGTTTTCGACCCGGATGAGGTCAGGCGTCAGGTTCCCGCGATGTTGGCCTGCTGAACGCGGATTTCGCCCGCTCCTTTCAACTAACGAAATCTTAAGCATGATATGAATTCCGCCGGTTCCTTGTGAGTTGCACAACTTCCTGAACACCCGCGGCCTTCTACCCTTGCGGCACGATAGCCACCTTCCGCCCGATGCCGGGCGTCGACGATGGCTGCCGGGTTACAAGGTCAAACGATGCGCGCCTCCGATTGCCCCACGGTCGACACTCCCGAGTTCCTGCTGGCGGCGCTTGAGCAGGCGAGCGAGGCTGTCGTCATCATCGACAGCGATTTGCATGTCAGCCATTTCAACGCGGCGGCGGAATCGATCTGGGGCGTCGCCCGCGGGGATATCCTTGGCCTCGAGGCAAGCTGTCTCGGGCTTACCGACCTGCGACCGAGCTCCGAGCTCACGATCCGTCGCGCCGATGGCAGCCGGCTTCGGGCATCCGTATCGGCCTCGCGCGTCGAGATCGGCGGCCGAAGCAGCTACATGGCTTTTGTTCGCGACATCACCACCGAGGTCGAACGGCGCGAGCGGATTGCGCTTCTGAACCTGGTGGCCGACAAGACCACCCGCGCCGTCGTCGTCACCGATCGCAACCTGCGCGTCGTCTATACCAACGCGGCGTTCTCCGGAATGTTCGGATACTCGGCCGAGGAAGCGCAGGGACAGCCAGCCAACGAGCTGGTCGCCGGACGGTTGACCGACCGCAGGACCTTGCTCCGGCTGCGCCGCCGGATCTGCGACGGACGCGGCGACGGGGAGGAAGTCCTCGCCTACGACAAGAACGGCGACGAGATCTGGGTCTCGGCCACGGTCAAGGCGTTCCGCAACGATCGCGGGCGCATCAAATACATATTCGCGCTGTTGAGCGATATCAGCGAAAACAAGCAGCTGAGGTCGCTGCAGCAACTGATCATGGGCGCGCTGGCCGACGAGCTTCCGCTCACCGAGATCGCCGACCAGCTGTGCCGGCGCGTCGAAGCCATCGCACCCGATGTCGTCGCTTCGGTGCTTCACGTCGATTCCGACGGGCTGGTGCACCCGCTGGGTGGACCCAGCCTGCCTGACGATTACTCCCGCGCGCTTGAAGGCATCGCCATCGGTCCGGACGTCGGCTCGTGCGGGTCGGCGGCGTATTATGGCAAGCCGGTACTGGCCGAGGATCTCGACACCGATCCGCGCTGGCAGCCGTACAAGACGCGGCCGCTCGAGGTCGGCCTGAAAGCCTGCTGGTCGACGCCGATCAAGGCCACGGACGGCCGCGTGATCGGGACCTTCGCCTTCTATTTCAGGGAGCCCCGTGCGCCGAGCCGCTGGCATCAGCGGATCGTCGAGGCCTGTGTTCACCTCGGTGCGCTGGCGATCGAGCGCAAGGAGGCGCGGGCCCAGATCGCCCGTCTCGCCTATCACGACATGCTGACCGGGCTGCCGAACCGCGCGCAGTTGCGTGAGCTGATCAACCAGGCCATTGCGGACTGTCCCGCGGAAAAACAGCTCGCCCTGATATTTCTCGACCTCGACCACTTCAAGGACGTCAACGACACGCTGGGACATTCGGCCGGCGACGCCCTGCTGATCGAGTTTACAAAACGGCTGCGTGGGCGCATCCAGCCGTCCGACCTGCTGGGACGCCTGAGCGGCGACGAGTTCGTCATCGCGTTGCCGAACTGCGATCCGGCGCGCGCCTCGCTGGTCGCCTCCAACATCACCGAAGCGCTGACGTCGCCGCTGTGGATCGACAACCGGCAAGTGCCGATTTCCGCCAGCATGGGCATCAGCATCTATCCCGACAACGCCACCGACATCGATACGCTGATGCAGCAGGCCGATGCGGCGATGTACAAGGCCAAGCAGGCGGGCCGCTCCACCCATCGCTTCTTCAGCGCAGACATGAACCGGCTCGCCGAGCAGCGGCTCGTCTTCAGCGCGGCGCTTCGCCAGGCCATCGCCAACGACCGGTTGAAGCTCGTCTATCAGCCGCAGACCCGAACCGTCGACGGTGCTCTCTACGGCGTCGAAGCGCTGGCGCGCTGGAACGATCCTGATCTCGGCAACGTCCCGCCTTCGAAATTCATCCCGCTGGCCGAGGAAGTCGGCCTGATCGAGCAGATCGGTCTGTGGTCGATCCGCGAGGCGTGCCGGCAAATGGCCGCATGGCGCCATGCCGGGCTGGACATCCCCTGCGTGGCGGTCAACCTGTCGCCGCTCAATTTCCAGAACGCGAAGCTCGCCGCCGTGGTGGCGGAGACCATCGCGGTCAACGGCCTCCCGCCCCAGACGTTGATGCTCGAGATCACCGAGGGCGTGCTCGTAAACGAGCGTTCGGCCGCGATCGAAACCATGAATGCGATCCGCAAGCTCGGCGTCGGCCTGTCGCTGGACGATTTCGGCACCGGCTATTCGAGCCTGAGCCGGCTGGCGCATTTGCCGATCCGAGAATTGAAGATCGATCGCAGCTTCATGCGCAACATCGAGCGTGACGCCAACGCGCTCGCGATCGCCACCGCCGTCATCCGCGTCGGCCAGAGCCTGAAAATGGCCGTGGTCGCCGAGGGCGTCGAAACCGAGGGACAACGCCAACTGCTGGCCGGGCTCGGCTGCGACGTCGTGCAGGGCTATCTCTGCGCGCCCGCGATGTCGCCCGAAGCGTTCGAGCGATGGCTGCTCGACCACGTCGCCGAACAGGCGCAGATGATGCGCAAGAGCATCGAGGAAGCGCGCTCGCAACCGACGCCGTCGTTGCTGATCGCTTCCACGGGGGGTTAGGCGAGCAGTCTCCGGATTCCGTAGGGTGGGCAAAGGCGCGCTTGCGCCGTGCCCACCGCCTTGGTGATGGTGGGCGCGCTAACGCTTTGCCCACCCTACAGACCGCACAGCCTTACTTCGCCGGGGTGTACTTGCCGTCCTTCACGGTCAAAATGATGCGCGAGCGGTCGTCGAGGCCGTAGCGATCCTTTTCGGTGAAGTTGTAGACGCCCTGACTTGCCGCGATGTCCTTCTCGCTCGTCATGGCCTGGCGGAGCGCCTCGCGGAATTCCGGCGTGCCCGGCTTCGCCGTCTTCAATGCCACCGGCACGATCCGCTTGAGCACTTCGAAGGCATCGTAGGAATGGCCCGCGAACTGGCTGCGGCTGTTGACGCCATACTTGGCTTCATAGGCGGTGTTGAGCGCCAGCCCCGGCTTCTTGGTCAGCGCGCTATCAGGCTGGGTTTCCGGTGACATCACCGGACCCGAAGCCATGATCACGCCTTCCGCCGCAGGACCCGCGATACGGATGAAGTCCATGCTGGCGGCGCCGTGGGTCTGATAAATGAGCCCCTTGTAGCCGCGCTCGCGCAGCGTGCTCTGCGGCAGCGCTGCCGCGGTACCGGAAGCGCCGACGAGAACCGCATCGGGATTGGCTGCGACGAGCTTCAGCACCTGCCCGGCGACCGAGGTATCCGGACGGGCAAAGCGCTCTTCGGTGGCCATGGTCAGGCCCATCGGAATGGCCTGGGCCTTGAAGTCGTTGACCCAGAGATCGCCATAGGAATCGGAGTACCCGATATAGCCGACGGTCTTGATGCCATGCGCCTTCATGTGCTCGTACAGCACCTTGCCCATGATCGGGATCGGCTGCGGCATGGCCACCGACCACTTCATCCGCGCCTCGTTGATCGGGAACGGCGCCAGGCCGAAATGCGGAATTCCCGCTTCGTTCGCGACGGTGGAGACCGCCACCGTTGGCGGTGTCGTCGAGGAGCCCATGATGATGTCGGCTTTGGATTCCGTCACAAAGCGCCGCGCATTGGTGGTCGCCGCCGTGGGATCGCCACCGTCGTCGAGCACGATGATCTTGATCGGCACGCCGCCGATTTCCTTCGGCACGAAGTCGAGCGCGTTGCGTTCGGGAATACCAAGGGCGGCCGCAGGTCCCGTCGTGGTAACGGAAATGCCGATCGTGATTTCGTTGGTCTGCGCGACGGCCGGCGAGCCCGCCAGTGCGAGGGCCGCTATGACCGAAGCCGCGGACAGAAAAGCTCTCTTCATTCATTCCTCCCTTGATTATCTATTTATCGTTTTAAGCAAAAACCCGTGGGCTATTCAGCCCCTTCTTTAGGTCATGCGGGGACCTGAGTCAGCCCCGAGGGGGACTGAGTCAGCCCCGCATGAATCGCTCGATGATCTCCGGCGGCATCGGCGCCGATTTGAGCTTCGCGGGGTCGTCCGGATGCTTGCCGACCAGCACGCGGGTCTCGAACGCCTCGATCGCCAGCGCCTCGCCCTTGAACACGTTGTGGAGCACCTCGAAAGAGGATCGCTTGAAACTCTCGATCCGGCTTTCGATCCTGATCCAGTCGCCATGGGTCGAGGGAATGTGGAATTTCGCCCGCGTATCCACCATGGGTATGCCGACCAGGCCATATCTGTGGATGATGTCCTGCTTCGAAAAACCGGCGGCCTCGAACATGATCGATGTCGAATCGTCGAACATGGCGAAATAGCGCGGGTAGTAAACGATATTGGCGGGGTCACAATCGCCCCACTGGATCTGCACGTCGCGCCGGTTNANGAACATCGAGCTGGANTATCCTAGCGCGGCGCCATGCGNAGCGCGGCATCGAGCCGCACCACTTCGCCGTTCAAATAAGGGTTGTCGATCATGTGCAGCGCCAGCGAGGCGAACTCGTCGGCCTGACCGAGCCTACGCGGGAACGGGATCGAGGCGGCAAGCGAGTCCTGCGCCTCCTGCGGCAAATTGGCGAGCAGCGGCGTAAGGAACAGGCCGGGCGCGATCGTCAGCACGCGAATACCGAACTGCGCCAGTTCGCGCGCGATCGGCAGCGTCATGGCGACGATGCCGCCCTTGGAGGCCGAATAGGCCGACTGACCGATCTGGCCATCATAGGCCGCGACGGAAGCCGTGGAAATCACCACGCCGCGCTCGCCGGTCGACAGCGGCTCCAGCTTCGACATGCCCGCCGTCGCCAGCCGCAGCATGTTGAAGGAGCCGATCAAATTGACCTTGATCACCTTGTCGAAGTCACCGAGCGCCATCGGACCTTCCTTGCCGATCACGCGCTTGGCGACGCCGATGCCGGCGCAGTTCACCAGCACGCGCGCCGGGCCGTGCGCCGCCGCGGCCTTGGCGATCGCGGCTTCCGCCGAAGCCGCATCGGAAACGTCGCAGATCACGGCAACGCCGCCGATCTCGGCGGCGACGGTTTCAGCAAGTTTTGCATTGAGATCGCAGACCGCGACCTTGGCGCCCTGCGCTGCGAGCCGGCGCGCGGTTGCTGCGCCCAATCCGGATGCGCCGCCGGTGACGATGGCGGCCTGGTCCTTCAACTGCATGGTGCTCTCCCTGACAAGCTCAGTTACGAATTCGGTTACAGCGTAACCACCTGCGCCGGTGGCGCAGGCGAATAAATCTCCTCGATCAGCGCGCCGCGATTTTCCAGCACCGCGCGCTGGTTGATCGAGCCCTTGTCGGTGACCTCGCCGCGATCGATCGATAGCGGCGCATCGAGCAGCACCGCGCGCGTGATCCGGGTCGACGACCCCGTGGCGCCGGCGACAAGCGCCCGGAAGCGCTCGCGGAAGGCCGCAACGATCAGCGGGTCGGACGCCGCAGCGGCCAGGTCGTCGAGCGGAAGCGTCGGATTGATCAGGCGGCAGCCGTCGAGGTCGAGCACCACCAGCGCCGAAATCTCGTCGCGGTTGATGCCGGCAATGACGACGTCGCGCACTAGAGGCGCGCAAGCGCCAACGAAGCGCGCCCGCAACGGGCCGACGCTGACCCAGGTGCCGCTGGCGAGCTTGAAGTCTTCGCCGGTGCGGCCGTCGAAATCGAACCCGGCGTCGAAATTATCAGGATCGACCGGCTTCAGCGCATCGCCCATTTTGTAGAAGCCTTCCTCGTCGAAGGCTTTTGCGGTCATGTCAGGCTGACGCCAATAGCCCGGCATCACGTTCGGTCCCTTGGCGCGAACCTCGAGCTTGCCGTTGTTGGGCACGAGCTTCGCGTCATTGCCCAGCACCGGAAGCCCGACATGACCGGAACGGCTGGTGTGCGGATTGACCGACATGAAGAACGGCGCAGTCTCGGTGGCGCCCAGGCCCGTCAGCATCGGCACGCGATAGCCGGTTTCCTGCACGGAAAGTTCGTCCAGGCTGTTCCAGACAAAGGCCGACAGCGCGGCGCCCGAGAAGAACATCGCATGCAGCCGGCCAAAGAATTTTTTGCGCAAGGCGGAATCGTCGCGCAGATAGGGCAGCAGCGATTCATAGCCCTTGGGCACGTTGAAATAGACCGTCGGCGAAATCTCCTGAAGATTGCGCACGGTCTCCTCGATGCCGCCGGGCATCGGCTTACCCTCGTCGAGATACATCGAGCCGCCATTGTACAGCGTCAGCCCGATGTTGTGATTGCCGCCGAACGTATGATTCCATGGCAGCCAGTCGACGATGACCGGCGGTTCGTCCTTCAGGAACGCCAGCGTCTCGCGCAGCATCACCTGGTTGGCGCAGATCATGCGCTGGGTATTGATGACGGCCTTCGGATTGCCCGTCGATCCCGACGTCAGCAGGAATTTTGCAATCGTGTCAGGGCCGATCGCCTCGTGCACTGCGTCGAGGCGCGGATGCAATGGCGAAGCCATCAGATCCGCCAGCGTGGTGAGGTCACGACCGGCCACCGTGCCGCGCGACGCCGCGATCTCAGTGCCGGGCGGCACGTTGGCGGCCAGCGCATCGGCGAATTTCGTGGCGTCGTCAGCGAACACGAGCCCCGGCGTCAACAGCTTCATCAGATAGCCGAGCTTGCCGTAATCCCGCGACANCAGCGAATAGGCCGGCGAGACCGGGCAGAACGGAATGCCCGCATAGAGCGCGCCGAACGCGACCAGCACATGATCGATCGAGTTGCCGGAGAGAATGACGACCGGCTTTTCGGCGGAAAGCCCGCGCGTCAGCAGCGCGGAGGCGATGTGCCGCGAGGAGGCGAGCAGTTCCGCATAGGTGATCTGCCGCCAGCCCCGTGCGGCATTCCGCTCCGCCATGAAGATCCGATCGGGCACAGCCGCGGCCCAATGATGCAGGCGGTCGGTGATGCGGACCGGATAGTCGAGCAGTTGCGCTTTCGGGCGCAGATAGATGGTGCCGTCGCCGCGGCGCTCGACATGCACCGCGGGCGTGCCGAACGAGATCGGGCGCAGCGGATGACCGGCGCGCGCGGCTGCGTCAGTCGAGGCGGACATGCTGGGCGTTGCGCTCATGTCAGGTCGGCTTCACCTTGGCGGTCTTGTGATCGAGAAACGCGCGAATGCGGCGTTTTGCTTCCTTGTCGCTCTGCGCCACCGTCGCCATCAACGATTCCATCAGCAGGCCGGTCTGCGGATTGGCCTCCGCGATCATCGGCAACGCCTGCAGCACGGCGAAATTGGTCAGGGGCGCGTTCGCGGCGACGCGTTCGGCCAGTTCCAGCGCCTTCGGCAGCGCGCCGCCGGCTTCGGTGAGGTACTGCGAGAAACCATAGGCCGAGCCTTCGGTGGCCGAATAGACCCGGCCCGTCAGCATCATATCGATCATCCGCGCCACGCCGATCAGCCGCGGCAGCCGCACCGATCCGCCGCCGCCAACGAAAATGCCGCGCTGGCCCTCAGGCAGCGCGAAATAGGCCGACGGTTCGGCGACGCGGATATGCGCCGCGCAGGCCAGTTCCAGGCCCCCGCCGATCACCGCGCCCTTCAGCGCCGCGATCACGGGGACACGGCTATACTGGATGCGGTCGAACACCCGATGCCACATCTGGGAGTGCCGCAGGCCCTCGGTGGCGTCGTGCTCGGTCAGTTCGGACAGATCGAGGCCGGAGGAGAAATGGTCGCCGACGCCATGGATGACCACGGCGCCTGTTCCCTCGGGAAGATTGGAGAAGCAGTCCTGGATCGCAAGGATGATGCCGTCGTTCAGCGCATTGCGCTTGGCCGGGCGATTGAGGCCCACGGTCAGCACCGCGCCGGTCTGCTCGATCTTGAGCAGGTCGGATTGACCCGCGGATGCGGTGGAGGCGTTTCCCATGGGCGTCTATTACTTCCTGTGCAGAATAGTTATATTTTATAACGATTTTGAGAGGAGTCAACTGGAGAGGTGCTCACCCTCGTCGGCTCACATTGAGCGAAGCGAAATGTGAGACGGGGTGGGGTGATCTCTCAACTCGGGCACTGTTAGACGTGGAGAGACTGTCACCCCACCCCGCCGCTTCGCGTCGACCCTCCCCCTCCAGGGGAGGGTAAGCAAGCCTCACAGCACCTGATGGACGTCGATCACGACGCGGTCGGCGTGGCGGGCGGCGGAGCCGATGAAGAGGTTTTCCATCAGCCAGCGGTATTTGGCGGCCCCGGTCTCGAACCGCGGCACGGTGCGGAAATAGATCAGTTTGGGGTCGACCGGCTCGCCGCGCTTGAGTTTTTGCAGCAGTTCGACCGGGCCGAAGCGCAGGCCCTTGTTCTCGACATAGACCACCGCGCCGTCGTCGGTCTCGAAAGCGTATTTGGCTTCCAGTTCGATCAGTTCGTTCGGCCGGATGATCTGGAAGTCAGCGCCGAAGGCGCAGACCTTACCGTTGATTCCCTCGCCCTTCACCTCGCCGCCGATGATCGGAATGATCCGGCGCACGCCGGTGCCGATTTCGCCTGCCGACGTGACCTCGCCGATCCGGGCGGTGATGGTGAAGACGTATTTGGTCAGGAGTTGCGGAGTCGTCATCGGGCACCTGTACTCTGTCATGACTGTGCCACAACTCCCTCATGGTGAGGAGCGCGAAGGGCGTCTCGAACCATCAGGGACCGTGGCCTGCATCCTTCGAGACGCCCGCTCCGCGGGCTCCTCAGGATAAGGAATTGAGACTTATCCGGCCATCCGTTGCGGCAGCCACAGCGCCAGGATCGGAAATGCGATCAGGATCACCANCCGGATCAGGTCGGTNACCACGAACGGGATCACGCCGCGGAAGATCGTGGAGAACGACACGTCCTTCACCACGCTCTTGATCACGAACACATTCATGCCGACCGGCGGATGGATCAGGCCGAGTTCAACCGTCATCACGATGATGACGCCGAACCAGATCGGATCGAAGCCGAGATGGATGATGACGGGAAAGATGATCGGCACGGTGAGGATGATCATCGCCATCGCATCCATCAGGCAGCCCAGCACAAGATACATCACCATGATCAGCGCGAGGATGCCGTAGGGGCCGAGACCGAGGCCGGTGAGCAGTTCCGTGACCTTCTGCGGGGTCTGCGTCACGGTCAGGAAGTAGCCAAAGATCAGCGCGCCGATCAGCACCGTGAACACCGCGGCCGCGGTGCGGGTCGCTTGCAGCAGCGAGTTCAGGATCTTCTCCTTGTCGAGCCGCCCGGTGAGCAGGCCGATCAGGAACGCGCCGGTGGCGCCGACGCCGCCCGCTTCGGTCGGTGTAAAGCGCGGCAGGAACGGCAGGCCGTAGAGCCCGCCGATCACGAAGATGAACAGCAGCACCGGCGCCCAGATGTTCTTCAGGCCGGAAAAGCGCTCGCGCCAGGTGGTCTGCGGCCCGGTCGGCAGAAAGTTCGGACGGAGCCAGCCGATCAACGCGATGGTGATCATGTACATGGTCATCGCCAGCAGACCCGGAATGATGCCGGCGATGAACAGTTTTCCGATGTCCTGCTCGGTGATGATGCCGTAGACCGCAAGCACGGTCGACGGCGGCAGCATGGCGCCCAGCGTGCCGCCGGCCGCGATCACGCCGGTGGCGAAGGATTGCGGATAGCCGAAGCGGCGCATTTCCGGATAGGCCACCGCGGAGAAGGTCGCCGCCGTTGCCACCGATGACCCGCAGATCGCGGCAAAGCCGCCGCAGGCGGCGACGGTGGCAATGCCGAGCCCGCCGCGNAGATGGCCGACAAAGCCGTTGGCGGCGCGGAANAGTTCGCGGCTCATGCCGGAATTNCTGACGAACGTTCCCATCAAAAGAAACATCGGAATCACNCCGAANGTGTAGTCGGTGACCGTGCGCATCGAGGTCTGGCCGACCAGTTTCAGCGCCGGCGCGAAGCCGACCAGNTANCCGAAGCCGCAGACGCCGACGAGGCCCATCGCCATGCCGACGGGCACGCGCAGCAGCATCAGCGCAAACAGNGCGACGAATCCGAGGACGGCGACGGCGTCGGTACCCATGCGNCCTACTCCACCGTCTTCACTTTGGCATCATGGATATCTTCGGGATGGAAGATCANCCGGTAGGTGCGGATCGCGATCAGCAGCACGGCGGCGCCGTCGCCGGCCCAGGCGACGGCGAAGAACGGCCAGGTCGGCATGTGCATGTCGAAGGTGAGCACGTTGTCGTTATAGGTGCCGCGCACCTTGTCGAACAAGGTATAGGTCTGCGCGGTCACGACGAACAGCAGCACCAGCGTCGCGAACACGTCGATCATGCGCTGGTATTTCGGGCCGACATTGGCCCAGATCAGGTCGACGGTGATATGGCCGCCACGATAGCTGGTGGCGGCGATCCCCCAGAAAATGAGGATGCCGAGCAGCATGCGCCCGATGTCGAAGGAATCCGGGATCGCATAATTGAGCGTGTTGCGCAGCAGGACGCCTACGAAGATGTTGAGGGCGACGATGCCGACAAAGCCAGCGGCGATCCATTCGATGGTGTCGATGAAACGATCCATCCACGCGCGATTCATGTCCGGAGGTTCCTGAAGTGCAATACCATTGATCGAAGTCAGTGGTGCCCAGAATTCAGCTCACCTCTCCCGCTTGCGGGGTCGAGACGAGCGAAGCTCGCTCTTAGGTCGGCGCGCAGCGCCGGGTGGCGGCTCTCTCCACACGAAGATTCACCGTGTGGAGACACCCCCACCCCGCCCTCCCCCGCGAGCGAGAGAGGGAGAAGAAGGACTACTGCGCGAGCGCGTTGTACTTGGTGAGCGACGCCTTGAGCTCGGCCAGCGCCGCGTCCGGATCGCCGCCGTTCTTCTTGACACCCTCGCCCCAGGTCTTGACCAGCGGTTCGGCCGCCTTTTTCCAAAGTCCGATCTGCTCGGGCGTGAGTTTGTAGACCTCGTGGCTGGACTCCGCCTTGATCTTATCGATCCCGGCGTCCTCCATCTTGCCCCAGTATTCGCCGACCTTGCCGGCGGTCTCGGTGTTGCAGTTGTTGTCGATCGCCTTCTTCTGCTTGTCGGACATCTGGTTGTACTTGTCCTTGTTGATCACGAAGGCGAAGGTCGTGACATAGAGCGGCGCCTCCATGTCGTACTTCGTCACCTTGTCGATGCCGAACAGCAGCAGCGACCCCCACGGGAAGGTGACGGCGTCGGCGACACCGCGCTCGATAATGTCACGGACCTCCGGCGCCGATGACTGCACGTTGGTGCCGCCGAGCTGGGTCACGAAATTGGCCATGGTGGCATGGGCGGGACGGATCTTCATGCCCTTGATGTCGTCGGGCACGACGATCTTCTTGGTCCGCGAATGAAACGACGATGGCGAATGGACGAAGCCGAGACAGAACTTGACGTCCTTCATCTCCTTCTCGGCATATTTCCGGTACCAGGCGTCGAGCGCCATTGAGCCGCCCTTGGCTTCCGACATCAGGAACGGCAATTCACCGGCGCCGATGATCGGGAAGCGGCCCGGCTGGTAACCCGGATTGACGTAGGTGACGTCGGCGATGCCATCGCGCGCCATGTCGTAATGGTCGAACGCCTTGCCGAGCTGCTGGGCCGGGAACACCTTGGACTTGATGGTGCCGCCGGAATCCTTTTCGACCGCGGCCGCCCAGTCCTCCAGCGCCTTCTGCAGCGAATGCGAGGCCGGCACCCAGTGCGATATTTTCAGTTCGA
>C688J18823_10002213_pt1 | contig 12173 bp, 12 predicted proteins | sample HopSoiMetagenom1_FD_18823 | JGI IMG/M metagenome (IMG submission 18823) | reverse complement strand
CCGTCGCGCGCGAGCCGCAGCGCCGGCTCGACAAGCCGGGGCCACGGCAAGCGGCCGTGCTCGCGCCAGAGCGCGTCGAGACCGGCCGCGATGCCCGGAACGGCGCATGACGCCGGCCCGATCGCGTAGTGCACGAGCTCCTCGCCGAAGGGGACGTCCAGGTGGACGAGCTCCGCCGAGCGCGCCGCTGCGCCCAGACCCGGAACGGCGACGAAGAAGTCGAGGTTGCGCGCGAGGCCGTGTCCCGCATCCCAGTAGATCGCGTGACCGCCGCCGAGCAGTCCCGTCATCACCGTCTCGGCGACGCATGACGCGAGCGCTGCTGCGACCGCGGCGTCGGCCGCTGTCCCGCCGTCCTCGAGGATTTCCACGCCGGCGGCCGTAGTCGCGGGGTGTCCTGCTGCGACCGCCGGTTTCATTGCCCTTTTTTATCGGTGGGCGCGGTCGCTAGGTTGCAACCCGTGGGGGAGGGCAACGGCATGTCGCTCGTGCGCGCGCGCGGGCTCGTCAAGCGCTTCGACGATCTCGTCGCGGTCGACGGGATCGACTTCGACGTGCAACGCGGCGAGGCATTCGGCTTCCTCGGCCCGAACGGCGCGGGGAAAAGCTCGACGATGCGCATGATCGGATGCGTCTCGCCGCCGACGGCGGGCGAGCTGCACGTCCTCGGCCTCGACCCGGTCAAGGACGGCGCGCAGATTCGTGCGCGCCTCGGCGTCGTCCCCCAGCAGGACACGCTCGACTTCGAGCTCACCGTCCGCGAGAACGTCATCATCTACGGACGCTACTTCGGGCTGTCGCGCAAGGAGATCCGCGCGCGGGCCGACCGCCTGATCGAGTTCGTCCAGCTCGAGGATCGCGCGGACTCGCGCGTCGAGCCGCTGTCGGGCGGGATGAAGCGGCGCCTGACGATCGCGCGCTCCCTGATCAACGAGCCCGAGGTGCTTCTGCTCGACGAGCCCACGACGGGCCTCGACCCGCAGGCGCGCCATGTCGTGTGGGATCGCCTGCACAGCCTGAAGAACGCGGGCGCAACACTCCTTTTGACGACGCACTACATGGACGAGGCCGAGCAGCTGTGCGACCGGCTCGTCGTGATGGACAAAGGGAAGATCGCCGCCGAGGGTTCGCCGGTGGAGCTCATCCAGGAGTACTCCACGCGCGAAGTGGTCGAGCTGCGCTTTCCGGCCGAGCCGCCCGCGGAGGTCGCCAGTCGCGTCGACGGGCTCGCGCGGCGCGTCGAGACCCTCTCGAACCGCGTGCTCCTCTACACCGACGACGGCGACCGGACCGCAGAGGGAATTCACGGCCTCGGCCTTACGCCGCAGAGCGTGCTCGTGCGGCGCTCGACGCTCGAGGACGTGTTTCTGCACCTGACCGGACGCACGCTCGTCGACGAATGAACACGGCGTACGCGCTCCGGTCGTACGAGTTCTGGCTGACCTTCTACCGCCGCACGTGGCGCGGGACGCTCGCGACGAGCATCGTCAATCCCGTCTTCTATCTCGGCGCGCTCGGCGTGGGTCTCGGCACGCTGGTCAACCGCGCGGGCACGACGCCCGGCGGTGTCGAGTACCTCGCGTTCGTCGCACCCGGCGTGCTCGCGGCGACGGCGATGCAGGTCGGAACGACCGAGGCGAGCTGGCCCGTGCTCGGGTCGATCCGCTGGACTCGCGTGTACTACGCGATGCTCGCGACCCCGCTCGGCATCCGCGACATCGTGATCGGCCATCAACTGTGGATGGCCACGCGCGTCGTCACGAGCAGCGCGGTCTACCTCGCGGTGATCGCCGCGTTCGGCGGCATCCACTCGCCGCTGGCGATCCTCGCGCTGCCGGCGTGCCTGTTGATCGGGGTCGCCTTCGCGGGGCCGATGGCGGCGTACGCCGCGACGCGTGACCAGGACGGTGCGTTCGTTCCCGTCATGCGCTTCGGCATCGTGCCCATGTTCCTCTTCTCCGGGACGTTCTTCCCGATCACGCGCCTCCCGATCGTGCTCGAGTGGGTCGCGCGCTTCACGCCTCTCTGGCACGGCGTCGATCTCTGCCGCGGGCTGACGCTCGGCACGATCGGCTGGACGGCGGCGCTCGTCCACGTCGCGTATTTGCTGGTGTGGGCGACGGCAGGTATCGCGCTCGCGTTCGAGACGTACCGCAGGCGGTTGCTCAAATGACGACGGTCGCACTGCCGCGCGCCGCGACGCTCTTCGAACGCAACTACATGGTCCACCGCCGGATGTGGATCATCATCTTCTCGGGTTTTTTCGAGCCGCTCTTCTATCTCTTCTCGATGGGGATCGGGCTCGGCCACTTCGTCGGCAAAGTCCCCGGGCCCGACGGCCAACTGATCTCCTACGCGACGTTCATCGCACCGGCGCTGCTCGCCACGGCGGCGATGAACGGCGCGATCTACGACTCCACGAGCGTGTTCTGGAAGCTGAAGTACGCAAGGTTGTACGACTCCGTCCTCGCGACACCGGTCGGGCCCGGCGACGTCGCGGTGGGCGAGACGGCATGGGCCCTCTTCCGCGGTCTCCTCTACGGCACCGCATTCCTCGTCACCGTCGCCGCCCTCGGGCTGATCGAGTCGCCGTGGGCGATCCTCGCGCTTCCGTCCGCGCTCCTGATCGGCTTCGCGTTCGCCGGCGTCGGCGTGGCGGGCTCGACCTACATGCGATCGTGGCAGGACTTCGAGTTCCTCAACATCGTGCAGCTGCCGATGTTCCTCTTCTCTGCGACGTTCTACCCGCTGACGGTCTATCCGGAGGCGATCCAGTGGGTCGTCCGCTGCACGCCGCTCTACAACGCGATCGTGCTCGTGCGCGCGCTCATGCTCGGGTCGGTCGGTTGGTACCAGCTCGTCAACGTCGCGTACCTGCTCGTGATGGGCCTGATCGGCGTCGCGATCGCGGGCCGGCGCGTCGACACCCTTCTGTTGCGGTAGCGCTACCAGTCGGGCAACGTCCCGTCGACGTCGGTGAACCCGTAGTCGCGGGCGACGTCGAGCACGGGAATCGCGCGGCCCGATTTCGCGCCGACGTCCGGATCGCCCGCGAGCGCTGCAACAGCACGGCCGACGAACTGCGGCGTGGCGGCGCCGCTCACGCGCTCGGCGAGGTCCGGCCGTGCGAGGACCGTTTCTGTCTTCGTCAGGCGCGGCCACAGCGAGAGCACGGCGACGTCATGCGGGCGAAGCTCGTGCGCCATGTCGGACGCCATCTTGTCCACGGCCGCCTTGACGGCGTGGTACGGCACGTTGAAGAAGTACGTCGCGGCACCCGTCGAGGAGATGAAGACGATCAGCCCCTGCCGGCGACCGATCATCATCGGCGCCGCGAACCGACTCGCCATGTACTGCGCGCGCAACGTCGCCGCGTGATCGTCCCAGGCGGCAGGAGGGAGCTCCCAGAACGGCGCGCGCGCGTCCCCGCCGACGGGGAACAGGTTGTTCACGAGGAGATCGAGCTGCCCGTGCTCCGCTTCGATGCGCCTGAACAGTGCACGCACCTGGCCGTCGTCGCGATGGTCACAGGCGGTCGCAACTGCCTTGCCGCCGTAGCGGCCGACCTCGCGCGCAGCTGCGTCGAGCTGCCGCCCGGTGCGGGCGGTGAGGTAGACGGTCGCCCCTGCCTCGCCGAGCCCGAGCGCGACACCCTTCCCGATGCCGCGGCTCGCACCGGTCACGAGCGCGACCTTGCCGTCGAGGCGCCGCTGCACGCCTGCATTCTCCGGGATTTCGAGCGCCGCTTGCTACTCTGGCCCGAACGCAGCCGCGGCCGTCCGTCAGCTTCCGACGGCGGCTGGGACTGACGACTGGAGGTGCACCATGAGCCTGACGAAGGAAGTGAAGCAAGGGATCGTCTCGAAGCACGGGGCGAGCGACACCGACACCGGGTCGACGAAGGTGCAGGTCGCGCTGCTGACGCAGCGCATCAACGACCTCACCGGACATCTGCGGACGCACCCGAAGGATCACTATTCGCGGCGCGGCCTGCTGAAGCTCGTCGGCCGGCGGCGGCGGTTTCTCAACTATCTCCAGAAGCACGACCTGGAGGGGTACCGGGCACTGATCAAGGAANTGGGGCTGCGCAGGTAGTCCCGTAAACGGGGGAGTGGAGATTCGAGCGAGCGTCTCGTCGACGCTGGTTCGAGTCCCCACTCCCCGCAAAGCAGAGTGGAGGACAATTCATGGCGATTGCCACTGAGCGCCGCGCGGAGGTCAGCGTGACCGTCGGCGGGCACGAAATCAGCTTCGACAGCGGGAAGCTTGCGAAGCAGGCGGACGGCGCCGTCGTCGTTCGCAGCGGCGAGACGATGGTGCTCGCGACCGCGATGGGGCGACAGGAGCCGCGCGAAGGCGCCGACTTCTTCCCGCTGACGGTCGATGTCGAGGAGCGGATGTACGCCGCGGGGAAGATCCCCGGCGGCTTCTTCAAGCGTGAGGGGCGCCCCACCGAGCGTGCCATCCTCACCGCACGGATGATCGACCGCCCGATCCGGCCTTTGTGGCCGAAGGGCTACAAGAACGAGACGCAGGTGATCTGCACGGTGCTCAGTGCAGACCTGATCACCGCACACGACATCCTTTGCATCAACGGCGCGTCGGCAGCGCTGATGATCTCGCCGCTGCCGTTCCTCGGGCCTGTCGGCGCGGTGCGTGTCGGCCTCGTCGACGGCGAGTTCGTCGTCAACCCCACGCTCCAGGAAGTCAACGAGAACAACGAGCTCGACCTGATCGTCGTCGGCACGCCGGAAGGCCTGACGATGGTCGAAGCCGGCGCGAACGAGGTGCCGGAGGATCGGCTGCTCGAGGCGCTCGATCTCGCGCACGCCGAGATCAAGAAGCTGTGCGAGGCGCAGCTCGACCTGCAGCGGCAGGTCGGCAAGTCGAAGTGGCTCGACGGCTCGGTCACCGAGCAGATCGAGCAGGAGCATGGAACCGCCATTCGCGACCGGATCCGCGCCGAGGGTCTCCGCGCCGCGGACGCGGTCGTCGAGGAGCTCCTGCCTGCGCTGAGCATGGACTCGACCGAGGACGACGTGCTGCTGCAGACGCAGCGCAAGATGAGCCTCGCGACGGTGCTCGAGCAGGCACGGTTCGAGGCGGTGCAGGCTGCCGTCCGCGAGCAGTTCGAGTCGGAGTTGCGGGCGCTGACGGACGCCGAGCAGGATTCGAAGGAGCTGAAGTCCGCGAAGCGGCAGCTCCTCTTCGACCGGATCCTCGAGACCGTTCAGCTGCCGTTTCCGGTCGGCCCTGCCGTCGGTGACGGCGAGGCCGCGACGACGAAGGACTCGATCACCCGGAGCTATGTCAAGAAGGCGGCCGAGGCGATCTACAAGGAGCTCGTCCGCCGGAAGATCGCGGTCGACAAGAACCGGCCCGATGGGCGCAGCCCGGAGGAGATCCGGCCGATCGCGTGCGAGGTCGGTGTCTCACCCCGGACACACGGCTCGGGCCTCTTCACCCGCGGGCAGACCCAGATCATGTCGCTGCTGACGCTCGGCACGGCGAAGGAAGGGCAGCGGATCGACGATCTGTCGCTCGAGACGGATCGCCGCTACATGCACCACTACAACTTCCCGCCCTACTCGGTGGGGGAGACCGGATTCATGCGCGGCCCGAAGCGGCGGGACATCGGTCACGGGGCGCTCGCGCAGCGCGCGCTCGAGGCGATGATCCCGACCGCGGATCAGTTCCCCTACACGATCCGGATCGTGTCCGAGACGCTCGAGTCGAACGGCTCGTCGTCGATGGGATCGGTGTGCGGCTCCACGCTCGCGCTGATGGATGCGGGCGTGCCGATCAAGGCACCGGTGTCGGGCATCGCGATGGGCCTCGTCAAGGAAGGCGACGACTACGTCATCCTCACCGACATCCAGGGTGCCGAGGACCATCTCGGCGACATGGACTTCAAGGTCGCCGGCACGGAGAACGGGATCACCGCACTCCAGATGGACATCAAGATCACGGGTGTCACGCGCGAGATCATGCAGTCGGCGCTCGAGCAGGCGAAGCAGGCGCGGACGACGATCCTCGGCAAGATGCTCGAGGCGATTCCGGAGGTGCGCTCCGAGTTGAACGAGAACGCGCCGCGGATCTCCACGGTCAAGATCGATCAGGAGAAGATCGGCATGGTGATCGGGAAGGGCGGCGAGACGATTCGCGCGCTCGAGGCCGACTACGAGGTGCAGATCGACATCGAAGAGGACGGCACGATCCTGATCTACGCGACCGACGGGACGAAGGCGAACGCCGCGATCTCCGCGATCGAGTCGCTGACGAAGGAGCCGGAGGTTGGCGACGAGTACACCGGCAAGGTCGTGAAGACGACGCAGTTCGGTGCATTCGTCGAGCTGAAGAAGGGCACCGACGGCCTGCTCCACGTGTCGAATGTCGGACCCGGACGCGTCGGCCACATCGAGGACGTGATCCAGCGTGGCGACATGCTCGACGTCGTCGTGCAGGAGGTCGACAAGGCACGCGGCCGGATCGGGCTCAAGCTGGTACAGAAGCACGAGAACGGCCACATGGTGTCGCCCGAGGAGCTGATCGAGCGGGCGAAGAACGCACCGCCGCGCGCGCCTGAGGACGACCGTCCGCCGCGCGACCGTGATCGCCGCGGGGGTCGCGGCGGCCGCGGCGGCGGCCGCGACCGGGACCGCGAGCGGAGCTAACGCTCTCTCGAGGGAACGTGGCGAAGGGCGGCTCCGGCCGCCCTTCGTCGTTCCGGGCGACGGCGCGCCATCCGGCGCCCAATCGCCACAGACACGTGCGGATTGCGCCGATAGGCTCGAAGCGGGTGGAGGGTGGCCGTCTCCCCACCCGGGCGGGGATGCGCGCGCGCGTGGACCTGGATGAGTCGGCGATAGAAGACGCGCCGCCGGCTGAGCGGACGCCACGCTTCCAGGTGTCTACGATCGGCGCGTGCTCGCGCTGAACCACATCACCTTCGCCTGCGACGAGCCGCGGCGGGAGGCGGAGTTCTGGGCTGCGGTCCTCGGCTACGACGTCGCGCCGCGGGGCAAGAGCTGGGCCGCGCGGGATCCACGCGGCGAGGGGCCGCAGCTCTTCTTCAACCGTCTCCCGAAGTCACCGACGATCGAGGTTCCGATCCATCTCGACGTCAACGTGCCCGATCGCGAGGCCGAGGTGCAGCGTCTGCTCGGGCTCGGCGCGCGCGGCATCGTCGCGACGACGACGTTCGCGATCGGAACCCTCACCGAGACGTGGACGGTCATGCGCGATCCCGAAGGAAACGGGTTCTGCGTCCAGGGTCCCGATCCGCGGAAGCCACACCCGTACATCGGCAACGTCACCTTCTCGAGCGCCGACCCGCCGACCCTCGGCGCGTTCTGGTCGCAAGCGCTCGGCTGGCCGGCAGAGGAGGACGACGACCAGTTCTTGCAAATGCTGCGCGACGCGCACGTCGACCCGGCCGAGTTCAGTGCCTATTACGCGATCCGAAGAGACAGGGCGAGCCGGCCGCGGCTGCTGTTCCAGCGCCGCGAGCGATCCCGGCCCGAGTCGTACCCGATCCATCTCGACTTCACCGCCGACGACCGGCCGGCAGAGGTCGAGCGCCTCGCCGCGGCGGGCGCGAGCGTCGTCGAGACGAAGCACGACGAAAACCGGGAGTGGACGGTGCTGCGCGATCCCGAGGGAAACCCGTTCTGCGTCGAGTGATCGGCCTTCAGCTCGCCGCGAGCAACCGGCAGCCGATCCGCCGCGCGGCGCCCTCGCCGCCCCAACGCATGATCCGGTGGTGGTTCCATGCGAACAGCGGCCGTCCGAGCGGCCCGGCCGCGTTCATCCACTCCCGCGTCGTGCCGACCTGCCACTCCCAGGTCGAGGCGGTCCCGAGCTCGTTCTCGTACACGCGCCACGTCCCCGTGCCGGTGAGCTCGCCGCCCGCGCGGCCGACGAGCAGGCTCGGGCGGTCGACCGTCTCGATCGCGAACTCGAACTCGAGCGTGTACGGGAGCACGCTCCGCCACGACGAGCGCCAGAGCGCACCCTCGCCCCGCTCGTCGCCCGGGTCGACGACCTCGGCCCGCTCGACGCCGCGCCACCACGCCGGCCAGTGTGCCGCGTCGTAGATCACGTCCCACACGGGCTCACGCGGCGCATCGAAGAGCCAGGTCGTCAAGAACCGGTACGCGGCGGCCATCAGGCCCGGCCAGGATAATGCGGAGATGCAGAAATACGTCCTCTCGGAGCTCGACAGCGGCGAGCGCGTGATCTCGGAACGGGTTCCCAGCGTTCGCTCGGTCGCGATCGGCTTCTGGATCGGCGCCGGGTCGCGCGACGAGACGGACGCCAAGGCCGGCGTGTCGCACTTCATCGAGCACATGCTGTTCAAGGGCTCACAGCGGTACACGGCGCAGGAGATCGCGGAGATCTTCGACGGTCTCGGCGGCGAGCTGAACGCGGCCACCTCGCGCGAGCACACGATGGTGTACGCGCGCGTTCCCGACGCGCACGCGCAAACCGCACTCGACGTCATGGCCGACATGGTGTTCGCGCCCTCGTTCGCGGATCTCGACTCCGAGCGCGAGGTCGTGCTCGAGGAGATCGCGATGTACGAGGACACGCCGCAGGAGCTGGTGCACGATCTGTTCTCCGAAGCGGTGTTCGGCCGCCACGCGCTCGGCCGCCCCGTGATCGGCACCGCCGACGTGATCTCCACCGTGACGCGCCGCGTGCTCGGCTCGTACCACCGGCAGATGTACGCCGGCGGCAACGTCGTGATCGCGGCCGCGGGGAACATCGAGCACAACCGGCTCGTGAAGATGCTCGGCCGCGCACAGTCGCAGCAAGGCCCGCCCGCATCGACGCGCCGCGTCCGCCGCCCGCTGGTGAAGGCGCCGCCGCCGGGCTTCCGCTTCGCCCGCAAGGACACCGAGCAGTACCACGTGTGCATGGGTGCGCCGGGGATCGCGCGCTCCGACCGGCGCCGCTTCGCGGCGTCGCTGCTCGACGCGATCCTCGGCGGCTCCGCATCGTCGCGCCTCTTCCAGGAGATCCGCGAGAAGCGCGGGATGGCCTACTCCGTCTACTCCTTTGCCTCGCAGTACACGGACACGGGGCTCGTGGGCGTCTACCTCGGTACACGCGAAGAGAACCTCGGCCCGTGTCTGGAGATCGCGGCCGAGCAGGCGGGCGACATCGCGGCCGGAAACATCCGGCCGGCGGAGCTCCTCCGCGCGAAGGAGAACCTGAAGGGCCGGATCATGCTGTCGATGGAATCGACGTCGAACCGGATGAGCCGGCTGGGGAAATCCCTGATCACCGACACGGAGCTGCTGTCGCTCGACCGCATCATCGCCGAGATCGAGGCGGTCGAGGTCGAGGAAGTCGCGGAGCTCGCGGGCCTCCTGCTCGCGCCCGAAAAGCTCTCGATCTCCGGGATCGGGCCGAACGAGCGCCTCTTCCGCTCCGCCGTACGACGTCTGAACCCGTCGGTTCTCGCGCGCGCCGCGTGAGGGTCGCGCTCAACGGGCGCGGCGGGAAGGTCGGACGCGTCCTCGGCCCTGCGCTCGAGAGTGCCGGGCACCGGCTCGTCACGCTCGACGCGGCTGACGGAATGGTCGACTTCACGGTTCCGGACGCAGTTGCCGACAACGTGCGCGAGGCGGCGGCGCGCGGCGTCCCCTCGATCGTCGGGACGACCGGCTTCGATCACGCGGAGATCGATGCGGTTGCGCGCGACGCTGACGTCGCCTGCTTCCACGCCCCGAACTTCGCCCTCGGCGCCGTCCTGATGATGCGCTTTGCCGAGGAAGCGGTGGCATACCTGCCGAAGGCCGAGATCATCGAGCTCCACAGTGAGGCGAAACGGGACGCGCCGTCCGGAACGGCGAGGGCCACCGCCGCACGGATGGGAACGGAGCCGGTGATCCACTCGGTGCGTCTCCCCGGCCTCGTCGCGCACCAGGAAGTGCTGTTCGGCGGAGACGGCGAGGTGCTGACGATTCGCCACGACACGCTCTCACGCGAAGCGTTCGTCCCCGGTGTGCTGCTCGCGCTCGAGAAGCTGCCGTCGCTCCCGCCGGGCCTCACCGTCGGGCTCGAGCAACTGCTCTAGTACGACGGTGCGGATCGAGCGCGTGACCGAGGCGGACCTCGAGGTCGTGCTCCCGATCGTGCGCGCGTACTGCGACTTCTACGCCGTCGCTCCGTCGGACGCCGCATTGCTGGAGGTCTCGCGCGCGTTGATCGCCGACCCGAAGCGGGAGGGGGTCCAACTCATGGCGCGCGACGACGCCGGCCGCGCGACGGGCTTCGCAACGCTCTACTGGTCGTGGGACACGTTGATCGCCGACCGCATCGGCGTGATGCACGATCTCTTCGTCGTGCCGGACGCGCGTGGCGGCGGCGTGGCGGAGGCGCTCATCGACGCGTGCCGTGCCGAATGCCGCCGTCGCGGCGCGGCGAAGTTGACGTGGCAGACAGCGCGCGACAACCATCGCGCACAGCGCGTCTACGACCGCATCGGCGCAGAGCGCGACGAGTGGCTCGACTACTCGCTCCCGGCAGGAGCCTGCGGAGGGGAGGAGTAAGATCGACCGCGTGCTCGGCGAGATCCTGACCGCGATCGTGACGCCGTTCGACGCGGAGGGCGCGGTCGACTACGAGCGGTTCCGGGAGCTCGCGCAGTACCTCGTGGAGAACGGCTCCGACGGGATCGTGGTCGCCGGGACGACCGGCGAGAGCCCGACGCTGACCGACGACGAACGGCTCGAGCTGTTCCGCGTCGCCGTCGACACGTTGAACGGGCGCGGCACGGTGATCGCGGGTACCGGGACCTACTCGACGGCGCACTCGGTTCATCTGACCGCGGAGGCGCATGCGCTCGGGGTCGACGGCTTCCTCGTCGTCACGCCGTACTACAACAAGCCGCCGGCGCGCGGGATCGTCGAGCATTTCAGGCGGATCGCGGACGTCAGTGACCGACCGATCGTCGTCTACAACATCCCCAGCCGAGTCGTGATCAACATCGAGCCCGACACGATTGCCGAGCTGTCGGAGATCCCGACCGTGCGCGCCGTCAAACAGGCAAACGACGACCTCGAGCAGGCGCGCCGCGTCCTCGCGGAGACCGACCTGGACGTCTACGCGGGCGACGACAACCTGATCTACCCGTTCCTCGAACTCGGCGGGGTCGGCGTGATCAGCGTGCTCTCCCACGTCGTCGGACCGCGGCTGAAGGAGATGAACCGTGCCTTCCGCGGTGGTGACGAGGAGGCGGCGAAGCGAATCGACCACGACCTCGCGCCGGCCTACGAGCTGCTGACGGTCCAGACGAACCCGATCGCGATCAAGGCCGCGCTCAACCTGCTCGGCCGGCAAGTCGGCGGTGTGCGCCTACCGCTCGTCGAGGCGAGCGACGACGAGATCGCCCGCATCCGCGGCTGCCTCGACCGGCTCGGCGTCGCCGTCGCCACGGCCGCCTGAGGGTCGGTCCGCGAGGGCGAGCCCGAGCTCGTCGAGCGTCTCCCGCAGCGCCAGCTCGAGCGGGCGCGGCGGCGCAGCGTGTCCGGCGAGCACGATGAAGCCGGCGATCTGACTCGTCTCGCGGCGGAGCGGCAGGGCGAGCGTCACGCCGTCGCGCGAGAGATCGGCGGGCGAGGCGACGATGACGTCCGCGCCCGACTCCGCCTCGCGCACGAGCCAACCGACGAGCATCGGCTCATCCGCAGGCCCCCGCAGCCGCAGCTCGACGTTGCCGCCGAGGCCGTCGTCGGACCACGCGACGAGCGCCGCCCACTCGAGTGGCCACGAACGCTCGACGCGTTCGACGAACGACTCGAACATCGCGTCACGGGTGGAGGCGTGGAGCGCCCCGCGCAACGCTGCCGCGAGCCGTTCGCTTCGTGCACGCGCGACCAGCCGTAACACACCGCCCGTGACAGCGACCGCGAGTGCACCGGCGGCCAACCAACGCTCGTCGAACGCCAGCGCGACCAGCGCTCCAACGACGCCGCCCAGCGCCAGGAGCTCCGGGCGCTCGCGCAACGCACGGCCCGGCGCGGTCGCCCGCCGATACGACGCGTGCGCACCCTGGATGTCCGCAAGTTCTTCGGGTGTCAGCACGGAACTCGGATCGAGCCCGCGCTGCACCGCAACGAACGCCTTCCCGACCGCGGGGTGAAATTGGGTGCCGAGGTTGCGCG
>C688J18823_10002212_pt1 | contig 12174 bp, 10 predicted proteins | sample HopSoiMetagenom1_FD_18823 | JGI IMG/M metagenome (IMG submission 18823) | reverse complement strand
TCGCGGGAAAGCGGCTCCAGATCAAGCCTGTCGAACTGACCGCCCTGCCATAGCTCCTGAGTCGCCGGCGGAACCGGCTCACCATCACGAACCGTCAGCACCACCTTCGCGGCACGCTGCGAAATGATCTGGTGCACAACGAACGTCGACAGGTCATCGAGCAGAGCCGCATCGTCGACAAACAGTATCGCCGTCTTGCCGTCGGACGTACCGGTCAGCGAGGCGACGATGCCGCGGACGAGCGTTAGGCCTTCGCCATTTTCCGGACTTGCCCACGACGCGAGCGCACCCAATGGAAGCGAGCGCGCCGACGAGGTACCCACGATCCACCGGACGTCATGGCCGTTCGACGCCGCAATAGCGAGCGCCTCGCGGGCCATCCGGCTCTTCCCTACGCCGGCCTCCCCGCGGATGACGATCCCCGATGAATCCCGATCGGAAATCGCGGCCTCGATGAGCCGCAATTCCTTCGAGCGGCCGGTCAGTGGCCACGCCAGGGGCACGCGAACAGCCTAGGGAACGTGTCGTGGTCGGCGCAGATAAATTCGTGATGAGCAGAGACCTTCACCGAGCGCGCGCACGTCGGTACTAATACGCGGTGTCCGTTTTCGTCGATATCGCGCCCGACGAGTCGCTGGTCGACTCGCCGGCCGTCGTCGCGCCGTCAGGCAAGTGGCGCGGACGGCTGACCCGGGGTGCCCTGCCGCTGCTGTCGGTGGTCGTCTTCTTCGTCGTGTGGCAGCTCGTCGCGGTCGCAGGCATCTGGAACCAGACGTTCGTGCCCTACCCGAGCACGGTGTGGCGGGCATTCCTCGACATCTCCACCACCCACGAGGGAACCCGCGGCTATGCCGGCTACCTGCTGTGGGAGCACCTGTATATGACGCTGCGCCGCGTGTTCGCCGGCGTCGTCATCGGCGTCGCCCTCGGCGTGCTGCTCGGGCTCGTGATGGGATCGGTGAGCTGGGTGCGCAGCGTGCTCGAACCCTGGCTGACGTTCCTGCGCGCGCTGCCGCCCCTGGCCTACTTCTTCCTCCTCGTGATCTGGCTCGGCATCGACGAGGCCCCGAAGATCACACTGCTCGCGTTGGCGGCGCTGCCGCCCGCCGCCGTCGCCACCACCGCCGCCGTCCTCGCCGCACCCGTCGGGCTTCAGGAGGCGGCGCGTGCGCTCGGTGCCTCGCGCCGCGAAGTGATCCGCGACGTCGTCGTCCCGTCCGCGTTGCCGGAGACCTTCACCGGCATCCGGCTCGCGGTCGGCATGGCCTACTCATCGGTTGTCGCCGCCGAACTGTTCAACGGGCTACCGGGCATCGGCGGCCTCGTCAAAGACGCCAGTAACTACAACAACACACCCGTCGTACTGGTCGGCATCTTCGCCATCGGGATTTCCGGCCTGGTGATCGACGGTCTGCTTCGCGCCGTGGAGCGGCGCGCTGTCCCCTGGAGAGGCAAAATATGAGACTCAAGACCCTTGTAGTGGCGGTCGCGACGGCATCGGTGGCGCTCGCGGGCTGCTCGGTGGACCGGTCAGCGGACCAATCCGATAAGCCGACGATTCGCATTGGCTACCAAAGCTTTCCGAGCGGCGACCTGATCGTGAAGAACAACCGGTGGCTGGAGGAGGCGCTGCCGAACTACAACATCAAGTGGACGAAGTTCGACTCCGGCGCCGACGTCAACACCGCGTTCATCGCCAAGGAACTGGACTTCGGCGCGCTTGGGTCGAGCCCTGTCGCGCGTGGCCTGTCGGCGCCGCTGAACATTCCCTACAAAGTCGCCTTCGTGCTCGACGTCGCAGGCGACAACGAGGCGCTGGTGGCGCGTAATGGCAGCGGCGTCAACGCGATCGCCGACCTCAAGGGCAAGCGGATCGGCACGCCGTTCGCGTCGACCGCGCATTACAGCCTCTTGGCTGCGCTGTCGCAGAACGGGTTGTCCGCCAACGATGTTCAGTTGGTCGACCTGCAGCCGCAGGCCATCCTTGCGGCGTTCGACCGTGGCGACATCGACGCCGGCTACTCGTGGCTGCCCAGCCTCGACCAGCTGCGCAAGAACGGCAAGGACCTGATCACCAGCCGCCAGCTCGCCAAGGGCGGCAAGCCGACACTCGACCTCGGTGCGGTGTCCGATGAGTTCGCCAACGCACACCCTGACGTCGTCGATACGTGGCGCCAGCAGGAAGCCCGCGCGCTCAAGGTCATTCACGACGATCCAGCCGCAGCGGCCAAGGCCATCGCCTCCGAGATCGGGCTGAGCCCCGACGAGGTGGCCGGTCAGCTCAAGCAGGGCGTCTACCTGACACCGGAACAGGTCGCGTCGCCGGAATGGCTTGGCTCCGAAGGCAAGCCGGGCAACATCGCGGCCAACCTGCAGAGCGCGTCGCAGTTCCTCGCCGACCAGAAGCAGATTCCGTCCGCTGCGCCGCTGCCGATCTTCCAAGATGCGATCTACACCAAGGGCCTGCCCGGTGCCATCACCCAATAACGCCGCAATCCGCATTGACGCGGTCAAGCACCGCTACGGCCGTGGGCGCGGCGAGGTCACCGCACTGGGACCCGTCGACCTGAGTGTCGACCCAGGATCGTTTCTGGTCCTCGTCGGTGCGTCGGGCTGCGGCAAGAGCACGCTGCTGCGGCTGCTGGCCGGCTTCGAATCGCCCAGCGAAGGCACGGTGGCAGTGTCCGGGGCCACGCCGACGCCAGGTGTGACGGCGGGCGTGGTGTTCCAGCAACCGAGGCTGTTCCCGTGGCGCACGGTCGGCGGCAATGTGGACTTGGCGCTCAAGTACGCGAAGGTGCCGCGTGAGCGGCGAGGCGAGCGGCGCGATCAACTCCTCGCTCGCGTGGGTCTGGAGGGCACCGCCGATCGCAAGATCTGGGAGATCAGCGGCGGGCAGCAGCAGCGCGTCGCGATCGCCCGGGCGCTGGCCGCCGAGACGCCGCTGTTCCTCCTCGACGAGCCGTTCGCGGCGCTCGACGCGCTCACCCGGGAACGGCTGCAGGAGGACGTCCGTCAGGTCAGCGCGGAGTCCGGCCGCACGACGGTGTTCGTCACGCACAGTGCTGACGAGGCGGCGTTTCTTGGTTCGCGGATCGTGGTGCTGACCCGGCGGCCGGGCCAGGTGGCCTTGGATCTGCCGGTCGACCTGCCCCGTAGCGGCGTCGACCCCGACGAATTGCGTCGCTCGGCCGAATACACCGAGCTGCGCGCCGAAGTTGGGCGCGCGGTGAAAGCAGCTGCTGCCTAGGGTTTAGACCGGGGGATAGGCTGGCGGCGGGTAGACGCCACGCAGGATCCAGGCGAACCAGTTCACGCCGTATTCGACCTCATCGCTCGCGTCATAATCCGGATTCGGATCCACGTCATCACCTCTCGCGTAGCGGCTGGTTCTCGCTGAAGTCTAGTCCCGCCGCCACTGCGACGACAGCCCGAAGACTTAAACTGTCCAACCAGTTGATTGACACCCCGGCAGCCTCGGGGCCTGCATATAGTGAGTCGCCATGTCTACCGATGAGCCGCTTGCGCGAAGAGCAACGGACGCCACCCCCAACGGGATGACCCGTCGCGAGGAGCTGTTGGCCGTCGCCACCAAGCTGTTCGCCGCGCGGGGGTATCACGGCACCCGGATGGACGACGTGGCCGACGCGGTCGGGCTGAACAAGGCGACGGTGTACCACTACTACGCCAGTAAGTCGCTGATTCTCTACGACATCTACAAGGGCGCCGCGGACTTCACGGTCGACGCACTGCACGACGACCCGACGGCGTCGGCGCGCGAGACCATTTACCACTTCACTCGGCGGCTGCTCGTCGGCATCGCAGGCAATATCGAGCGTGCGGCGGTGTACTTCCAGGAGGGCCCCTACATCAGCGAGTGGTTCACCGAGGACCAGGTCGCCTACATCCGCGAAAAGGAAACGCAGGTCTACGAGCACGTCCGCGATGTCATCGACCGCGGCATCGCCAGCGGTGAGTTTTACGACTGCGACTCGCACGTGCTGGCGCTGGGCTACATCGGGATGACACTGGGCTCCTACCGCTGGCTGCGACCGCAGGGCAGGCGCAGCGCCCAGGAAATCGCGGAGGAATTCAGCACCGCGCTGTTGCGTGGCCTGATCCGCGACGAGACCGTGCGGGCCGAGTCGCCGCTGGGCATTGACTCCACAAGCACGGCGCGCACGACCTAGAACGCGAAGCGGTTCACCACGTCGTAGTTGCGCATCGGCGTCGCGTACGTCAGCCGGTACACCATGCGCTGTGGCGTGAACGGGATCGCCTCGTAGCCCGCCAGTGCGGAGGCCTGTTCGATGAACCGGAGCCCAAGACCCCAGTGCTCGATTTCACGGGTGTCGCGGATACCCCACTTGACGATCCCGTGCGTAAAGAGCTTCGACAGCCGCGGGCCTGAGGGCGCGAGCGTGTCGAAGAGTAGCTCGCCGTTGCCGAATCGGTCGGTCAGGCGGGCAAGTAGTTCCCGGACTTCGCGCTCTGTGAGGTACATGAGAAGCCCTTCGGCGACGACCGCGGTGGGACGGCCAGTGGGTATCTGGTCCAGCCAGGCGGGGTCGGTCACCGACGAGCCGATCATGCGGTATGCGTCGGTCTCGTCGTACAGCTTGTGCCGCAGCTCGATGACGCCGGGTTGATCGAGGTCGAACCACTGCACGCCCATGGGCGGGTTGATCCGGAAGGCTCGGGTATCCAGGCCGCAGCCGAGGTGCAGCACGACCGCGTCCGGGTGGCGGCGCAGGAAGTCGGTCGTCCAGTCGTCGAGTTTCTTGGCACGCAGCGCCACCAGGAACTGGTTTCCCCACGGCTGGGCCGCCCGGTGTATCCGCTTGAAGTCGTAGTCGATGCGGTCGACGGCCTCGGCGGCCGCGTGGTCACCCAAAATTGGCCGTGGCGAACGGCTTTCGTATGCGCGCAGGTACAGGGTGACCAAGTTCGTCCACTCCACCGAGCGCCAACCCACGGAGCTGAAATCGACCTTTGTCGTCGTCATCGCTTCCTCCTCTTGCCGCGGTAGTCGATCCACCGCTGCAGCAATTCGTCGCGGTAGTCCTGTGCGGAGAATTCGCAGAAGACGCGGAAGTCCTCGAGCCGCTCGCGCTGCTCGGGGCGGTCCTTACCCAGTAGGGACAGTCCGAAGTCGGCGGCGTCGATGCCGAGCTTCATGCGGGACAGCTGGGTGTTCAGCACGCTTGCGAAGCCGCCAGGGGTGACCCGGTACAGGTGTTGACGCGTCGAGCTGGGCAGCCGCTCGATCATCCCGCCGTCGGACATTTGGCGGGCGACGGTACTGACCGAGGCCTTGCTGACCGACAGCGTTTCGGCGAGTTGGGTCAGCGACTGCTGCGGCGGGTCACAGATCAGCAGCCAGCCGTAGACGCGGCCCATCGTGCGCGGACCGCCGAGCATTTGCATGAACAACCCGAGCCGGTCGACGAACTCGGCCTCTTCCGGCGACATGCCACCTCCGCACAGAACGTTCAGTACTAACTAAACGAACTATACGCCGCCGAAGGGAGGGATACCCTCGAGACTGCGGCCAGATCGTCGAATCCGCGATTTTCGCGATCTCCCCGCAGTGTCGGCGAAGATGGAGCGGTGAAGTCCAACCTGCTGTCGCGGCGCGATCTCGACTTTCTGCTCTACGAATGGCTGCGCATCGACGAGCTGACCAAACGCGAGCGGTTCGCCGAACACTCCCGCGAAACGTTCGACGGCGTCCTCGACCTGTGCGAGCAGTTGGCCACCCGGTACTTCGCGCCGCACAACAAGAAGAGCGACGCGAACGAACCGAGCTTCGACGGGGACAAGGTGACCGTCATCGGTGAGGTCAAGGAGGCGTGGGACGCGTTCGCCCATGCCGATCTGATGGGCATGGCGATGGACCAGGGCGTCGGCGGCGCGCAGTTGCCGACCACGGTCGCCGAAGCCGGCGTCGCCTGGTTCTCCGCGGCCAACGTCAGCACCACGGGCTACCTCATGTTGACGACGGCCAACGCCAACCTGCTGGCCAAGTTCGGCACGGCCGAACAGGTCGACGCCTTCCTCAAGCCGATGCTGACCGGCCGGTTCTCCGGGACGATGGCCCTGTCCGAGACCCAGGCCGGTTCATCGCTGGCCGACATCCTCACCCGTGCCGAACCCCAGCACGACGGCACCTATCGGCTCTTCGGATCCAAGATGTGGATCTCCGGGGCGGAGCATGAGCTCACCGAGAACATCGTGAACCTGGTGCTGGCCAAGATTCCCGGCGGACCGCCCGGCACCAAGGGCATCTCGCTGTTCATCGTGCCGAAGTTCGTCGTCAACGCCGACGGTTCGGTCGGTGAGCGCAACGACGTGGTGCTGGCCGGGCTGAACCACAAGATGGGCCAGCGGGGCATCACCAACACCGTGCTGAATTTCGGCGTGGGAAAATTCTCGCCCGGCGGAAAGCCAGGCGCGGTGGGCTATCTGGTCGGCGAGCCGCACCGCGGACTGGCCTACATGTTCACCATGATGAACGAGGCACGCCTCGGCGTCGGCATGGGCGCCGTGTCACTGGGCTACACCGGTTACCTCAAGTCGCTTCAGTACGCGCGGGAACGACCGCAGGGCCGTCCGGTGCTCGCCAAGGATCCGTCGGCGCCGCAGGTCCCGATCATCGAACACGCCGATGTCAAGCGAATGCTGTTGGCGCAGAAGGCCTATGTCGAAGGCGGGATGGCGTTGCTGCTGTACTGCGCCAAGCTCGTCGACCTGGCGCACAGCGCCGAGTCCGACGAGGAAAGGGATTCGACCGGCCTGCTGCTCGATATCCTGACGCCGGTCGGCAAGAGTTGGCCGTCGCAATGGTGTCTAGAGGCCAACAACTTGGCCATCCAGGTGCACGGCGGATACGGCTACACCCGCGAGTACGACGTCGAACAGCACTACCGTGACAACCGGCTGAACCCGATCCACGAGGGCACCCACGGAATCCAGAGCCTGGATCTGTTGGGCCGCAAGGTAACCCAGCGCGGCGGTGCCAGCCTGGCCGCGCTTGGCGATGCCGTGGCCGCGACGATCGCGACCGCAGCTGCCGCGGGTGGGGAGGCGGCCGAGCTCGCCGCGCAGCTTGACTCGACGTGGCGACGCCTCGTCGCCGTGACCACCGCGATGTTCGCGTCGGGCGACGCCGAGGCCGCACTCGCCAACAGCGTGATCTTCCTCGAAGCCTTCGGACACATCGTCGTCGCCTGGATGTGGCTGGAACAGCTGCTCGCCGTCAACGGCCGCACCGGTGACTTCTACGACGGCAAGCGCCAGGCGGCGCGGTACTTCTTCCGCTACGAATTGCCCAAAACCGCACCGCAACTCGACCTGCTGGCAAGCCTGGACCGCACCACGCTCGAGATGCGCGACCCCTGGTTCTAATGCGCAAAAGGTATCGACCCATGCGATATCAGGCTTGGACAGGTATCGCTGACGCTCCTTAAGTTGTTAAGTGACGGCCGCCACATCGGCAGCCCCGAGTCGTCCGATACACAGGAGTGAACGCGCATGGTCACCACCAACGCCTTTCGCCGCCCACGCTTGCGCGCCGCCCTGGCAGCGACCGCCGCCGCCGGCCTGGTCTTGACCGCGTGCGGTGGCGTCCAGACCAGCACCGGCAGTGGCAGCGGCGGCAACTATCCGTCCGGCACGGTCGAGATGTATGTCGGCGCATCGCCCGGCGGGTCCAGCGACCTGATCAGCCGCGCGGTCTCCAAGGGACTCAGCGACAACCTGAAAGCCTCTTTCCCGGTCATCAACCGTGAGGGCGCCAATGGTGCACTCGCAGCGGCCGAAGTGGCCAAGGCCAAGCCGGACGGTTCGACGATCGCGATCCAGAACGCGTCCCTGTTCACGATCACCCCGCTGGCCGTCAGCCCCGATGAGGTCACCAAGATCGACGACTTCGACGTCGTCTACGGCGTGTCCCGCGACGACTACGTTCTCGTCACCAACCCCGCCAGCGGCTACAAGACGCTCAAGGACCTCGAGAACTCACCGCGGGTCGTCCGGTACGGCACCACCGGCGTCGGCACCGGCGCCCAGTTGGCCGCCGCGTTGCTCTTCAAGACCACCGACGTCGCCTCTCAGGCCGTCCCGTTCGACGGCGGCGCCCCCGCTCTGACGGCGCTGCTTGGCAATCAGATCGACGTGGCCTCGCTGCAAGTCGGGGAGGCGATCGAGAACATCAAGTCCGGAAAGCTGTTGCCGCTGACGGTCTTTGGCCCTGAGCGCATCGGGTATCTGCCGAACGTGCCGACCGCGAAGGAGCAGGGCCTCGACGTCGAGGTCGCGCAATACCGGTTCATGACGGTGCCGAAGGGCACCCCGCAAGACGTCCGGGACAGACTCACCGAAGGCATGAAGGCCACCTTCACCACCGACGGCTACAAGGCGTTCAACCAGCAGAACAGCCTCACCCCGATGGAGGAGCCCGGCGACAAGGTGCTCGCCCAGCTGCAGGAGGACCAGAAGCGGTACGCAGATCTGGTCAAGCAGTACGGCATCAACCTCCGCAGCGAGGCCTAACCCAATGTCAACCCGCCCCGACGAGCACGACGTCCTTGCCGAGATCAAGGCCGAGGTCGCCCACGAACTGGAGGAGGAACGCCCGCCCGCAGGCGGTCCCGTCTACCAGATCGTCGGGGCGCTCGTCGGGCTCACCATCGGGATCGGTGGCGCGGTGTTCGCCTACGGCTATGGGCTGGGGTCGTTGCACCAGCCAGGGCCCGGCCTGTGGCCGTTCGTCGTCAGCGTGCTGATCGCCACGCTGTCGGTGTTGCTTCTCGTCGTGGGACGCGGACTCGACGATGCCGAGGCGTTCACGCGAGGCAGCGCGCTGGCGGTGATCGGCGCCGTCACGTTCGTCGCCTTCGGCCTGCTGATGCCACTAATCGGGTTCGAGCTGCCTGCGATCGCGCTCGCCGTGATCTGGCTGCGCTTTCTCGGCGGCGAGAGCTGGCGGAGCACGATCGTGATCAGCGTGCTGGCCATCGCCGCCTTCTACGCCCTGTTCCTGTACGGGCTGCACATCCCGCTGCCCCACCTGATCGCCTTCTAGAAAGACCATGGACCTCAACGCATTTCTTGACGGGTTCGCCCTTGTCGTCGAGCCCAAGAACCTTTTCTACTGCCTGATCGGCGTGCTGATCGGCATGGTGATCGGCGTGCTGCCCGGCCTCGGCCCCGCGGCCACCATCGCGATCCTGCTGCCGATCACCTACACCATCAACCCGGTGTCGGCGATCATCATGCTGGCGGGCATCTACTACGGCGCGCAGTACGGCGGCACCATCACCTCGGTGCTGCTGCGATTACCCGGCGAGGCGTCATCGGTGGTGACCGTGTTCGACGGCTTCGCCATGGCTAAACAGGGCAGGGCCGGAACGGCGCTCGGCGTCGCGGCGATCGGTTCCTTTGTGGGAGCGACCATTTCGATCATCGGGTTGACGCTGCTGGCCCCGGTCATCGCCGACGTCGCGCTTGACTTCGGACCACCCGAATACGCCGCGCTGGCGCTGCTCGGTGTGCTGCTCGTCGCGACGATCGGCAACGGGAACATGCTCAAGTCGTTGATCGCCGCGGCCATCGGTCTACTGCTGGCCACCGTGGGCCGCGACAGTTTCAGTGGCGCATCCCGGTTCACCTTCGAGAGCCTGCAACTCGCCGACGGCATCGACTTCGTCGTCGTGGCCATGGGCCTGTTCGGTGTCGGGGAGATTCTGTACAACCTCGAACAGCGTCACGGCAAGCCGCACGTGCCGGCCAAGGTCGGCAATGTGTGGCCGTCACGTAAGGATCTGAAGCAGTCGACGGGAGCCATCGGCCGCGGTTCGGCGATCGGCTTCGTGCTCGGTGTCCTCCCCGGTGGCGGCGCGGTGTTGGCCTCGCTGGTGGCGTATGCGACCGAGAAGCGGCGCTCGAAGACGCCGGAGCGGTTCGGTCGGGGCGCGGTCGAGGGGGTCGCGGCGCCCGAGACCGCCAACAACGCGGCGGCCACGTCGTCGTTCATCCCGTTGCTCACCATCGGCATCCCCGCCAACGCGTCGATGGCGATGTTGTTCGGCGCGCTGCTGATCCTGGGCATCGCTCCGGGCCCGCAGCTGGTCGACGAACACCCGGACCTGTTCTGGGGCGTCATCAACTCGATGTACATCGGCAACCTGTTGCTGCTGATTCTGTCGATCCCGTTGGTGGGCTTGTTCGTTCGCATCCTGCGGATCCGCCCGGCGATCCTGGCGCCGATCACCGCACTGATCACGATCCTTGGCGTCTACACGATCAACAACTCGGTGTTCGACATCTTCTTGATGATCGGGTTCGGCGTGATCGGCTACCTGATGAAAAAGGCGGGCTTCGACCCAGGGCCGATGGTGCTGGCGTTCGTCCTCGGCCCGCTGATCGAGTCCAGCGCCCGCCGATCCATGTTGATGTTCGGCGGCGACCCGACGGGTTTCTTCACCCGGCCGCTGTCGGGAACGATTCTGGCGATCTTCGTGCTGCTGGCGCTGCTGCCGGTGGTCCGACACCTGTTGCGCCGTCGTAAATCAGCGGGCGTTGAGGCGCCGGCGGGTGTTGCCGAGGTGGACCCGCATCGCGGCGCTGGCGATGTCGGGATCGCCGGCGACGATGGCGGACGCGACGTTGTCGTGCTCCAGCAGGACCCGCTCGACGTGGCCGGTGTCGGTCAGCGAGTAGGCGTCGCCGAGCCGGGTGCGGGGAAGCAGGATCATCATCGGCCCGAGTGAGTCGAGCAGGTCAAGGTAGAAGCGGTTGCCACTTGCGGCGGCCACGGCGCGGTGGAAGCCGAAATCGGTCTCTACTTGGTCTTCCGGCGCTGCGGCGACGAATGCGTCGAGCGCAGCTTGGATTGACTCGGCGCCGGCGCGCTCGATCCGCGCCGCCGCCAATGCGGCCGCCTCACATTCGATCCCGAGGCGGAAGTCGATCATGTCGAGGACGTCGTGGTGGGTCCGGATGGCCGCGGATTCGACGGTGAACGACGTCGGCTCGGGCATTGCGAGCACGAATGAGCCACGGCCCTGGAATGTTTCGACCAGACCTTCGGCGCGCAGCCGCGTCACCGCCTCGCGGACCACCGTCCGCGAGACCGCGTACTCCTCGATGAGCTCGGCTTCCGAGGGAAGCTTGTGGCCGGGCCGCAGGTCGCCTGCGAGGATCTTGTCCTTCAGCCCCATCACGACGCGCTGCGCCAGTGTCGTCGTCATCTCGCCCCGAACTCGGCGCTCTCCTTGGTCAGCGCCCGCATCTGGTCGCTGAGCGTGAAGCCGAGCCCGGGCCGCTGGGGAACCCAGATGCGGCCGTCGCGGATCTCGATGCGCTCGTTGAAGAGCGGGTTGAGCCATTCGAAGTGCTCGACCCACGGCTCGGTGGGGTACGTCGCCGCGAGGTGAAGGTGGATTTCCATCGCATAGTGCGGCGCCAGCGCGAGACCAGCATGAGCGGCCAGCGCCGCGAACTTCAGGAAGGGCGTGATCCCGCCGATGCGTGGCGCGTCGGGCTGCACGATTCCGCGATACCCCGCGTCGAGCAGCGCCACATGCTCGCTCACCGAGGTGAGCATCTCGCCCGTCGCGATCGGGGTGTCGAAGGTGCGCGACAGGTCGGCATGGCCGACGGCGTCCCACGCGTCGACGGGCTCCTCGATCCACACCAGGTCGAATGCCTCGAGCTCGCGGCACATCCGGCGGGCCCTGGCTCGGTCCCACTGCTGGTTGGCATCGACCATGAAGGGTGTCTCGCCGAGGTGCTCGCGCAGCGCCGCGACCCGAGCCAGATCCGTCTTCCAATCCGGCTGGCCCACCTTGATTTTGATGCCGCCGATACCGGAGGCCAGCGATGCCGTGGCCTTCTCCCGGATTTCCTCGACCGAGGCCTGGAGGAACCCGCCGGAGGTGTTGTAAACCGGGCAGGAGTCACGATGCGCGCCAATGAGTTTCGCGAGCGGCAAGCCTGCGCGGCGGGCCTTGAGATCCCACAGCGCCACATCGAGTGCGGCGATCGCCTGGGTGGCGACTCCCGAGCGGCCAACCGATGCGCCGGCCCACAGCAGGGACTGGTAGATCCGGTCGATGTCGGACGGGTCCTGACCGAGCGCGACGTCCGCGATCTCCGCGAGGTGGGCGTACT
>C688J18823_10002211_pt1 | contig 12176 bp, 7 predicted proteins | sample HopSoiMetagenom1_FD_18823 | JGI IMG/M metagenome (IMG submission 18823) | reverse complement strand
GATCGCCTTCCGGTTGCGCAGCGAGATCCCGCCGGCGCGGGGGCTGGGATCGAGTGCGGCGGCGATCGTCGCCGGGCTCTTCGCCGCCGACCACCTCTACGAGCTGGCGCTGACGAAGGAGGAGATGCTGGCGCGGGCGACGGAGATCGAGGGACATCCCGACAACGTCGCCGCTGCGATCTATGGGGGGTTCGTCGTCTGTGGGGTAGGGGAGAGCGGGCCGACCGCCGCCCGCTTCGATCCGCCGGAGGGTTTGGAGGGGATCGTCGTGATCCCGCCCGAGGAGGTCTCGACCGAGCGGGCGCGGGAGGCGATCCCGGACGAGGTGCCGCTGGCCGACGCCGTCGCCAACGTCTCCGCCGCGGCGATGCTGGTGCTGGGGCTTCGCAGCGCCGACCTCGACCTGCTCGCCCGCGGCCTCCACGACAGCATCCACCAGGACCGCCGCCGCGACCTCTACCCGCGCTCGATGGAGATCGTCGACTCGGCGCGGGAGCTGGGGGCGCTGGGGGCGACGATCTCCGGCGCCGGGCCGACCATTTTGGTCTGGACGACCTGGCAGGACGCCGGCAACGTCGCCGCGGGGCTGGAGGAGCGTTGCGCCGGCTGGGCCGAGGTGCGGCGCCTGCCGTTCAGCCCGCTCGGCGCCGACGTTCCGGAGCTCTGATGGACTGGGTCGTCCGCTTCGGTCTCGCCGAGTTGGCGCTCGGCGGCCTGCTCGGCTGGGCGATGGTAGTGCGAGAGGAGCGGCCGGAGTGGCTGCGGCGGATCGGCGTGGTGGCGCCGCAGCGGATCCGTCAGGTCCACCTCGACTACGTGATGATGGGCCTGATCCTGATCGGCGTCGGCCTCGCGGTGCCGGACCTGCCGACGGCGGTGGCGATCGCGCTCGTCTTCGGCACCATCGTCAACCCGTTCCTCTTCGTCCCGCTCGCCTTCGAGCCCGACGTCGACAAGCGTCCCTGGTACCGGGCGCTGGCGATCGTCTCCTTCATCGGCGTCAGCGGTGGGCTGGTCGTCGCCGCCATCGTCGGCCCTGGCTAGCGCCGACCGCGCGGCTAGCGTCGCCGCATGCCGACCCAGAAGAGTGGGGGCCGAGCAAGATCGTCTTCGTGAAGGCGCTCGACGCGAAGAAGCGCAAGTACGGGCCGAAGAACGAGCTCTACCTGATGAACCCGCAGGGCAAGCAGGTCAAGCGCCTCACCCACACCAAGGTGCCGGCGCTGGCGCAGGGCCTCTTCCCGACCGATTGGTCCGCCTCCGGCAACCAGCTCCTCGCCGAGTTCGAGGGGCAGGACATCAGCTACGCGGTCAAGGTCAACCCGAGAACCGGCGGCCAGAAGCCGGTCGGCGAGGCCGGGGAGCAGGGCTTCGTCGGCACCGCCCTCTCCAACGACGGCAAGTTCGTCCTCGGCTTCGAAGGCGGCTTCGATCCGGGCAACAACCACGACGTGGTGACGGTCCCCTACGGCGGCGGCAAGCCGAAGATCCTCGCCAAGAACGCCTTCGAGCCCGGCTGGAGCCGCTAGTCCAGCAGTCCCACCTGGCGCAGGATCGAGACGCTGTCGGAGTAGACGTCCTTGCGCTTGACGAGGCCGTCCTCGAAGGGGATCACGTCGAGGCCGTCCCACTCGACGCGCTTGCCGGTCGGCTCCGCGACGAGGTCGCCGCGGCGCATCGTCTTGGCGTGGGTCGCCGACGCCGTCCATTCCTGCACGACCAGCCCCTCGCGCACGTAGAGCCGGCGCGTGGTGAAGTTGATGTCGGGCCAGGTCTCGAAGATCGAGCCGATGTGGCCGCGCGCCTCCTCGCCTTCGGCCACCTCACCGGCGGTGTGGTTGTCGAAGACCATGTCCGGCGCATGCATCGCCATGATCGCGTCGAGGTCGTGCTCGTTCCAGGCCGCGTTGTAGCGATCGATCGCCTCCCGCAGCGCCTCGGGGGAGTTCTCCGCGTCAATGCTCATGCGTCGGTCCTACCACGCTCTTCGAACTGCATCAACTTCTACACCCAACAGAAGTAGAAGTTGATGCAGTTCGGGTTCGGGGTTAGGGTCGCTCTATGGCCAATTACGCGATCGGGCACCGGGACGAGTTCGAGCGGATGGAGGGATCGGGGGAGTGCACCTGGCGGCTGGCGCGCAAGGCGCTGGGGACCAGGGCCTTCGGCTACAACCTGGTCGAGATCGGGCCCGGTGGCCAGATCCCCGAGCACGACGAGGCGCAGAGTGGGCAGGTCGAGCTCTACGTGATCCTCGAGGGCGAGGCGACGATGCTGCTCGACGGCGAAGAGCACCAGGCGCCGGCCGGGACCTTCGCCTCGATCGAGCCGGCGGCGAGGCGCCAGATCCTCAATCGCTCCGACACCCCCGTCACCGCCCTGCTGATCGGGGTCGATCCGGATGGGGGCTACGAGCCGATGTCCTGGGGCTGAGACACGGGCGCAGATCCCCCTCGAGCGTGCGGACGCTGAGCGCTGCGCGCCGCTTCATCAATATAAACAATTCAGTTTGTTAGTTTCGTTCCAGCCTGAAATCATCTGCAAATGCCAGTTTTTGCCGGAAGCGGGAGAACCGGAAGAGAGCGGCCTCCCGCAGGATTGAGGCAGTGGGGGTGAAGGTGGGGCAGGGTCAGACGATGCCCCGGTCCCAGCCGTGAGGCGCACGCGGGCCGGGTTGGCCTTCCGCCCACACGGGGCGGACGTGCCGGAGCTATGTCCGGGTTGACGGTCGATCGGTCGAAAATCCGGAATGCTCTGCGAGCTCGCCTGGAGGCGCGGCGGACCGAGATAGAGCAGGCGGTTCTGGCACGGGTTCAGTCGATTGCCAAGCCGGCGGGCGCCCGGGACGGGGAGTACACCGAAAGTATCCGGTCGGCTGTCGCGGCGTCCCTGGACTATTGCCTGGCGGCAGTCGAGCTGGGTGGGGAGGGCTCGCCGCCGATCCCCTCGGCGTCGCTCTTGGAGGCACGTTTGGCGGTGCGTCACGGCGTTTCACTCGACGAGGTTCTGCGGCGCTCGATCGCCGGCCACACCGTGTTCAGCGATTTCCTCATCGAGGTGGCAGCGGGAGAGGAGCGCTTGGAAGGCTTGGACCTGCAACAGGCGATGCGGGGACCCGCAAGCCTCTTCGATCGTCTGATCGTCGCCATCTCCGACGAGTTCGCCCGCGAGTCTGACCGGCATCTCTCCTCTACGGCCAAACGGCGCCTCGACTGCGTCTCGCGGCTGCTTGCTGGAGAGCCGGTCGGCGCCTCGGGTCTGGAATATGGCTTCGGCGGTTGGCACACGGGCCTGGTGGTGCGCGGCCAGGTGTCAGATGACTCGATCCGCAAGCTCGCGAACTCGCACGACTGTCGCCTGCTCTTGGTCCGTCCGGACGTGGAGACGGCCTGGGCCTGGCTTGGGCGTCGGCACAAAATGACGCAGTCAGAGCTCGCTCACCTGCAATCGACCGGATCCTCGCAAGTCACCTTCGCGATCGGCGCGCCGGGAAACGGTCCGGTCGGCTGGCGCGTTACACATCGCCAGGCCCTTGCAGCCCTTCCCGTGGCTCTGCGGGTCAGGCGTAACTCGATTCGTTACGACGAAATTCCTCTACTTGCGTCGGTAATGAAGGACGACCTCGTAGTCACGTCCCTACGCGAGCTCTACCTCGAGCCTCTCGGCCGCGACCGAGACGGTGGCATCGCCCTGCGGAGCACCCTAGACGCTTATTTTGCCGCTGGACGCAATGTGTCCTCGGCTGCATCTGCACTCGGTGTCAGCCGGCAAACTGTGACAAATCGGCTCAATACAGTGGAGCGCTACACCGGGCGCCTCCTGCGCGAATGCGGGACCGAACTGGAGGTTGCGCTTCAACTCCACGCGCTCGACGAAGCCGCAGCTCAGTCTCCGGGAAGCTGATCGAGCGCCGAGCTCCCTTGGCGCGCTCAGCCAGGAAGCTCGAACCTTAACAGGTCGTCGCCTTTTTCTCGTCCGAGCTTGACGCATTGACAAAACCAACCGCTTCGTGCGGCATATAGAAATACCCATGTCTGTGGCACTTAAACGAAGGTGGGGGAGAAATATGGCGAGGAGTCGCACCGAGGACGCACATGAACGGCGAGGTCGGACGGTGCGGCTGAGCCGCGGGTTCCTAGTCCTCCTGGCGGTAGGAGCCGCGCTTTTCTCCACCATCGCCGCGCCCGCCGCCAGCGCCCTGCCTCCCACCTACCAATCCTCCTTCGGCTCCGCCGGCAACGCCAGCGGCCAGTTCGCCCACCCCGCCGGCATCGCCCAGGTCCTCAGCGGCAACATCTGGGTGGTCGACGAGAACAACAACCGCCTGGAGAAGTTCAACGAAGCCGGCGAATACAAATTCAAAATGGGCGCGCTCGGCACCGGCAACGGCCAGTTCACCCGGCCGACCGACGTCGCCACAGACTCGAGTGACAACATGTGGGTCGCCGACGCGGGGAACACCCGCGTGCAGAAGTTCAACGCCAGCGGAGAATTCGTGAAAGCGTTCGGCTCGGCGGGCACCGGCAATGGCCAGTTCGGCGCCAACGGCCCCGAAGCGCTCGCGCTCGACGGCAAAGGAAACCTCTGGGTCACCGACACCGTCAACGGGCGCCTGGAGAAGTTCAACGAAAGCGGCGAATTCGTCAAAGCCATCAGCTCGAAAGGCTCAGGCGCCGGGCAGCTCGGCGAACCGACCGGGATCGACGTCGGCCTCAACGGCAACATCTGGGTCGCTGACTGGCAATACAACCGGGTGGTCGAGTTCAACGAAGCTGGTGAATACGTCCGCCAGCTCGGCACAGAAGGTGCCGGCAACGGCCAGTTCAAACATCCCAGCTCGATCGAGGTCGACTCCAAAGGCAACGTCTGGGTCGTCGACCAGAACAACAGCCGCGTCCAGTGGTTCACCGAAACCGGCGAATACGTCGCCCAGTTCGGCGCCGCGGGCACAGGCGCCGGCCAGTTGAGCCTCGGCAAGCCGACGGGGATCTTCTCTGACACCAAAGGAAACCTCTGGATTTCTGACACCGGCAACAACCGGGTGCAGCGTTGGACGCAGTCGGGGCCGGTGGCGACCACGCAGGCCGCCACCGGAGTCACAGGGACCGGGGCCACCTTGAAAGGGTTGGTGAATCCGAACGGTGTATCGACGACCTACCAGTTCGAATACGGCAAAACCACCTCCTATGGCACCAAAGTCCCCGCCTCGCCAAAATCGGTCGGCTCGGGAACCGGCAACGTGGCCGTCAGCGAGCCTCTCAGCGGTCTGACCGCAGGCACCATCTACCACTACCGGGTGGTGGCCACTAACAGTGAAGCTATCGCTAACGGCAGCGATCTGACCTTCACCACGCTCTCCAAACCCACGCTTACCTCCAGCATCGTCCAGGAACTGAGCGGCACCCCCTCTGGTTGGGTCAGCCTCTCGGGCACTGTCACCGGCACGTCGGTGAACGGCGCCCACCTAGACGTCAGGTTCGAAAAGTTCGAAAACAACCAGTGGGTCTACAAGGAATCGGTCTCACCCCAGCCAACCGTCGCCAGCAACAAATACGAAGTCAACAACTACCCGATCGCGAAGGGCCATTGGCGAACCAAGACGGTCCTCGAAGCCCAGGGCAGCCTGGAAGAAGCCCAGTCTGAAACCCGCGAATTCGAAATCACGGGGGGCTACCAGCTGGTCGCCCGTCACTCGGGCAAGTGCCTTGACGTCACCAACTCAGAACTCGGCAACGGGGTCCCGCTCATCCAATATGCCTGTTGGCATCCAGCGGACTCCAATCAGGTCTTCAAGCTGGTTCCCCAAGGCGAATCCTACTACCAGATCGTCGCTCTGCACTCCGGCAAGTGCGTCGACGTCTCCGAAGTCAGTCTCCTCAACGGCGCGAAAGTGCACCAATGGGAATGTCTAGGCCCAAGCCAGACCAATCAGATCTGGAAAATGACGCCTAACGGCCCTCCCGGGTACGTGAATCTGATCGCCAAACACTCGGGCAAATGCATGGACGTCAGTGGCGGGGAACAAGGCAATCTCGTACCGGTTATCCAGTGGACCTGCACCGAAGGCGGGAACCAGCAGTGGGAACTCAGGCCGGTCGAACTTAACCAGCTTCCCAACCAGCCCCAGACGACGATCACCTCGCCGACTCCGAGCTACACGAACCATGAAGCGTGGCCGGTCACCTTCACCTCCGACAAAGCCGGCTCGACTTTCGAATGCGCACTGGAATCGCCTGCCTATGCCGCGGCATCTAAACAATGGACGACCTGGTCGAAAGCAAACTCGATCGACTTCGCCGACGTCAACGCCGACGGCAAGGCCGACGTCGTCGGGCGCAACTCCTCCGGAGAAGTCTTCGTGGGCCTCTCTACCGGCAGCGGTTTCGCCGCGTCAAAAAAATGGACGACCTGGAGCACCGCCTACACGATCCAGCTCGCCGACGTAAACGGCGACGGCAAGGCTGACATCGTCGGTCGCAACTCCACGACCGGCGATCGCCAGGTCGGCCTTTCCAACGGAGGTGGCTTCGCAGCTTCGACGAGCTGGGGCACGTGGGGCACCAGCTTCACCTTCGTGCTCGCCGATGTCAACGGAGACGGCAAGGCCGACACGGTCGGCCGCGAATCCGGCGGCAGCCAGGTACGCGTGGGCCTCTCGACCGGGAGCGGCTTCTCAGCCTCTTCCCAGTGGACCACTTTCTCTGCCGCTTACGAAGCGAACCTTGCCGACGTAAACGGCGACGGCAAGGCTGACATCGTCGGCCGTAACTCCTCCACAGGAGAACGCCAGGTGAGCCTTTCCACGGGCAGCAGCTTTGCCGCCTCCACCTACTGGGGGACCTGGAGCCCGGCGGGTGACTTCAACTGGTTCCTGGCCGACGTCAACGGTGACGACAAGGTGGATATGGTCGGGCGCAACAGCGCCACCGGCGAGGTTCGTGCCGGCCTCTCCACCGGCAGCACCTTCTCTCCGTCCATTCCGTGGACGACCTGGAACACCACCTTCTCGATGAGTTTCGCTGATGCCAGCGGCGACGGCAGGGCTGACATCGCCGGCCGCAGCTCCTCGAACGACGAAGTCCAGGTGGGCCTCGGCTCGGGCGGATTTCTCCCATTCAAAGCCTGCACATCCCCCTACACGATGGAACAGCTGGGGAACGGCTGGGCTACGTTCGAAGTTAGAGCCAAAGACCCCGAAGGGCTCACGGACTCTACTCCTGCGATTTGGACCTTCAATACGGGCCCTTACCTCGATGCGCCCAAAACGAACAAGCTCATATCGCCCGAAGTTGGCCGCAAGACTGCCAGCTACCTAACGCTCAGATCCGAATGGACCGGCACCGAAGAGAACGTCGAAAGCGACTCCACAGAGGTAGCGCAATATCGTCATGTCAACGACGTTTCTTACCAGATCAAGGTGCCGGGGGGCAGCTTCAAACCGATCCCCTCCCAGTATCTGCGCGACTCCGAAGGCAACCATCCAGGCTGGTCTTTGCCGGCCACCGAAATCTCGGGGAAGTCCCCACCGCTGTTCTTCAACGTCAAGGCCTACGTCGAAGCCGAAGACCTCGACCCGGGCGTCGAGGGCAGGCTGCAGCTGCGCGCGATCTTTGACGGCTCCAAAAACGCCGCCGGTGCAAGCGCCCCCATAACCACTGCCTACAGCCGCTTCGCCGGAGGACCTTCAGACGCGACGGCACAGGTGGGTCCGGCCAATCTCGATCTCCTCACCGGCGCCTTCACGATCACCCGCACCGACGTATCGATCCCGATACCGGGATCGGATTCTAGCCTCGAATTTACCCGTACCTACAACTCCGCCTATGGCGCCAACGAAAAAACCAACAGCAAGGTTCTCGGAGCCATGTGGCAGCCCGCCGCACCGGTCGAAGCAGAATACGAAGCAGAGGCCTGGCAGAAATTGCTGGTTCAGCACACGGACCGGGTAGAGGCGCAAAACGAACAGTGCTTCTCGGACGAAGAAGCCGAAACGGAAAGCTGCGAAGAATGTGCTGAAAGCCAGTGCAAACCGTGCCCGGCGCCGGAATGCGAAAGAGGGATGGTCGAAGCCGAAATTCCCGAAGAGAACTGGGTTGAAGTGCTAAACAGCGAAGGGGTGGGGATCCCCTTCGACAAACAGGGCACCAGCTACATTCCCCCCGCAGAAGCCAAGGAATTTGTCCTGAACAAAGCGGGCGCGAACTTCGTCCTGACCGAATCCAACGGCACCCACACGACCTTCACGCAGAGGGAAACCTCCAACGAATACCAGCCCAGCCTGATCTCCTTCCAGGGAACATCAGCTCAAGCCCGCCTGGTCTATGAAATAAAAAGTGGTCAGCGGCGACTGAAGATGGTGATCGCCCCGTCGCAGGCCGGCATCGTCTGCAGCGATGAAGAAAACGCCAACTGGACGACAATAGTTAAAGGCTGCCGCACGCTGCTCTTCGGTTATGGCACCCCGCCAGGAGCCAAAGCGGGAGTAGGAGAACGTCTGACGGGCATTTGGTATGTTTCGGAAGGAACGGGCATCGGCAATCAGGTTGCCCAGTACGGCTACGACGAAAACGGCAACCTTATTGAAGAGTGGGATCCGCGCATCTCGCCTGCCCTGAAGGAGAAATATGCCTACGAATCTACGGCGAACGCGCGCCTGACCAGGCTGACGCCGGCAGGAGAAGAACCTTGGAACCTCGGCTACTACCCGACGGGCTCGGGGGGCGAGTATGAAGCCAAGCTGAAGAGCGTCAGCCGGGCCACCCTGCTGGCAAGCCCTTCGACCGCGACTACCACGATCGCCTACGGCGTGCCGGTCGAAGGGGAAAAAGTGCCCTACGCGATGAGCCCCTTCACGGTGGCGAAATGGGGTCAAACGGACTATCCGGTCGATGCGACGGCGATCTTCCCGCCGTCCCAGGTTCCGGCCGAACCGCCCAGCGACTACTCCCAGGCTTCGATCCACTACATGGACCCCGATGGCAACGAGGTCAATACGATCTCTCCGACACCGCCCGGGGCGGTGGGCCCCTCGATCTCGACCGCTGAAGTCGATGTTCACGATAACGTGGTGCGTTCGCTCAGCCCGCAGAACCGCCTGAGCGCCCTCGCAGCTCCGGACACCGTCGCTCGTTCTAAAGAGCTCGACTCCCACTCGATCTACAACTCAGAAGGGACCAGGATGCTCGAGTCCTGGGGTCCGCTGCACAAAGTTCGCCTCGAAGCGGGCGAATCGGTGGAAGCGCGTTCTCATACGACGGTCGACTACGACACAAACTGGGATCCCTCAGGCACGGAGCTTGCAAACGGCGGAGCTCGGCCCAACCTTCCGACCAAGGAAACGACCGCGGCGGCGATACCTGGAAAAGCCGACGTAGAGCCGCGCGTCACCGAAACCAGATACGACTGGACCCTGCGCAGGCCGATTGAAACCATCGTCAATCCGGATCTCCCAGACACGGACCCCCTTCACCTCGTCACGAAGACCGTCTACAACTCTGCCGGACAGGTGACCGAAGAACGCCAGCCCTCGGACACCGAAGGCAAAACGGCCGGTACGACCAAGACCGTTTACTGGACGGCGGGCGCCAACAGTGAAGTCAGCTCCTGCGGGAACAAGGCGGTCTGGGCTGGCCTGCCCTGTGTCAGCTACCCCGCGGCGGTGCCGAGCCCAGCCGGTACTCGTCCGCAAATGCCCTGGACTTGGTACACGAAATACTCCTCGCTCGATATGCCAGAAGAAGTCCAAGAGAAGACTGGCGGATTTCTCAAGCGGCTCACGATGATTACCTATGACGCAGCTGGGCGGCCATTCAGAACCAAACAGACCGGCGAAACCGGCGAAAGCACCCCGCTACCAGCAGTCGAAACCACCTACAGCATCACCACCGGCGCCCCCGAAAGTCAGAAGTTTCACTGCGAATCGCCTGAAAGCTGCATCGGCTTCGACAGCCAGGAAGTCAAGACCACCTACGACAAACTCGGCCGCGCGATCAAATACCTGGACGCGGACGGCAACACGTCTGAAGTCGGCTATGACGCCTATAACGGCCCAGTCCTTGTCTCCGACGGCAAGGGCACCCAAACGATGACCTACGACGAAAAAACAGGGATCCCAATCAAACTCGTCGACTCAGCCGCCGGCACCTTCACCGCTACCTACAACACTGACGGCAAGCTGACCGAACAGCTCCTGCCTGACGGCCTCGCCCAGCAGGTGACCTATGACCCCGAGGGCACCGCCGTCGGGCTGAAATACCAAAAGATTACGGGCTGCTCTGCGAACTGCACCTGGCTCGAATTTGCCCGCGAAGACTCGACCAGAGGCCAGGTATTGAAGGAGACCGGCACCCTGGCGACCAAGGAATACAGCTACGACAAGGATGACAGGCTGACCCTGGCCAAGGAAACCCCCNCCGGCCTGGGCTGCACGACCCGCAGCTATGCCTTCGACAAAGACTCAAACCGTCTTTCCAAGACGACCCGCGGGCCGAAAACAGGCGGCGCCTGCGACACCGAATCGAGCGGCACCAAACAGAACTACGAATACGACACGGCTGATCGCCTGATCAACGAAGGCGTTGCCTACGACGGCCTCGGGCGCATCATCGGCCTGCCTGCGGCCTACTCAGGCAGCGGTACCTTGACGACCAACTACTACGTCAACGACCTGACCAGAAGCCAGATCCAGGACGGCCTGACGAACACCTATTACCTTGATGCTGCCCTCAGGCAGCGCGAAACTGTCCAATCGGGAACCAAATCGGGCACTGTGATCTACCACTACGCCGGTGGTTCAGACGCCCCCGCCTGGACCCAGGAAGGTTCTAACTGGAGTCGCAACATCGGTGCGATGGGCGGCAGTCTCGGCGCGATCCAGAAGAGCAGCGGAGAAACGACCCTGCAACTTGCCGACATGCACGGCGACGTGACCGCCACTGCTTCCACCAATCCCTCCGAAACCAAACTGCTCTCAACCCAGCAGTTCGATGAGTTCGGCAACCCCAAGCAAACCAACACCGCCAAGTACGGCTGGTTGGGCGCCAAGGGAAGGCGGACGGAGCTCCCCTCCGGCGTGATTCAGATGGGCAAGCGAAGCTACGTGCCCGCCCTGGGCCGCTTCCTCAGCCCGGACCCGGTGAAGGGCGGCTCGGCCAATGCCTATGACTACGCCGACCAGGATCCGGTCAATAACTTTGACCTGACGGGCGAAAAGGTCTGCCTCTCGAAAAAGCCACACTCCTGCCAGCTCGGAAAGAAGCAAGCCAGGCGTGAAGCCCGCCGCATAGCAAGGCAACATTATTTCCACCCATACACTACAAGTGTTCATTGCCATTCTGGATCGTGTGTGCTCGGACACATAGGACACACGGCCGATGAGTCGCTAGGAGCGAAGTTCGCTGGTCTCCTGAATGCAGTGGTTCACGCTGCCGCCTTTGGTGCTAATCCGACCTACTTCGCCATTGCATCCAATGTTCGAGGATACCTTCGCACCTTGGGCGGACATCATGGAGGTTTCGACGAAAAGGCATGGGCTTGTACTGGTGCAGCATGGAACGGATACCAAGAAGCCTCGGACCTTGTTGGGGCGGAGGGCCTCTACGGCGCTGGCGCGGGATACCTTTTCGTGGCCAGCAAGTGCACCGCCGGATTTTTGGATGGCTAACGCAAATCTTGATGCCGGCCTTCGACAGCTCCCTTATCGGTGCTACCAGGCTTCTCGTTATCTGTAGGTATGAGGAGTGGGCTCAGCGCCCGCTACCATATTGAACGGCTCCTGTACCTTTTGGCAACTTCCCAGACTTGGACAGTGGAGCGTGGTCGCCTCAGCGGACCCGCCTCTCGCCGTCCCAGGTTGGTTTCTTAAACTCGAAGTTAGTCACAACCGATCGGGTAACCTTCCAAGCGGAAGCCCGGTAACACGATCAAGCGCTGCGGCGAGTTCGAGGCAATGGAGGGGTCGGGCGACCGGACCTGGCTGCTCGCCCGCAAGGCACTCGGCACCGAAGCCTTCGGATACAACCCGGTCGATATCGTGCCGGGCTGGGTGATCCCCGAGCACGATGAGAGAGGGAGCGAGCAGTTCGAACTCTACGTGATCCTCGAGGCGAGGCGGTGATGCGGCTCGAGGGCGAGGACCATTCGGTGCCAGCGGGGACCTTCGCCTCGATCGAGCCGGC
>C688J18823_10002210_pt1 | contig 12178 bp, 8 predicted proteins | sample HopSoiMetagenom1_FD_18823 | JGI IMG/M metagenome (IMG submission 18823) | reverse complement strand
GTTTCGTTTGTTTTTTGTCCGCATCGTATTCTGTGAAATAATAAAATGCGTTGTGACGGTTATACGCATTGTAAACACCAAACTCAATAATGCGTTCATAGCGTTTTTTCTGTTTGTGAAATTGTATGCTGATATCCAGTCGATGATAAGGTGTCATTCGGAAGCTGTTTTTATCACCATAATCATTAACTGTAGAATTTGTATATCCTCCCGTTAGACTTGTGGAATAGGGATTAGAAGGAGTATAGTAAGTGTTAAGTGGTAGCGTAATTGCATTGCCTGTTCCATAAACCCATACAGCAGACAAGGTGATATGATCATTTATTTTATAGGTTCCTACCAATGAAATATCATGTCTTCTGTCATAACGTGCTGGGAATCGTTTTCCAAAATTCAATTCATCAAATTGCAACCAGGTCCATGATAACGTATATCCGATCCAACCTGTGAATTTGCCGGTTTTTTTCTGGAAGAAAAATTCGGCACCATAACTATCGCATTGTCCGGAAGTGACAATATCTTCATACGAAAATTTATAATCATCTCCACCCGAAAAGTTGGTAACATTAATGAAAGAGGCTCCTTCTTTATACCCGATAATATTTTTTGATTTCTTATAATAACCCTCCACTGAAATTTCAAATGCTTCTTCTTTGATCTTCAAATCCTTTGCTACTCCTAAGGCAACCTGACTGGAATGCTGTGGTTTTACGCGATCTGTTGATGGTACCCACAAATCAGAAGGTAAACCAATTCCGGAATTGGATAATAGATGAATATACTGATTCATCGTAGCATAACTTGCTTTCAAGGATAGGTCACTGCGAATCGCGTATCTGATTGAAAGCCGAGGCTCCGGATTGAAGTAGGATTTACTTCTTACATTGAAGTTACTTAAACGAAAACCACCATTTGCTCTCCATTTATCGCTTATCTTAAAATCATCTTCAGCATACACAGCCGTTTCATACGTGTTGATTTTTGTGGTATTGCTAAAGTTTAAATTGTCGGTACCCTGATAGCTGTCTTTGACTGCGACCGCATCGGGGCGAAAGAAATGATAAGTAGCATAAACACCGGTTTTAATTGTATGCTTTGTATTTAAAAAATAGTCAAAGTCGGCTTTTAATGAATAGTCGCGTATTCCGGAAAAATACCTGAACTGAGAATTGGAATTAACATCCTTATTTTGAAAGCCAATATTAAATAAGAAGTTGGTAAAAATAAGTGATACATTCGAAAATAATTTTTCATTGATCAGGTGGTTCCAACGTAGAGTAGCAGTTGCATTTCCCCAATCAATTCCACCTCTCGATTTTAATCCGGCATCTGCATCATTTTTTGATTCCCGCACATAAAATTTGTCTTTTCCAAAATACCCGCTTAAGTATAATTTATTCTTATAATCAATTACATAATTTAATTTTGCATTGAAATCATAAAAATAATAACCAACTTTTGGTTTGTCAGGACCGGTTGTAAATGGTCGTATCAACACATCGAGGTAAGTTCTTCTGGCAGAAAACAGGAACGAGGCTTTATCTTTTACAATAGGGCCTTCTAATGTTAAACGAGAGGAGAGTAATCCAATTCCTGCTTCTCCTCTTATTTTTTGCTTATCTCCATCTTTCATTTGCATATCAATAACAGAAGATAAACGACCTCCATATCTCGCAGGAAAACCGCCTTTGGTAAGTTCCACACTTTTTAACGCATCGCCGTTAAACAATGAGAAAAAACCAAATAAGTGATTGGCATTGTAAACAGTTGCATCATCCAGTATAATTAGGTTTTGATCGGGCCCTCCACCGCGTACATAAATACCACTGCTTCCCTCAGATCCTTTCTGAACACCGGGTAATAGTTGTATGGTCTTCATTACATCTTTTTCGCCCAATAAAGCAGGCATATTTTTGATTTGTTCTATTGGAATGTCAATCCTACTCATTTGTACATCCTGACTGATACGTTCTGATTTTGTATCCGTAACAACGACTTCCTGCAATTGTGAGTTTTCCAATGAAATATCAAGTGGTTTATTTGCATCCAGGAAAAATTTGATTTGTTGTGCTTGAAATCCAACATACGAAACAATGAGCTCCACCGAATCAGATGGTAACGTGATGGAATAAAAACCGTAGGTATTGGTAGTGGTTCCCGTTTTTAATTTAGGAATATAAATGTTTACACCTGGCAAATTCTCTTTGCTTCCTTTTTCTGAAATGTAACCGGAAATGGTGAAGTTCGATTTGTTTTGTGCCGTGCAATAGCTTGAAATAGTCGTAAAGAGGAGATAGAGTAGTAGCTTATTGTTTTTCATAAAGGTGAATACATCGATTAAAATTTTCTGATAAACGAAATAATATAGGGATTAGTATGTGAGATTACAATTTAACTACAGTAGTTGTTACAAAGGTGCGACCCCTACCCGGGGTCGTAAAATCAGATCATGTAAATTTGCTAGAATATTCGTCCCGCTGGGTGGCTAAAGCTGTAAAATCCAACTAAGCTCACGCACTTTCTCGATTCCGCTCGAAATGACGCCCCACCTGTGTAAGCTACCGAATCAACAACCTCCGATACGCCTCCGTAAATTTTTCTTTTGAAAAATTTCTTCTCGCATACTCAAAAGCATTCTTACTTAATTGAGTTCGTTTTTCTTTTTGCTCCATTAAAAGTTGTATTAACATTTCCATTTCATCAATCACCCGATGTGGATCGATAGAAGAAGTTAAATAACCTGTTTGCCCCGGATGCACATGCTTAGGAATATCACCAACCGGTGTTGAAATCGGAATAACACCTTGCGCCATACCTTCCATAATAACCATCGGAAATCCTTCTCTTCTTGAAGTAATCAAAAGAATATCTGCTTTTTTATAAAGTGCCTTTAATTGAACTTCATCTGTAAGTTCTCCTATAAATTGTATGAAAGAATTATTTTTTAAATCAGCTGGTTGTTCAATATCACCAACAATGATAAATTGAACCGGTAAATTTTTTGCAAAACAATAGGAGGCCAGTTCAACAGCAACAAAAGCTCTTTTTTCTTCTGTTCCTCTACCAACATAAATAATAGTTAAGGGTTCCGTCTCACTTTTTTGTTCATATACAGCAGGTACATCAACGTAGTTGGGGACATATTGTAAACGCTCCAAATAAAAAGATTCTACACTATTAGCCCTGTAAAATTTCTTTGTTTGATCAATGGCACGCTCACTGATAAAAACACGCCAATCACATCGCATAAAGAGGGATAAATAGGATTTGAAAACGCCTTCTTCACCTTCATAACGGAAATCATGCATGAGGTCGATTACCTTTACTTTGTTAGATAGCAATGGAATCAATTCATAAAAAAATAAATTGTTGCAACCAAATACAACCGGCTGAACACATTGCTCAATGGCTGTAAGAATTAATTTCTTGGATCTTTTTTTGAAAAAAGGATGGCGGATACCGGCAACAATATCGAAGAGCTGACCATTATTCTGAAAAAGCGGTAGAAATTTTTTGTTTGAAGAAAATCCTGTAAAGAAGATCCAAGGCTGTTTATCTTTCACCGTTTCAGTAATCAATGCGTGTACTTTTTCAGCACCTCCAATATGTGTATAAGGAAAGAAAAAAAAGATTCCTTCCTTGTTCGGGGTTTGAGTAACGGTATTTTTTAATAAAGAGAAATCCTTATACGCCTGAATAACGGAAAGCGTAAACATTCGCTTCCAAAAGCGGAGCCAGTTTGGTAAATGGTTTAGTTGTATGTCACGAGCAAAAGTGCGAATAATGGCAATGACAACATAAAATTCGAATTTTTTGAATCGGAATTTTCGGAGACGATCTTTCAGAAATGTAATTCGAACCTTATTTACCTTTTTCTCCAGACGTACCTCACGATTGTGAACAGCCGTAACAGAGGCGGCATGCATACGGTATCGCAATAAAAATTCGGGAACCTTATCAATGCGTTTTCCATCACTAAGCAGGCGCATCCACAGATCCCAATCTTCAGACCCTTTTTGTTTTTCATTGTATAAATAATCAGCAATAATGGCTGTTCGCATCATTACTGTTGGATGAGCAATACAACAGGTTTGAGCCGTGGTCCTAAAAATATCCTCTGGTACGTTATTTTGAATGTCTTTATCCCAAGTACCCAATTTTTCTTCTTCCGCGTTCACTTGGAAAATATGCGTTGCCAACACACTTATTTTCGGGTGTTGTTCCAGGTATTGCACCTGCCTTTCAAAACGTGTTGGCATGGAAACATCATCAGCATCCATACGGGCAATGTATTTACCTTTTGCAAGTGCGATACCTTTATTCAGTGTATCAATAACACCACAATTTTTTTCATTTTGAACAAAGGTGATACGTGCATCTGCAAAGGATTGAATGATGGCGGCACTTTGATCCGTTGATCCATCATTGATAATCAAAAATTCAAAATCAGTAAAGGTTTGTGCCAATATACTTTCAATGGCTCGCTTTAAAAAGCGTTCCGCATTGTATACAGGCATTAATACAGTTACCAATGGGGCACTCATAATCGGTTCCAGTTTATAGGTAAAACATCTTTGGTATCCACACGTTTGTCTGCAATCCAAACCTTGGGTGCAATAACTACTTTATTTTTATTCAAATTCAACCAAGCTGCCCACCAGCTAAAACTGCTGTTCGCGATGATCGTATGTTTACATAAACTCATCAAGCGCAAATCTTCAAAACTGCTTTTTCCTGTATTGTGTACAATATGCGTTGATGGCAAGTTAAATTTTAATTGTTGCTTCACCCATTCAGCATCATCCGAAAAAAGAAACAACTCCTGAACAGCAGCTTTTTTCTTGATGATCTCAACTGCTTCATGATAATAATCTTTGGAACAGATTCCGTGATATGCAGCTACTTCCGGATTGGTATAGTCGCCACGACGAATATGAATACCAAGGGATTCACTAGTTGTTATTTTCTCTGCCAGTGTTTTGTTAAGACCGGCCAAAGGCGATTTAAATTCGAAATCAGCATGGAGAATAGGAGCAATGTCCGAAAAATACTTTTCCGTTTGCCAAAAACCATTGATCCAGGAATTATCAGGAGTATTCAATACGTCCGGATCAAAAGCATGGCTTTTTTCCTGGATGATATGCTGTGAAAACAACCTTGGCATCCATTGATAGATCTTACGAATTAAGGGATTGCTTTGGAGAGCTTGAAATTTTTTCAATTTCTTTTCTGTCGCAATTTTTGCAGAGATCGTGAAAACATCCAACTCATATTCCCGCTTGATGTGATTGGAATCGTGTGTATTTAAAAATGAACAATCCAGGAAAAGCTCTGTTTTATGCAACAAAGAGAGCTTTCTTCCCAATGCATACTGGAACATTTGATTTCCTAAACCACCCATTAAGTTGACAACAATCATTTCTCTTTTAATAAATTCAGATACACTGTTTCGTACTGTTTGGTAATTACTTCCCAGCTAAATTTTTCCTTCCAGGCGTTGAAACCTTGTTTTGCTAATTGTTTTCTTTTTTCTGTTTGATTATAGATGGCATTTAATTGTTTTGAAGAGCCATCAATATTTGCACAACTAAATCCTTCCTGATTAATAAAGGTAGGAAGAATTTCGCCCCCATGCGACCATTCTACAATCTCTTTTGAATTTCCCACATCGGTTGCTAAAAACGCAGTTTCAGAAGCCATTGCTTCAAATAAAACAATTGGAGAGCATTCTATTTTTGATGGAAACAAAAAAAGATCGGCTGCCTTATATGCTGCAACAGTTTCTTCTCTGTTCAAAAAGGTGATGATGTATTTTTTCTTTGGAAAAAAATTCAGCATTTTCCAGAGTTGAAATCTCCAATAATAGTTAACGTATTTAACAAAGTCATCATTTTTGAAACCGGCAAATACCAGCACTCCATTTTTAATTTTGGATTTTAAATAAATACGAATCGCCTCTGCATGTCCTTTAACGCCCGTATAAGAGCCTACATGTAAAATAAAAAATTCATCCGAACCAATCCCTAATTTTTTCCGGATATCTATTTTGCTTTGAGGTAAAAATTCATCTGCTGCGGCACCATTTGGTATAATGAGATTTTTGTTGATCCCGTTTTTCCTTGCAAAATTTATATCCCGATAATCATTGGATAAAAATACATTGCTGTCATATTCTTTCATCCAGACGGTTTTCATTTGAAGATAGTAAGGCTGCCAAACCTCTTGGAACAAACCCGAAAAGCCGGTTGGAACAAATACCTTCTTAGCTTTTAATTTTGAAAGCAGAGGCAAAGCAATATCGGTGGCCCATTGCTGTGCTGCAAAATTGGTGATGATATCAAAATCGGAGTTCAATAAAAAGTGTTCATAAGATGTTGTGTCACCATGAATACCTTCAACAAAATTTCCAGTTAAATTGAATTCCTGAATAATTACACCATTGATAAGTTTAGATGTACGTTTTTCTGCTTTGCTCGTTGCCACTGTAACCTGATGGCCCAACAAAACCAATCGTTCCGATAATTGCTTCACAACTTCAGGCATGCCACCAATTTCGGGGTAATAGGATTCAACAGTGTGAAGGATTTTCATGATTGCAGTTTACGTAGGTATAATTTACGTTTTATTTTGTAAAATAATTTAATTGGCACCGGAAAAATACCCGAATCTATTTTATAACTATAGTAACTGCGTTTAAAAAAAGTCAACTGCTTATCGATATTCATTTCCGCTGGATCCAAATTTTTCTTCTTTGAAAAATCAAGCAACAGTTGTTTTAGCAGTGATTCCAATTGATGGAAAGAAGGATGGGCGGTCATCCACTTATAATAACTATGGTGGATCCGCAATAGATTTTTTAAATCATCCTCCTGTTCTTTCTCAACGTATGGAAGGCAATTATGAAGGGATTGATTAAAGACAACTTTTTTATAATCGGAGGTTGTTTGTGATATGCCCGATTGCACTTGCCGGTAGTGGACCAGATAATCCGCTAAATTTCGTATTTCGCTGGTTTCTGCAATAGCTGACCATAGCGTATAATCTTCAAATATGTCGGCCGTATAATTACCTGATAAATTCAATACTTCTTTCCGAATCATGACACTACTGTGCACAAATGGGTTGTTGAATAATAGATCTGTTTTTAATTCTGCAGAAAGCGTGGGATGATTATGAAAAGCTTGTTGTAAATTTCCTTTTTCATCGATGATCTGTGCACCTGTTCCAAGCAGCATCACAGTTGGATGTTCATTTAAAAAATGAATTTGCTCTTCAAAACGGCGAGGTAAGGAAATATCGTCGGCATCCTGTCGCGCAAAGATAGACCCATTAGAAAGTTTAATTCCTACATTTAAAGTTTTGGCAAGCCCTCTATTTTGATGAAAAACATAATGAATACGTTTGTCTTTAAATTCTTTGATGATGACTTCAGATCCATCAGTTGACCCATCATTTAAGATGATTAATTCAAAATTGGAATAGGTTTGATTAAGAATGCTCTCAATCGAAGCGCGTATATAATTTTCAGCATTATATACGGGTAATAGCACACTTATGAGTGGTTGATCATTCATGTGTTGGTTAATTCGATGCGATTGTTTTTTTTAATTGATTTTGGAAATCGGTTAACCATACACCAAGCATAAATCGTTCGCTCTCCACATCGGCAACCATATAATTACTTAAGTATTTCTCTGCTGCTTTATATGCTTCATCTGTTGTTAAATTTTTTTCTTTAACTGCAGTAATGTCAATATTATAAGTGCCTGCGTGACTGTTCTTAACAACTTCAATAGGTTTAAATCCAAAAGCACTCAACATTTTCTTTAAAGAAGCAGGAGTATAGCCTTCAAAATGGATGGCCCAATGTGCTTCTTGAGATCCGAAGATATGTCGCAATGCAATTCCTTTTTCGCGATCCGAACTAAAACGGCTGAGGGCTACCTTACCTGTTTTTTCAAAATCAGGAACTTCAATACGAATTTTACCACCGATAGTTAACCAGGAGTTCCAGCTGGTAAGCAGTGCACAAGCAACAGCTCTTGAAAAGTGTTCAAATACATGATGCAGCCTGATTTCCTCAACTGATGCCAGTGGAAAATTCAAACTTGTTAAATCAGCATAGCGATCAACTTTCATTTTATTTGCCATTACAGTATGTTCGGTAGATGGATAATCAATATTGGTATATCCTTCCAAATAGTATTGCCCACAGCCTAAGTGTAATTTCATAAGTATTGATTTTTGTGTTTTCATCCGCTGTAGCCTCGGCGTAAGCGGGTCATTATTTTTTATTCTTTAGCTTCTTGAAATCCGTGTAACATGCAATACCTTGCGTATAACTAATTTAAAAATTTCAGAGAAGCTGGGTAAGCTTGTTTTTTCTGGTTTCACAGAAGAAATAATTACCTGGCCATGACAAACCTCCTTTATGTTATTTACCTCTTTTATGCGAAATGATTTTTCCCATTCAAATCCTTCCATGAACAATGTAATGAGATTACTTACGATTTGATCATGTCCTTTTAATTGTGATTGATGAAAAAATTCCTGAACGGGTTTGAATTCATTCAATGAGGAATTTTTCTTTTTCATATACTTTAAACATCCTTGATCATATTTCAGGAAATTGACATGTACATCGAAATTGTATAGATAGTCATAATAAATAAGCGGATATTCAAAATATCCTTTACCGGCTACACGAAAAATTTCGGATAAAAAAACTTCAATATTTTCGACATGCTCCAGTACATGAGAACAGATCACATAATCAAATTCATTATCTGCAAAAGGGAATTTATCTCCTTCGTAAAAAATTACCGGTTTATCGGTGACCAGTTTTTGATTGCCGCCAAACTGAGAAGCATATTCATCTTCACTTCCAAATTTTTTCTCAAGCAAAACATTCGAACGTACGTAAGGATCGGCTCCTGGCCCTATTTCTAAGACTTTGTCAGTTGGTTTTATATTTTTTATGCGATCCTGAAAAAACATTAATCAGCGATTTTAGTTACACTGGTTTTCATTTGATTAATGAAAATTCCACTTTTGGTATTGACAAGTTGTGTTTCACCTGTTAGGCTGCTTACATCTGAAATGGTAATATAACCAGCTTCTTCCACATAATGAAACGGTATTTTTTCGGTTGATAAACCTACGATAAGTTTGTATTGTCCATCCGTTAAAATAATATCATCATTCTTAAAAACAACTTCATAATCCCCTTTCTCATAATCCCCCGGCTTGATCCAAGTGGTTCTCAATGGGAAATCGAAAACGGTAGATACACCAAGGCCAATGATAAAGTGGGGGGTGTGTTTGTTCAGCTTAAAAGAAACTCTTACCTGCCAGGATTCACCAATGGGTATTTCTGATACAGGGTTACCATTTTTATCTTCTACTTTTAATTGATAAGCATATCCCTGAATCGTGTTGTAGTTTTCGGGAAGACTAATATCATACGTTGAAACACTGGAGGCATAAGCTTCGAGGTACTTCATAACAATTGAATCAATCGGGCCCTGTTCAAGCAATCTGCCCTTCTGTAAAAGTATGCCTTTTGTACAGAGTTTCTGAATCGCTTCCATATTATGACTTACAAACAAAACAGTTCGGCCTGCTTCGGAAACATCTTTCATTTTCCCAAGACATTTTTTTTGAAAAGCCGCATCACCTACAGCTAACACTTCATCAACAATTAAAATTTCGGGATCCAAATGTGCCGCCACTGCAAATGCCAGACGCACATACATTCCGGAAGAATACCGTTTTACAGGTGTATCCAGAAATTTTTCAACTTCTGCAAATGCAACAATCTCATCAAATTTATTTTTGATTTCTGTTTTTGTCATTCCCAGAATAGAACCATTCAGAAAAATATTTTCCCTTCCACTTAATTCAGGATGAAAACCTGTTCCAACTTCCAGTAAACTGGCAATGCGACCTTCAATGGTAATTCGCCCTTTGGTTGGAGTAACAATTCGACTCAGTACTTTTAATAGTGTTGATTTACCGGCACCATTCCGACCAATGATTCCAACACGATCACCCTGATTAATTTCAAATGAAATATTATTCAATGCCCAAAATTCTTCTGATAGAGCTGTTGCTTTATTGTTAGCAGTAAAAAGGTTCTTTGCTTTATTGCTAAGCACATCACGCAACGTAGCATAACGCTCCTTATGCTGATGTTTCAGAATATAGCTTTTGCTCAAATTCTCAACCGTTATAATGGCCTTACTCATATATACTAGATAATATCTGCAAATGATTTTTCCATTTTGCGAAAATAAGAAATGCCGATAAATAAAAATAAGATGCTGATGGTAACTGAAATTAAAAAACCGGGCATGTATAACATTGTTTTACCTCCCAGGATGCACCAGCGAAATCCATCAATCACACCAACCATAGGATTAAGTGAATACAAATATTTAACTGCTTGCGGAAGTCTGGGATGATTGTACACATAATCACTGCTAAACGCTACCGGTGAAATGTACAAACCAAATTGCACGACAAAAGGAATGATGTATCTGAAATCGCGATATTTTACATTGAGTGCAGCAATGTACAAACCTGTTCCCATAGATATTACCAATGCCAATAATAAAAATAAAGGCAGCAATAGTATTTTTATATCGGGAACGTAGTGGGTATAAATCATGACGATAACAAGAATCACAAACGAAATAAAGAAGTCGATTAAGCAAACAATAACAGTACTAGCCGGAACTATGAGACGAGGAAAATAAACTTTTGTCAGTAAATTTGAATTGGCGATTAATGAATTGCTGGTTTCACTAAATGCTGTTGAAAAAAATTGCCAGGGCAGGGTAGCGGCGCATACTAATAAAATGCGGGGTACACCATCCGGAATTTTGGAATCGAATAGCCACCCAATGAACCACATTACGAAGATGGTAAGTGCCGGTCTTAACACACTCCATAAAATTCCGATAGCTGTTTGTTTGTATCTGACAAGAATATCACGCCAGGCTAAAAAATAGAAAAGCCCCCGGTAGTTCCAGAGGTCTTTCCAGTAATTACTATTTTCAGTACCGGGTTCAATAACTATTTTATGCTTATTCAACTTAATTATTTAGCGAAGTTAACTGATCTTGTCTCTCTGATCACTGTTACTTTTACCTGACCAGGATATGTCATTTCTGTTTGAATACGTTGAGAGATATCAAATGAAAGTGTTTCCGCATCCTTATCGGTTACTTTATCACTGGATACCAATACACGTAATTCTCTACCAGCCTGGATCGCATACGTTTTATCAACACCAGGATAAGATAATGCCAGTGCTTCCAAATCTTTCAAACGCTTAATATATTGTTCAACTACTTCACGTCTTGCACCGGGACGTGCTCCGCTAATTGCATCGCAAACCTGTACAATTGGTGAAATAAGTGTTGTCATTTCAATTTCATCGTGATGGGCCCCAATCGCATTGCATACTTCCGGTTTCTCTTTATATTTTTCTGCGAGTTGCATACCTAAAATAGCATGTGGTACCTCGGGTTGATCATCCGGCACTTTACCGATATCATGTAAAAGTCCGGCACGCTTCGCAACTTTTATATTCAGTCCTAATTCAGCAGCCATTGTTGCACAAAGGTTAGCTACTTCACGGGAGTGTTGCAATAAATTTTGTCCGTAAGAAGAACGGTATTTCATACGTCCAACCATACGAATCAGTTCGGGATGTAAACCATGAATACCTAAATCAATGGCAGTACGTTTACCAATTTCAATAATTTCCTCTTCAATTTGTTTTTTCACTTTTTCAACAACTTCTTCAATACGGGCAGGGTGAATACGTCCGTCTGTTACGAGTTGGTGCAATGCAAGTCGTGCTATTTCACGACGGACCGGATCAAACCCGGATAAGATAATTGCTTCCGGTGTATCATCTACAATGATCTCAATTCCTGTTGCAGCTTCTAAGGCACGAATATTTCTTCCTTCACGTCCGATGATGCGCCCTTTGATTTCATCGTTTTCAATATTGAAAACAGAAACGGAATTTTCGATGGCGTGTTCTGTTGCAACACGTTGTATGGTTTGAATAACAATTTTCTTTGCTTCTTTGTTTGCTGAAATTTTTGCTTCTTCCACAATGTCTTTGATATGAGCCATTGCATCTGTCTTGGCTTCCGCTTTTAAC
>C688J18823_10002209_pt1 | contig 12181 bp, 9 predicted proteins | sample HopSoiMetagenom1_FD_18823 | JGI IMG/M metagenome (IMG submission 18823) | reverse complement strand
GCACCGTTCAGCCGGGTGGTCCACACCGGCTCGGCCGGCTCGCCGCCCTCGTACACCACCCACCTCACGCCGTCGACGTCCTGCGTCCCCGTCGGATACAGGTCGGTGTCGATGGAGGCGACGAGCTTGTCCTCGTCGGCATTGCTCTGCGTCAGGCTCACATACATCCCGCTGGGCGCGAGGTATCCGACGGTGGAGCTGACGGCGCGAGACCGCTGGCCCGACGGATCGGTGCGGCCGCCGTCGATGCCTTTGCGGCTGCCGGAGTTGGCCTGCCAGCCCTCGGGCAGTTTCGGCAGCCGGATCGGGATCTTCAGGGCGTCGGCGTCGGCCTGAAGCGCCGCAGGAGCGTCGTAGGACGGCGCCGGTCCCTTGCCAGGTCCGTTCGGCTGAAACGAGCACATGCCGAGCACCCCTGCCAGCACGATGCAGGCGATCACCAGTGGCGCGATCGACCAGAACATGTCCCGGCCGTCCTGCAGCACGCGCGGCTTTGCAGGCTTGGGCGCCGGAGTCGGCTCCGTCGTCATAGGCGCCAGTATCCCAGCCGCCAAACGGCGATCCGCAAATGGGACAATCGGCGCATGAGCCCGTCGCGTGGTGAAGCCCCAGACCGCAACCTCGCCCTCGAACTGGTCAGAGTCACCGAGGCCGGCGCCATGGCGGCGGGCCGCTGGGTAGGACGTGGCGACAAAGAAGGCGGCGACGGTGCGGCGGTCGACGCCATGCGCGAGCTGGTCAACTCGGTGTCGATGCGCGGTGTCGTGGTGATCGGCGAGGGCGAGAAGGACCACGCACCGATGCTCTACAACGGTGAGGACGTCGGCAACGGCGACGGTCCCGAATGCGACTTCGCCGTCGACCCGATCGACGGCACGACGTTGATGGCCAAGGGCCTTTCCAACGCGATCTCGGTGCTGGCGGTGTCCGAACGCGGCACCATGTACGACCCGTCGGCGGTGTTCTACATGAACAAGATCGCCGTCGGACCCGACGCCGTCGACGCCATCGACATCACCGCCCCGATCGGGGAGAACATCCGCCGCGTCGCCAAGGCCAAGCACGTGTCGGTGTCCGACCTGACCGTGTGCATTCTGGACCGGCCCCGGCACGAGCAGCTGATCGCCGACGTCAGGGCTGCGGGCGCCCGATGCCGGCTGATCTCAGACGGCGACGTCGCAGGCGCGATCTCGGCGTGCCGGCCCAACACCAGCACCGATCTGCTGGTCGGCATCGGCGGCACACCAGAAGGCATCATCGCCGCCGCCGCCATCCGCTGCATGGGCGGTGCCATTCAGGGTCAACTGACGCCCAAGGACGACGAAGAACGCCAGAAGGCGCTCGACCGGGGCTACGACCTGGACCAGATCCTGTTCACCGAGGACCTGGTCTCCGGGGACAACGTCTTCTTCTGCGCCACCGGCGTCACCGACGGTGATCTGCTCAAGGGCGTGCACTTCTACGGTGGTGGCTGCACCACACAGTCGATCGTCATGCGCAGCAAGTCGGGCACCGTGCGGATGATCGAGGCCTATCACCGGCTGTCCAAACTCAACGAATACTCCGCGATCGATTTCACCGGCGACAGCAACGCCGTCTACCCGCTCCCGTAAACACCTACACAGAGGATCAATTAGTGAGCGTCGACTCAGTCAAATCGGAAGACGTGGAATACCGCATCGAGCGCGACACCATGGGCGAGGTTCGGGTGCCCATCGATGCACTGTGGCGCGCCCAGACCCAGCGTGCCGTGGAGAACTTTCCGATCTCCGGTCGCGGGCTGGAGCGCACGCAGATCCGCGCGCTCGGACTGCTCAAGGGCGCCTGCGCTCAGGTGAACAAGGATCTCGGGTTGCTGGCCCCGGAGAAGGCCGACGCGATCATCGCCGCGGCCGGTGAGATCGCCGACGGCCTGCACGACGATCAGTTCCCGATCGACGTGTTCCAGACCGGCTCGGGCACCAGCTCGAACATGAACACCAACGAGGTGATCGCCGGCATCGCAGCGCAGAACGGCGTGACCGTGCATCCCAACGACGACGTCAACATGTCGCAGTCGTCCAACGACACCTTTCCCACCGCGACGCACATCGCTGCCACGGAAGCCGCTGTGCGGCATCTGATTCCGGCGCTGGAGGTGTTGCATGAGTCGCTGGCTGTCAAGGCGCGGCAGTGGCGCACCGTTGTGAAGTCGGGCCGCACGCACTTGATGGACGCCGTGCCCGTCACACTCGGCCAGGAGTTTTCCGGCTATGCCCGTCAGATCGAGGCCGGCATCGAGCGGGTCAAGGCGACGCTGCCGCGGCTGGGCGAACTCGCCATCGGCGGCACGGCGGTCGGCACCGGCCTGAACGCGCCCGACGATTTCGACGAGCGAGTGGTCGCCGTGTTGACCGAGCAGACCGGCATCCCTGAATTACGGGTAGCGGCAAACCATTTCGAGGCGCAGGCCGCCCGTGACGGGCTGGTCGAGGCGTCCGGTGCACTTCGCACCATCGCCGTCTCGCTGACCAAGATCGCCAACGACATCCGGTGGATGGGCTCGGGTCCGCTGACCGGTCTCGGCGAGATCCAGCTGCCCGATCTGCAGCCGGGCAGCTCGATCATGCCGGGCAAGGTCAACCCCTGTTATCCCGGAGGCAGTTACGCAGGTGGCCGCGCAGGTGATCGGTAACGACGCGGCGATCGCATTTGGTGGCGCGTCGGGAGCTTTTGAACTCAACGTCTACATCCCGATGATGGCCCGTAACCTCCTGGAGTCGTTCAAGATCCTGACAAACTCCGCCAGGCTGTTCGCCGAGCGCTGCATCGATGGCCTGGTCGCCAACGAAGACCGGCTGCGTGAGCTCGCCGAATCGTCGCCGTCGATCGTGACGCCGCTGAATTCGGCGATCGGCTACGAGGAAGCCGCGGCGGTGGCCAAGCAGGCGCTCAAGGAGAAGAAGACCATCCGCCAGACGGTCATCGACCGGGGCCTGACCGGCGACAAATTGTCGCTGGAGGAGCTGGACAAGCGACTCGACGTGCTGGCGATGGCCAAGGTCAAACCGGGCGACGTGTAGGAAGCGTCAACACCGAACGGACTGCACCCTGGGGCGCGTCTACCGCAAGCTGAGCATCCGATCGCGGGCTGAATTCGGTGAGCAGCTGAATCCGATGCGATGATGGTGGATTGGCATACCGTCACGGTTGTTGCCAGCTGCGCTAATTCTGCCTAGTTGATCCAAAAAAGTAGACCTAGCCGCCGTTAGCTGGAAGTCTTTCTAGTTGTGCCGGGAATGGGCGTGCAGAGCCGTCCTACAGAGAGCCGCAGGATCGCTGGGTTCTTGGCTTCTGCGGCGTCCGAACCATCAGCATTGCTGATCGAGGGTGAGCCCGGCATCGGCAAGACCACCTTGTGGCTAGCCGCCCTTGAACTGGCACGCGACAAGGGATTCCTCGTGTTGTCGGCGCGCGCTGCGGCGGCCGAATCGGTGTTGGCCTATACGGCCCTGGCCGATCTGCTGGACGGGGTGCCCGCGTCCGCGTGGGCGGACTTGCCTGAACCTCAGCGCGCCGCGGTCGACCAGGTGCTGTTGCGCGCGGATAACGGCTCGAGCACCGATCAGCGCGCCGTGGCCGCGGCGTTCCTGTCGGTCGTCGAATGTCTCTCCGCCGACGGGCCGCTGCTGGTGGCGATCGATGACCTGCAATGGATTGACCCATCGAGCATGCACGTGGTGGCATTCGCGTCGAGACGGCTCACCGGGCCGGTCGGCATTCTCGGCAGTGTGCGAACCGATGGCGGCGGAGGCGCCTGGCTGCAAATGCCCCGACCTGATGCACTGATCCGAATTCAGCTGCATCCGTTGGGCATTCATGACCTTCATGCGGCAGTGTCGGCGCGGCTGCGGCGACCGTTCTCGCGTCCAACGATGGGCCGGATTCACGAGGTATCCGGCGGAAACCCGTTTTACGCAATCGAATTGGCACGGGCGATAGCCGACCGCGCCCCAGGCGTCGAGACGACGCTGCCACGCACGTTGGCCGACGTCGTGCGCAACCGGATCCACGGCCTCGATCCCGACGTACACGAGGCGCTGTTGGCCGCGTCATGCCTGCCTTCGCCGACGGTCGAGCTGGTGTCAAGCGCGACAATCAGCGACGACGAACGGTTGATCGAGCTGCTCGAGAGTGCAGAAAGCAAAGGCATTATCGCCATTGACGGCAACCAAATACACTTCGCCCATCCCCTGCTGGCCAGGGGTGTGTACACCGAAGCCGCGCCTGGCCAACGCCGGACCATGCATCGCCGCCTCGCCGACATCGTCGACGAGCCCGAGTTGCGCGCCCGCCATCTGGCGTTGGCCGCAACCAGCGGTGACGAAGTCACGTTGGGGGCGCTCGATACAGCGGCGGAGTCCGCGCGCACCCGTGGGGCACCCGCGGCGGCCGCCGAACTGGTGGACCTGGCGATCGGCCTGGGCGGTGATACCGCCGAACGCCGACTGCGTTCCGCCCTATACCATTTCGATGCGGGCGACCAGGAGCGGGCGCGCACCGTCCTCGAAGAGACCATCGAGCAGCTGACGCCCGGCGACCTGCGGGCAGAGGCGCTGAGCCGACTCGCTGTTGTGCGGCTGTATGGAGACGGCTTCTTCGAGGGTGCACGCTTGCTGCAGCGCGCGCTCAGTGAGGTGCGCTTCGACAGCCCGCTTCGGGTGCAGATCTTGATCACGTTGGCCTATTCCCTGCTCAACTCCAATCAGCCCCGCGCAAGCGTGGAGATGGCCGAGGAGGCCGTCGCCCAGGCCGAGCGCCTCAACCAGCCACACTTGCTTGGCTTGGCGCTCGGTATGCGGGTGATCCTGCGGTTCCTCTGCGGGGAAGGGTTCGACGAGGTGAATCTTGATCGCGCAGTGGCGCTGGAGGACCCGGATATCGTCACGCCGTTGGTGTTTCGGCCATCCGTTCAGCGTGCCCTGCTGCTGGAGTGGACCGGCCGCCCTGAGGAATGCCTTCACGTATTGGACGCGGTCCGGCGTCGGTGCTTGGAAAAAGGTGAGGAAGGTGAACTCGTGTTCATCGCTCAGCATGTGGTGCTGAGCAGCATTTGGCGGGGCGACTTCGTCGAGGCCGGCCTGGTCGCCGAGGACGCGATGGAGCGCGCCCGGCAGCTCGGCGGCGACACCCCGCTCTTCTTGGCGCACGGCCTGCGGGCGAAGCTGGCCGCGTACGCCGGCCGCGAAGCCGACGCACGGCAGGCGGCCGCGGAAGCGATCGAGATCGGCGGGCGCACCGGGGCATTTCGGTTGATCGAGCGTGTCGTTGCCGCGCTCGGGTTCCTGGAAGTATCGCTGGGCCGGTACGAGGCCGCGATCGCAACCATGGAGCCGCTGGTGACCAGGTTCGACCCGGCGTCGACACCCACCGAGCTTCCCAATGCCGCGTTTCTCACCGACGCCATCGAGGCACTGATTCAGGTAGGTCGGGGCGCCGAGGCGGAGCCCCTGATCGACGCCCTCGAGCGCAACGGCGAGCGTCAGGACCGCGCGTGGATGATCGCCATCGGCGGCCGTGGCAGAAGCATGCTGCTTGCCGCCCGCGGTGACCTCCGTGGTGCCGGCGCGATCGCGGCACGTGCGATGGCCGAACACGACCGGCTGCCGATGCCCTTCGAGCGCGCTCGAACGCTGTTGCTGCTGGGCCAATTACAGCGAAGGCAACGCAAAAAGGAGTCCGCATCGGCAAGCCTGCAGGAAGCACTGGACATCTTCGAGCGGCTGCATGTCCCGCTGTGGGCCGACCGCGCCCGTGCCGAACTCGTCCGCGCAAACGTCGGTCCGCGTCAGAGCGGGCAGCTCACGCCATCGGAGCAACGGGTCGCCGAGCTCGCCGCGTCGGGCATGAAGAACCGCGACGTCGCGACCGCGCTGTTCATCAGCCCGAAGACCGTCGAGGCGAACCTGGCCCGGATCTATCGCAAGCTGGGCATCAAATCGCGTGCTGAACTCGGCCGTCACATGAGCAGGACCTAGATCGGCCCAGGAATAGGGAAACACCCTATTTCTCAACGGTCTTGAGCGCATTAGCGTCAACTCCGCCGTGCAGGTCAAGTAACTGAAGGAGGATCGGTGACGGTAACCCTAGACCCGGCCACCCATAACCCAGCGACTCTGGTGACGACCGCGACCAGCCAGCCGGCGTTGGGCACCGGCTTGGCGATGCTGGCCCTCGTTTCGCTGCTGGATCTGCCCAAGGCTGACCGATCCGACCGGGTGGTCGCGCTGGGTGGCGCCGCGGCGGCCGCGTGGTTCCTGGTTCGGGGCAAGCGGCGCCGCTAGGCCCCGTTGTTGGCGCCGCCGGAGTTGGCGCCCTCGATGTCCGTGATCGGGAAGTTCGGCATCGGTTTGGGCGATGGCGTGTTCGGCAGCGTCGGGATCTCAGCCGGCGGGATATCGGTGATGTCGTTGGCCGGCGGCCCGTTGTCGCGGCTGCCGTACGAGCTGCCCGGTTCGCGGGACCCAAGCAGCTGGCTCACGGTCACCAGGTGATAGCCGTTTCTCTTGAGCACCGGGATGAACTGGTAGACAACGTCGACGGTGCTGGAATAGGTGTCGTGGAACAACACCACCGAGCCCGGCTTGATCTGCGTCTTGAGCATGTACGTGGTGGCTGCGGTGTTGGAGTCGTTGACCCAGTCGAAAGGGATGACGTCCCAGTTGATGTCGGCCATGCCCTGCTGCTTGGCCGCCGCCAAGACGTTGTCGTTGATCAGCCCGCCCGCGGTGCGAAGGAGCTTGGGCCGCTCGCCGGTTGCGGCTTGGATGGCGTCGTTGGCCTTGGAGATCTGGCTGGGGATCAGCTCCGGCGGGATTGTCGTCATGTTGGGGTGTTCCCACGTGTGGTTGGCCACCTCCATGCCGGCATCGGCAACGCGCTTGGCGCCTGCGGGGTTGGCGGCGACCTTGTTGCCAATCAGGAAGAACGTCGACTTGGCGTCGTTGTCGCGCAGGATCTGCAGCAGCCGGTCGGTGTACGGGCTCGGCCCGTCGTCGAACGTCAGCGCCACGCACTTGACCTGTGAGCAGTCGACGTTGTCCGCGCTGGCTTTGCGGACGTGGCCGGTCAGCCCGCCGACGACCAGCACCGCGGCGGCCGCGAGCACACCAAGGACGGTCCTGGCGTACCGCCAGGCCTGGCTGTCGGGTCGCTTCGGCACCCAAGCAGCCTACCGATTAGTGGTTTCGGCGCGCTTACGCCCGCTCAGCGTCCGTCAGCGCGCCGAAATCGCTCAGGGGAGCGCGCCGGGGCTGATCTCTTCGAGCATCTCGGTGACCAGAGCCGCGATCGGTGAGCGCTCACTGCGCAGCAGCGTGATGTGCGCGAAGAGCGGGTGGCCCTTGAGCTTCTCGATCACCGCGGCAACGCCGTCGTGGCGGCCCACCCGTAGGTTGTCGCGCTGGGCGACGTCGTGGGTGAGCACCACGCGCGATCCGGCGCCGAGCCGGGACAGCACAGTCAGCAGCACGTTGCGTTCCAGCGACTGCGCCTCGTCGACGATCACGAACGAGTCGTGCAGCGAGCGGCCGCGGATGTGGGTCAGCGGCAGCACCTCGAGCATGCCGCGGGAGAGCACCTCCTCGAGCACCGCCGGGCTGGCCAATCCTTCGAGCGTGTCGAAGACGGCCTGCGCCCATGGGCCCATCTTTTCACTCTCGCTGCCGGGCAGGTAGCCGAGCTCCTGTCCGCCGACCGCATACAGCGGCCGGAACACGACGACCTTGCGATGGGTCCGACGTTCCAGCACCGCCTCCAGGCCTGCGCACAGCGCGAGTGCGGACTTGCCGGTGCCCGCCTTGCCACCGAGAGAGACGATCCCGACCGATTCGTCTTGCAGCAGATCGAGCGCCACCCGCTGTTCGGCGGAGCGGCCGCGCAATCCGAACACCTCGCGATCGCCGCGTACCAGCCGCACCCGCTTCTCGGGACTGACTCGGCCAAGGGCGTGGGAGGTGCCGCCCAGCAGCCGAATCCCTGTGTGGCACGGAAGATTACGTGCGGCTTCGAGGTCGATTTCGCCGTCGGCGTACAACGTGTCGATCTCGTCCGGCGAAAGCTCGAGCTCGTCCATCCCGGTCCATCCGGACGTGATGACGTCCTGGGCGTGGTACTCGTCGGCGGACAGGCCGACCGCGCCGGCCTTCACCCGCAGCGGAATGTCCTTGCTGACCAACGTGACTCGCTTGCCCTCCGCGGCGAGGTTGGCCGCGCAGGTGAGGATCCGCGCATCGTTGGTCTCGGTCCGGAAGCCCGCGGGCAGCACCGTCGGATCGCTGTGGTTCAGCTCGACATGCATCGTGCCGCCTTGCGTCCCAACGGGAATCGGCAAATCGAGCCTGCCGTGCTCGAGCCGCAGGTCGTCGAACAACCGCAGTGCCTGCCGGGCGAACCAGCCAAGCTCGTGGTGATGCCGCTTGGCTTCCAGTTCGCTGATGACCACCAATGGGACCACCACCTCGTGTTCGGCAAACCTCGTCGCCGCCCACGGATCGGACAGCAGCACGGAGGTGTCGAGCACATAGGTCCGGACGTGCGAATCAGTCACGTAGCGCTCCTCGAGGCGAGGGAATTCATGCGGCCCCGCACGAACATCTCGGCGGACACTGCGGTACCAGGACCGGGGCCGGTCCTCTCGTGATCGAACCGATCGGTACCACCCGGATAGCAGAGCATGTCGCTAGCCATCGAGAAACGACGCTACTCTCGCCGAGCGCATCGCGCCGTGCAGGCGCGCCGTGGCTAACTACCTCACACGTGGGCGCGCAGCGCAGGCTCGTCAGCGAGCCCCCACGCGGTGATCCGATCGGCGATCACCCGGCGCAGCTGCTCCGGTCCGAAGATGCCGGCATCGGCCATGTGCGAGACCTTGTCCGCGTACGCGTCGATGTCCCCACCGACGGGGCCGAGTTCGGCTGCGCGGCGTGCGATCGCCTCGATCGTCTCGTCGCGGCTGTAGGTGAGGCAGTGCGCGACGAGGTTGGCGAAGAACTCCTCGTGGCGCTCCTCATCCTTGGCGATGCGGCCGATGAGGTTCTTCAGCACGGGCTCGGCGATCTGCGCTTCGAGATTGCGGCAGAACACGGCGTGCTCGCGCTCGAAGAACGCCATGAACACCAGGCGTTCGATCTGCGTGTAGTGGTCGGCGCGGTAGCCCTTCATCACGTGCTCGACGCGCACATCCTCGTTGGCTGCTGGATCGATCTCGCGGGTAACCACCAGGTAGTTGCGCAGTGCGACGGCGTGCAGGTGCTCCTCGGCTGTCCAGCGGCCGATCCAGCGACCCCACTTCTCCTCGAGGATGAAGCTGAACACGAACTCCCGGTGGTAACCGGCGAGGTTGTCCTTGGTGATCAACAGGATCTCAAGCGCGTCGGTGACGGTCTTGGGCAGCGTGACCTGCGACGGGTCCCAGTCGCGTCCGCCGAGGAAGGCGAAGTTCTCGCCCTGGTCGAACGGCACGTAGTCGTGGGCGAACCAGAGGTCCTCGGTGTCGATGTGGCGGCGCAGCTCCCGCTGCACGACCGGCTCGAGTTCGAGTATCAACTCATTAGGTACAGGTTTCTGTGCCATAAAAGTAACTGTAACCCGAGTTCACATGTTTTCTGAAATCGGGTGCGGTGTGTCACGGACGGCCCTGTAACTGCCAGTCCTCCAGGCCCTCGTACAGCGGAAACTCCCTGGTCAGGCAGCGCACCCTGTCGTTGCGCGTCGACATCTCGGCAGTTTGGGACAGCGCCGTTGCGATGATGTCGGCGACCTCGGTGAACTCGACATCGCCGAAGCCGCGAGTGGCCAGCGCAGACGTACCGATCCGCAGACCCGACGTGACCATCGGCGGTCGCGGATCGTTCGGCACGGCATTGCGGTTCACCGTGACGCCGATATCGTGCAGCAGATCCTCAGCGGTCTTGCCGTCAAGAGGCGAATCGCGAAGATCAACCAGCACCAAGTGGACGTCGGTGCCGCCGGTGACCACGCTGACACCCGCCCGTTTGACGTCGGCGCCCAGCAGTCGGTCCGCGATGATGCGCGCACCGGAGAGCGTTCGGCGCTGGCGGTCGGCGAACTCGGGCGAACCCGCGATCTTGAAGGTGACCGCCTTGGCAGCGACCACCTGCATGGCGGGGCCGCCCTGCGTGCCCGGGAACACCGCCGAGTTGACGGGTTTCGCGAACCACTGCTTGCCGAGGATCAATCCGGAACGGGCGCCACCCAGCGTCTTGCGCACGGTGGTCGACACCAAGTCGGCGTGCGGCACCTGGTTGGGGTGCAGTCCGGCGGCGACCAGGCCGGCGAAGTGCGCCATGTCCACCCATAGGTGAGCGCCCACCTCGTCGGCGATGTCGCGAAACGCCGCGAAGTCGACGATCCGTGGATATGCCGACCAGCCAGCGATGAGGACCTTGGGCCGAAACTGGATGGCCTTGGCCCGAACCGCTTCCATGTCGATCAGGCCGGTGACGGAATCGACTCCGTAACAACCGCTTTCGTACACCTTGCCGCAAAAGTTCAGCTTCATGCCGTGCGTCAGGTGACCGCCGTTCGCGAGGTCGAGGCCGAGCAGCCGCTCACCCGGTGACATCAGCGCCGCCAACACGGCGGCGTTGGCCTGCGCACCGGAATGCGAACATGACGGACGTGGAAAGGTCGGCTGTCGCGGTCACGGTGCGTGAGTCTGACATACCCGCGCGGGGTATTGGGGGCTACCTTTTCGCCCGCTGAGGATTCGCTGCTAACTAGAGCGACAAACCGGGGTACAGCGGGTTGGCGGCAAGCAGCTCCGAGGCGCCTGCGTGCACCCGCTCAGCGGTGCCGTCGGCCAGCACGTACTTGGCCTTCGATGTTCCCTCCGGCTGCGTATTGGCCAGCACGTCCACGATCAGTTCGGCGACGCGGTCGAAGTCGTCGGCCCCGAACCCGCGAGTGGTCAACGCCGGCGTGCCCAGCCGGATGCCGCTGGTGTACCAGGCACCGTTGGGATCGGCCGGGATCGAGTTGCGGTTGGTGACGACGCTGGAATCCAGCAGCGCCGACTCGGCCTGCCTGCCGGTCAGCCCGAACGACGTGACGTCGAGCAGCACGATGTGGTTGTCGGTGCCGCCGGTGACCAGCCGCGCGCCGCGCTTTCCGAAGCCCTCTGCGAGCGCCTTGGCGTTGTCGGCTACCCGCTGCGCGTACGCCTGAAACGCGGGCTGTCGGGCCTCGGCCAGCGCGACGGCCTTGGCCGCCATCACGTGAGACAGCGGCCCGCCCAACACCATTGGGCAGCCCTTGTCCACGGCGTCCGAGTACTCGGCGGTCGCCAGCACCATCCCGCCGCGCGGGCCGCGCAGCGACTTGTGCGTCGTGGTGGTGGTGACGTGGGCGTGCGGCACGGGGTCCTCGTCGCCGGTGAACACCTTGCCCGCGACGAGCCCGGCGAAGTGCGCCATGTCGACCATCAGGGTGGCGCCCACCTCGTCGGCGATCTCGCGCAGCTTGGCGAAGTTGATCCGCCGCGGGTAGGCCGAGTAGCCGCCGACCAGGATCAGCGGCTTGAACTCGCGCGCGGCGGCGGCCAGCGCGTCGTAGTCGAGCAGCCCGGTTTCCGGGTCGGTGCCGTAGCTGCGCTGGTGGAACATCTTGCCCGAGATGTTGGGCCGGAAGCCGTGGGTGAGGTGCCCGCCGGCATCCAGTGACATGCCGAGCAGCCGCTGGTTTCCGAGCTTGTTGCGCAGCTGCTCCCAATCCGACTCGGAGAGGTCGTTGACGTTCCTCACACCGGCATCGGCCAGGGCGGGCGCCTCGACGCGCGTAGCCAGGATGGCCCAGTACGCAACGAGGTTGGCGTCGATGCCCGAATGCGGCTGCACGTAGGCATAGGGCGAGCCGAACAGCTCCCGGGCGTGCTCGGCGGCCACGGTCTCGACGGTGTCGACGTTCTGGCAGCCGGCATAGAACCGGTGCCCAATCGTTCCTTCTGCGTACTTGTCGGACAGCCAGCTACCCATGGTCAGCAGCGAAGCAGGCGACGCGTAGTTCTCGCTGGCGATCAGCTTTAGTGAATCACGTTGGTCGGCAAGCTCTTTGCGTGTCGCGGCCGCGATGCGCGGCTCGACGGATTCGATGATCTGCAGTATCGAGCGGTAGGCGGCGCTTG
>C688J18823_10002208_pt1 | contig 12183 bp, 6 predicted proteins | sample HopSoiMetagenom1_FD_18823 | JGI IMG/M metagenome (IMG submission 18823) | reverse complement strand
GCTCGGAGCAGCAGGGTGGCGGCTGGATTTAGAACGCTCCGCCTCCGCCACCGCCGAAGCCGCCGCCGGAAAAGCCTCCGCCACCACCGAAGCCGCCGCCAGAGCTGAATCCGGAGCCGCTGGAGCTGGCGCGAGGCGCGGCTACGAACGCTTCATGCGCCGCGCTGGACATNCTGCTGATGTCGTGCCCGAAGTTCATGGTGTTGAACATGCCGTAGTTGGGCCCGGTGTACCAGGTGGGAGGATTTTTGATGATGCCCGAGAAAGCCTTTGCCCAGTGCGCTTCTACTCCGAGCGCCATCGCGTACGGAAGAAATTTCTCAAATGTATCAGGAGGAAGAGTGTGGAGCTTGTCTGCCTCAACGCGATTCATGAATTCCTGGAAGCCCTTTACGTGCACCCAGGTGCGCGCTCCCAGCAAAGACTTGGCGGTCATCTGTCGGCCGATCAGAAACACGACCGCCACGCTGACCGCGAGGCAGATAACACTAAGGCCACCGGAATCCAACAAACCCACTCCTATAGCTTTGCACAGCAACCACGCAGCGAATACAGTGGCGCCGGCGCCGAGCAGCCAGTATGCATTTGCGGAGTTCGGGTCCACGCGGTACATGCCTTTTTTCTTCAGCGAACTCAGAACGCCGTCTTTGATCGAAGGGACTGCGGTGTAGAAGCTGTACTTCAGGTCGGAGATGCGACGCGCCTTGCTCTCGCCGGGGAAAATCGTTGTGAGCATCACCTCTTCAAAGTCGGTGAGGTCTTTCCACTCACTTCGCGGTTTCAGCAACTGAAGCTCGTAGTCCTTATTCGTGAATATCAGGACCTTGGTATCAAGTTCCTGGATATGGATGTAGCCGCGCACGGCCAGATCGACCATGGTGCAGGTGATGTCGCGAGGATCGACGGAGTCGTCTATCAGCAGCCCCGCTTCTGCGGGTGTCATTTTTTCGGGAGGCCCATATTGCGGCGCCACCGATAACCCAGGATCGGGGTCGCGTCCGATGAACCACCAGAGCACTCCCATGATCGCGAGCGCCAGCAGCGGCATCAGCACGATTGGGTTGCTGCGGATGAATGCCATCGCCAGAGTTAAGGAACTCGGCTCGTTCAAAATACCTTTGGGGATGTACACATCGACGGTGAGTCCGCCGCGCATCGGCAGCGGATTGCTGCTCTCAACATCTACGCGAGTTCCGTGGACGGTGGTTGCCGCATCCTCGTCGTGAGAGCCGTAGACGCCGGTGAACGCTTGCGCGCGCAACCCGTTTGCATTGTCGGGGAAGTAGATGCTGGCGGAGGTTGCGTCTATCGGGACCGGCCAGTCGAGCCCGGTCACGTTCCAGTAGAACTCGTCGTAATCAGCGAAGTGGCGGATTGGATTGAGAACCCGATACGCGATCTCAACCTTTTTGCTAGCGTCCACCGCGTCCGAAAGGTAGATCTTCAGTTTGCGATAGTCGCCATCGCGCGAGCTCTCGAATTTTAACGACTGGTGAGTTTCGCCGTCCGTGACGCTCACGTCATCAAGGAAAAGTGTGAAGCTGGTTCCGCTCGGGCCGGGGTAGTGAATGGGAATCGTGCGATAAATACCGTGATACTCGCCCTCAAAGCGCAGGCCCAGCTTTTCGGTGACGAGAGCCTGACCATTTTTATCGATGCTGATTGCGGCGTCGAACCGGGTGATGCGCCAATCGCGCGCCTGGGCCGGCATGGAGAGCGCGAAAAAACAAAAAGCCGCCGCTACCCAGGCGTATTTTGCAGACCTGCTCATGTGCTCGCGCAAGCGGCTCAGAACTTTACCGCGACCGGTTCGCGTTCGCCTGCGTCTTTCACCTCGAAGAACTGGCGCGGCTGGAAGCCAAACATGCCGGCAAGAATGTTCGTTGGGAAGACGGCGATCTTGGTGTTCAGGTCGCGCACCACGGCATTGAAGTAGCGGCGTGAATTTTGAATATCGCTCTCGAGGCCAGTCAGTGAATTTTGCAGATCGCGGAATTGCTGCGACGCCTGTAGCTGCGGATATGCTTCCGCGACAGCAAGCAGGCCCTTCAAAGCCATGGTGAGCTGGCCTTCAGCCTCGGCGCGCTCGCTGGTAGTGGTGGCTGACATTGCCATCGAGCGGTACTTGGCGACGTTCTCGAAGGTGCCTTTTTCGTGGGTCGCGTAGCCCTTCACGGTCTCTACCAGGTTAGGGATGAGATCATGGCGGCGCTTCAGCTGGACGTCAATATCGCTCCAAGCAGAGTCGGCGCGGACCCGGAGCTGCACCAGGCTGTTGTACGACATCATCACAAAAGCCAGGATCCCGACCAGTACCGCAAGAATCAGCCACGCCATATTTGCCCTCCGGAAGATTGCAGTAGGTATGGCGGAAGTATCACACAGCAACTTCTCTGCAGCAAACGGCGGGGGAATCCGCGATCGGCGCGGTCGAAGGCTCGAACTCGGGCGTAAATCCTGTATCCTTTTCTTTGCTCTTCCGACGCAAAACCCTCATCTTGTTGCTCCTGATCCTCGCGGTCGCCGCCTGCGTCCGCTTTGTTGACCTGAATCGGTTACCGCAGGGCGTTTGGATGGACGAGGCGCTCAAAGGCGTCGAAGGACTTCAGGCGGTACATACGGGCGAGTTCCGCCTGTTCTATCCGACCAACTACGGCAGGGAAGGTTTCTGGATCAACCTGGTCGGGGTTTCGGAATCCATCTTCGGGCCGACGCAGTTGGGCCTGCGATTCTGCTCCGCTCTGGTTGGAACGCTCACGGTGCTGTTTGTTTTTCTGCTCGCACGCGACCTCTTTAGTGATCGCATAGCCTTGTTAGCCGCATGGTTCATTGCGACCGGATTCTGGCACGTGTTGTTTTCGCGGCTTGCCTTCCGCGCGATTCTGGTGCCGTTCTTATTGACGGCGGGGCTGTTCTTCCTGACGCACGCATGGAAGAAGCAGATTGCACCTTTTGATCCCGCGAACCCGCGTTTCTCCGTTTCGCCCGCTTACCTCGCTGCGCTAGGCGGAGCCATTTACGGTCTCGGCTTTCACTCGTACATCGCCTTCCGGCTCTCGCCACTGCTCGTCATCATCTGGTTTTATCTACTTTGGAAGCACAGCAACGGTTTGCGAAGGGCGACGGTAAGACTTTGCGCCATCTGGCTGAGCGTGTCTTTCGTGGTCGCGTTGCCGATCGGGATCTACTTCCTGATCCATCGCGGCGACTTCATCGGACGCGCATCGCAGGTCTCGATCTTTGCCGACCCGCACCCGGTGCGCGTGTTTTTCAAAACATTGCTGCGTACGGCCGGAATGTTCAACTTCAACGGAGATTGCAGTTGGCGTCACAACCTGCATTGCAAGCCGGAGCTGATCCTTCCCATCGGCATCCTTTTCGCTTTGGGCTTCGTGCTGGTGATCGCGCGAGTTTGGAAAAAGCGTAGCGCCGCTCTCGGCGAAGCACTGGTTCTGGTGTGGTTCATTGTGATGCTGCTGCCGGAGCTGCTGACGATGGAGCGCATCCCGCATTCTTTGCGCGCCATCGGTGCGATTCCGGCGGTGTTCATGCTGACTGCCATCGGAGCGGACAAACTTTTCTCACTCGCTAGCAGGAAGAAACTCTGGATGAACCTGCTTGTCACTGTGATCTTTTCCTCCGGCGCTTACGACGTCTATCGTTACTTCCACGAATGGGCGCACAACCCTGCATTGAAGGCCACCCAGGCGTTCTGCCTGCGTCAGGCGATGATCGGAAAGTACTTCGATACCATGCCGCCGCAGACGCCGCGATACGTTCTGCTGGAAGCATCGGCATTGCATCAGGAACCAGCGCGACATGAGCCGTTTCCGCCCATGATGGCGCAGCCCATCGCCTTCGCCACGCTCGAGCACACCAGCCCGGTTTATTTCTTCACGACGGAGCTGTTCGGCATTCACGACTTGCAGCCGGAGTTCCCTAGGGGCAGCGTGATCGCGACCGTTGAAGCCGACCCGGAGACGTGGAGCGGCATGGAGCCGCGCGCGAATCTGAGCGAGGTCCGCGCACGCGAGCTTTTCGCGGAACTCGAAAAGCATGGAGTGAAGCTGCAGATCTTCCGCGCCGGGGAGATCACCCTCGCGCGCGTCGAGTGAAACAGCTGCCTACGATATCCTTCTCGCTCCCGGAGCATCCGTGAATCGCAAGACCCTGATCTGCTTGCTGTTCATTCTCGGCGTTGCGGCGGCGGTGCGCCTGGCGGCGCTCGACCGTATCCCCTACGGCGTTTTCATTGACGAGGGCGTGAACGGAGTGGAGGGGATTCAGGCGGTCCGTGCTGGGCACTTCCATTTTTTCTATCCGGCAAACTCCACTGAGGGGCCTTTGGTCCTGCTGATCGGGTTTTCAGAAAGGATAGTAGGAGTCAATCAGTTCGGTCTGAGGCTGGTCCCGGCTTTGGCTGGGGTCCTGACGGTAGTAGTCACATTCTTCTTTACGCGGCGGCTGTATTCCGATCGGGTGGGATTGTTGGCGGCATGGTTTGTCGCCACCGGATTCTGGCACGTGCTCTTTTCCCGGCTCGCGATCAATGCAGTGTTGTTCGTGCCACTATTGCTCGCGGTGACCATTCTCTTGTTGCGCGTCGCCCTGGATCGCAAGAGCAACCCCGGCGCGGAGCAAAAACGTTGGTGGCTCTGGGCTCTTTTTGCCGGCGTCGCATATGGATGCGGGTTTTATACATATCTACCTTTCCGAGCGACACCCGTTCTTATCGTTTTGATATTCATCCTCGAAGTTCAACGCTCGCGGAATCAGGCAGAGCCGCTAAGTCCTGTAGCTAAGACCTTCGCTGTTTTCGTTTTGGCGGCGCTCGTGGTGGTGATGCCGTTGGTGATTTATTTTGCGCAGCATCCCTCGCAATTCACTCACCGCATGTCGCAGGTTACGGTCACCAACGCGGCGCACCCCATCAGCGCTCAACTGGAGAACGTGGGGCGCACGGCGGCCATGTTCAACTTTCATGGCGACGAAAACTGGCGTCACAATTTTTCCGGGTCGCCGCAGCTCCTCACGCCTGTGGGAATATTTTTTTTGGTTGGACTCTGGATGACGGTGGCGCAGGCTTGGCGCGGTAAGTGGCGCGCGAGTAGCGAGTGGATGCTCTTGGCTTGGTTCGTGATCATGCTGCTACCCGAAATGCTGACGAAAGAGGGCATCCCACATGCAATGCGAGCTTTTGGCGTGATTGTCCCGGTCTATCTCTTTGCAGGATTAGGGGCCGATCAGGCGCTGGCGCTCGGGAGCCGAAAGAAAATCTATGGCACCGCCATCTTGGTGCTCATCATCGGCTGTGGTGTGTATGACCAGTGGCGTTATTTCCATGATTGGGCACGCCATGGCGCTCACGTGGGAATGCAAACCTTTAGCCAGCAGCAGGCGGACGAAAGCGCATTCCTGAACAGCCTGCCTGCTTCCACGCGTCGGTTCGTGATCTCCGACGAAGGTCCGACCTCTCCTGTGCACAGCGACCCGACGCTCGCCGCAGAGGTGGACTACCACATGGCGATGCGCGCACAAACCGTGGCGTTTGGCACGATGGACCACGCGCATCCGTGTTTTTTGACGATCGAGGAAGCCATCGCGCTGGACCCGTCCAGTTTCCCGGCAGGCAGCGTCATCATTCCGCTCGAAGGACGTGCGAGCACGCTCGAGACGCTGCAAAGACATGGCGTGAGACTCGAGATCCAGCAAAAGCCGAGCTTTGCATACGCCGTCGTGCGCTAAGGCAAAAAATCAGGCTCCCACTTTCGTGGGAGCCCGTTCTACTTTCGTTCAGCTGAGGGTCAGAAACTGAACGCCGTCTCGTTGTTGATGGAGTCGAAGGCATTCTTCGCTTTTTCTTGTGTCGTCTTGACTTGTCCGTACCAGAGAGTACCGCCTGCATTCGATTGGCTTGCCGCGAACGCTAGCATCTGGTTGACCGTCATATGAGTCGCCCCGCCGAAGCCACCGCTGGAGTTTTGATTGCCCCAGATGTGCGTCAGGTCGATATCGAATGCACCGATCGGCCCGTTGGTAGCGCCGACCTTGTTGCCGCCGAGTGTCGGGTCGCTGAAGTAAACGTCCAGAGCGGTCGCCAACATCTGTGCTTTCAGCATCGCATTCATCGAGGTGCCACTTGCGTTGGCATTCTTGATGATGTTGGTGATGTAAGCAGCAGCCGTTGTGCATGAGGCGGTGGGGCTCAGGTCAAAGTAAGGAGCGTATTGACGCAGCCACGGAGTCAGCTTGCAGATACCGCTCACCACGCCAGCGCCGGTGATGATCGCCTGACCATTTTTGTTCTGCCAGAAGCCGATGGTCAGTGCACCGGAGTTGATCGGACCGCAAGCCCTGACGGTCACGTCAGAGTGCTGTCCGGTTTCGGTGATGCGGGCAATGTTCGTGTAAGAAACGCAGCCGGTCTGGGGAACGTTGACGGTGCGCGACGGAGTGAACGTCTTGCTGTTCGGCAGAGTCGTCGAACCGGTCAGTGTTCCCAGAGTGGTCGGAGCGCCACCGTTGAAGGTATCGGTGACGGTGATCGTACCGTTAGTGACGCTGGTCGGGGCGCCGAATACGTAGGCAGCCGAACCTTGCGCCGAAGCACCCGAAGTGGATGCTCCGCTCCAACTGGCCGTGGCAACGTTCGTTCCGTTGGTCGCCGCGCCGAGCGNGCANGTGTAAGGCAGGTTGATCGAGTTGTGCGCCGGAACGACTGCTCCGGTGCCGCCCGTCACTGCGCATCCACCATTGTTGTCGACCACATCNACGGTGATGTCTTCCCAATCGTTCGGGTTCGTGACGGTGATGAGGCCGCTCACTGCCCATCCGGAATCCACGAAGCCAGTCTCGCTGGCCACGACGGTGTAGTGGATGGTTGCGGTGCCGCCGAACTGTTCTATGTGGGTTTTATCCGCGGTCTTATGGACATCCCAGCTGAACGCGCGCGCGTAATCAGTTTTCGCAGTCTTGCTGACGCTAAGGTCGCTGCCGCCGCAGATCCTTACGTCGCGGTGCGCTGACGGCAACAAGCCGCCGCCCAGTGACACCAGGTTGTGGAAGGTGCCGCAGGTCGCGACCGGTGCTACCACTTTTTGCGTGTAGTTATAGGTTGCGCTTGCAAAAGGTGCATCATCGGTGCCCGTCAGGGTTCCCAATGTTGTCGGGGTTCCGTTGAAGGTATCGGTGATGGTGATGTTCTGGTCGGTCAGATTGGTCGGAGCACCGAACGCGTAGGCGGCGCTGCCGCTGGCGCTGCTCTCATCCGAATACACTGCGCTTGCATCCCACGTTGCCGTGGCGGTGTTGGTGCCATCGCCAGGAGCTGATTGGAATGCGCAGGTGTAGTTCAGCGTGAGCGATTGGCTAGCCGGAATCGTGACGTTGTCGCCGCCAGTGACCGTGCAAGCAGGATTGTCATCGGTGATCGTGACACCGGTGAAGTCTTCCCAATCGTTCGGGTTGTTCACGGTGATGGTGCCGCTGACCTTCCAATTGCTGTCGGTGACGCCGGTCTGGTCGACCTGTACGCCGTAGTTGAGCACGACTTCGGAACCGGAAGGCGTATTCACGGTTTCGCGATCGACCGACTTGCTGGTCTTCCACGTGTACGCGCGGTCGAAGGTTGCGTCAGCGGTCTTTGTGACCACCAGCGGAACCGTGCGGCGCAGATTGTTGAAGGTCACGCCAGCCGAGCAATCGGGCAACGCGATGCTCGCCTGCTTGTCGGTATCGGCGGTCCATCCAGCAGCAGCATCTTCGCTGATGGTGTACGTGCCCGGCGCCAGGTTCGGCACCTGTGTCGAAGTCTGCGTATCTCCAGGGCCAAAGGTGACCGAAGCGACGGCTACCTCGGCATCGCTCGAATTCTTCACATGGAACGTGAAGGTCTGCGAACCGTGGGTCAGTGGCTTGTCCACCGTCTTGTTAATGGTCAGCGTGACGCGTGCATCGGTCGAGATGCTGGATCCGCCGGTTGCGCCGACGGTGAAGCCGGTGATCGCGAAATCTGAACCCGTGAGGGTCGCAGACTCGTCAAGACTTCCGTTTCCTTGAGTCGGTGCTCCGATTTGGATGGTCTTGCTGAAGGTGACGGAACCGTTGCCGCTTTGCGAGTCAGAATTCCACTTCACGGGGCCGACGGTTTGGGTACCGACGATGTAGCCGTCGGCAAAAGCCCCAGTCGCGCCGCTGAACGAATCGACTGAGAAAGTCAGGTTCGCTCCGGTGATCGACTCCGAGCTGCTAACGGTGGCCATATTGTCGAATTCAGCGCCGCCATTTTGCACGCCTGAAGAAGCGGTTGCCGTCTTGCTTCCGGGTATTGGCACGTTGGTGTCAGTGTCCACAAAGTTCCCGGTGGCAACATCGTTGAACGACGTTGGTCCGTTGGGAACCGTGACGGTGTGCACGAGCACTGTGAAGTTGGCAGTGTTCGCCGGTACTACGACCCCGCCCGCAGGCGTGGAAGCTGAATCCAGCGGATTCGACTGGTCGTTACCGGAGTAGATGACGTCGGTCAGGTTCAACGTTAACGCGCGTGCTGCCGGGTTGGTGGCCTGAATAGTGGTTGTGATGGTGATGTTGAACGGATCAGCCGCAAGCTTCGTCCAGCTGATGGAGACAGGTATGGTCTGGGTCTTCGGCTGGTTGAGATCGCAAGTATCCGGGAAGCTGACCGTGGCCGGGCTCTGATCGACTGAGATAGACCACGTGTGGTCCGTGTTCTGCACTGCCGACATGGTCTTGCTCAGGCCTTGGGCTGCGCCCAGCATGATCGGCACGTCACTATCGTGTCCCTGGAATCCAGTCTGATCGAAGAAATAAGAGTGCAGCGAAGCACCTGGTTCCTGGCTGGAGCCAACGGCCAGGCGTTGGTACCAATCGAAAACGCAGGTGGTGCCCGGAGCTTGATGAATCTGAAGATCGCGGTAGATCGCGGTGATCACGTCTTTACTGAACGGATTGCCAGCGTCACCAGAAAAAGATTGCGGCCCTGCGGAGACGGAGCAGCTCGCGTCCGACTTAGGTGTATTGACTACCGGGAAAGAAAGCACGTCGTAGCCGGGGAAAGTCTTGGCGGTAATGAATCCTGCTGCGACTGTGACGCCGTAATTCGGCGTGGAACTCTTGTCGCCGCTGTCGGTCGTAAGCCGATACGGAACGAGATCCAACTCGTTCCACCCCTTACCCAGTTCTCCGCCGGTGTAGGCGTCTTGGTTGGGATTGCTAGGGGACTTGTCCGGGCAAACGAAAACGCCGCCGATCGGCAGCGTAATGTCGCCTTGATTGCGGCACCCTTCAAATTTGAACCGGATGTTGTCCGGCTGTTGCGCCGTCAACGAGGTGGCGGCGAAGAGTATGAGGAAGAGGATGATGAGGATCTTGGCGGTGAACAGAACCTGGCGCATGGCGCTCCTTGAAGTTTTTGCTTGTGACTAAGGGGCCCGACTGCAGACTCAGGAGGGGGATCCAGGTCTCTTACATTGTTAAATTGAGGGGAGTACAACGGGGCCGGCGCTTCCTTCGGTCCTGCTTCAATTGTGAGGAAGTCGCGAACGACTGCAGACATCTTCTACTCTGGTTGGCGGCTTGTCAACGACAAAGAGTTCTCTTTGTCAAGAGTACTTTCGTAAGAAGTTGTACAAGTAACTAATCAGTTAAGCAGTGTCTGTTCGGCCAGGGACTGGTTCCATAGGACGCTATGAGCGCAGGCTGCTCGAGAACAAGTCTTGGCACTGCGATACAATCCGCGTTTGCATTTTCTTCAGGAGACTTAAAGGATGCGTTCTCTTCTTCGATGCGTTTTAGTTATTTCGATCTTTTCGGGAGTGTTACTGGGGCAGGCCAAACCCTCGCCGGAACCTCCTAAAAAACTGAAGGTTTTGAAAGCGTCGAGGATCTTTGATTCGTCGGCAGGAAAGTATGTCACCGGACAGGCGATCGTCATCGAAGGGGACCGAATCAAGCAATTGATCCCTGCGGCCGAGGCCGCTAATCAGAATGGGGCAGAGGTTATAGACCTCGGTTCAGCAACTTTGCTTCCTGGATTGATCGATTGCCATACTCATCTCGGAGCGCGCGCGGACCGCTACGACGAGATCTACGATTTCAAAGACACTCCTTTCCAAAGCGCTTTCGCTGGAGTGATGAACGCTCGCAAGACCCTTGAAGCAGGCTTCACCTCGGTACGCGACGTCGGCTCACCGCCGTTTCTTGCCGTGGATTTAAGAAATTCCATCAGCGAAGGTCTCATCATCGGCCCGCGCATCGTCGCCAGCGGCCCCGGAATCTCCATCACCGGCGGACACGGCGACCTGAATAACTATTCGCCGCAGACGCGCGTCACGATGTTTCCTGAAGAGCGTGACTACGGGATCGCCGATGGCGCCGATCAGATTCGTCACGTGGTCCGTGCGCAAGTGAAGTATGGCGTGGACGTGATCAAAATCATGTCCACGGGAGGAGTGCTTTCGAAGGGCGACCAGCCTGGAGCCCCGCAATACACATTGGAAGAACTAAGGGTGGCTGCGGAAACGGCGCACATGGCGGGACGCAAGATCGCCGCCCACGCGCACGGCACACAAGGGATCAAGAACGCGATCGAGGCCGGCATCGATTCGATCGAGCACGCCAGTCTGGTGGACGATGAAGGCATCCGCATGGCGAAGGAGCACGGGACGTACTTCGTGATGGATATCTACAACGACGACTACATCCTGAACGAAGCGCCGAAATTCGGATTAACCAAAGAAAAATACGACAAAGAAAAAGCGCTAGGGCAATTGCAGCGGGATAACTTCGCGAAAGCACACAAGGCGGGAGTCAAAATGGCATTTGGCACCGATGCGGGTGTTTACCCTCACGGCGACAATGCCAAGCAGTTCTTCTATATGGTGAAGTACGGAATGACGCCGGCAGAAGCGATCCAGGCCGCCACTGTGAACGCGGCGACCCTGATCGGAAGAGATAAAGACGTTGGCTCGCTTGCGCCGGGGAAATACGCGGACATCATTGCTGTTGCNGGCGATCCAGTAACCAACGTCACAGAACTCGAGCACGTCGGCTTCGTGATGAAAGGTGGCGAGGTTTACAAGAACACGCTCGCCCATTAGTCTCACTTTACCTGCAGGCTTTGCAGCATCTTCTGGTACGCGGGCTGCAGTTGTGACTGCGCATTGTCAGGCGAAACAAAAACCACTGTGACTAAACTGTTTCCCTGTTGACTCGGCACCACAACCAGCCGGTCGCGTTCCGTGACCGGCTTTCCATTTTGCTGCACCGGCGAGTTCCCGGTCAGATCGACGGCACGTGCTTGCACTCCGTTGACTTGGATGGTTTGTGGGTTCCCATTTGCCTTTAGCCCGGGGTTCGATTGCTCCATCCCTTGCACCAACTGCTGCGTGGCATCGTCTACCGAAACGGGAGTTTGGCTTTGAAGCGCGGATACCACCGCTCCGCAAGCCAGCGCCGTTTGCCCCATACAGGCTTGGGGCGCAAGAGTGATGCCGGAATTCGGATCGCCTGACATCTGCCAGTTGTCGGGATATTGAAGCGTGAACGCCTGCTGTTGCAGCGGTTTGTAGTTCCCGCTCGGCTTGATCTGATTCGGATCTAGCTTCGCAACGTCGGCAGTGCCGGCCCCGGAGGTCGGAAGATTCGCCGGAGTCGCCCCGCTCTGCTGGTTCTGTTTTGCCCAAGTGCCCTGCTTGGCGCCATCCGCGATCTCCTGCGCGGTATACGTGCGCGTACCGTTCGACTGCTGCTTGGCTTGCGCCAGCGCTTGGTCGTTGGAAGTGAAGTTTTTCTGGGGCCAGTTCTTAATCTCATTGCTCACCGCTTGCACGCGGTTGCCGGGGTTGGGGTGGTCGCTTAAAAATTGTGGACCGCCACCACCTCCTTGAGTTTCTAACTTCTGGAAAAAATCGGCCATCGCTTTCGGGTTATAGCCGGCCTTGTACATAATGATCGCGCCGCCTGCGTCGGCTTGCGATTCATCTTCGCGGGAATACTTCATGAAGATCGCCCCGGCACCGACTTGCATGCCGAGCTTCGCGAGGTTTCCTGCGGTGCCGTTACCCAGCACCGCGCCCAACACCCCGAGCACTCCCTGCGCCATCGATTGCTTCGACATCTGCTTGATCGAGTGCTGCATGTAAACGTGGGTCATCTCGTGCGCGA
>C688J18823_10002207_pt1 | contig 12193 bp, 8 predicted proteins | sample HopSoiMetagenom1_FD_18823 | JGI IMG/M metagenome (IMG submission 18823) | reverse complement strand
GGAGCGGCGATCCTGCTGCTCGCGGGCCGACGATCCGATGGCTGGGGTCACCTGCTGGGCTGCCTGGCAGCGCTCGCGTCGTTCGCCGCAGGCGTTGTGCTGTTCGTCGACATGCTCGGCCGTCACGCAGAAGACCGGATAGTTCATCAGGCGCTGTTCTCGTGGGTGCCGGTTGGCGGCCTGCACGTGGACTTCGGCCTGCAACTGGACGCGCTGTCGATGTGTTTCGTGCTGCTGATCACCGGCGTCGGCTCACTGATCCACATCTATTCGATCGGCTACATGGCCGAAGATCCGGATCGCAGGCGGTTTTTCGCCTACCTCAACCTGTTTCTGGCGGCCATGCTGCTGTTGGTGCTGGCCGACAACTACCTCGGCCTGTACGTCGGGTGGGAAGGCGTGGGTCTGGCGTCGTACCTGCTGATCGGGTTCTGGGCGCACAAGCCGTCGGCCGCCACCGCAGCCAAGAAGGCGTTTGTGGTCAACCGCGTCGGCGACATGGGCCTGGCCATCGCGCTGATGGTGATGTTCGCCTACATCGGATCCATCTCCTTCGCCGGTGTGTTCTCGGCCGCACCCAAACTCGGTGAAGGCACACTCACCGCGATCGGGCTGCTGCTGTTGTTGGCCGCGTGCGGCAAGTCGGCGCAGGTGCCGCTGCAGTCCTGGCTGGGCGACGCGATGGAGGGCCCCACCCCGGTGTCCGCCCTCATCCACGCCGCCACCATGGTCACCGCGGGCGTGTACCTGATCGTGCGCTCGGGTCCGGTGTTCGACCTCGCGCCGAACGCACAGCTGGGAGTGGTCATCGTCGGCGCTGTGACCCTGCTGTTCGGCGCGATCGTGGGCTGCGCCAAGGACGACATCAAGAAAGCGCTTGCGGCTTCGACCATGAGCCAGATCGGCTACATGGTGCTGGCCGCCGGGCTGGGCCCGGCCGGATACGCGTTCGCGATCATGCACCTGCTCACCCACGGCTTCTTCAAAGCGGGTCTGTTCCTGGGCGCGGGGTCGGTCATGCATGCGATGAACGACGAGGTGAACATGCGCCGCTACGGCGGGCTGCGCAAAGCGCTGCCGATCACCTTCGTGACGTTCGGCCTCGGATACCTCGCGATCATCGGCGTGCCGCCGCTGGCCGGGTTCTTCTCCAAGGATGCCATCATCGAGGCCGCCCTTGGCGACGGCGGACCCCGCGGCCTCGTCCTGGGCGGGGCCGCGCTGCTGGGCGCTGGCATCACCGCGTTCTACATGACGCGGGTGATGCTGATGACGTTCTTCGGGGAAAAGCGCTGGGCTTCCGAGGCGAGCGAAGCGACGGGAAACAGACCGGTTGTGCATCCGCATGAGGCGCCCGCGGTGATGACCTGGCCGATGATTCTGTTGGCCGTCGGCTCGGTGGCCTCCGGTGGCTTCTTCGCCATCGGCGGCACCCTGCAGGACTGGCTCGAACCGGTCGTCGGAGCTCACGAAGCCGCACACGCGACCCCGGTATGGGTGGCCACCACCGTGATCCTCGTCGTGGTCGCCGCCGGCATCGCGATCGCCTACCGCATGTACGGCACACGTGACGTCCCAGAAGAAGTGCCCGCCGGCTCCGCACTCACCATGGCGGCGCGGCAGGATCTCTACGGCGACGCATTCAACGAGCGGGCATTCATGCGGCCCGGACAGCTCCTCACCAACGGTCTCGTCGAAATCGACGACGACGCGGTGGACGGCGCCGCCAACGGGCTGGCCNCGCTCGTCGGCCGCATCTCGGACGGATTCCGGCAGCTGCAAACCGGTTTCGCCCGCTCGTATGCCCTCTCGATGTTGGCCGGAGCGGCCCTCGTGGTCGCCGCGATCCTGGCGGTGCAGCTGTGGTGACCTCCCTTCCGTGGCTCACGATCCTGTGGGCGATCCCAATGGCCGGCGCGGCACTGGTCATGCTGCTGCCCGCGGCGCAACGCGCCGTGGCCAAATGGCTCGCGCTGTTCGTTTCGATCGCCGTCCTCGCGGTGACAGTGGTGGTCGCGGTAGGATTCAAGCCCGGCGGCGGCCAGTATCAGTTCGTCGAATCCCACACGTGGATCCCGTCATTCGGCACCGGCTACATCCTCGGCGTCGATGGCATCGCACTCGCCCTGGTTGTGCTGACGGCCGTGCTTGTGCCACTGCTGATCATCGCGGGCTGGAACGACGCCCGCGACCAGATCAGCTGGGGCGACCGGTCGGTGCACACGTACTTCGCGCTGACGCTGGCGGTCGAGGGCATGGTGCTGATGTCGCTGGTCTCGCTGGACGTGCTGCTGTTCTACGTGTTCTTCGAGGCCATGCTCATCCCGATGTACTTCCTGATCGGGGGTTTTGGGGAGAACAGGGCTCAGTCTTCAAAGGCGGCGGTGAAGTTCCTGCTGTACAACCTGTTTGGCGGCTTGATCATGCTCGCCGCGGTGATCGGCCTGTACGTGGTGACCGCGCAGAGCGACGCGTTCGCGGCGGGCACGTTCGACTTCCGCCAGATCGTCGCGGCGGTGTCCAGCGGTCAGTTCGTCCTCAGCCCGGCGGTGATGAACCTGTTGTTCGGCGGGTTCATGTTCGCGTTCGCGGTCAAGGCGCCGCTGTGGCCGTTCCACCGGTGGCTGCCCGACGCCGCTGTCGAGGCCACCCCGGCCAGCGCCGTGCTGATGATGGCCGTCATGGACAAGGTCGGCACGTTCGGCATGCTGCGCTACTGCCTGCAGCTGTTCCCGGACGCCTCAATGTATTTCAGGCCGCTGATCATCACGCTGGCGGTGATCGGCATCGTCTACGGCGCGATCCTCGCGATCGGCCAGGTCGACGTGATGCGGCTGATCGCCTACACGTCCATATCCCACTTCGGGTTCATCATCCTCGGCATCTTCGTGATGACCAGCCAAGGCCAATCCGGGTCGACGCTCTACATGGTCAACCACGGCATATCCACCGCGGCACTGTTCCTGATCGCCGGATTCCTGGTGTCGCGCAGGGGCACCCGCCTGATCAACGCCTACGGCGGCGTGCAGAAGGTCGCGCCCGTGCTGGCCGGCACCTTCCTGGTCGCCGGCCTCGCGACGTTGTCGCTACCCGGCCTCGCGCCGTTCATCAGCGAATTCCTGGTCCTGATCGGAACATTCACGCGCTACCCGGTATTCGCGGTCTTCGCGGCCACGGCGCTGGTGCTGTCCGCGGTCTACATCCTGTGGATGTACCAACGGATGATGACCGGCCCGGTCAAGGACGGCAACGAGCGCCTGCGTGACCTGCTGCCCCGCGAAATCCTCGTCGTCGCACCTCTTATCGCACTGCTGCTGGTGCTCGGGGTGTACCCGAAACCCGCTCTTGATGTGATCAACCCCGCGGTCAGCCACACGCTGACCACCATCAACCAGCCTGACCCGGCAGCCAAGATCGCGGAAGGGCCGTCACGATGACTCAAGCTCTTGGGCTGCCTACCCCCAGCGTCGAATACGGCCTGCTCTCCCCCATGCTGATCGTGCTCGGGGTGGCCGTCGTCGGTGTCCTGGTCGAGGCGTTCCTGCCCCGTCAGCAGCGCTACGCCGCCCAGCTGGTGCTCAGCCTCGGCGGGCTGGTCGCCGCGTTCGTGGCGGTCGTCGGGCTAGCTCGGGACCTGCACGGCGGCACGGGACGCACGGCCGTGATGGGTGCCGTCGCCGTCGACGCCCCGACCTTGTTCCTTCAGGCCACCATCCTGCTGGTCGGCGTGCTCGGCATCCTGCTCATCGCCGAACGGCGCATCGCGGCGCCGGCCGAGAGCGAAACCGGCCCGGGCCTGGATGCATTCACCCCGCAGGCGTCGGCGGTCGCAGGCAGTGTCGTCGAGAAGCTGGCCACCAAGGCCGGTGTCGTGCAGACCGAGGTGTTCCCGCTCACGATGTTCGCCATCGGCGGCATGGTGTTGTTCCCGGCCTCAGATGACCTGCTGACGATGTTCATCGCGCTCGAGGTGCTGTCCCTGCCGCTGTACCTGCTGTGCGGGCTGGCCCGCCGGCGGCGCCTGCTCTCGCAGGAAGCGTCGGTGAAATACTTTCTGCTTGGCGCTTTTTCATCGGCTTTCTTCCTGTACGGCGTTGCCATGCTGTACGGGTACGCCGGCACACTGGATCTCGGCGGCATCGCCGACGCGGTGGCCGCCGGCTCGGGCAAGACGTCGCTGGCTCTGATCGGCACCGGGCTGCTGCTTGTCGGTGTGCTGTTCAAGGTCGGGGCAGTGCCGTTCCACTCCTGGATTCCTGACGTGTACCAGGGCGCTCCCACGCCGATCACCGCGTTCATGGCCGCCGCGACCAAGATCGCCGCATTCGGTGCGATGCTGCGCATCTTCTACATCGCGCTGCCCGGTCTGCGGGACGACTGGCGCCCGGTGATGTGGGCGATCGCGATCCTGACGATGGTGGTCGGCACCGTCACGGCCGTGACCCAGAACGACGTCAAGCGGATGCTGGCGTATTCGGCCGTGGCGCACACCGGGTTCATCCTGACCGGCGTCATCGCCCAGAACGAGGCGGGCGTGTCCTCGACGCTGTTCTATCTGTTCGCCTACGGGTTCAGCACCGTCGGCGCGTTCGCGGTGGTTGGTCTGGTACGAAACGCCGAGGGCGAGGAAGACACCGCGCTCGCCCGGTGGGCGGGTCTCGGCCGGCGGTATCCCGTTGTCGGCATTGTGTTTTCGTTGTTCCTGCTCGCCTTCGCCGGTATCCCGCTGACGAGCGGGTTTGTCAGCAAGTTCGCGGTGTTCAAGGCCGCGGGCGAGGGCGGCGCGATTCCGCTCGTCGTCATCGGTGTCATCGCCAGCGCTGTTGCCGCGTACTTCTACGTGCGGGTCATCGTGTTGATGTTCTTCACCGAGCCGCCCGACGACCCACCCGCCGTCGTCGTTCCCAGTGTGTTGAGCACGGCCGTCGTCACGATCACCGCGGCGGTCACATTCGCCCTTGGGGCACTGCCGCAGCCGCTGCTGGACCTGGCGAACACCGCCAACCAGTTCCTGCGCTAGCTTCCCAGCATGACGGAACCGCTTGTCCTGACCGCCGACCATGGCGCGGTCAGGCTGCTGACGCTGAACCGGCCCGAGGCTCGGAATGCGTTGAGCCGCGACCTGATCCGCGCCGCCTACACCTCACTCACCGAGGCCGACGCCAACGACGCTGTGCGGGCGGTGGTGCTGACCGGGGCCGATCCGGCGTTCTGCGCCGGCGTCGATCTCAAGGAGGCGCAGCGCGACGGGCTGAAGTACTTCGAGGAGTTCCGGTCGCAAAGCTGCATCGCCGCCGTCGCGAAGATGCGCACGCCGATCGTCGGCGCGATCAACGGCTCCTGCTTCACCGGTGGACTGGAGATGGCGCTCGGCTGCGACTTCCTCGTGGCCTCGGAGCGGGCGGTGTTCGCCGACACGCACGCCCGCGTCGGCATCCTGCCCGGCGGCGGCATGACGGCACGCCTGCCCCAGGTCGTCGGGCTGGCGATGGCACGACGGTTGTCGATGACGGGCGAGGTCGTCGACGCGGGCCGCGCCGAGCGCATCGGGTTGGTCACCGAGGTGGTGGCTCACGACCTGTTGCTCGACCGGGCGCTCGAGCTCGCCAGCCACATCGCGGAGGTGCCCGGCCAGGTGATGTTGGGGCTCAAGGAGATCTACACGACCGGCGCCGCCGCCGTGGTCGACCCGGGGTTGGCCGCGGAGGAGAAGATCGCGTACGCGCAGCATCGAGACTTCGAAGGACTTGGCGATCAGTTCCGCGCCGTGTCCGAGCGCAACAAGCGACAGATCGACCGGCCGGAATAGCACAGAGCACCTTCTGGTTGCCGGACACATGGCATCGCTGACTGGCAAGACCGCACTGGTAACCGGAGCATCGCGAGGAATAGGACGCGCGATTGCGACGAGACTCGCCAACGACGGCGCACTCGTGGCCGTGCATTACGGAAGCAACGAGGCAGCGGCGGCGGACACGCTGGCGGAGATCCAGCGGATGGGCGGGCAGGCGTTTCCTGTTCGCGCCGAACTCGGCATGGACGACGACGTCGATACGCTGTTCACCGCTCTGGAGGACGGGCTCGACGGCCGTCCGTTGGACATACTGGTCAATAACGCGGCCATCGCGATGTATGAGGGCACTATCGAGGGCGCGACACAGGATCTGTTCCAGCGCGAATTTGCGATCAACGTCCGGGCGCCGTTCTTCATCACCCAACGCGCATTGCCGTTGCTCAGCGATGGCGGTCGCATCATCAATATCTCGTCCGGGGTCACCTGGTTTGCGCAGCCACACATCGTTTACTCGATGACGAAGGGCGCACTGAACGTGTTCGGCCGCTCACTTGCGAATACGCTTGGCGATCGCGGAATTACGGTCAACAACGTGTCGCCCGGCGTCACCGACACGGACATGAATTCGTGGCTGCACGACAGTGATGAGGCGGTATCGAGCATCACCGACATCGTTGCGCTGAACCGCATCGGCCAGCCGGCCGAAATAGCCGATGCGGTCGCGTTCTTCGCCTCTGACGACAGTCGTTGGATCACCGGCCAAACAGTCGAGGTCAATGGCGGTTTGTACCTCGGTCCGAAGTCACAGCCGAGGTAGTCGCGGTAACGAGCGGTAGGTTACTGACGTGCCATCGCAATGCGAATGGCGTCCGCCGGCGAGACCAAGTGTTCGTCGGCTTGAGCCGCGTCCGCGATCGCGATCTGTACCCCTTTGACGCGGCCGTTGAAGGCGTTGCCGTGTGGGCCGTAGTCCGGGGAGACCGGAGCGCCGGTGTCCTCGCCGACGTCGCAGCCGTCGTCAGCGGAGAAGACCATCGGCAGCGTCGCTGGGATCTCCCCATCGCCGACGTTCTCGCCGTCGGCGTACAGGGTCACCTTGCCGCCCTTACCGAGGCCGCCGCCCGCGTAGTCGAACTCCATCCGTACCTGGTGGTCACCCGCAGGCAGCCGGCCTTCGGCCTCGACGTAGAAATGCTGCACGCCGCCCAGGTTGTAGCAGTACTTGAGCTTGCCGTCCTTGGCGTAGAGGCTCCAGCCACCGATGTTGGCGCCCTGAGCGATGATCACGCCCTCGGCGCCGCCCTCGGGCACCACGATCTCGGCCGTCACCGCGTGGGACTTATTCTTGATACTGACAACACAGTTCTCCGACAGGCGTCCCATACCGCCGAACAGCAGCTGGGTGTTTCCCTTGATCAGCACCGGCCTACCCGCAACGTCTGGGTTCATCCGGCGCTGAAGGTCATCGTCCATCGGCAACACGTTGTAGCGCGTCGCTTCGATGAGCCAAAGTCGCTGCAGCTCATGGAGTTTCTCCGGCATCTCCCTCGACAGGTCTTTGGCTTGGCTCCAGTCCTTTGTGGTGTCGTAGAGCTCCCAGACGTCGTCGTCGAAGGCGGGGACTTCCTCGCCGATGAGCAGCCATGGCGTCTTGTGCCGCGTCACGGCGGTCCAACCCTTGTGGTAGATGCCGCGATTGCCGAACATCTCGAAATACTGCGTCTCGTGTTGGTCCGGCGCGTCGGCATCGTTGAAGGAGTACAGCATGCTGACCCCTTCAATGGGTGACTGCTGCACGCCGTTCACCGAGATCGGCTCGGGCAGCCCAGCCGCCTCGAGGACCGTCGGGGCGATGTCGATGACGTGGTGGAACTGCCAGCGCGGTTCGCCCTTCGCGGCAATTCCTTTGGGCCAGTGGACGATTGTGCCGTTGCGCGTCCCGCCCCAATGCGACGCGACCTGCTTGGTCCACTGGTAGGGGGTGTCCATGGCATGCGCCCATCCCACGGCGTAATGGTTATAGGACTCCGGGCCGCCGAGTTTGTCGAGCCGCTCCATCAGGAACTCCGGGGTCTCGACGGCTGACATTCCGTTGAAGTTCAGCATCTCGTTGAACGTCCCGTTGAGTGTGCCTTCACCCGACGCGCCGTTGTCACCGATGATGTAGTAGACCAGCGTGTCATCGAGAACGCCGATGTTCTGGAGGCCGTCGAGCAGACGGCCGAGGTGATGGTCGGTGTACTCCAAGAATCCCGCGTAGACCTCCATCTGGCGGCGCAGGACCGGCTTGAGCGCCTCGGGCATCTCCTCCCAGGCCGGAATCTCATTGTGGCGCGGCGTCAGTTGGCAGTCCGGGGGGATCACGCCGAGCTGCTTCTGCCGGGCGAAAGTCTCGTCACGCAACTTGTCCCAGCCATCGTCGAACTTGCCCTTGTACTTATCGGCCCACTCCTTCGGCACATGGTGGGGCGCGTGCGTGGCGCCGGGAGCGAAGTAGACGAAGAACGGCTTGTCGGGCGCAAGAGCCTTCTGCTGGCCGGTCCAGGCGATGGCCTTATCGGTCATGTCCTCCATGAAGTGGTAGCCCTCTTCGGGAGTCCGGTCCGGCTCGACCGGGTTGGTGCCCTCGTAAAGCGTTGGGTACCACTGATTCGCCTCGCCGCCGATGAAGCCGTAGAAGTACTCAAACCCCCCACCACCCGTGGGCCAGGCGTCGAACGGCCCCACCGGACTTGTCTCCCACACCGGCACTTCATGGCACTTGCCGAATTGCGCCGTGTTGTAACCGTTCAACTTCAGCGTCCGCGCCAGTGGCGACATCGTGTTGGGCAGCACCGAGCTGTAACCCGGGGCCCCGGTGGCGATCTCGGTGATCCCGCCCATGCCTGTCGAATGGTGGTTGCGCCCCGTCAGTAGCGCCTGCCGCGTCGGCGAACACAACGCGGTGGTGTGAAACCGGTTGAATTTCAAACCACCAGCTGCGAGCCTCTCCGCGTTCGGAGTCTGACAGGGCCCTCCGAAGGCGCTCGCCGATCCGAAGCCAGCGTCGTCAAGCAGGATGATCAGCACATTGGGCGCGCCCTCCGGCGGATGAAGTTGCTCAATCGGCGGATACGTTGTGTCGGGGTCCTTGGCGTCATAGGTGATCAGACCTGTCCGAGGCGCGCTGGGGATCGGCAGGTGGGATCGGGCCATCGCCTTCTCATCGGTCATGATCTGGCCTTCCATCTTCGAGGCCGACCTGGCGGCCCAACAATCAGCGACAACTGCTTCTCTCGCAGTGTCGTCCAGTACCTCGCCCGCCGCTCCCGAATCGACGCACCCTGCGGCATAGCAATCTGGAAATGAGGATCGGCTCTGATGACGGCGCCGAAATCCGATGCCACCACGCTGGGCTCCCGGCATCACAGTTGCTCATTCGCAACTTTGCCTTCTTCGGTTTGTGGTTGGCTATTTGCTGTCGGTAGCCGCCCCCGTTGACGACCGCCGAACACTCGATGAAGGGAGCCAAGGATGTTGCGATCAGGCCGTACGACCCGCCGCGCGGTAGCTGCAGTGATCGGTACCGGAGCCATGGCCGCTGCGACGTTGTTCTGTGGGGCATCGCTGGCGTTCGCTCAACCCACGCCCGCGCCGCCACCCCCGCCGCCGGGTTGCACGGCAGGCGACCTTGCCCAGGTGTCGGCCGGTGTCGCATCGGCGACTGCGGACTATCTCTTCAGCCATCCAGATGTCAACGCCTTCTTCACCAGCCTTCACGGGCTCCCACAGGAGGAGATTCGCGGTGACATACAGAACTACATGAACGGCAATCCCCAGGTTCATTCCGAACTCACCGGAATCCGCCAGCCACTGACCGACCTAAGGGCTCGCTGTGAGCCAGTCGCGTAACGGGCGCGGGGCCGACAATTTCATTTCTAATCCACGGTTTTCACCATGTGTCATCCCGGCGAGGAGACGAGCAAGATGAGTCATTGGATGCGGTCATTGAACACGGCGACGGCGGTTGCCCTCTCGCTCGCAGCCGTTCCCGGCGTCATCGTCATTCAGACCCCAGGCATCGCTCAGGCCGACGTATGCGTTAGCGCCGGGCGACGCGTTTCTGTGTCGGGATGCGCCAACATCGCCGACACCGTCGCACCGTACGTTCCGCCGCCGGCCTACTACGCGCCATTGCCGGAGGATCCACCGCCGCCACCCCCGAACGTCAGCGGGTGCGTGAGCTATAACGGCCGGTGGGTCAACGCCGCCGGGTGCAACTAGCCGCGCTCCTCTTCAGAATGAACTCGACCGTCCGCTGTCCGCCGAAGTCGGGTCGGGGCTCCGTTGTCATGTCGACCTGCTTGCGCGCCTGCTCGAGCACCGGTGTGCCGGGATCCAGCACTGACAGGTACTCCTCGTGTGCGGCGAGTGACGCGACGGCGACGTCGATGTAATAGTCATCCACTACCTCGTAGTGCGTGGGCTCCGGCCCGTTCTCGAACAGCCAGCGCGGCGGGTCGTTGAGCGAGTCATAGGCCGCCGCAACGGCGTTCGAGAACTCGATGTGGTCGCGCTGGTTCGGCACGCCAGGCGCCCATTCCGGCCCGCTGTAGATGGTGAGTACCACGTCGGGAGCGAGCGCGGTGATCGTGTCGGCGATCTTGGCACGCAACTCAGGTGTGTCGCGGATGCGGCTGTCCGGGAAGTCCCAGAACTGCAAATCCCGGACGCCGACGATCGCCGCCGATCGGCGTTCTTCGGCTTCCCTCAGCGGCCCCGCCTCCTCGGGCGGCATGCCCGCGATGCCCACCTCACCCCGGCACGCCAATGCGTAGTACACGGTCTTTCCCTGCGCCGTCCACTTGGCCACCGCCGCCGCGCACCCGTACTCGGGATCGTCGGGATGCGGCACGAGCAGCAGCGCGGTACGCCAATCGGTAGGAAACGCCTCGAGCATCGCCCTCTATGCCACCACACCGTGGACCACGATGGCGGTCGTCTGCGCGATCCAGTCCTCGCCGAGCGGTTCGTCGGGCAGCAGTAATACCCGCAATAGCGTGGCGCCGCCGATCACCTCGACCAGCCGGTTGGGGTCGACATTGGCGCGTACCTCGCCCCGGTTGACCGCGTCAGCCAGCCGCGTGCGCACCGCGGCGAACACGTCGGTGAAGCGGGCCATCACCCGGGCATTGAGCTCGGCGTCGGCAGCCATATCGGCGATCAACCCGGGCAGCGCGGCACGCACCACCGGGCTGGTAAACACGTCGCGGGTGGCGGCCAGCATCGCGCGGATGTCGGCGGCGATGTCGCCGGGTGGCGCCTCGATCGCGGTCGGCGCCGCGGGGAAGGCCGCCTCGTGGACCAATTCGGCCTTGCTGGACCAACGGCGGTAGAGCGCGGTCTTGGTGGTGCCCGCCCGCTCGGCGACCGCGGCCATTGTCAGGTTCGAATATCCGATTTCCACAAGCAGAGCCACCGTGGCGCGCAATATGGCAGCGTCGATACGCGGATCCCGGGGCCGACCGGCACTGTGACCAATTGGTGCTCCTTTCGTCCGCGGGTACTTGTCAACAGATGACGGGTCTGCTTTCATAACGCTACCCACCGTATCGTAATTGTCGGCCGAAGGAAGAACTTGTGGCTACTGAACCGGCTGTCGAAGACGTCAGCCGCCTCCAGCATTCGAGTCGAGATGTCAGCACGCTGCCAGACGTGATGTCACGTTGGTTGTCCACCGTGATGCCAGGCGGCGTCGTACCCAAGGTCACCGTGGAAAGCGGCGTCGACGCCAACGGCATGTCGTCGGAGACGATCATCCTGACGGGCCGCTGGAACGAAGACGGACAGAACCGGGAAGAGAAATGGGTGGCGCGGGTGGCGCCCACTGCCGAGGACGTGCCGGTGTTCTCGTCGTATCGGATGGACCACCAGTTCGAGGTCATCCGGCTGGTGGGCGAGAAGAGCGACGTTCCGGTTCCCCGGGTGCGATGGCTCGAAGCGACGGGCTCGGTGCTCGGCACACCGTTCTTCTTGATGGACTACGTCGAGGGCCAGGTGCCACCGGACGTGATGCCGTATACGTTCGGCGGCAACTGGTTCGCCGACGCACCGGTCGAGCGTCAGCGCGAATTGCAGGACAGTACCGTCGAGGTGATCGCCAAGCTGCACTCGATCCCCGACCCCGAGACAACGTTCGGGTTCCTGGCCGGCGACTCGGAAGCGAACGCTTTGCGGCGCAACCTCAATTGGCTGCAGTCGTGGTATCAATTCGCGGTTCCCGACATCGGCCGCTCGGCGTTACTCGAGCGCGCGCTGGACTGGCTTGAGACGAACTGGCCCGCCGACGTGGCGGCCGCGGATCCGGTGCTGGTGTGGGGCGATTCCCGCGTCGGCAATGTGCTGTATTCCGACTTCCGG
>C688J18823_10002206_pt1 | contig 12194 bp, 15 predicted proteins | sample HopSoiMetagenom1_FD_18823 | JGI IMG/M metagenome (IMG submission 18823) | reverse complement strand
CGCGACTCCGGGAAGGAGAAACATGAACCGTGATAAGGCTGAGAAGCTTCTCGCCGGTATGACCCCGCCCGAGTCCGGCGACCGCGAAGTGCCGAAGCGGTGCTCGTTCTTCGTTGGCGACGGGAAGTGCGTTTTGTCGGCTGGGCACGATGGCAGACATGCATTGCTTTGGGAGAGCGCGCCCGTGGTGATTCTCTCCCTGCCCCTCGCGCAGCGCATCCTCGCCGCGCTGGAAGGCATGCAGAGTCACTTCGCGGGCGCTGAGTATCGGGCTTTGGCTTCCGAGCTGCGCGCGGCGATGGAGAAGAAGACGTGAATAGAGAAGAGGAAAAGAAGATCTTATTCTCTTCTAGGTATCGCACAAAACTACCTCTAGGAGGATCCTTGACTGCCAAAGCGATCGTTGTATTGTCGGGAGGCCAGGATTCAACAACTTGTCTTTACTTCGCAAAGTTCGCGGGATACGAGATCCACGCGATTACATTCAATTACGGACAACGACATCAACTGGAGATCGAGGCTGCCCAACATATCGCAATGGCCGCAGGATGCGAGAGTCATGAAATCATCAACCTAGGACCTTCTATTCTTGTCAGTTCTTCTCCTCTCGTATCCACTAATCCTCTAGAACAGTATAAGGATCACCAATCGCTTCCAGGAGGATTAGAGAAGACGTTCATTCCGATGCGTAATCAATTGTTTTTGACGATCGCAATGAATAGAGCTGCACACAGGAAAGCTCTATCTATCTTCACTGGAGTCTGCGAAGAAGATTACGGCGGATATCCTGATTGCCGTCAATCATTCATCGACGAAATTGAAATCGCTTCTAACAAAGCGTTGTTCGGAGATTATAGTTTATCAGAGATGATTCATATTCGAGTCCCGTTGATGGATCTTAAGAAGGCTGACACAGTAAAGTTAGCTCTAGATCTTCCGGGGTGTTATGAAGCTCTGAAGTGGACTCATACATCTTACGATGGAGAGTATCCTCCAGTTGGTCACGATCATGCTACGCTTCTTAGGGCAAAAGGATTTATCGAAGCTAACGTTCCTGATCCTTTGATCATGAGAGCCTACAAGGAGGGAAAGATGCATCTACCGGATACGCCGAACTATTTTGGAGCTGATTCCGTAAAGCTCGGTCCATGGTTCGAACGTGCGAGAATCTTCTAATGTTTAGCGTAAAGCGGTATCACGACATCTCAGCCGGTCATCGAGTAGTTGGACATGAAGGAGCTTGCGCGCACCTTCATGGGCATAACTATCGCATCTGGTTTACTTGCGAACCTGTCGATTCGGATGCAAATATCAGAACTAACGAAGATGGTTTAGATCTCGTTGGGCGAGTTATCGACTTCTCTCATATCAAGAATATACTCTGCGATTGGTTGGAACGAAACTGGGACCATGTATTCTTAGTTTGGTCTAAAGACCCATGGTTGAATCACCTAAGAGAACTTGATAGTAACGGAACATGTGTCGTAACATTTAATCCTACTGCAGAAAATATGGCTAAGTATCTAGTAGATGAAATCGGACCACGCCATCTCAATGATACTCAAGTACGCCTCGTTGAAGTAACCGTTGAAGAAACAAGGAAGTGTTCTGCAACCTATCGCAAGAGGTCTTAATGATCCTAAAGAGCGCGCCTTGCGGTGGAACTAAATGTTGGTTTGATTTCGCTGGACGCAGATGGGTCCATAGTGATCAGTCCGGTGAATCTTGTAGCGTTCGGAGCGTCACAGGTCTTGTGAAAAGAGACAAACCAGTGAACGAACATGACCGCGAAGAATTCGAAGTCGTTATCTGTAAGCTATTGGAGCATCTAGGAGAAGATCCTAATCGCGAGGGGCTGAGAGAAACGCCGGCTCGCGTCGCCCGCGCCTGGTACGAATGGACTTGTGGTTATAGCCAGGAACCGAAAGATGTAATGAAGACGTTTGAAAAGATTGATTACGACGAAATGATTGTTCAACGAGATATCCCGTTCTATTCTCATTGCGAACATCATCTCGCGCCATTCTTCGGTATAACCACAATAGCATACATTCCTCAGGGCCGCATACTAGGGTTATCGAAGCTGCTAAGACTTACGGAAATCTTTTCGCGCAGGCTTCAAGTTCAAGAGCGGATGACAAATCAGATCGCCGATGCTTTAGCGAATAGCGAAGATCTCAATCCTAAAGGAGTAGGTGTTCTTATCAAAGCACGCCATCTCTGTATGGAGTCGAGAGGAGTTTGCAAACAAGGCCAACATACGATCACGAGTGCTCTAAGAGGCGTTCTATTCACCGATGCAAAAGCTCGCGCAGAATTTCTAGATCTAGCTGACAGGAGCACGCCATGAGCAAAGAAATCACTCTAGTTTATCAGCCGACCGTTGAATGCATTGCTGAGATGAATCTTGAACAACCAGGTATCATGAAGATGGCTGAGTGGATTAAGCTCCACAGGCCAAATTGCATTCCTGCTGATGGGATCGAATCAATAATTGATTTGTTCCCTCACGGTGGATTCGAAGCTTCAGACGCTTTTGCATCTCCTATGAGTGAACCTGATCGCTACCTTAGCGGGAACGAACTTCTCGTAGAACTTGCTGGGCGCAAATGCTATGACTCATTTGCTGAGCAAGGCAAGAAAGCTACGAACAGAGAATATATCGCTACTACTCAGAAAGGTCCCATTCCTCACGCATCTATTCAATATCATGCAAAGATGTCGTTTTTCATCGCCGGAGTTTCGCGTCGCGTATCTCATGAGTTGATTCGTAACTATGTAGGAGCAGATCGCGACGAAGAAGGATCTCCTTCTCAGGAATCAACAAGGTTCACTCATCACTATGGATTCTACGTTGTGCACCCGAAGATTCATGGGAGCGTAACGGAAACGCAGAAATTTAGAGAAGCAATGCAAGTCAACTACGACGCTTACACTGACTTCATCGATCGCGAAGTTGATCAATTCAAGTACCTTCATAACCAAGAAGAACCAAAAGGTCTCGAACGCAAGAGAATTTATGAAGGTGCATCTTCGTATCTTTCTCATTCTTGCGAGACGTCGTTTATTTGGACTACCAATCCAATGGCTCTTAAGAAACTGTTTAAGGAGCGTTGTGATCTATTGGCAGATGCTGAAATGCAAAGGTTCGCGAATAAGTGGAAGATGCTTTGCGTTGTGCGCTGGCCAAACCTCTTCCAAGGTTTAGAATGATCTGGAAACATCTGAAAACACGTAGCTATTACATAAGACTTTGGATAGTATGGGAAAGTACAAACGACCAACCGAGGGAGCGTAAGTGGCTGTACTTTTCTTTAGGACATCGAACTTTCAACGTTCGTAGAGTAAGTGAATTCGAAGATGGCCGTTTTAAGAGGGTCCTATGAATGCACATATGGTTCAAGCTCTAGTGAAACCTCTTCTGAATCGTTGGGCGGATGTTGAATGGTCAATCCAAGGTCTAGGGATGCTAAGAACTTATCTCGATAAGGATCATAGGTTCAGACTTCATATCTGGCATTCCAAGTTTCAAGTTAAAGATGTTAGTGCTATTCATGATCATCCTTGGGACTTCACATCATACGTTGTAGCAGGACAGATTCAGAATGCTAAGTATTCTCTTCACCAAGATGGAGAAATCTATCAGCATGTTAAAATTGAATGCGGTCCAGGAACAACTGCAGCAAATATGATCTCAACATACGATAGTCAACGTCTACAGCGCTTGGCTTCTGAATCAATCTATCCTGGGCAATCGTATGTTCAACGTGCTGATGAAATTCATCAAACTTTTGCGTTAGACGGTACAGTTACAATCTGCGATCGTAAACTCGTTCGTAAGGACAATCACGCTCACGTTTATTGGATATCAGGACCTTGGGTATCAGCTGAACCGAGACCAGCAAGAATAGATGAAGTCGAATTCATGATCAAAGAAGCTCTCAAGCAGATGTGAAATATGAAGCAATTAACTATTACTCAAGGAACTCAGTACATAGAAGATCATGGTATCTGTACTGTTCTCTGGGCCGAATGTTCAGACTGTCAAAACTTCCAAGAATCGATAGTTCTAAATAACGGCCATGATAGCGGAGAACATGAAAGAGCTGCTACCTATCTAAACAAGGTCTGGACTCATCATCGTAAAGAGATTCATAAAGAATCATGAGATTGTACCTTGCTGGGATCTATACTGCCAACTTTCATAAAGGGAGCAATCTCTATAATCGGCTCACTGATTACGAGAAGTATCAACGCGATAATGTATCATACCTTCTAGAATCGTTCCATTACATCAATAAAGAATCTAAAGTTAATCCGATAAGGAACGATGGCAGAAAGATTTTTCTGGACTCTGGTGCTTTTTCTGCTTACACGCAGGGCGCTAGAATTAACCTCAAGAACTATGTCGACTTCATCAAAAGGAACATGGATATTATTGAAGTTATCGACGGTATTCTTGTGGCTTCTGTTCTTGACGGCATTGGCGACCCTCTTCTTACATACCAAAACCAACTAGCGATGGAGGAGCTCGGTGTCAAGCCACTACCATGCTTCCATTACGGTGAAGATGAAAGATACCTCGAGTACTATGTATCACGCTACGGCTATATCACTATTGGAGGCATGGTCCCGATTTCTACAAACCAACTCTTCCTTTGGTTGGATCGTATCTGGCAACGCTACCTTACAGACGGATCGGGGAGACCTAAAGTTCGAGTACACGGATTCGGACTCTCTCAAATAGATCTTATGAAGAGGTACCCATGGTATTCGGTGGATTCGTCTTCGTGGGTTCAAGTTGCGCGGGTTGGTGGTATGTTACTGTTAGATGGTCGAATTGTTTCAGTATCTAACGTATCACCTAACCGTAAAATTGAATGGAGACATATTGATACACTTCCTCCAATTCAACGAGAAGCAATTGAGAAGCGATTATCTGAATGCGGCGTCGATCTTCAACGCATGAGGGAAACGTATCTAAGCAGATGGGCATACAACATCTGGGCTTATGATCAGTTAGGGAAGAATCTTCATACTGAAGATCCAAAGTTTACTTTCGACCAAATGTGGGTGTTTCAATGAACGTAGGGTTTACTGGAACCCGGTTTGGGATGTCTGAACTCCAGAAGCAAACTCTATACGAGAAGCTAAAAGAAATCAAACTACCTCCAAGTGTAGTAACAATCTCTGATGAATTCCATCATGGAGACTGTGTTGGAGCAGATGCTGAAGCCCACGTAATTGCTTTGAATCTTAAGTATAAAGTTGTAATTCATCCTCCTGATCAAGATAAGCTAAGAGCCTTCTGCGTAGTTTCTTACAAGATCGAAGTCCCTAAACCATATCTCGATCGAAATAAGATGATCGTAGATTCATGCCATCTTCTAATCGCTGCTCCCAGAACTAACGGAGAAGAACTCAGATCCGGTACATGGAGCACAATTCGATATGCTAAACATAAGAAGAAAGAAGTATATATTCTTCCGAGATTCTAATGCTTGAAACTCTAAAGTTTATCAAAGGATCTGTTGCGAAGAAAGATTTCGTACCGGCTCTCCAACACTTTAGGATTAAAGATCATACTATTCAAGGCTACAATGGCGCTATATCTCTGAGTAGTCCTATTGATCTAAACCTTGAGTGTAATCCTAGAGCAGATCTGTTTATCAAAGCCATCTCGTCTTGCGAAGGTACTGTTCAAATGCACTTGACTCCAACTGGGCGCCTAGCTGTCCAAAGTGGAGATTTCAGTGTATTTGTACCATGTCTTCCTCAAGAAGAGAAGTATCCTAATATCGAACCTGAAGGCGCCGAGATTCAGATGGATGGCGCCAAGTTGATGGATGCTCTAGAAATCCTCCAGCCATTCATAGCTATAGATGCTTCTCGCCCTTGGGCTCGTGGAGTACTCTTTAGAGGACCAAGCGCCTTTGCAACCAACAACATCATTTTGATCGAAAAGTGGATTGGTGTTGCTTTTCCTGAAATCAACATCCCTGCTGATTCTGTTAACGAACTGCTTCGTATAGGACAGGCTCCTATAAAGATCCAAGCCTCAAGCGGGAGCGTAACGTTCCATTTCCCTGGCGGGCGTTGGCTACGGTCTCAACTATTAAGTACTGAATGGCCAAATGTAGCTGAACTCTTAAACAAAGAAGGTGGGAAGACCCCAATCCCACACGGCTTCTTCAAGGATCTAGAAAAACTGCTCCCATTTATAAACGACTTCGAAAGATGCTACTTCACTAAAGACAAGATGTCCACAGAAGCTACGGAAGCGGATGGCGCTGCTGTCGCACTAGTTGGGATCCCTGAGAAGGGGTCCTTCAACCTTAAGCAATTGCTCTTACTTAGAACCGTAGCCCAAACATGTTCTTTTGAATCGTATCCAGAGCCGAGTCTGTTCTATGGAGATAGTGATACAATCCGAGGCGTGATAGTTGGAATGTATACCTAGGAGATTCGATGCTCTGCGCCCAAACTATTCGACAGATGGTTTATGATGGAGATCTAGAACTCCATCCATATAACGAGCGCGAAGTTGTTCATGGTCGAAGTTATGGGCTCTCATCATGCGGTTATGATATTCGAATCGCCCAGGACATGTGGTTATGGCCGTTCTGGGGTCGGCTCGCTTCTGTAATGGAGTACATTAAACTTCCAGATACGCTCTCGGCTGAAGTAAAAGACAAATCTACGAACGCTCGGATATTTATTCTAGTTCAGAATACAATCATTGAACCAGGATGGGGCGGATACTTGACTCTTGAATTAACTCGATTTCTTCCATGGCCTACTAAGATCAAAAGAGGGACACCGATAGCTCAGGTTGTGTTCCATCAGCTTGATAAAGCAACAGAGATCCCATACAAGGGCAAGTATCAAGACCAACCAAAAGGCAAGCCTACTCCCGCACTCTTTGAAAAATGAGATGGGATAGTCGCGGGATCTTTTGGCAGGATCTTCCTGTCAGCCGCAAACGCGGCCAAGTCATCAGGATGATGCCTCCCATCCCTGAAACGGGATGGAGACCGCCGACTTATTTTCCAAGGATTCGTGAAGCAGATATTCTTTCGGTAGACGTCGAAACTTACGATCCTGAGATTGATAAACATGGTCCTGGATGGGCTCGCCATGTCGGCAACATAGCTGGGATCTCGATAGGAACCGGAGATGGTTATCGCTGGTATTATCCGATCCGGCACACAGTTCATCCGGAATTAAATCTTAATCCAGAACATGTCCTCGCGTGGTTGAAAGATGAATTCGAACAATATCATGGTCCTCTAGTTGGTGCTAATCTTATCTATGATCTTGGGTGGCTTAGAGAACACGGTATCTTCATTGACTGTGAACTTCATGACGTTCAGTATGCAGAATCTTTGCTTGAAGAATACGCAAGAGTTGGTCTAGAAACTCTCAGCCAAAAGTACCTTGGAGTTGGTAAAGCCGGAGCTGAAATCTATCAATGGTGTTCTGATTACTACGGAGGGGCGCCCACCCATGATGTTCAGGCCAAGAATATATACCGAGCACCTCCGGAACTCGCAGGACCATACGGTGAGGGTGACGCTGATCGTCCGATTCGAATTCTGCCCTTCGTTCTTGAGAGGCTACAACAAGAGGGTCTATACGAGCTGTATCGTATGGAATGCGACATCATCCCGCTTCTCATTGAGATGCGCTTCGCCGGCGTATCTGTGGATACAAGAAAAGCGGAGGAGCTTACGGATGTTCTTGATCATAAAGTTCGGACATACCAGGCGGAGCTTGACAAGACTCTGGGATTCCCGGTTCGGGTTGGTTCCTCAAACGAACTGGCGCACGCTTTCGATTCCCTTGGACTTAAATATCCAAGAACCAAACCATCAAAAAAGGCTCCTGAGGGTAAACCTTCTTTCAAGAAAGACTTCCTCAAAACCGTAGACCATCCTGTAGCTCAACTGATTCGTGAAATCAAGCGGATTGAGAAACTTAACGGAACATTCGTCAAAGGTTACATTCTCAATGGCAACATCAACGGCAAAGTTTATGGATCGTTTAATCCTCTACGCAAAGATGATGGTGGTGCTAAGTCGGGTCGTTTTTCAAGCGATCATCCTAATCTTCAAAACCTCCCGATTCGTGATAAAGAGCTTGGTAAACTTATTCGATCCATCTTCATTCCGGACCCAGGACACCCATTTTGGCGCAAGTTCGATTATAGCCAAATTGAATACCGAATGCTTGTGCACTACGCAGTCGGCCCTGGAAGTGAGGAAGCTAGACAGCGTTATCGTGACCGTCCAGATACAGACTATCATAAATGGGTTCAGGAGCTCGTCGAAGGCATCTTCAAGCGCCAAGTTGATCGCCGACCAATCAAAAACCTAAACTTCGGTCTGACCTTCGGAATGGGCAAGAAGAAGCTTATCCGAAGCATGGAACTAAAGACTGAACGCGAAGCAGATGAATTCCTAGAAGCATATCATAAGGGAGTGCCGTTCGCAAAGCCCACGATGGACTGGGCGATGACCACAGCCAAGAACCTTGGTGTGATCACTACGTTGCTTGGGCGTAAGGCGCGGTTCGATCTATGGGAACCTGCGCGCATGAGAGAAGGTCAGGAGTACCCGGCGCTTCCATATCAAGTAGCGATCCGTCTATACGGGAACGTACGTAGAGCCTATCTCCATAAGGCTCTCAACCGGTTGCTTCAAGGATCGGCAGCTGACCTGATTAAAGCCGCTATGGTCAAGTGTTGGAAAGATGGCGTCTTTAAGGCAACGGGAGTTCCTCGACTTCAGGTTCACGACGAACTTGATTTCTCCGATCCCAAGACGAAAGAATCGGAAGAAGGATTCAAGGAAGTTGGGCGTATCATGGAGAACGTAGTTCCGATCAGTATCCCGATTGTAGCAGATGAGGAAGAAGATCTAGCTAACTGGGGAGCAGCTGCATGAGCCATCGACGACCGCTTTGGCGAACTGGAGGTCATGAGGATTATTGTGCCTGGTGTGAATTCGAAGCAATTAGATCAGTTATTGCATTCTTGGTCTGGGGAGCGTCATGAAATCTGAAGTATACTGTGATGAGTATGTGGAGTGGTTGAAACCTGAATCATACTTGGACTCGGAGGGTAAAAAACTCGCACCACCCTGCACCACGTGCGCAGAGATTAGTTCTCGGTTTAGGAGAGCTAACGAAGCTATCAGAGCCGCGACCAGAGTCGTTCAGTTAGCGGTTCTAGCTCTTAGTCTGCACCATAAGGAAAAATCCCGGGAAAATCCTAAAGAGACACCGCTGCTTATGGGGCCGAGCCCAGGAGTTACCTAATGACAACCCTATGGTCCTCACCGCTATAAGGGCTACCTATCTGTACGTCGCCTTTTTGGAGTACCTGACTTAGAAGTTTCAGCGACTCTTTTGCGGACTCGAGTTAATTCTCTACGATCATAACGAGCATCTTTTTTAGATCGTTGATAGCCCGCAACGATACCTTCTGCCTTCTTTGCTCTGGCTTCAGCCTCTTTAGATTTAAGCAATAGAGTCGTATGACCATCTAACTGCTTCTTCATCTTCCCCTGAGACTTAATCACTGATGTAGTAGCTTTCTTGATAACTTCTTGTCCATCTTCGAGAGGCTTTAATCTTTTCTCCATCATCTTAGTTAAAATCTTGTAGAACGTAATCGCAGTTCCACCAACTGCAGTTACAGTGATTGGCAGCGTATCTAAAGCTTTCAGTATGATAGGCTGCCAATCCATAACTACCTCTTAAGATGTAGGATGCACTCCGCGCATTTCAATCGCGGCGCAAGCCTCACCGTCTTGNTGCATNAGGCGGTCTAGGGTATCTCTAGTCATTCTGAAGTCACCGCGATTATCAAGACCCCAGTCTGCCCATTGGTTTATTAGATCAAAGTTATGAGAAACAGGATCTGCACCTAGAATGAGAACCGAATGCCCGCCTTCAATGATTCCTGAGATATTTACGAACCCAGCCGTATTGATCTGAAACATTCCCGTGTACCAAGGAACACCAATAACTACAGGACCGCCAATGTGCTTGCCTTCAGCATTTTGACCACATATGAACGTCTCAATTTCATCCGCGGTTGTCAGCCATCTGTATTCTTTCAGAAGCCCTTTAGACTGAACTGCCTTAGCTCCTGCACGAACAGAAGTTCCAAACTGCCGTGCAGTATCGTTATCGTTCTCAGACCACTCATCTAACTTAGTTGCGATATCATAAATCTCGAACGCGCTGGGAGCTTCTTGGAATCGGTGTTCGATGGGAGCAGCCATCAGGTAGTGCTTCCAAGCATGACCGACGCAAGTACCGGTATCTCCTTGATCTAATGCCTTGTGTCGGTAGCTCCAGCGCTTTCGAGCAGTCGTTACTATCTCTGACACTTTAGGATGCGCCGCCATGAGATATTTCCTATCTCGCGGATCTGGCGCAAACTTCCTACCTAGACCTCTACCTTGTGGAATACCCATGATGTACTCCTACGAGATGTTTACTTCATCCAGTTGGATCCAGTGTCTAGTTTTGTTGCAATCGCGTTGTAAGCAATTCTCAGTTCGGCAAGTGCTTGTTCAGGAGTGATGGTGTTGCTTGAAACTAGATCTCTCAGGTGGATTCTTAAGTCAACGAGCCACTGAGGTGCAGGCGGTGTAGAAGTAGCAGCAGGAGCTGGAGTAGGAGTAGGAGTAGGAGTAGGAGCGGGGGCGGCTTGAGCAAGCAAATCACCTTCCCAGATATCTGGAAGCGGTCCTTCGAACCCAGAGAGATAGATGATCGCATCCGCCGTAAGAGAGACAGCATCCATGTAGAGCCCGATGATCGGACCGTACATGTAATCACCATTCGGACCAGTTAGGAATGTCGTTCCATTCCACTGCCCGATAACTCTCTTCTTTGCATCGCCGATCTTCACGTAACCATCTTGGTTCTTCGATGCTTTCAACACAAGATAGTAATCGTGAGGACCCCACCTTCCAGTCTCTACAGGAGCACTATAGAAGGGTGCTCCGTTTGGATCACCAGGAGTCGCAAGCGTAATGTTTCCGTTATGTTCTGAGATACCGTGGAATCCATCGTACGGATTCCCTTTGTAGATATCAGGCGGATGGATCTGGAATGGCAACTTCCAGTCGTGGTTCACACCTTTATTGATCGGCCAGCCGGGATCGAAATACATACAGATCCCGTAAGTTACTGTCATGCCGGCTCTAACGTTGTAAGGTCCGTTTTGTTTGAACTTTGGATCCGCCGGTGCAAAAGACATTTCAGCGCGTCTATTGACCTGAGGCGGATTCAATAGTCTACCACCAGGACCGTAGTTCCCGTTCGCAACATCCCAGGCAAGAGGTTTGTCGTTCTTCAAGATACTAAACTTCCAGCAAGGCCTACCATCTTGTGTAACTTGCTGGATACGATTCGAAGGCTCTAGCCAGTCAGGTTTTGGTTGCGCCATGGTGCCTTGCTCCTTAATTATAGAGGCGAATCAGAGAATGTTACATAGACCGGTTTGTTGACTCTGTTGCGAAAAAACTCCAGCGCGGGAGCATTGTCAATATTCAAGAAGAAGGTCCCAGTTGGAGTGTACTTGTGAAAACGCTCGTGCTCAGCGATACCGTCTGCTGCGACAGCGCGACCAGTAACTTCGTTTGCATTGAACTGATCGACGTTAAACTTTGCAACGACGCGGTCTGCCATGATCTACCCCACGAATGGAATCTTCTTGATCTTGCCAGTTAACCTTAAGAGGCCTGTGATCAACCCTAATGCACCGATTGTAATTATGAAGGCCCACATCCACCCTGCCATCGCGCACCCGACGGAAGGAGCCGACGTTAATTCATCTTCTTCGCTCCTTTTCTGGTGATCCAGAACTTGTTGCTGAAGAGACTCTTCTAAACTAATCTTAGCTTCTTGCTGCTTCTGAGTATCTATAGAAGCTGTCTTTTTACCTTTCTCCTCAACTTTGACTTTTTGATGCTTTAAGACAGGAACAGGAGGCTTAGGTGGTTCACCAGGAGCAACAGGAACAGGAACTAGCTCATACTCATTCTCTGTCGTCGTGGTTTTCGAAGGATCTTGTTCGACGGTTTTGGTCGTCGTAGTTTGAGAAGTTTCATCTGTCGTTTGCTTCGCATTAGTCGCCGTATTCGTTTTAGTATCTGAAGACGACTGAGACGAAGATG
>C688J18823_10002205_pt1 | contig 12197 bp, 13 predicted proteins | sample HopSoiMetagenom1_FD_18823 | JGI IMG/M metagenome (IMG submission 18823) | reverse complement strand
TAGCGACGCTACCCGCAGAACGAGCGGCAGGCCATCGAGCCGCACGAGGTTCTCGCGCAGCACTACGCCCTCCAGCTCGTGCACCTCCTCCTGCAGGAGCCAGCGCAGGCTCCAATAGGTCTCCATCGCCCGCTGGTGCTCGTCGTAGCGCGCGGCGGTGAGCTCAAAGGCGCGCAGCGCAGACAGGAGCCCCTCGGAACTGCGGGAAAACGGCGCTCGTCGACCTTGGAGCGCCGCCACCAGCTGCCATTGGTTGACGAGGTCGACGTAGCGACGAAGCGGCGAGCTCATCCACGCATAGCAGCGAACACCGAGGCCTTCATGCGGCTCGGCGTGCACCGACAAGCGCACCTTGCCGGTCGCCTGGACGCGATAGATCGCCGCGACGTCGCGCTCGGCCAGCAGCTCGCCCCAGCTCGAGTTGACTAGGATCATCAGCTCGGAGACCAGCTTGTCGAGCGGCGCGCCGCGCTTGCGCCGCACGATGCGCACGCGCTCGCCTTCGATGAAAAACGAATAGTCGACGAGCGTCGGCGCGGTGCTCGGGCGCCCCCGGCGCTTCTCCAGCGCCAGCGCCACGCGCCAGAGGCTGCGCAGCTCCTCTTCGTACGCGAGACCGGTAGCGCGCCCGGCCTCGAACGCCTCGTTCAGCACGTCGTATTGCGCGTGCCGCAGGTTCGCGGCAACGGCGATGCGCTCGACGCGGCTGTGAACCGCGCGCGGCAGGCCGTTCTCGCCGACGTCGAAATAAAGCGAAAGCGCCGGCTGCTCCGACCCGTGGTCGAGCGAGAAGCGCGCGACGACATCATCCGGCAGCATCGTGTACTTGCGCCCGGGCATGTATGCCGTCGATAGCCGCTCGCGCGCGATCGCGTCGAGCGGCGAGCCCGGCGCGATGCCGAGCGCGGGCGCGGCGATGTGCACGCCCACCCGCAGCTCGCCCGCTTCGCTGCGCGCCACCGAGAAGGCGTCGTCGATTTCGGTGGTGCCGATGTCATCGAGGCTGAATGCCCTCTGCGTTGCGAGCGGCAGCTCCTGCGCCGGCGCGGGAACGTCGTGCGCGGCAAACGCGGCGCCGTGGGGGAAAAACTCGTGGAGGAAGCGCCGCATATGGTATTCGTGCGTGTCGCTAAGCAGTCCGCAACGCTCGAAGAGGCGGGCTGCACTGAGCCCGGTCTCATGGCACGCCTGCTCGAAAGCCTTCGTCTCGGGCTTGTTGCGTTCCGGTGCGTAAAGCAACTCGTCCTTGAGCGCCGCGATCGGCGTCGGGCATTCGAATCGCTGAAGGGCGGCGGTCCATTCGGCCACCTGCGCCTGCGCGCGCTTCTTTTTCTCAAGGCCGGCGAGCGCGAGCTTGAGCGTCTCGGCCGGCGCCGCCTGGAAATGGCCGCGGCCGCGACGGTAGAAGTACATCGGCGCGCTCTGCAGCTTGAGCAGCACACCCGCCGCCTCGGCCGGGCTCGGCTCGCGGCCGACGTAGTCGCGGGCGAGCGTACGAAAATCGAACTCGCGGCCGCTCGAGTATTCCCATAGGAACTCCACATCGAGTTCCTCGGCGAAGCGCTGCGCCTTGGCAATGAGCTCCGCTGCCGGCGGATCATCGAAGCTCAGCAGCACGTTCGCCGCCTTGATCTTGCTGCGGCGGCCATGCGGACTCTCGACCTGATAGGACGCCGGCGCGTGCGAGAGCACCGTGCCGACCTTGAGCTCGCCCTCCTCTTCGTAGAGGACGTGCATGTCAGTAACCGGCGAATTGGACGATGCGCGCCAGGTGCTCCGGAAAGCTGCGCAGGCTGTGGTCGCCGCCCGCGATCACGATCTGCTCGGCGCCGGCGTAGCGCTGTACCGCCTGGCGATAGTCGAGCACCTCGTCGCCGGTCTCGACCAGGAGCAGATAGCGAGACGGGGTAATTCGCCGCCATTGCTCGAGGTGTTCTTGCGAAAGCTCGTACGGCTCACCCGTGTACAGATTCTTCTGCGGGCCGAGGTAGGCACGCAGCCCGACATGCGGGTCGATCGCGGGATTGATCAGCACCGCCCTGCCCCCGTACCTCTCTACCAGATAGGTCGCGTAGTAACCGCCAAGCGATGAGCCGACGTAGCAGGGTTGGGCGTCGCCGACGAGCTCCTGCACTACCCGGACAGCGTCACGCGCCGACGGTGGCAATGTTGGGCAGGCAAATTCGGCGCCGAGCCGCCGCTGCCCCATGTACTGCCCAAGGACCTGGGCTTTGTGCGACTGGGGCGAAGAATTGAAGCCGTGGAGATAGACGATCACGCAGCCGCGACGCTTCGCAGCCGGTCGAGGAGCTTCGCCTGGATGCCGCCGAAACCGCCGTTGGACATGATGAGCACATGGTCGCCCGGCTTGACCTCGGCGACCACCGCCGCCATCAACGCCTGCAGGTCGTCGAGGCATCGCGCTCGCGCGCCCATGCGCGCGAAAACCGCCGGCGCGTCCCAGCCGAGACCCGCGGTATACACAAACACGCGATCCGCCAGCGAAAGACTCTCGGGCAGCGCGTCCTTCATCACCCCCCGCTTCATAGTGTTCGATCTCGGCTCGAGAACTGCCAGGATCCGACCCTGAGGATTGCGTTCGCGCAGCCCGGCGAGCGTTGTCTGGATAGCGGTCGGGTGGTGCGCGAAATCGTCGTACACGGCCACCCCGGCGGATCGGCCCCGCAGTTGCAGCCGGCGGCGCACGCCGGAAAAGCGGCCAAGCGCGGCCATGCCGATGCCCGGTTCTACGCCGACGTGCCGGGCTGCAGCGAGCGCGGCGAGCGCGTTCATGCGGTTGTGCGCTCCCGCCTGCGTCCAGCGCAATCGCCCGAGCGCTCGGCCTGCCAAGCGGATTTCGAACGAGCCGTCGCTTTCCGGCGTCCCCGCTTCCCAGCCGCCGGCGCTCCCGAAGCGCTCGACTGGCGTCCAAGCTCCCATGGACAGCACGCGGTCCAAGGCAGAATCGCTGCCATTGACCACGAGCAGGCCTTGCCTTGGCACGGTGCGCACGAAGTGGTGGAATTGCCGCTCAATCGCTGCCAGATCATCGAAGATGTCGGCATGATCGAACTCCAGGTTGTTCAGAATGGCGGTGCGTGGCCCATAGTGGATGAACTTGGAACGTTTATCGAAAAAAGCGGTGTCGTATTCGTCCGCCTCGATGACGAATAGCTCGCTGCCGGTGTGGCGGGCTGAGACCGGGAAATCCTCCGGTACACCGCCGATGAGAAAGCCCGGCGCGCGTCCCGCGCATTCGAGAATCCAGGCGAGCATCGCAGAGACCGTCGTCTTGCCATGCGTGCCGGCCACGGCGAGGACATGNCGGCCGGCCAGCACATGCTCAGCAAGCCATTGAGGCCCGGAGATGTAGCGCTCGCCTCGGTCGAGGATCGCCTCCATTAACGGGTTGCCGCGCGTAACCACGTTGCCGACCACCCACAGATCCGGGCGCACGGCGAGCTGATCTTCGCCGAAGCCCTCGGTGAGTTCGATGCCGAGCGCCTTGAGCTGATCACTCATCGGCGGGTAGACGTTGGCATCGCTGCCGGTGACACGGTAGCCAGCGGCGCTCGCGATGGCCGCGATGCCGCCCATGAACGTGCCGCAAATGCCGAGGATGTGGAGGTGCTGGGCCATCGCGCGGAGCGCCGATTCTATTAGATGACCTATGATTGGACGGCAGCTATGGCCCGCAGGAACAATCGGCAGACGGCGATGCGAGCCCGGCTCGCGGCCGCCGCGGCGCGCATCATGGCCGAGGACGGTGTCGACGACTTCGCGCTTGCCAAACGCAAGGCCGCCCGCCGTCTCGGCGTGCTCGACACCCAATCGTTGCCGGGTAACGATGAAATCGAGGCGGAGCTGCGCGCGTATCGCGCCCTGTACCAGGCTGAGGATCACCCGGAACTCATTGAAGACCTGCGTCGCATCGCGCTTGACGCCATGCGCACCCTCGAGCGCTTCAATCCGTACCTTACGGGGCCCGTTCTAACTGGCACTGCCGGGCCGTATGCCGAGATCGAACTGCAGCTTTTTCCGGACAGCGCCAAGGAAGTGGAGATCTTCCTGCTCGACCGCGGCCTCGCGTTCACGACTCACGAAACGCGCCGCTATGCCGGCGATCGCGCCCATGCGGTCAGCCTCATCTCGCTCGATTGGCAGGGCCAGCCGCTCAGGCTGGCGATATTCGACTCCCGCGACGAGCGTGTCGCAATGAAGACCTCTGTGGCCGGGAAAGTCGCCGATCGCGGCAATATCGCAGAAGTAAGCGCTCTCTTAGGAGGCGATCAAGGCGGCAACAGATAGCCAAAGTCGGCTAACTTCGCCCAACGTGCCGCCTCGGCTGCTATGGGCCACTCTAAAAACCTCCGATCGCCGGCAGGCGCGCTCATTCTGCCTGTTGCAATGCACGCGGAGGCCGCACTGGGCTAGAATCTCGCGCCTTTTGCGGCGATCGATGGCGAAAAGCGACCAACTTGTAGACAAGGCGCAGTCCTGATGGACCTGCGCAAGCTCAAGAAGCTGATCGATCTCGTCCAGGAGTCCGGCATCGCAGAGCTGGAGATCACCGAGGGCGAGGAAAAGGTGAAGATCGTAAAAGGCGGGGTCGTCAATATGACGGCGGCCCCGGCAGCTATGGTTGCCACACCGACGGCGGCGGCCGCCGCGGCGCCAGCGCCGGTAGCGACGAGCGCCGAGCCGCCAGAAGGGCAGGAGGGTCACATCGTCAAGGCACCGATGGTCGGCACCTTCTACCGGTCGGCGTCGCCCGATGCCAAGCCGTTCGTGGAGGTGGGGCAGGCGGTGAAGGAGGGCGACACCATCTGCATCATCGAGGCGATGAAGCTCATGAACGAGATCGAAGCCGACGCCTCCGGCAACGTGAAAGCGATCCTCGTGGAGAACGGCCAACCCGTCGAATACGGCCAGCCCCTTTTCATTCTGGCCTGATGTTCGAAAAAATCCTGATCGCCAATCGCGGCGAGATCGCGCTCCGTATCCAGCGCGCGTGCCGCGAGATGGGCATCCGGACCGTGGTGGTGCACTCGGAAGCCGATACCGAGGCGAAGTACGTCAAGCTGGCCGACGAATCGGTGTGCATCGGCCCGCCGCCTGCGGCCTCGAGCTACCTCAATATCCCCGCGATCATCAGCGCGGCAGAGGTGACCGACGCCGAGGCTATTCACCCCGGCTACGGGTTCCTGTCGGAAAACGCCGATTTCGCCGAAAAAGTCGAGCGCTCGGGCTTCGTTTTCATCGGCCCCCGACCGGAAAACATCCGGCTGATGGGCGACAAGGTGAGTGCCAAGCAGGCAATGACCAAGGCGGGTGTGCCGACCGTGCCCGGCTCCGAGGGCGCGCTGCCGGAGGACGGCAAGGAGATCGTGCGCATGGCGCGCAAGGTCGGCTACCCCGTGATCATCAAGGCCGCGGGCGGCGGCGGCGGCCGCGGCATGCGCGTCGTGCACACCGAAGCGGCGCTCATTAACGCCGTCAACATGACCCGCACCGAGGCGCAGGCCGCGTTCGCCAATCCGATGGTGTACTTGGAGAAGTACCTCGAGCGCCCGCGGCACATCGAGATCCAGGTGCTCGCCGACTCGCACAAGAACGCGGTGTACCTGGGCGAACGCGACTGCTCCCTGCAACGTCGGCATCAAAAGGTCATGGAGGAGGCCCCGGCGCCCGATCTGCCGGCCAAGCTGCGCGACAAGATCGGCGAACGCTGCGTCGAGGCGTCCCGCAAAATCGCCTACCGCGGCGTCGGGACTTTCGAATTCCTCTACGAGGACGGCGAGTTTTACTTCATCGAGATGAACACGCGCATCCAGGTCGAGCACCCGGTGACCGAAATGATCACCGGCATCGACCTCGTGCAGGAGCAGATACGCGTCGCGGCGGGCGAGAAGCTCACCTTCCGGCAGAAGGACATCGCGCTACGCGGCCATGCGCTCGAATGTCGCATCAACGCCGAGGACCCCTACCGCTTCACGCCTTCACCGGGGAAGATCACCTCCTACCATCCGCCCGGCGGCCCCGGCATCCGCGTTGACTCGCACGTCTACCAGGGCTACACCGTGCCGCCGTACTATGACTCGATGGTCGGCAAGGTGATCGCCTACGGCGCGACCCGCGAGCAGGCGATCGCGCGCATGCGCATCGCGCTTTCCGAGATGGTGGTGGAGGGCATCCAGACCAACATCCCGTTGCATCGCGAACTCCTGAACGATACGCGGTTCGTGCGCGGCGGCGTGTCGATTCACTATCTCGAGCAGAAGCTGGCGCAGGAGCAGACGAAGAAGAAGTGATGGCCTGGCTGTGCCTGCGCCTGGAACTTGAGCCGCACGCCGCCGAGACGCTGAGCGAGGCGCTGCTCGAAGCCGGCGCCCAATCGGTGAGCCTCGATACGCCTGAGCACGGACGGGTGGCACTGCGGGCGCTCTTCGCAGAAGGCGACGATCCGCCACAGGCGCTCGCCGAAGCGCGCGAGCGTTGCGCGCTATCGTTCGATGTTTCTTCCAGCGTCGAGACGGTCGATGAGCGGGATTGGGTGCGCGCGAGCCAGGCGCAGTTTTCGCCGCTGCATGTCGGAAGGCTATGGATCGGCGCGAGCTGGCACCCGGCGCCGGACGATGTGCTCATCGTCCGCATCGACCCCGGCCTTGCCTTCGGCACGGGCAGCCATTCGACCACGCGGCTCATGTTACGGTTTGCCGAGCACGTGATCCGCGGCGGTGAGGAGGTACTCGATTACGGCTGCGGCTCGGGGATTCTCGCGATCGCGGCGGCAAAGCTCGGCGCACGACACGTCGACGCGGTCGACGTCGACCCGGTCGCCGTAGAAGTCACGCAAGAGAACGCGCGAACCAATGGCGTACGGCTGACCGCCCGCCTGCCCGAGGAGCAGCCGCCCTACCGCTATGATGTGCTGATGGCGAACATCCTCGCCCAGCCGCTGATAGACCTCGCGCCGCGCCTGGCGGCTCTGGCGAAGCCACGCGCGACCGTTGCGCTCGGCGGCCTGCTCGAGTCTCAGGCCGACGAGGTCGCGCGAGCGTATGCGCCGGAGTTCGACCTGCGCACCGAGGCGACCGAGGAGGGCTGGGCGCTGCTCAGCGGCCGGCGCAGATGAGCCTTATCACTCGCTGTCCGGCGTGCGGCACCGCGTTTCGCGTGCAAACCTCGCAGCTTGCCGCGCACGCCGGCACCGTCCGCTGCGGCAAGTGCGGGGGCGTCTTCAATGGCGTGGCCGCGCTCGTCGAAGAGAGCGATGAGCGTCTAGCCTTCGAACCGTCGCCGCAGCTCGCGCTCTTCGATCCCGGGCGCCGCAGCGCGCAAAGCGCCGGGGGCCCGAGCAGGAACGCTCCGCCGTCGACGCTGGATTTCCTCGCCGAGCCGCCCGCGCCGCGGCGCTGGCTGTGGGCTACGGCGGCGCTCATCGCGGCGCTCGCCATGGGGCTGCAAGTCGCCTATCGCTTTCGCGCAGAGCTCGCGGCGTGGTATCCGGAAACGCGCGGGACGCTGCGGGCGCTCTGCCAGCCGCTCGGCTGCGAAGTGCCGCTGCCGCGCCGGCCGGAGCTGATGAGCATCGACTCTTCGGAGCTGCAGGCGGATTCGCGGCGCGAAGGCCTGATCGTGCTCAACGCCGTGATCCGCAACCGCGCGCGGTTTCCGCAGGAATACCCGGCGCTCGAGCTCACGCTCACGGACGAAGGCGATCGCCCGGTCGTGCGCCGTGTGCTCGTGCCGCGCGACTACCTGGAGCCGCCCCGGCGAGAGGACCTGCTGATCCACGGAATCGCCCCCGGCGGCGACACGCCGCTGCGCGTGTTTCTCGACACAAGCCGCACGCCCGCCGTCGGCTATCGCCTCTACCTCTTCTATCCCCTATGACGACACTCGTTACCGGCTCAATCGCCTACGACACCATCATGGTGTTCCCCGATCGGTTTCGTAATCACTTGCTCGCCGATCAGCTGCATATCCTGAACGTCTGCTTCCTCACGCCGGAGATGCGGCGGGAATTCGGCGGCACGGCCGGCAACATCGCCTACAACCTCAAGCTGCTCGGCGAGAGCGCCCTGATCATGGCGACTGTCGGTGAGGACAGCGGCCCGTACCTCGAGCGCCTGCGGCGGCTCGGCCTGGCGACGGACCTTGTGAAGCAGATTGCCGGCCATTTCACCGCCCAGGCGTTCATCACCACCGATCTGGACGACAACCAGATCACCGCCTTTCATCCCGGCGCCATGAATTACGCGCACCAGAATCGCGTGACGCGCGAGCTGGGCGCCGATCTTGCGATCATCGCGCCGGATGGCAAGGAAGGCATGCTGCAGCACGCGCGCGAATGCGCGGAGCAGGGGATGCGCGTGATGTTCGACCCGGGGCAGGGCCTGCCGATGTTCTCGGGCGACGAGCTGAACCGCTTCATCGAGCTCGCCGATTACGTCGCCGTGAACGACTACGAGGGCAAGCTCCTCGAGGAGCGCATCGGCCGCCGTCTCGACGAAATCGCGCAGCGCGTCGATGCGGTGATCTACACACAAGGCGCCAAGGGGTCGTTGATCATCGCCGACGGCAGGCGCCACGAAATCCCCTGCGTCAAGGCGGAGGCGGTCGTCGATCCCACCGGCTGCGGCGATGCTTACCGGGCCGGCCTGCTCTACGGAATCGCGCACGGCTGGGACTGGCCCAGCACCGGAAAGCTGGGATCGCTGATGGGAGCGATCAAGGTCGCGAGCCGCGGCGCGCAGAACCACGCGCCTGCCCGCGATGACATCGAGGCGCGCTATCAGCGCGCCTTCGGCTACTCACCGTGGAAGTAACGCCTAGCGGATCTCTTGCCGGATCGCCACGGCGTATTCGGCGAGCTGCTCGCGCGGCGGATTCTTCGCCGGCCACGTGAGCGCCATGCCGTCGCCTTCATGGCGCGGCAGCAGATGCATGTGGTAGTGGAATACGCTCTGCCACGCCGCCTTGCCGTTGGCCTGGTAGACGGACAAGCCCTGCGGCTGAAAAGCGTTGCGAATCGCGCGCGCCACGCGCACTGCGCCGCGTAACAGCGCGGCTGCCTGGGCATCGTCCAAATCGTAGAGCGTCTCGGCGTGCGCCTTGGCGGCTACGAGCACATGGCCGGGATTCACCTGGCCTGCATCCATGAATGCAATGGTGAGCTCGTCCTCGTATACCACCGCCGCCGGAATCTCCTTCGCTACGATGCGACAGAACACGCAACTGGCCATCATTCCTCCGTGCTCGATTGTGCGGCGCGGCAGCCGACCTGGTAGAGCGCCCGGTCCTCGAGCCGCAGCGCGCTCAGCTTGCCGCCCCAGACGCAGCCACTATCCAGCGCCGCGAGGTGCGGCGTCAACTTGAGCCCGAGCGCGGACCAGTGCCCGAAGAGCAGCGTGCCTTCCTCGCGCCGGCGGAACTCGAACCACGGGCGATAGCCGCGCGGCGGCTCCGTGCCTTTGGCACCGAACTGCATCTTGCCGTCCGCCCGGCAAAAGCGAAGACGTGTCATCGCGTTGACGATGACGCGCAGGCGGTCGAACCCGCTCAGGTCGGCGCGCCAGCGGTCGGGATGTCCGCCATACATGTGCGCCAGAAACTCGCGGTAGTTCGGCGCGGCGAGCGCAACTTCGACTTCGCGCGCGAGCGCCAACGCCTGGTCGATGGTCCATTGCGGCACGAGCCCGGCATGCACCATGACGTAATCGCCGGCCGTGTGCATCAGCGGCCGCGTGCGCAGCCAGTCGACGAGCTCCGGGCGATCCGGCGCGCGCAGCACGGCCTCCAGCGTATCGTCCTTCTTGGGTGGCTCGACGCCCTCGTGCTGGGCTACCAGATGCAGGTCGTGGTTACCCAGCACGACGATCGCCCGCTCGCCGAGCGAGCGCACAAATCGCAGCACATCGAGCGATTTCGGTCCGCGGTTTACGAGATCGCCGACAAACCAGAGTCGATCGCCAGCGCCCAAGCCGATCTTGTCGAGCAGCGCGCACAGCTCATCGAAGCAGCCTTGCACGTCGCCAATCGCATAAGTCGCCATCGCCTGCTAGAAACTAGCATCGATCCGCCGGTATTGGATCGCTTCGGCGACGTGCTCTGCGCCGATGGCGCTCGTACCCGCCAGATCGGCGATGCTGCGCGCAACGCGCAGGATCCGGTGGTAGGCGCGCGGCGACAGGAGCAGCCTCGCGAGCGCGTGCCGCAGGAGCTCGCCGCCCTCGCGGCCGGTGGCGCAATGGCGGTCGATCTCCCGAGTCCCGAGCAGCGCATTGGGTTTCGCCTGGCGGGCAAGCTGCGCCTCGCGCGCGCGGCCGACGCGCTTTGCGATGTCGCCCGAGGACTCGCCGGGGACGGTGCCGGTAAGCTCGGCCTCGCGCGGCGCGGGCACTTCGAGCTTGATATCGATGCGATCGGCGAGCGGGCCGGAGATGCGGCCGCGATAGCGCGCGATGCGCTCCGGGGTGCAGCGGCAGCGTCCGCTGCGATCGCCGCAGTGGCCACAGGGGCAGGGATTCATGGCGGCGATCAGCTGAAAGCGTGCGGGGAATTCGACCTGCCGCGCTGCGCGCGAAATTGCCACACGCCCCGTCTCGATCGGCTCGCGCAGTGCTTCCAAAACGTCGCGGTCGAACTCCGGCAGCTCGTCGAGGAACAGCACACCGTGGTGCGCCAGCGAGATCTCTCCCGGCCGCGGCAGGTGGCCGCCGCCCACCAGGGCGGGGGCCGAAGCGCTGTGGTGCGGCGCGCGAAACGGGCGCTCACCCCAGCGCGTGGTGTCGAAGCCCTGCGTGGACACCGAGTGCACGGCGCAACTTCGAGGGCGTCGACCTCGGACATGGGCGGCAGGATGCCCGGGAAGCGCAATGCCAGCATGGACTTGCCGGTGCCGGGCGGGCCGATCATCAGCACGCTATGGCCGCCGGCCGCCGCCACTTCGAGCGCGCGCTTTGCCTGCTGCTGGCCCTTCACATCGCTAAAGTCCGCGTAGTCGCCGCGCATCACCGGCGCCTCGCCGCAGTAAGGCGCCAGACGCGCCTCGTTGGCGAGATGTGCGACGACCTCGAGGAGCGACCGCGCCGGCAGGATCTGCGCCCCCTGTGCGAGGGCAGCCTGCGGCGCATTGCCCTCCGGTAATACAAACGCGCGACCCGCTCCGCGCGCCGACAAGGCCATCGCCAGCGCACCGCGCACCGGACGCAGCTCTCCAGTGAGCGAGAGCTCGCCGGCGAACTCCTGGCCATCGAGCGCCTGCGCCTCGAGCTGGCCGCTGGCGGCAAGGATGCCGAGCGCGATTGGCAGGTCGAAGCGGCTCGAGTCCTTTGGCAACTCGGCCGGCGCGAGATTCACAGTGATGCGGCGCGCCGGAAACTCGAAGTGCGCGTGGTTGAGCGCCGCGCGCACGCGGTCGCGCGCTTCGCGTACCTCGGCATCGGGAAGCCCGACGATGTGGAACGCGGGCAGCCCCGGTCCGAGGTGCACTTCAACGGTGACCTCGGGCGCTTGCACGCCACAAAGCGCCCGGCTCGCTACGGTCGCGACGGTCATCGCTCGCCATCTCCCCGAGGCGAGCAACGCCCGCGGGCGCGATGCGTTTACCGGGGATCGACGTTATTGGCGCGGCGTTCGAGCTCGGCGACGCGCCCTTCCAGCGTCGCCAGGCGGGCGAGCGCCTGCTCGAGGAGCTTCTTCTGCACTTCGAAGTCCTGGCGCATCACCAGATCCATGCGCCCGAACCAGTCCGCCAGCAGCGCACGGAGGTTCTTCTCGATGTCGGCTGCCGGGGAATTGCGCAGCGCTTCGTTGATGCGCTNGCTCAGGTCGTCAAANAGATGCCGATCGCTCATGCGGNCAAGGTACCACTGCGCGCTGCGCACCGCCCGCGTGCGGCAGCCTCTGGCGCGCGCACCAATATGGCGCAGTAAGGCTGGTGCATAGCGGGAAGCCATTGAGGGCAAACGAATTCTCTTCGTGGCATAGGAGATGCTAACTGTCGGGCAGCAATTTCCTAATCCACCCTCAGGGAGAGCATCTAATGCGTAAGTTCGTCGTTCCAATCGCGCTTGCCACGGCCGCCACTGCGTCGGTAAACGCGCAAGCGCAGCAGGCGGCGCCTGCCCCTTCTCCGGTCACCGGAAACATCACGCTCGCTTCCGAGTACCGGTTTCGTGGCATCGACCAGA
>C688J18823_10002204_pt1 | contig 12201 bp, 11 predicted proteins | sample HopSoiMetagenom1_FD_18823 | JGI IMG/M metagenome (IMG submission 18823) | reverse complement strand
GTGAGATTTTATTTTTTAGTTGCAACAATCCTTTTTCAATATAGGAAGCATACTGTTCTTTGACGATTGTACCCATTGTCCTTTTCATTGGATGAAAAACAATTTCCTGTCCTCCTATCATTGTGAACGAGTGTTTGAACCCTTTATCCCAAAGCTTTTTAAACTCCTCTAAAATCTTAAATGATCCTTTTTGAGGAGATAGTTTTCCATAAAAAGCCAATTCATTATTTAGTTCTGGCAGTTTTAAAAAATCTGTATTACTTGCTATTGCACATCGATAAGGATTAGCGACAACATGAAGATTGTCAGAAAAAATGGCAAATCGTTTTTTTAGTTTATCTATTAAATATTGACTGGGAGAAATAATAAGATCTGCCGCCTGAATACTAAAACGTTCCATTTCACCTATCCAGAAATTAGGATTCTTATAGGAAGGACCTTGATTATATTCCATATATAAAAAGGAAGGAGCATGCAGGGTTACGATCGTTGGAATATTTTTGCACCAATCAGCTAAACAAGCTTTGAACTGCAACAAAAAATAGGCGATTCCATTATAATCCTGTGATTCAATCATATCAGGGATTTCACCTTCGCAGATCAATTTTTTTACTACCATTGCAAATGCATAAGCGAGATTGGTAGTTTGTCCCAGAAACATTGTTGCTCCTGTCAGTTCAGCATTAAATCGGATTATGCGTGCCTCTTCCTGTTCTGTAATCTCAATTGACCTTATACTGCTATCGCTTATTATAATAGTAACCTGATGTCCTTTCTGACTAAGCATGCAAGCTGTATGATAGCAGTATGTACTAATACCTCCTCCATAAAAAGGTGGATACTCAGTGGTTAAAATCCAATAATTCAATTTTTATATTTTTTTACATTGGAGTCGTACAGTGAGCGAAATGCTCGTTTCCCCTGTAGCACTTTAATAATATGCCCTAATTTTTTATACCATGTAGGTAAAATTTCATATTCATTGTGATAAAAATTATTGATTTTAATAGCTTCATCTTGTTGTTTAACAATGGTAAGGTATTTTTTATGATTTTCCAGATCCTCTGTGTTTTGTTTTAATTTACTTTCTAAAGCAGGAGTTTTAGTCTTGAGTAAAATAAATTTTTGTGAGAATTGGTACTGATGTGGGAGACTTGATTTAAAGTTTTCTTCAGAAGTCTTTTTTAACTTAACAATATCAGTAATTAATTTATTTGAAATCCGATTAATGCTTAAGTAGTTCCCCAGATAATATTTTTGAGTCAATAATTTATAATACCATTTTTCAAAACTAGCATTATCTCTGTATTCATAAATAATCGAACCCTGCAAATTTGAATTATCATCCTCGGCGTTAAAATAAATGCATTCCAATCCATCTAATCCACGTGAAAAAAAAGAAGATGCCAAATCATTCATGAATTTTTTTACAGCCTCTGTATAGCCTCCTTCTTGAAAAACAAATACAGCTGGTAATCCATTCCGTTTTAAAAATTTAGGATGAAAAAAAACTTGTAATAAAAAATTTTTGCTTTCCAGTATCGCAGCAATTAATTTATCATTTGCAGCGACATTGTTTGTAAAGTTAAAACAAATAGAAAGGTTAAAATTGCTTGCCTGGTATAATTTACCGGAATGAAGGGTATTTAAATCGATTCGCTTTATATCAGATAAGTCATTTATTGAAATTGAAAATATTACATTCTCATCCACTGCTTTTATGGATTCCAGACTTGGAAATTCTTTTATTATAAAGTTAAAATTGTTCATTAAATTCCTTTTATTTTATATCCCTGATCCGTTGATATCCAACTTAATATTCTCTCCCACGCATGTGTATGCGTGCCTGTTTCGCTGTCCAACACATTCCCTTTTTCTAATGTAGAAAGTATATCCAATGGAGCATATTTTGAAAAAAAAGTATAAATAATTTTTGATCTTATCCAAAACATTGTTCCACCTATAAAATCGTATGTTTTTAAATCAAGTTGATATTTTTGAATCAATGTTTTTAAAATTTCGTTGTTGGCCCCTTCAAATCTGCCAATTGATTTATCATATTCATTTGAAATAAATTCTTTAGTACCTATCAATCCTACTTTTTCATCTTGTTCGAATATTTTTTTTATTTTAAGGATATTACCCGGTTCTATTATCTTAAATAATTTGTTTCTCCATACATCACCTAATGAACTATGTGGACTTTTTTTGTCATGTAATAGAATAAAATATTCACTTTGTAAATTCAATTTAAGGCATAAATCAATCATAGCTAGCTTTCCACCTATATCCTTTCCAATATTGGGAGAATGTATAATAAATGCTTCAGGAAAATCTGCAGTAATCTGTTTAAGAACACCATGCTCATTCAAAAAATCGTAATCAATTTTAAAAACAATTGAAATATGAGCTTGTTTCAAGTTCAGCAAATACACTTTTAACTCATCATATGAATTCTTATAATAAATATGTATTAATACTATTATTTTATCCTGATCCATCTGATTAGCTCTGAATTACTCTTGTATTCAAAAAGGTTTAAAAATACATATTATTTTCTAGGATTACAATTTAATGATGTTAGCGGTAGCGGTTCGTGTTTCTGCTTGCAGATAAAGCTTACAACTGCTTATAGGAGAAGATTATTTTTTCAGATATTTCAATTTTTTTATTATTGCTTTTGGAAAAAATTGTTTTATTCCCAGCATCACAATTCCGATCATTTTAGGAATAAATTGATCTCCGTATTGTTTTACAATTTTCCTTCTTGAATTTAGCTGTGTCTTATAATTTTTAGATGAAACGTTGTCTACTGAAAAACTTATGCTCACTAGCTTTTCCGGGATTATTGCTCCTTTGTATGAAAGAAGTATTTTCCAAAAAAATGCGTAGTCTTCAGCATGTGAATATTCTGTTGGATACAGCCCAACCTTATCCAGCACATCCTTTCTAAATATTACAGCCGGGTGAATAAATGAGCATTTATAATGCATTTCTTTTAAAATCGCATCATGTGATGTTTGTGTAATATAAGAATAACTGTTATTTCCGGTTGAACTCAGGAAAGTTGCCCAGGAGCCAAGCAATGCACATTCGGGATGCGTATTTAAAAAATCCACTTGCTTATAAAAACGTTCTGAATGGCAAGTATCACCTGCGTCCAAACGAGCAATATACTTCACATCATTTCTATTGTTTATCTCCCGCAATCCAGTATTTAAAGCATTTACAATTCCTTGATTGTTTTGATGCCTAATTATTTTAATGATCAGATTTTGTACCTGCGATTGCAAATCAATAATACTAAGTGGCTCGGTACTGCCATCATCAACAATTAGTACTTCACATTTATCCTTCGCGTATTGAATACTTTCCAACGAAGTGATCAAACCATTTCTGTTGTTATAGCAAGGAATTAACAAAATAAAATCAAGGTGCCCGGTAGTCATGAATTCTGTCTATCCTAATTGCTTGTCTAAAATTGCCAATCCTTCTTCAAACGTATGTGGTTTATATCCTAACTCACGTTTTGCTTTATCAATCACAAAACCTGTATAGGGTGGTCTTCTGGCTGCCTGATTAAGTGTTGTTGATTTTGTTACTGTTACTACAGATTTATCTAATTTCCAAAAATCAGCTACACGATATACAAGCTCAAGAATGCTCATGGTTTCCGGACCCGATAAATGATAAATACCTGTTGCACCTTTCTCCGCTATAAGAATACAACCTTCGGCTAAATCCTCAGCCAATGTAGGAGAGCGAAACTGATCATCTACCACATTCATTTTTTGTCCTTTGCTTAAGGCGTCCTTTGCCCACAATACTATATTGGAGCGACTCATGTTGTCAACAATACCATATACAATAATGGTACGTGCAATTGCCCAACTAATTTTACTTTTTTGCACTATTTTCTCAGACTCATATTTTGAAAGCGCGTAATAGCTTTGCGGATTGGGTTTATCTGTTTCTACATATTCGCTTCCTTTATCTCCATCAAAAATAAAATCAGTACTTAAGTGAATGAGTTGTGCATTTTTTCCACCTTCTTGTTCCAATGCATCAACAATGTGTTGTACAGCCGTTACGTTCAACGCCCAACATTCTTCCCGTTTACTTTCACATGCATCTACATTGGTCATTGCTGCTGTATTGATTACAACATCAGGTGTGTATTTTTTTATAATTGCTGTTACTTCTTCTTTACTTGTAATATCAAGAGACTCATAGATGTATCCTTGTTTATCCATGATGCGGTTAACTCCAGTAGAGGTAGCAATGACTTGAACATCTTTCCTTTTTTTTAGTGCATAAATTAATTTTTGCCCTAATAATCCATTGCTTCCTGTAACAACAATTTTTTTCATAATAGCTTTCGCTTATTTTAATTTAATGAGTAATTATAAATCCCAAACACTTCTACGTTTACGTTTTTTAAAAGGCTTAAAGAAATTTCTATTTTCCAATACAAAGGCCATGATAAAATAAATAATAATTGGTGAGCCTACCGTAAAAAAAGTAAGGTAAATAAAATACATACGGATTTTTGTTGAATTAATCCCTAATTTTTTACCTAGCCATTCACAAACACCAAAAGCTCGTGTTTCAAACCATGCTTGAATTTTATGTATCATGTCTTCGCTATTTTCAGGTAACTAAATTACGCTTTTTTCAGCAAATAATTGCTAAACTCTTTTTATAACATGGAACCAAAGGGATGAGCTGTTTTGAGCCGCCACCTTTAACCAGATTTTTATAAAACTATGTATCATGTGGTCAAATAAAATTAAACCACATAGGCACCTAGGCTAATTAATTAAAGTATATTTTCCAATGTGATTAAATAATTATATTTTTTTCAGCAAATAATTACCAATTGAACATTCTAAACATTTTTTATGATCGCAATACTTGTTTTTTAATTGTAAAAGGGCTTGTGTATCCGCTGCACTTTTAACAGAGACGTTCAATGCACTCCAGGTATTAATAATTGAATTTTTTTCTCCCTCCATTTCTTCTAAAAAACGTAAAGCTCGATCTATGTAGGATTCATCAGCCTTTGCTTTGCCGTAAACAAATAAAAATGGAATGATGGTATTGATAATAATATTGTAAATGGAGTCTTCTCCTAATTTTTTATTCTTACTGGATGCTGCTTTTTCAAATACATAATGCGTATCCCAGTAGGTTGAAACAGTTATATCCATTAGTTTTTTTAACTGTTCCAACTTATCTGCTCCTATCATTTTTGAAAATAAATGGTTGGATTGATAGATAAGTTGTGCAAATTGAGCAATACGAATGGTTGGAAAATTAACAGGGCGCAATCTTAAAAATTTCCACAAGTGATTGTCCAGAGAAACCAATTTAAACTTTTGTTTTAAAAACACATATTCATTCTGAAGTTGTTCCGGATACTTGTCCTTGAAATGCTGGTCTAAAAAGCCAGCTTGTCCAAACAGCAAAGCTTCTATTTGCAACAAACTGCTTTTATGTTTGGCTAGTATGAGTGAAGGAACCGATTTCGCCAGCAATTCAAAAGGTAAGGCATTCGTTTTAAAACCAAAACTTTTTGCAAGTAATTGATAAAATGTTTCCTCCCAGTTCATCTTATTGAGACGGAGCATTTCCATCGTGGTATTGAATTTTTCTTCCAAGCGCTCTACCAGCAAACGATTTAATGAAGCATGCAACACGATTGCCGGGACCTCTCCTATTTGTCTTTCACAGGCAACCCAATCCTTACTTGATTTAAATCGCTCATAGTTGGAGAAATAAATAGGGTCAATGCGTTGTTTTAATTCCAACGTTGGGATAGGTTCACCAGAGGAACGATGTATAGGCTGATCTGCTTCATACACCACATGCAATAAAATAGTATCATATGCTTTATCCAATTGGTGCGCGTGTTTGTTCCAATCACTGGCGCGTACGTGCACCTCTACATTACCAGCCCACAAGGTATCATCAATTTTAATTTTCGAATTAAAAAAATCAGGTCCTGCATCTTGGTTGTGATCACCAACCCTCACAATTTCAATACGTTCATTTGCTGTTGTAGTGAGCTTCAATTGATTGAACAACCTGAATTTCCAGAGATGGTGCAATAATTCTTCTGTCATAATTAAAAAATTTGACAGTGAAAGTATCGGCTATCGCGGACAATTACTACTTTTATAACATTGGTTCAAAAGAATCAATGTTATAAGTAATTAATGATTTTTAACTAATGGAGCTTAAAACAGGAGAGGAATTTTTTATTAACACTTGTCGCAGTTTTGATTTTCTTAGATTCCTTTACTACGAAGGTGCGAGTTTTAACATGCATGCACGGGACGAAGCTTCAGTTTCATTTTTAAATCCCAGGACAAACATAAAAATAACAGTACGTATAGAAGAACAACCATTGGTTCTAAATGTTTATTTTGAAAAAAAGAAATTTATAAGGATTTTAAAATTTAATCTTCGCGATCATTATAAAAAACTTGGAGTAACCTACCTAGAAAAAATATATGATGTAAAAACGATCGCTTCGTTTATTGAAAAAAATCTAATGCCGATAGTTAAGGGTGAAAAATGGATCGATGATTTGAGTAAATGAAACTTGTTAGCTATAAATAAGCTTCCAGCAATTGCTGCATTTCTTTTTGCAAGATCAATGCTTCTCTCCTTGCCTTCTCTGCAAAATCTACCCCATCACCTGCATAAATAATTCCGCGGGAGGAGTTCACTAATAAACCACATTGTTTATTCATTCCGTATTTTGCTACATCCTGAAGACTCCCACCCTGTGCACCTACACCGGGCACCAATAAAAAATGATCAGGAATTATTTTGCGAATATCTTTTAGCATTTCTGCTTGTGTAGCGCCTACGACATACATCATGTTTTCTGAGTTTCCCCATTTCTTGGATGTAGTCAATACTTGCTCGAATACTTTTTTTTCTTTTCCTCCATCTGTTGTTGCCAAACGTGATGTTTGAAAATCCAATGCACCTTTATTGGAAGTCAGCGCCAATAAAATAACCCATTTATTTTTATACTCCATAAATGGCGTCACGCTATCTTCACCCATATACGGTGCAACTGTAATCGAATCAAAATTTAATGTTTCCAAAAACGCCTGGGCATACATTTTTGATGTATTCCCTATATCCCCTCGCTTTGCATCAGCAATGGTGAAGAGTTCCGGGCATGTTTGGTTGATGTATTTAATTGTTTTCTCCAGACTTATCCAACCTTTTACACCTTGTGTTTCATAAAAAGCCATATTTGGTTTATAGGAAACACACAGATCTTTTGTTGCATCAATAATTTGTTTGTTGAATTCAAAAAAAGGATCCTCCTCTTTCAATAAATGAGATGGAAGCTTCGTCATATCCGTATCCAGGCCAATACATAGAAATGAATTTTTCTTCTTTATCTGCTCAAACAATTCGTGCTGTGTCATTGTGTTCTTTATTTAAACTGCTAAGCCGCCTTCTTTTAATCGCTCAGCATTCTCTGCTAACTGCAATGCATCAATCATAGGTTGTATGTCACCTCCCATAAAATCAGTTAGATTATACACTGTTAAATTAATACGATGATCCGTTATTCTATTTTGAGGATAATTATAGGTGCGTATTTTTTCAGAGCGATCACCTGTTGTAACCATTGTTTTACGTCTCTTTGAAACGCTTTCCAAATGTTTATTTAATTCGATTTCATATAATTTAGCACGTAGCATTTGCATGGCTAACTCACGATTTCCTAATTGAGAACGATCCTTCTGGCAAGTGATTACAATCCCAGATGGCTTGTGTGTCAACATTACTTTGGTTTCTACCTTGTTTACATTTTGCCCTCCTGCTCCACCCGAGCGTGCAAATTGAATTTCTAAATCAGCGGGGTTGATCACCACGTCCACCTCATCGGCTTCAGGCATTACAATTACGGTTGCTGCTGATGTATGCACACGACCTTGTGTTTCTGTATTGGGTACACGTTGTACCCGATGTACACCCGATTCAAATTTTAAAATACCGTATGCATTTTCACCTTTTACTTCACAAATTACCTCTTTAAATCCGCCCATAGTGCCATCATTGGAATCTACAACTTCCAGCTTCAGTCCTTTTGTTTCGCAAAAACGGGAATACATTCGAAATAAATCACCGGCAAAAATACTTGCTTCATCTCCACCCGTTCCAGCACGAATCTCCAGTACACAATCTTTTACATCTTCCGGATCCTTTGGTACTAACATTTGACGGATCTCATCCTCCATTGTATCTTTTTGAGGAACCAGTTCATCCAAATCCAACTTCGCCATCTCACGCATCTCATCATCCTTTTCATTTAAAAGGATGCCTTTATTGAATTCAATATTCTCTACCACTTTTTTATATTCATGATAAGCATTTACAACTTCCGTAAGGTCCTTGTACTCTTTATTGAATTTTTTAAATTCTTTCATATCGCCAATGATTTTGGGATCCGAAAGCTTTTGTTCAACTTCTTCCCAACGTCTTTTTATAGCTGCTAATTTATCTAACACGGTTTTATTAATTAATTCATGAATAATTTTGCGAAGGTACTAAATAGATATGAGACATTAGATTTGAGATAGGAGACAAAACGTCAAAGGTTTTAAAAACCTTTGACGTTTCCTGTCTAATAATCAAACACTCCAAATTCTGATTTGATAGTCAGTCGTTTTGTATCGCTCTTTTCTACCCTTCCTACAATCCGGGCAGGAATCTCAAATGATTCGGAAATATGAATGATGTCTTTGGCAATGTCATGTGGAACGTACAATTCCATTCGATGGCCCATATTGAATACTTTATACATCTCCTTCCATTCTGTTTTACTTTGCTTGTGGATCAAGTCAAACAAAGGAGGTACAGGAAACAAATTATCTTTAATAACATGCAGGTTATCTATAAAATGCAACACTTTTGTTTGAGCGCCACCACTACAGTGCACCATACCATGAATCTGGGGGCGATAGGTATCGATTATTTTTTTTATAACAGGGGCATAGGTACGTGTTGGAGAGAGCACCAATTTACCGGCAGTCACTTCTGTTGCTCCTCTTTTTCCTGAAGCAGGAATTTTAATTTTATCTGTTAATTTTACATGACCTGAATAAATAAGGTCGCGTGGAACAGCCGCATCAAAGCTTTCCGGAAATTTTGCTGCCAATGTTTTTTCAAATACATCATGTCTGGCTGATGTCAATCCATTGCTTCCCATGCCACCATTGTAAGCAGTTTCATAGCTAGCTTGCCCGTCAGAGGCCAATCCAACAATTACATCTCCCGCCTGGATTTTTGAATTATCGATCACATCACTACGTTTCATGCGACATACCACGGTAGAATCTACAATAATGGTACGAACAATATCTCCAACATCAGCTGTTTCACCACCGGTAGAAAAAATACCGATACCATAGGAACGAAGTTGTTCCAGTATTTCTTCCGTACCATTAATAAGGGTTGAGATTACTTCGGCGGGAATAAGGTTTTTATTTCTTCCTATTGTAGAAGATAATAAAATATTATCCAGCGCACCTACACATAATAAATCATCCGTATTCATCACAATTGCATCTTGAGCAATTCCTTTCCAAACACTAATATCACCTGTTTCCTTCCAATACATGTAAGCAAGGGATGATTTTGTTCCTGCACCATCTGCATGCATAACGATGCAATAATTTTCATCGTTACCCAGGTAATCCGGAACAATTTTGCAAAAGGCTTTTGGAAAAAGGCCTTTGTCAATTTTTGAAATGGCGGCATGCACATCTTCTTTGGATGCAGAAACGCCACGAAGATTATATCTGTTATCTGAATTCATCTGTAAACTATTTTGTTCTTGCTCAAAGCATACATTCATCCAAATCTGAACGATTTGAATCTTCAATTACCAAGGGTACAAAAGTAAAAAAACATCTCGTACAATGACGAGATGTTTTCCGCTTTCGCTATTTATCTTTTGGTGTTAACAAAAAACTATTGTTGTTCGCTTTTCCCACCTCCAGGTTTTGCCTGATTTGACTCTGTAGGTTTAGAATCATCCTTTTTCTGATCTGATGATTGTTCTTGTGATTTTGGTATTTCTTTCGGAGCATTTGGATCCACGAAATCTCTACGAACTACGCTAAATACAGTACGTCTGTTTAATGCCATGATGGCTTCATACTCCTCTTTCGTCTTGCCTTTTGTTTCTTTAACAATATATGCTTCTGTTAAAGAGTATAATACCGTACCGTTTGCATCTTTCACCTCAACAGGTCTTGTTTCACCATATCCTTTCGGGATCAATCGTTTTGGGTTAATTCCCTGTTCAATTAAGAAATCCACACAAGATTTCGCACGTGCCTGAGAAAGTTTTAAGTTAAATGGATCACTACCACGGTAATCGGTGTGAGAACTTAACTCGATAACAATTTTAGGGTTCACATTCAAGATATCAACTAATCCAATTAATGAATCCTTTGCTTGTTGTGTCAAGGTTGCTTTACCTAATTCATAGAATACGTTCGCAAAATAAATATCTCTTTCTACAGGTGTTAAGCAGAAGTCATGTTTAAAAATCCTAGACTCTTCCACGCCAACAGTAGTTTCCTTTGCTTGTTCCACGCTTGATAAAAAGCCTTTGGGAGCTTGTTTTGTTTTTACATCATCTCCAACATTCGTTGTGATTACATAAGTTGTTGCAGCATTCACATATCTGGCAGCGCCATTTTCTGCAAATTTATAGTGTCCGGTTGAGTCGGTTTTTGTTTCAACGTTTGAACCATCAGAGCCAATTAATTTCATGGATACTCCCGGAACAGTTTCTTTAAACCTACAATCTGTTACAACCCCTTCAATTGTATACAACAATGGAGGCAATACAAATGACCAGATATCATCAGATCCTTTTGTTCCTTCACGGTTAGATGATAAATAGCCTCTTTCTTTTGTTCCTTCGAAAATAATTCCAAAATCATCTCCGGCAGAGTTAACCGGGTATCTCATGTTGGCAACGTTACCCCAGGAGTCATCTCCTTTTTTGTCTGCTCTAAAAATATCCCAACCACCCATTCCAAGATGTCCATCGGAAGAGAAGTACAATGTTCCATCGTCATGTAAAAATGGAAATACTTCTTTTTGAGGGGTATTGATGGTAGCTCCTAAGTTTACAGGAGTTCCCCATTTTTTTTCTTTTTTATCAAATTTACTCATCCAAAGATCCTTGTCCCCTTGACCACCTGCCAAATCGGAAGAAAAAATTAATGTTTCGCCGTCCAATGATAATGCAGGTGATGCAAAATCATTTGTATCTACACAAAACTCTATTTTTACAGGGTCATTCCATACATTTCCTTTTTTGTAGGTATACCAAAGTTGATTCAATTTCACCTTTTTCTTTTCTACTTCACAGCGCGTAAAAACAAGTATATCACCTTTTCTGCTCACTGTTGCAGCACCTTCGTTGTATTTACTATTTACGGGTTCAGGTAATGCAACTGGTGTACTCCATTTTCCGTTTTTATCAACCTGTGTTTCAAATATATCACTGAATAACTCTCCGGTACCTTCGTCAATTGCCGTTCCTTGTCCGCCTGGACGTGTAGAGGTAAAATATAAAGAAGTGTATTTTTTATCTACATACGCAGGTGCAAAATCAGGGTCAGGGCTGTTTATTAAACTCAAATTTTCAACAACATAACGAGTGGCTTTATCCTTCCATTGTTGCGCTAATTCACAAGATTTAGCTCCATTTTCACCTTTAGGATCATCTGGAACCAATTTTTTATAGTTGTTATATTCCGTTAAAGCTTCGTTGTATTTCTCCTGAGATTTTTTTGAATTCGCCAGATAAAGTACGGCTTTGGGATCCGTATAATTGGCTTTAATCGCTTTCGTATACCATGCTTCCGCTTGTTTCGCATCGCCAATCATTCGATATGATTCGGCTGTTTTGAAGATAATATAAGCTTTTCCTTGGTTCGTTTTTTCTTTTGCATAAGCCTTTTTGTAGAGCTCAATAGAATTGAAATACTCTTTATTTACATAGGCTTTATCGGCATCCTCCAAAAAGTTCTTTTGAGCAAATAAATTGGTGGAAAATAGCATAGAGATAACTACCCCCGTCATTAATTTTGTCAATATCCTCATATTAATTTTCGTTAGATTAAACATAATAGTGCTGCTAAA
>C688J18823_10002203_pt1 | contig 12203 bp, 10 predicted proteins | sample HopSoiMetagenom1_FD_18823 | JGI IMG/M metagenome (IMG submission 18823) | reverse complement strand
TGGTCGCGCGAGAAGTCGTTCAGCCCCTCCACCACCGATTCCCAGTGACGGTAGGTGAGGAAGCTGAGCGCGCCGGGCACGTGGATGGGATTGTCGAGCTTTTGCCGGTCGGTGTCCGGTTGGCCGACGAGGACGATGGAGGCTCCCACTTCGGTATGGAAAAGCCCTTCCATCGCCGCCAGCGTGACCGGCTGATACCGCGTCACCAGCCGGCCCTGTTGATCCCCCGAAGGCCAGAGCTGGAACAGCGAGGCGAGCGCCGCGACGACGACGCCGGCGCGCAGGAACAGCCGGCCATACTCCTCCTGCCGGCCCGAGAGCACGTAGAAGGCCCCGGTGGCGGCCATGGCGAAGGAGCCGGTGATCACCGCTCCGCTCATGTTGTGGAGGTACTGCCAGAACGCCCACTCGTTGAAGAGTAGCGCCCAGAAGCTGCTGAGCTCGGCCGCGCCGTTCGGCCCCATCGCAAACCCCACGGGGTGCTGCATCCAGGCGTCGGTCACGATGATGAAAAAGCCGGAGATCCAGGAGCCGAGGAAGACCATGAGAGCGGACAGCCAGTGGATCTTCTGCCCGAACCTCCGCTCACCGAAGAGGAAGATGCCGAGGAACGAAGACTCCAGGAAGAAGGCGAACACCCCTTCCATGGCGAGCGCGGTGGCGATGACGCCCCCCGAATATTGCGCGAACCTCGACCAACTCGTGCCGAACTGGAATTCCATGGGGACGCCGGTGATGACGCCGAAGAAGAAATTGATCGCGAAGATTTTGGCCCAGAAGCGGGCAGCCCGGTTGTAGCGCTCGTCCTGCTTCCACAGAGCCAGCGACTTGAAGAGGAGGAGGAGGGGCGCGAGCCCCATCGTGAGCTGCGGGAAGAGATAGTGGTAGGTGACGGTGAACGCGAAGTGCAGGCGGTGAATCCCCAGTGCGCTCTCCATGATGCCCCTCCTGAGAGCCAGACCGAGGCGGCATACAACGGAATGATGGGGTCACTCCTCGGTTCAGCGCCCTTGAGAGCTTACTCTAGAATGAGCGAGAAGGAAATCCGAATTCCGCGGACCTTCCCCCGCCATAGCATCATCGCAGATTGGAAGCCTACGGCCGGCTACCGTGGCAAAGGTAGATCAGACAAAGATAACTATGGCTATGCCTCAACAAACTTGCAAATGAGCTGAGACCGGCATATACTTTTCTGTAATCCAAGCTACTCCATGTCAATCCTGTCCTCAACGGATGAGGAGGGCCATTTTGAAAGGTCTATACGCATCAGCCAAGATATTTCCGCTGCTGGTGCTCTGTCTCCCGTTTTCCACCGCTGCGCAGCCGCTCTCCTTCGAGCTCGATAGATACGGCCGCCTGGCTGCTGTCGAGGATACTTGGGGACAAATCACCCGGTATGTCCGCGACCCTGAAGGGCATCTGCTGCAGTTGACCTACCCAGATGGCAGGTGGAATGAATACCGCTACGATGCCCAAGGGCGCTTGAGCGAGCTACGTACAGAGAAAGGCCGTGAGCTCCACTACCGGTACGATCCCCAGGGCCGTTGGACCGAAGTGCGCTTCCCGAATGGAGATACGCAGCGCTTTTCTCCAACTCCCGACGCACGCGGCCTCAACTTGACCTATCCGGACGGCACCGTGACCGCCTTCCATTTCGACGCACAAGGTCGGCTTGAGCGCGCCGAGACTTCGCTCTCGAGCATGACGCTCCGATACGATGCCAAAGAGCGGCTGGACAGCCTCCGGTGGGCGGACGGCAGGGCCGTGGGCTTCCGCTACGATGATGCAAACCGAGTGCGGGCTCTCGCCGACGCCGCTGGTAAGGAGAGACGCGACTGGGATATCACCATGCAGACCACCGACGCGGGGAGAGCCCTCACCGTGACGGATGCGCTCGACCGCTTGGAAATCCGTCGTGACAGGATGGGTCGCTTGGCAAGCGCAGCATCCGACTCGGGTTGGAAAGCCGTCCTCCACTGGGACACGAGCGCCGGACAGCCGCGGTCGATGACCGGCCCTTGGGGCTACGTTGAGCTCGACTCCCGCGGGCGCCCGACCGAGATCTTGACGCCGCAAGGAGCTCGGGTCACCGCACGATGGGACATTGCCGGCAGGCTCGAGCGGATGAACGTTCCGCCGCTAGGCGACGTACGGTTGGGGTATGGGGCGGGACGGTTCCCAACCACGGTCGATCTCGGCGATGGACTGCGCACCGCCCTGTGGAGCGCGGGCCGGAGCCCGATCGACACCTCCCGCGCCGAACCGCTGGCGCGGAGCCCGATTCAGCGGGATACTGGCATCCAACTGCGATACCCCATGCCCGCGCTCTCTGCCGAAAGAATGTTTTCCGCGCAGGAGGATCGGTTCTGGTCGCGAGTTTCCTCCCTGGTCGAGGCCAGTGCGAGATTGCCGCTGCTTGACAGTAGGCAGGCTCTCGCTCATGATGACTATTGGACGTCAGGTAAGTATCAGAACGATCCCTACTACCTCGAGTTAGCGCGGCCGGCCCCAGAGCTTACGCCGGAGAGCTATGCCAGATCCTTTATTCTAACCGTTGGCATAATAGCCATAGATTGGAACGAATTCTTTCAGGAGACGATTCCCTTCGTCGGCAAAATAGAGCCAGGCTTTCTAGTATCCTTACTCAGTAAAGTAAGACCTACGCTGGTGAATCAATTACACCGCTCCGATCCAGGGGATGACATTATACGCAACCTAGACGCAGCAAAGGAGAATCTACACAAATTTAGTGACCAAATTGACTTGATGCACTCCATAGTTGACTTGAAAAATAGCATTTTGGATCACTCCCGGATGATGCCTTGGGTTCGAAGAACCGAAATTCAGGCAACTCGATCGGTCACACTGCTATTGATGACAGAGGAAGGAACAGCGAAATTAACCTTGTCTCATACTATACGACTGAAGTTCTTCTCCCAGGGCTATGTGATAAGTATTGATGCTATCGGAGCCCTCAAGGACCAGAGAAGTCAGGGTGCCTTAAAAAGGGCCGCCGAATACCTTAAGAATTTGGCCAACAAACAGGACAGATCTTGGAATGCTTTTTTGGTACATATGGAGACAGAAACCAGAAGAGTTTTATCGGTGATAGACCTTCTCAGCCCCGCTCCGAAAGGAGCCAGCGGTCCAACGGACGAGGCCCGCTCAGGGGTCGAAATTCTGCGCAAAGCCTTGGACGTCGATCTTGCGGCAGTGCCTGTCCAAAAAGAGCTTGAGAAACGGGGTAAAGCAATCCGCGAGGAATGCCCACCCGACCAAGTGACCTGCAAGGAGGGTTCCCATGACGATCTTTAGCACGAGCACCGGCAAGTTACCAGAGCAGGGTATGTCGCGGCGAGGTTTCCTTCTTGGCCTGGCAACGGCGCCTTTCCTTCTGCCTCTCTCTAGCCCAATTGCATGGGGAAGCTCGGTGACAGAGACCCAAACTCGGGTGATCCGCCTTCGCCCTCTACAGAAGCTTGTGCATGACAGCTTGCGATCTGGGCGGCTTGACCGCTCGGCTCTTACCCTTTTCGGAATAACCCGCCTGGATGGATTCGTTGTCGACGAGAAGAATCGGGATGTCCTACTCTTCGGACAGGTAGACCGCCGTTTCCCCACATTACACTTGGCCGACCTGATCACGGCGATGCGAAACGTCTGGCTATCTCCTCAGGAGGACCCCGCCTGCTCGATCGATCCCCGGCAAGAAGATCTGGCTACTGTGATGAAGGTTGTCGCCGAGCAGGGCGCTGCAAGCGACGCCAGGCAGATGAATGGAATTTTGAAAAATTTGATGACAGTCTGCCAGCGCCCCAATCAAGTATCGATCTTCGGAGTGCCTCGAACGTCGCTCTTTGCGCAGACGATGGTCCAAGCTGACTACCACATGAAACAAGTGGCGGCGGGGATCATTCCTCATCCCACGGGACAGAAGAGCTTTAAAGACCTGGGTTTCGCCTGGATGGCAGCGCAGGCAAAGCGGGAATGCGGGAGGGTTGCGCAAGCCCCCGTGGTCGCCAGGTTCTGGTTCTATCCGGCGACTCCTTCCTATGAACAGGCGCAGGACATCTTCGCAATCAAGGAAGTCGAGGTGTGTTTGCTTACCGAGGAGGAGCATTTGAAGGCCAGCGGACAGCGGGTCCAGACGGGCCAGAGTCATCCTGTGGCTGACCAGTTCCGGCGGGATTTTACGAGCTCTTATCGCGAGGCGGCCCGAAAAGAAGCTGTCTTTGCAGAGCTGCGGAATCTTTATCGGTTTGTTGCTCTCTCTATCTTCCTCCAAAAAGAAAAAACGTTTGAGAACGCCGGGCTGGACCTTAATTTCTGGCTGCATGAATATCCTGACGAGCGTGTCGCAACGCCGGAGAAGCTGGCAGGCATAGCGGTCGTCGAAAAGGGGCAAATCACCTGCACAAGCTCTCGTGGCACGATGGCGGGCATCCTCGCAATGCCAATGTGTGGGGGTGTCGGCGTGTCCAAGGCGATATTGGGAGACCCCTCCCGAGTCGCCGCAGGTGGCAGCAGACTTGAGGAAATGACCAAGCAGGCTTTACGCTTGGAGCCTACGCCGGGACACAGTCTCTTTTGGGAAGCTCGTCTACCTGGAATCCGCTTCGAAGATCTCTGAGCAGACGCCGGAAGGCGAGGGAATGCCAGCCTGAACGCCGTTTGACAGATAAAACCCAGGCACGGTCCAAAGAACGTCAAGGACGAAGCCACCGACGGTTTCGGTCTGCTTCAATCCTTGGCGTCCTGTCTTAATATATCTGTGGTCCGAGCCTCTGCTTCACATTGCAGGGCCTAGTAGCTTAAGGCCGTCAATGACTCTGCAGAGCCGTCAGGGCGCCCAGCACCTCTTCGCTGTGCGTGGCCGGCTTGACGCCTGTGAAGACCTTGGCGATCTTCCCCTCGGGATCGACGATGAAGGTATTGCGGGCCGCGAGCTTGGCGCCGTTGTATTCCATCACCGAGCCGTACTGCGTCGAGACCTTGGCGTCGGGGTCCGAGAGGAGCTTGAAGGCGAGCCCTTCCTTGGCGCAGAAGCTCTTGTGGGACTCGGCGGTGTCGACGCTGACGCCGACGATGGCCGCGTTGGCCTTCTCGTACTGGGCCAGGTCGCGCTGGAAATTGTGCGCCTCCAGCGTGCAGCCGCCCGTGAAGTCCTTGGGGTAGAAGTAGAGGACCACCCACTTCCCCCGGAAGTCCTTGAGGCTCGCCGGGTGCCCTTCGTTGGTGGTGAGGCTGAAGTCCGGAGCCGGCGAGCCGACCGCCGGCGTCGCCGCGGCGTCGGGAGCGGCCTGGGCACGCATTACCGGCACCAGCACGGCGAGGAGGAAGAGCAAGCCGAGAACGAAACGTCGAGATGAGGTCATCTGGGGTCTCCTCGATTGGGTTCAGACGATACGGCGGAGCTCTGGAGTGGACCAGTCCTCCACCATCAGACCCGGAATTCGGGTCATGTCATCCAGGTTGGCGGTCACCAGAACCGCGTCGCGGGCGAGCGCGTGAGCGGCGATCGCAGCGTCGAAGTCTTCGATGCGCCGCCCCTTCTTTTCCAGCGCCGCCTTGATACTACCGAAGCTCTCGCTGACCTCGTCCGACCAGATCGACCGGGCGAGCTCGGCGCGTACGAGATCAAAACGCTCCTGCAGAGCTGCTTTCCGTTTGGACTTCGGAAGCCGCTCGACGCCATAAGCGATTTCCGCCAGGACAGGTTGAGGCACGCTCACCTCTTCCTTGCCCTTCTGCTTGAGCCGCTCGATCATCTGAGGGTCGCCCTTCATGAGGGCCGACACCGCATTCGTGTCCAGGACAAACTTCACAGGCGCCTCGGCGGCTTCGACGTCCGCGCCTGACGTACGGAGGTCAGGAGCTCGTCAACCGCCGTTACGGTCTCGGGATCGACCGCGGCGAGTTGCTCGAAGAATCCTGGCGACCAGCCCGCTCCCGGAGAGAGCTCCCTCTCCAGAGCCCGGACGATCAGGCGGTTCCGACTCATCTTGAGCGCCCGGGCTTTACGGTCTACCGCCTCCAGGAGCGGCTTGGGGATATGGACGCTGGTCGCCATGACTATATCTCCGAGTATACTCCACCCTCCCCTACTCCGCCACCCCCTTCTCCTTCAGAATGTTCCACACCCGCTCCGGAGTCATCGGGATCTCCATGTGCCGCACCCCCAGGTGCGCCAGCGCGTCGACCACGGCGTTGACGATGGCCGGCGGGGCGCCCACGGTGGCCGACTCGCCGACCCCCTTGGCGCCCAGCGGATGGTGCGGGCAGGGGGTCACCGTCTTGTCGGTCTCCCACTTGGGCGTCTCCATGGCGGTGGGGACGAGGTAGTCCATGAAGCTGCCACCCGAGATGTTGCCGTTCTCGTCGTAGCTGATCTCCTCGAAGAGGGCCGGGGCCAAGCCCATGCTCAAGCCGCCGTGGATCTGGCCGTCGACGATCATCGGATTGATGATGTTGCCGCAATCGTCCACCGCCACGAAGCGGCGGACCTTCACCGCGCCGGTGCCGCGGTCGATGTCGACGACACAGATATAGCTGCCGAAGGGGAAAGTCAGGTTCGGCGGATCGTAATAATCGACCGCCTCGAGGCCGGCCTCCATCCCCGGCGGATGGTTGGTGTAGGCGGCGAAGGCGATCTCCTGGATGGTCTTCGCCTTCTGGGGCGCCCCCTTGACGAAGAACTTGCCGGTCTCCCACTCCAGATCGTCCTCGCTCACCTCCAGCAGGTAGGCGGCGATCTTCTTGGCCTTGTCGCGGATCTTCCGCGCCGCCACCGCGCCGGCGGCGCCGGCCGTGGGCGTCGAGCGGCTGGCGTAGGTGCCGAGGCCGTAGGGGGCGGTATCGGTGTCCCCCTCCTCCACCTGCACGTGATCCGCCGGGATGCCGAGCTCCTCGGCCACGATCTGGGCGTAGGTCGTCTCGTGCCCCTGCCCCTGCGACTTGGTGCCGAAGCGGGCGATCGCCTTGCCGGTGGGATGGACGCGGATCTCCGCCGAGTCGAACATCTTGAGCCCCAGGATGTCGAAGTCCTTCGACGGGCCGGCCCCCACGATCTCGGTGAACGAGCAGATGCCGATCCCCATCAGCTCGCCCTTGGCGCGCTTCTCGGCCTGCTCTTTCCGCAGCTCGTCGTAGCCGACGATCTGCATCGCCTTGCGCAGCGCCGCCGGGTAGTTGCCGCTGTCGTACTCCCATCCCAGCGCCGATTTGTAAGGGAATTTGTCGGCCGGGATGAAGTTCTTGAAGCGCAGCTCCGCCGGGTCCATCTTCAGCTCCTGGGCCAGCACGTCGGTGACCCGCTCGATGGCGTGCACCGCCTCGGTGACGCGGAACGAGCAGCGGTAGGCGACGCCGCCCGGCGGCTTGTTGGTGTAGGCGGCGTCCATCTCGGTGAAGGCCGTCTTGATGTCGTAGGAGCCGGTGCAGATCGAAAACAGGCCCGCCGGGAATTTCGAGGGGTTGGCCGCGGCGTCGGTGTAGCCGTGATCGGCGAGGGTCTTGATGCGCAGCGCCGTCATCGTGCCGTCCTTCTTGGCGGCCAGCTCGGCGGTCATGTGATAGTCGCGGGCGAAGGAGTCGGCCTGGAGGTTCTCCATGCGGTCCTCCACCCACTTGACCGGCTTGCCCAGCACCACCGAGGCGGCCACGGCGATCACGTAGCCCGGATAGACCGGCACCTTGCCGCCGAAGCCGCCGCCGAGATCCGGGGAGACGATGCGGATCTTCTCCTCCGACAGCCCCACGTGGCCGGCGACCAGGGCGAAAACCGTGCGAATGGCATGCGGCGCCTGAGTCGTCATGTAGACGGTGAGCTTGCCCATGGCGCGGTCGAAATCGGCGACGCAGCCGCAGGTCTCGATCGAGGCCACGTGGATGCGCGGGATGTACAGGTCCTGCTTGACCGTGACATCGGCCTCGGCGAAGGCCTTGTCGGTGGCCGCGCGGTCCCCCGTCTCCCAGTGCCAGATGTGATTATCTTTCTTCCCTTCCTTGTCGTCGCGCAGGACCGGCGCTCCCGGCTCCAGCGCCTTGTAGGGGTCGACCACCACCGGCAGCGGCTCGTACTCGACCTCCACGGCCTCGACGCCGTCCGCCGCGATGTAGCGGTCGGTGGCGATCACCGCCGCCACCTCCTGGGCCTGATACATCACTTTTTCGACCGGCAGCACCATCTGGGTGTCCGACATCAGGGTGGGCATCCAGTGGAGATTGAAACCTTTCAGGGTCTCGCCGGTGATCACCGCCAGCACGCCCGGGATGGCGAGCGCTTTTTCCGTATGAATGGCCTTGATCTTGGCGTGCGCGAAGGGGCTGCGCACGATGTCCATGTGGACCATGCCGGGGAGCTTGATGTCGTCGACATACCGGCCCTGGCCGCGGATGAAGCGCGGGTCCTCCTTGCGCTTCATCGAATGTCCCATGCCGCAGACGGCGGCTGAGGTCTTGGGTTCCATGGCTCCTCCTTATTTCGCGGCCGGCTCCGCCGCCTGGCTCGCTTTGGCGGCGTGCTGGATCGATTTGACGATGTTGACGTAACCGGTGCAGCGGCAGAGATTGCCCGAGATCGCCTCCCGGATCTCCGCCTCGCTGGGATCGGAATTGCGCTGCAGGAGGGCGTAGCTGGTCATCAGCATGCCCGGCGTGCAATAGCCGCACTGCAGGCCGTGCTCCTGCCGGAAGCCCTCCTGGAGGGGGTGGAGCTTGCCCCCCTGCTCCAGCCCCTCGACCGTCATCACCTCGCGCCCGTCGGCCTGCACGGCCAGCACGGTGCACGATTTGACCGGCACGCCGTCGAGCAGCACGGCGCAGGCGCCGCAGTGGGTGGTGTCGCAGCCGATGTGGGTGCCGGTCATGCTCAGCACCTCGCGCAGGAGGTGGACGAGCAGGAGGCGCGATTCGACCTCCGCCTTGTGATCGGTGCCGTTGATCTTGACTCGGATCTCGTGTCGCGCCATGGCTTATTGCCTCCGGGCCCGCTCGACGGCCCGCCTGAGAGCGCGGCCGGTGAGGACGCGCGCCATATTCTGCTTGTACTCGACCGTCCCGCGCCGGTCGGGGTTGGGCGAGGCGGCGGCCCCGGCCAGCCGCGCCGCCTCGGCGATCACCTCGTCCGTGGGCTGCTTGCCTTTGAGATAGCTCTCCGCCGCGGCGGCGCGCAATGGCACCGGCCCGGCGTTGGTGAGGCCGATGCCCACCGACTCCACCTCACCGCCCGCGCCCAGCGTGAGCTGTACCGCGGCCGCCGCGGTGGCGAAGTCCCCTACCTTGCGCTCCAGCTTGACGTAGGAGCCGCCGCTGCGCGCCGGCGGGACCGGAATCCGGATCTCGGTGAGGATCTCGTCCGGCTCCAGCGCCGTGGTGAACAGGCCGAGGAAAAACTGATCGATCGGAAGGGTGCGTTTGCCGTTGGGGCCGGTGGCCACCACCTCGGCGCGCAACGCCAGCATGGTGGCCGGATGATCGTTCGCCGGATCGCCGTGCGCCAGGTTGCCCCCCACGGTGGCCAGGTTGCGCACCAGGGGGTCGGCGATCACCGCCGCGGTCTCCGCCAGCAGCGGATATTTCGTTTGGATCAGCTCGGACCGCTCCAGCGCCGACTCGCGGGTGCGGCCGCCGATCAGGAGGACGCCGCCCTCCTCCCGGACGTATTCCAGATCCGGGATGCGGCCGATGTCCACCAGATGGCCGGCCGCGCCCAGGCGGAGCTTGAGCAGCGGCAGCAGGCTCTGGCCACCCGAGAGGACCTTGACGTCATCACGGTGGCTCTGGAGGAGGGTCAGCGCCTCCTCCAGCGATTGGGGTGAGTGATAGTCGAACGATGCGGGGATCATCGATCTCTCCTTTTCCCACGCGCGGGCGCGCTCTACTGGCGGAAGAAAAGCCAATAGAGAAGCAGCGCGAGGACGACCACTACGATCCAGAAAATGGGACGGCGGAGCGTGCGGCCGGCCGCGCGGCCCGCGGCGGCGGCACCCAGGGCGCCGACGTCCAGGACGTTCTCGGTCGGCGCCGGCGCCGGCGGTGGAGTCGGGGGCTGGGGAGAAGGCTGCGGAGCCGGCGGCGGCGCGGGAACGTCCGGAAGCTCAGCACCCGGCGGGCCGGGATCTTCCGGCGGCGGCGCGGGGTGGGCCATGGGGTCCCACTCCTCGGCGGCGGCCACCGGCGTTTCGAGCTCGCGGCGCATGGCCTCGCTGAACTTCCCGAAGAGCTGGTCGCTGACGTCCTGGATCATGCCGCGGCCGAACTGCGCCAGCACCCCCATGACGTTGACGTCCGAGACCACGGTCACCTGGGTCTCCGAGGGCCCGCTGGAGACGACGCGGCTCTTCATCCGCATGTCGGCTCCCCCCTTGCCCCGCGTCTCCTGGCCCGAGGCGGCGATCTCGGCCTCCCCCGCCGCCTCGTCCAGCCGCTCGAAGCGCATCTTGCCGCGGTAACTGGCGGTGACCGGCCCGACCTTGACGGTCATCGTTCCGGTGTAGGTCTGGTCGTCCACCTTCTCGGTGATGGCGGCTCCCGGCAGGCATTTCGCCACCTGGTACGGGTCGGTGAGGAACGCCCACACCGCGCCTTGAGGGGCCTTCACGACGAAGCTCTTGCTGATCTCCATGCCCATGAATTCTTGTCTCCCGTTCTCTCCCCGTCATGCCGCAAGCAGAGGAATGAGCCGCTCCAGCGACTCCAGATTGTGGGCCGGAAGGAGGCGGTCGATATAAGGGAACGCCGCCGCCATGGCGCGGGCCGTGGGCTCGTAGCGCGCGTCCCCAGCCAGAGGATTGAGCCACAGCACCCGCCGGGCGCGCGCGCGGATGGCCCGCATGGCTCCGGCCAGGGGTCCGACGTCGCCGCGGTCCAGGCCGTCGCTCAGGATGATCACCACCGTCGAGCCGTCGACCAGCTCGTCGAAATAATGATCCACGAACTCCGCCAGGCACTCGCCGATCTTCGTGCCGCCCGACCAGTCCGGCACCTCGGAGGCCAGACTTTGCAATGTGAGATCGATCCGCCCCTGGCGCATCATTCGGAAAGAAGCCGTCAGCCGCACCAGCGTGGTGTTGAAGACGAAGATCTCGCTGCGGCGCGCCACCTGCTTCAGGGCCAGCACGAAGGTGAGCAGGAAGCGGGTGTGCGGGTCCATGGAGCCGCTGGTGTCGCACAGCACCACCAGCCGGGGGCGCTCGATCGGCCGCGCCCGCCGGGCCAGGGAGAGGAATTCGCCGCCGTGAGACAGAGCCCGCCGGAAGCTGCGCCGGAGATCGGCCTCGCCGCGCCCCCGCACCGGCACCCGCCGCCGGCTGGGACGGGTGGCGATCCGCAGCGCCAGGCGCCCCAGGAGGCGCTCCATCGCCACCAGATCGGCCGGCGAGAGATCCTCGAAGGATTTGCGGCGCAGCACCGCTTCCGGGCTGTACCCCGGCTCCTCCCCGGCGGCCACGGCGGATTCGGACCGCGATTCTCCTTGCCTTCCGGGCAGCCGGCCTCCGGGCCGCGGGCGGGCCGGGCCGGCGATCCGGGGCGCCTGGATTGGAGGATTGGACGATCCGGCCTCCCGCGCGCTCCACAGCGCCGCGAACAGCTCTTCAAAAACAGCCACGTCGCGCGGCCGGATCTTGAGCGCCGTCCGCAGGGCCCGCCGCACCTCGTCGCGGTCTCCCAGATCGATCAGAGTCAACGCCGCCAGGCCGTCCGCCTCGTCGCTCAGGCTCAGCCGTACCCCGCGTCCCCTGAGGGCGCTGGCGAAACGGGCGAGATGGAGCACGAGATCGCTCATCCCGCGGTCGCCTCCGCCAGCACCGCCTCGAGCTCGCCGCCGCTCAGCTCGCGCAGGTCGTGGTGATCCTTGAGCACGCAGCCCAGGGTGGCCTCGACCGTCTCGCGGTCCAGATACTCGCGGTGCAGCCGCAACAGCGCCTGCGCCCAGTCGATCGTCTCCGCCACCCCCGGCGCCTTGCTCAGGCGCCGCCGGCGCAGCGCGGCCATGAAGCGGGCGATCTCCTCGGAGAGCCGCTCGCCCGCCTGCGGCACCCGCGTCCGCAGGATGCGCACCTCCTTCTCCAGCGTGGGATGCTCGATATACAGATAGAGGCAGCGCCGGCGCAGGGCGTCGCCGATCTCGCGGGTGCGGTTCGAGGTGAGCACCACGTAGGGGACGTGCTCGGCGCGGATGGTGCCCAGCTCCGGGATGGTCA
>C688J18823_10002202_pt1 | contig 12204 bp, 15 predicted proteins | sample HopSoiMetagenom1_FD_18823 | JGI IMG/M metagenome (IMG submission 18823) | reverse complement strand
GGAGCATGTCCTCGGCTGCCGGCACGCCTCTCGGCTCCTTGATCGAGCTCAGTTTCGCGAATTCGGCGTAAGTGCCCGGCGCGGGGAAGCCCAGCGCGCGGATACGCTCCGCGATGAGATCCACCGCGAGGGCGAGCTCGTTGTACTGCTGCTCGAACATGAGGTGCAGCGTCTGGAACATCGGCCCGGTGACGTTCCAGTGGAAATTGTGCGTCTTCAGGTAAAGCGTGTACGTATCGGCGAGCAGGCGCGAAAGACCTTGCGCAATCTTCGCGCGGTCGACTTCCTTGATCCCGATGTCCATCTTCACGTCGGCTTTCATGTCGGCTCCTTTGAGCGTCTATGCTCGCCCGCGCACGGATACGGGTCCAATGAATTAAGTTAAGCGGCGGCTTCGGCGCTGGCTATGACGACGAGGGTCCGCCGGAAGCCGATTGCAGCCAGTTCTGCAGGCCGAGGCTGTCCGCGAGCGCGATCTGCGTCTCGAGCCAGTCGATGTGCTCCTCCTCGCCCTCCAGGATGTCCTCGAGCAGCTCGCGCGACACGTAGTCCTTGACCTGCTCGCAGTGCGCGATCGCTTCCTTGAGCACCGGATGCGCGATGTTCTCCTGCCGCAGGTCGCACTTCAGAGCTTCGAGCGCGTTCTCACCTATCAGGAGCTTGCCGAGATCTTGCAGATTGGGCAGGCCTTCGAGGAACAGGATGCGCTTGACGAGGCGGTCGGCNTGCTTCATCTCGTCGATCGACTCCTTGTACTCCACCTCTTGCAGCTTCTTCAGCCCCCAGTTGTCGAGCATGCGGGCGTGCAGGAAGTACTGGTTGATGGCGGTGAGTTCGTTGAACAGCACCTTGTTCAGGTGCTGGATGACCTTCACATCGCCTTTCATTCGGCCTCCGGGGGGAAGCCGCGATTATGCGTTCAGGCCGCAGCAGCGGATAGCAGGCGGGGCTCGCTATGAATGTCGCGCAGCACCTCGGCAGCGCAGTCGCGGCAACGGCCACAGCCCGCACCGACGCCGAGCTCCGCCGCGAGATCTTCGAGCGAGCAAACGCCGTTTTTCGCGCATTCGCGCACGGCCCCTTCGGTGACGGCGTTGCAAAGGCAGATGTACATGACTGAGAAGCATTATCATCAAAACGCCCCGCCATTGCAAATGGTCAGCCCTCACTAACATGCAAATCACTGATGGGGCTAGCGAAACGGTATTTGAGAATAGTTGACGAACACAATGAGAATTATTATCGTCTAATTACTCATGGGCCAAGCCCTCCTCGTCACGCTGCGCGAAGGCATCGAGATGTTCCTCATCGTCGCCATCGCTGCGGCGTACTTGCGCAAGACGGGCCGGGCGGCGCTGCTTTCTGCCGTTGCTTGGGGCGCCGGCATCGCAGTGGGCGTGTCGGTAGTGCTTGGCGTCTGGCTAGCCGAGACGGCCGTCACGCCGAAGGCCGAGTCCTTTCTTGCTTTGGTCGCCGCCGTGCTGGTGATTTCCATGGTGGTGTACATGCTGAGCGCGGCAAAGCACCTGCGACGCCAAATCGGCCAGCGGCTGGAGGTTGCCGCCTCGCAGCCGGGCGCGTGGCTCGCCGTCTTCCTATTCGTCGTTCTCATGATCACGCGCGAAGGCATGGAGACGGCCTTCATCACCGCATCGCTCTTCCGGCAGACGGAGACGGCTCCGTTCGTCTTCGGCGCTCTGGCCGGACTCGCGCTCGCCGCAGGCCTCGCCTGGGCGTGGTCCCGCTTCGGGCATCGGGTGGACCTCGCGCTCTTCTTCCGCGTCACCTCGCTGTTCCTGCTTTTGTTTGCCGTGCAGCTCCTGGTCTATGCCTTCCATGAATCGACCGAAGCGAACCTGCTGCCGATCGACAATGCTTACTGGCATCTCGCCACCGAGCCGTATGGCCCGGAAGGCGAGTATGGAGCGATGCTCACCTACGCCCTCGTCCTGGTGCCGGCGGCGTGGCTCGCGCTTGCCGGCCTGAAAAACCGCTTCGCGCGCGCCTGATTTCGGACTCTTCGTGCCGATAGCTCTGCCTCGTGCCCCCTTATTGCCAGCGTCCCGCGCAGCACGCCGCACGGGTCTCGCCGCGGCGATCGCCCTGCACGCGGCGGTGATTGCCGCGGCGCTCGCGTACGAGCCGGCGCGCACGGCCCTCGCGGCGCCAGCGTCTATTGCAGTCGAATGGATCGTGGCGCCGCGCATTGCAGCGCCGGTGGCTGAACCGCAACCGGTCACTCCGCCGCGGCCGAAGCCGATGCGCCGCGCGCGGCCTCCGCGCACCGAGGCCTTCCCGCTTGCGGCAACGCCGGTCGCACCTTCAGCACCTTCAGCACCTTCCGCACCTCCGGCTGCCGAGCCCGTCGCGGAGGCACCGCCGCCTCCGCCGCCGCTCGCGGCGCCCATGGCGGCGATCGACCCGGCACCGCCGCCAGCCCCAGTTACGCCTCCGATCTTCAACGCAGACTATCTCGCCAATCCGCCGCCGCCTTATCCCCCGCTGTCGCGGCGCACCGGCGAGCAGGGACGGGTCATCCTCCGAGTGCATGTCACGCCCGGCGGCGCGGTCGACGACGTCCAGGTGCGCACCTCGAGCGGCCACGCTCGCCTCGACGACTCTGCGCTCGAGACGGTAAAGCGGTGGAAGTTCGTTCCCGCCAAGCGCGGCGCCGAGCCGGTCGCAGCCTGGGTCTTGGTACCGATCTCGTTTGGATTGCAGGGCTAAAGCATGGACGCGGCACAGACCGTCGGCTTCAGCCACTTCCTCGCCCAGACCGATTGGGTCGGCCGCGCGCTTCTCGTCGCACTCGTCGGCATGTCGATGGTGAGCTGGTACTTCATCGTCACGAAAGCGATTGCGGGCGTCCTCGAGCGCCGGCGCTCGGCGCGCTTTTGCGACGCGTTCTGGAACGCGCCCTCGATCGGCGCCGTGCACGAGCGCCTGGAGGAGCATCATCCCGACGAACCGTTCTCGCATCTGGCGTGGCATGCCATCGTCGCTTCGCGCCATCACCGGCAGCAGGATGCGCGCAGCCTCCAGGCGAGCGGTTCGGAGGCGGACTTTCTTACTCGCGCCATGCGCCGCGTGATCGACGAAGACACGGCGCGCCTCGAGTCGGGCCTCACCGTGCTCGCCTCCGTGGGCTCGACCGCGCCTTTCATCGGCCTCTTCGGCACCGTGTGGGGCGTGTATCACGCGCTGGTGGCGATCGGGCTTTCCGGCCAGGGCACGCTGGACAAAGTCGCGGCACCGGTCGGCGAGGCGCTCATCATGACCGCGCTCGGGCTCGCCGTGGCGATCCCCGCGGTGCTCGCCTACAACGCGTTCGTCCGCTCGAACCGCGTGGTGCTCGCGCGGCTGGACGCCTTCGCGCACGACGTCTACGCAGTGATCACGACCGGCGCCCACGTGGCCGACGCCGGCTCGGTGGTCGCGCTGAAGCGCTGACATGGCGTTCGGCGCCTTCCACCAAGGCTCGACGCAGGCGCCGATGGCGGAGATCAACATGATCCCGCTCATCGACGTCATGCTCGTGTTGCTGGTGATTTTCATCATCACCGCGCCGCTTCTCACCCACGCCGTGAAGGTCGACCTGCCGAAGGCCGCGAGCCGGCCGAACCTGACGCGGCCGGAGCATATTTCCCTTTCCATCGACGCCGGCGGGCAGCTCTTCTGGAACGGCGAGGCCCTCGAGCGTAGTGCGCTACGCGCCCGGCTCGACGCCGCCTCCGCGCAACGGCCGCAACCGGAGCTTCACCTGCGCGCCGATCGCGCCACGCCTTACCAGGCGCTCGCCGAAGTGATGTCCGAGGCGGCGAACGCCGGTCTCGCGCGCATAGCGTTCGTTTCCGATCCCGATTTAAAAAACTAGGAAGCTCCATGTCGCTTATTAGGACGGGCGCCCGGTTGGCGGCCGCGCTGCTCGCAACACTGTGCGGGCATGCCCTCGCGCAGTCCGAGCAGGTGATGCCGGAAGTAAAAGTTCAGGGCAACGCCGAGCGTGCCGATGGTCCGGTGCAAGGCTACCGCGCGACGCGATCGAGCACTTTCACGCGCACGGACACGCCATTGAGCGAGGTGCCGGCCTCCGTCACCGTGGTCCCCGAAAGCCTGATGCGCGACGCCGCCATGCAAGGCATGAGCGACGTTTTCCGCTACGTGCCCGGCGTGAGCTGGCATCAGGGCGAAGGCAACCGCGATCAGATGGTGATCCGCGGCAACAGCACGACGGCCGACTTTTACGTCGATAGCGTGCGCGACGACGCGCAGGTGTTCCGTGATCTCTACAACCTCGAGCGCGTCGAGTTCCTCAAGGGACCGGCCGGCATGATCTTCGGCCGTGGCGGCGCCGGCGGTGTCGTCAATCGCGTGACGAAAAAGCCGGTCTTCGATCACGTCGGCGGCGCGAGCGTAACGCTCGGCAGCTACGCGCAAAAGCGCGGCACGGTCGATCTCGGCAATAAATGGAACGAGGGCGCGGCGTGGCGGCTGAACGCGATGATCGAGGAATCGAACAGCTTCCGGCGCGGCGTGGACCTGAGCCGCTATGCCTTCAATCCGACCGTCACCTTCGCGCTCGGCTCGAGCAGCGCGTTCACGCTCGGCTTCGAGCATTTGTACGACGAGCGCACGGCCGATCGCGGCTTTCCGTCGGCGAGCGGCTTGCCCGTCGGCGCCGACCGCAGCCAGTTCTTCGGCAACGCTGGCCAGAGCCGCGCGCATTCGCAAGTCGACGGTCTGTACGGCATTCTGGATCACGATCTCGGCAGCGGCCTCCAGTTGAGGAACACCACTCGCCTCACTTACTACGACAAGTACTACCAGAACGTCTTCCCCGGCAGCGCGGTGGCGAACGGCACGCTCGCGCTCTCGGCCTACAACAACGCGAACGAGCGGACCAACCTCTTCAACCAGACGGACCTCACGCGCACGGTCCGCGCCGGCGGCCTGGAGCACGGCCTGCTCGCCGGCGTGGAGCTCGGCTGGCAGGACAGCGCGAACAAGCGCAACACCGGCTTCTTCGGCCCCTCGACGAGCATCGCAGTGCCCGCCTCCGACCCTTTCGCCATCGCGACCAGCTTCCGGCCGAACGGCACCGACGCCGACAACGAAGTGCGCTCGACTATCGCCGCGGTCTACGTTCAAGACCAGGTGACGCTGTCGCCGCACTGGAAGGCGATTGCCGGATTGCGCTATGACCGCTTTGCGGTGAATTTCGACGACCGGCGCATCACCACGCCAGCGACTGATCTGTCCCGCACGGACAACGGCGTGAGCCCGCGCTTCGGCATGATCTGGACGCCAGCGCCCGGCTCGATGTACTACGCGAGCTACAGCTTCGCGTTCCTGCCATCGGCCGAGCAGCTGAGTCTTGCGACCAGCACCGCGGACCTCGGCCCGGAGAAAGCGCGCAACTACGAGATCGGCGCTCGCTGGGACCTGTCGCGAGCCTTGACGCTTTCGGCAGCCATCTTCCGCACGCAGCGCGACGATGTGCGCGTCGCCGATCCGCTCAATCCGGGCCTGTTCGTGAAGACCGGCCAGCAGCGCACCGACGGCATCGAAATCGGGCTGCAAGGCGACGTCACGCCGCGCTGGCAGGTCTACGGCGGCTACGCGTACCTCGACGGCCGCGTCACCAAAGCGGTTTCCACCGGCACCACCGCAAACGCAGGCTCGATCGTGCCGGAGGGAAACCGCATTGGCCTCGTCCCCGAACATACGTTCTCGTTGTGGAACAAGGTGCGCCTGCGCGACAAATGGGCGGCCGGCTTGGGACTTATCTACCAGTCGAGCTCATACACCTCGTTCACCAACACGGTGAAGCTGCCGGCCTACGGTCGAGTCGACACCGCTGTGTATTACGACGTCGACCGCAAGAACCGCCTCGCGCTCAACGTCGAGAACCTGCTTGATCGCGAGTATTTCCCGACCGCAGACGGCGACAACAACATCACGCCGGGCGCGCCCCTCATGATCAGGCTTACCTGGCTGGCAGCGTTCTAGCCGAACTAGTTCGCTCGAGGACGCTCATTGCGGTGGCGACGAATCCCGCCACGTCGCCGGTGTTCGACGGAATGATGAGGGTGTTCGAGCTCTTCGCGAGGTTGGCGAAGGCGTCGATGTACTGTTGCGCGACCTTGAGGTTGGCGGCGTCGAGCCCGCCTTTGTCGCCGATCGCCTCGGCCACCGAGCGCACGCCGGCGGCGGTCGCCTCGGCGATGACGCGGATCGCGGTCGCCTCGCCCTGCGCGCGATTGATCGCGGCCTGCTTCTCGCCCTCCGAGCGCAGCACCGCGGCTTGCTTCTCGCCATCGGCCACATTGATCTCCTGCTGGCGCTCGCCCTCGGATTTCGCGATCAGCGCGCGCTTTTCGCGTTCCGCGGTGATCTGCTGCTGCATCGAGCGCAGGATCGCCTCCGGCGGCGTAAGGCTCTTGATCTCATAGCGCAGCACCTTGATGCCCCAGTTGCGCCCGGCCTCGTCGAGCGACTGCACGATCTGCCGATTGATCTCCTCGCGCGACTCGAAGGTCTTGTCGAGCTCCATCTTGCCGATTTCACTGCGCAGCGTGGTTTGCGCGAGCTGCGTGATAGCCGCGACGTAATTCGACGAACCGTACGACGCGAGCCGAGGATCGGTGACCTGGTAATAGAGGATGCCGTCGACGCCGAGCTGCGTGTTGTCCTTCGTAATGCACACCTGCTCGGGCACGTCGAGCGGCACCTCCTTCAGCGAATGGATATAGGCGACCTTGTCGAAGAACGGGATGATCAGGTTGAGGCCCGGCTCGAGGGTGCCGTGGAAGCGGCCGAGGCGCTCCACGACCCAGGCGCTCTGCTGCGGCACGATGCGCACCCCCTCGATGACGAAGGCGACCACGATGCCGATGAGAAGCACCCAGCCCCAGTAATGCTGCAGGCCCGGAATTTGGGTGGCGATGACGGCGGCGACGACGGCCGCGGCGAGCTTCCACAACATGCTGTTCCCCCCTTGGAAAGTAAAACGGCCGGAAAGTGAAACGGCCCGCCTCCCTCAGGCGGAACGGTTCTTGGCGACCCTGAGCGTATTGCCGTCGGCAGCGAGCACGAAAACGGTGGCTCCGGGCTCGATCGCATCGCTACCTTCGACGCGCGCATCCCAGCTCGCGCCGCGATAGCGGACGCGCGCTAGGCGCGAACCCGCGTCGAGCCAGTTTTCGAAGCTCGCCGGCATACCGGCGTCGATCGGAGGCATGCGCTGCGGCGCCGACTTCGCTCGATAGACATGAACGCCATAGCAACCGGCGGCGCCTAGCAGCGCGGCGACAACGCATTGAGTCGGGAACGCCTGGGCGAGGTAGGCGGCGCCGGCCGCACCAAAGGCGGCAACGGCCAGCATCACGAGATAGAACGTCCCGCTCAGGAGCTCGGCGATGACGAGCACCATGCCTACGATGGCCCAAGCAAGCGCGGGATCCATGCGGGGGATTTTGCCATCTACAATCGTCCGATGCTGGCGCGCGAGCTGATTTCCGTTCACGAATCGCCGCGCGAGGTCCGTCCCTTCAGCGAGACGCATCCCGGGCTCACCGCGGAAGCAGGCTACGAGGCCGCCCGTGCGCTACACGAGCATCGGATCGCCGCCGGCTGGAAGCGCGTCGGCCGCAAGATCGGCTTCACCAATCGCACCATCTGGTCGCGCTATGGCGTCTACGAGCCGATCTGGGGCACGGTTTACGATCGCACGCTGATACGAGCTACCCATGACCGCGCGCGGGTGCCGCTTAAGGACCTCGTCAACCCGAGGATCGAACCCGAGATCTGCTTCGGTTTGCGCTCCGCGCCAACGCAAGGCCGCCTCCTCGACTGCATCGAATGGATGGCGCACTCGGTCGAGATCGTTCAGTGCCATCACCCGGGCTGGAAGCTCGCGCTCGCCGATTCCACCGCGGACAACGGACTGCATGGCCGCCTCATACTAGGCACGCCGGTGCCGCTTCCGGCGGACGCGCAGGCCCGGCTGCGGGGCGTCGAAGTAGAGCTGTATCGCGGTCACGTGCTCGTCGATCGCGGCGTCGGCACGAACGTGCTGGACAGTCCGCTCAACGCACTCGCGCACCTCGTCGCTTTGCTGGCGCGGCAATCGAGCGCGCCGACGCTCGAGCCCGGAGAGATCGTCACCACCGGCGTGATCACCGACGCGCACCCGGTCAAGGCAGGCGAGACGTGGACGACACGCGTCGCCGGGTTGCCGCTGCCCGGCCTCACCTTGGAGTTCGCATGAGACCGCTGGAAGGCATCACGGTGGTCGCACTCGAGCAAGTGATCGCCGGACCGTTCGCCACGCGCCAGCTGGCGGAACTTGGCGCGCGCGTGATCAAGATCGAGCGGCCGGGCAGCGGCGATGCGGCACGCGGCTATGACCGCACGGTCGCGGGCCAGTCCTCGCATTTCGTCTGGACCAACCGGTCCAAGGAAAGCGTGGCGATCGATGTGAAGCAACCCGCGGCGGCAGCGGTGCTGCAAAAGTTGATCGAGCGCGCCGACGTTTTCGTGCAGAACCTCGCGCCGGGCGCAGTCGACCGGCTGGGGCTCGGCGCGCAAGCCTTGCGTGGACGAGACCCGAGGCTCATCTGGTGCGGCATCTCGGGCTATGGCCCGAGCGGTCCGTATGCGGAAAAAAAGGCCTACGATCTCCTCGTGCAGTGCGAGGCGGGATTGCTATCGGTCACCGGCACGCACGATGCGCCGGCGAAGGCCGGCATTCCGGTCGCCGACATCGCCGCCGGCATGTATGCGTTCTCGTCGATCCTGGCCGCCCTCATCCGGCGCCTTCGCACAGGGGAAGGCGCGACGCTCGATATCACGATGTTCGAAGCGCTCGGCGAATGGATGGGCTTTCCCGCGTATTTCACCGCCTACGGTGGGCGCGCGCCCGAGCGATCCGGCGCGCACCACGCCACCATCGCACCCTACGGTCCCTTTCGTACCGGGGATGGCGCTACCGTGTTCCTCAGCGTGCAAAACGAGCGCGAGTTCGCGCGCTTCTGCGAGGGGGTGCTCGGCGATGCGCCGCTCGCCGGCGACGAGCGCTTTTCGACCAGTCCGGCACGGCTCGCGAACCGCACCGCGTTGCACGAGCGGATCCACCGTGTCTTCGCTGGACTCACCGGCGAAGAAGTGATCGCGCGCCTCGAAGCAGCCGACATCGCGAACGCGCGGCTAAACACGATGGAGGAGTTCTGGCGCCATCCGCAGCTCGCCGCCCGCGAACGTTGGAGCCGTGTGGCGTCCCCGGGCGGGCCGATCGATGCTCTCAAGCCGCCTTTCAACCTGAGCGGTTTCGAGCCGCGCATGGACGCCGTGCCAGCGGTGGGCGAGCACACGCGCAAGGTCCTGGGCGAGCTCGGGTACGCGGCAGCGGAAATCGACGCACTGACGGCGCAGGGCGCGGTGCAGCCGGCCTCGGTGGAGTCTTAAGGGCTTTCGGTCTTCTCGACGCGGCTCCTCGATTCCGCGTAGCCATCGCGCCACCCGGCCATGTACGCATTGCGGTCCACCGTGGCGCTGCGGCACTGCTCAGCATACTGGTCGATCTGCGCCTGGAGACCGTACACATCTCCATCGCGATAGCCGAGGCGATACCAGTCGGCGCTGCTGCACTGCTCGGCGCTCATCGGCGTCGCACAGGCCGCCACGACCGCCAGCAACGCCACCGCGGCGCTATTCCGTATGCGGTGTGCGATTTTCATATTGGAAATGGCCTTCGAGCCAGCCTTCGCGGTAGACCGCCAGATCGAATCGGGCACCCTGCCCGCCGCAGGCCGCAGCATAAATGCCGTCTTGGGGGCTGAGACCCATGATGGCGTCGCGGAAACCGAGCTCGTAAGGCGCGGCACATTGTTCCGGCTTGACCTGGCCGCCGGCGCACGCTGACAGCGAAACGACAGCTAGCAAAACGAGACGTCTCATACCGCCGCGAACAGCCGGCGATGAACGGTATTCCGTCTTATTCCTTAGGACGGCTCGTTTCGATGCCGGCAGCGCGCGCAAGATCGCGATGCACGCGCGCCACGCGCTCGACCTCGCCTTTGGCCGGGAAACGTTCGTAAAACCCCTCTTCGCGGAACTGCTTGGCCATCTCCGACCAGGGCGCGAGACGCTGCTCCCAGCGCGCAAGACGCCCGTTCTCCGGCTCGGAGTCGTCGCGCGCGAGGTCCGCGCACACGCGAACCATCGCCTTGATGGTCACGGGCTTGGTGACCATGAAGTTGTCCTTGCCCCAAACCGCTTCGCCGAACACGGCGCGCGCGGCCTTGAAGAAGTCGCGCATGATGCCGTAGTAGCGCGGCACTTCTTTCGCGCTGCCACCGGCGAGCTGGATCGAGCGCCAGCGGCCCCGGACCCAGCGGTGCAGCTCGTTGAAAAGCTCGGCCTGCAGGACCCATTTGTCGCGCTGGCTGCGGCCGCCGAGGCGGTTGATGCGATAGCGCAGCGGGCTGTCGCCTTCCATGTACAGCTTCTCCACCAGGCGCGCCGCGAATTTTCGATCCGGCGCGGCGAAGGACACCCGGTCGTAGAGGTCGACGAGGTGGCTCTTATTGATGCGCGTCGGCGTCGAATTGATGATGACGAACATCTCGGTGGCGAAATCCTCGCTGCGCCCGTCGAACAGGATGCAAGGCACGTTGATGGTCGCCGCATCGTCGGGCCGTTCCTGCATGTAGAAGTGCAGCGCCGCCAGGCGGTGCTGGCCGTCGATGATCAGGTATTTCGAGCCCGGCTCGGTCAGGTTGCCGTGACCGCCCTGCCCATCGGCGCGGAAACTGAGCCGCTCGGAGGTGAAGAGCAGGACCGTGCCCGGAATCGGCGGCTGCGAGACCGCGGTCTCGTAGAAGTTTTTCAGCTGCTTCACCTTCGAGCGCGAGATCGAGCGCTGGAAGGCCTCGTCGTTCTTCTCGATGCGCGCGATGAATTGCGCGATGTCGTCGTCCTCCGCGACCCGTGACGGAGCGATCTCTTCGCCTTCGCCATAGAAGCGGCTGATGAACCGCACCTTCGCCATAAGGTCCTTGGCGCGGTAGTTGACGAAGTAAAAGACGCCGTCCTTCTGGCGGATCTGCGTCGCTTGCATGGACGCTCCTCAGTGCCCCGCCCCCCAAGCGGGCGTACGGGCGCGAATATAAAGGAAAAACGGGTTGGGGGCCTTGGAACTTTCCAAAATCCCGCTCAGGGCGCGCAATTACCGAGCATCAGGGCCTGCAGCACCTCGCCCGTGCGGCGGCTCTGTACGAAGGCGGCGACCCCGGAGTCCGCGGGCCTTGCCTTGGGCAGCAGCGGCAGCTCGATTTCGTGCCTCCCAAGCGCGAGCGGCCCTTTCCACTCGAGCGCCACATAGTCGTGGGGAAGCAAACGGCCGCGATTTTCGCCAGCCGATACCCGGCTCTCGAGGCCACTTTCGTAGGCGGCGAGATAGGTGCTCGCCTCGGCAGCCGCATCGGCGCGCGCCTCGACTATCACCCGAAAAATGCCCGCGCCCGCTTCCGCGATGGCAAGAGTGAGATCAGCCGCAGCCGGCCGGGCATTGATGCGCTCGATCGCACGGTCGAACTGCGGGCCGTCCCAGGCACGGAACTCGGCGCCCTGCAGGACAACCTCGGGAGTGTAGACGAGCGCCCGACGCTGCAGTGCCGACAGGCGCCTTTGCCGCTGGGAGAACTCGCGCCGCGCATAGGGGTCCTTCCAGCCGATGTAGTCCCAGTAGTCGACGTGAAGCGCGAGGGGAACCAGGCGCTCGCGCGGGTAAGCCTTGGCGACGCTCGAGAGCCAGCGATCGGCCCGCGGACAGCTGCTGCAGCCTTCGGACGTATAGAGCTCGGCGAAAGCCGTCGTATAGGGCCCCGAGCGCGCCGTGCACGCGGCTCCGTGGACGAGCATCGGCGTCAGCGCGGCGGCGATGGCGAGGAGGATACGCATCAGCATGGGTCGAAATGCGAGCCGCGCGCTTACAGCCGGATGCCGATAATGTCGCGTGCAGCACGCCGCCTTCTTCCTCGCATCCGCCGCGTGGAACTTCGGTCTTGGCATGACGTGGCTCGCGGTTCCGTTATACGCGTACTCGCAAGGCCTATCCAATGCCGAGATCGGGGCCCTTTTCGCCGCGCCGGTCCTGGCGCAGGCGCCCCTCAATCTGGTCGGCGGGGCGTACACGGACCGCAT
>C688J18823_10002201_pt1 | contig 12205 bp, 13 predicted proteins | sample HopSoiMetagenom1_FD_18823 | JGI IMG/M metagenome (IMG submission 18823) | reverse complement strand
CGCAGCGGTGTCCACTGGGGCGCACGACTCCTGCGCGCTGACCACCGCGGGCGGCGTCCTGTGTTGGGGCGTGCGGCTGGGAACTGGGATCCCCGGTGCGAAGAGTTCCCTGCCGGTGGCGCCCACCGGGCTGGCGTCCGGCGTCCTCGCGGTGTCCGTCGGATATGACGTGTCGTGCGCCTTGATGCAAGACACGACCGTTCGTTGCTGGGGCTCGAACAGCCGCGGCGCGCTCGGTGACGGCGGGACGACGCAAGCCCAGCAGGCGCCGACGGTGGTGCCGAGGCTCATAGGAGTGAGAGCGATCTCCGCAGGCGGTGTCCATGTGTGCGCGCTGATGGATGCCGGCACTGTGAAGTGCTGGGGGTACAACGCGTACGGGCAGGTCGGCAACGGCTCGATGGACGCCGCGGGCGTCTTCCAACCGACCGACGTGGTCGGGCTGACGAACGTGACGACGATCGAAGCGGGCGGCTACCACTCGTGTGCGATCACGTCGTCGGGCGGCGCCGCCTGTTGGGGCCAAGGTCAGTCCGGACAGCTCGGTAATGGAACGAACCAAAGCAGCTCCGTGCCCGTAGCCGTCGCCGGTCTGTCCAGCGGCGTCGTGAGCCTCATGGGTGGCGAGTACCACACGTGCGCGATTACCACGTCGGGCCGCGCCACGTGCTGGGGCGGGAACATCGCCGGCGCGCTTGGGGACGGGACCACGACCAACAGCTCGGTGCCAATCGATGTCTCCGGCGGCGCCGCGAACATGGCTGCAATCTCGGGTGGACGGTACATCACCTGCAGCGTCGACACGTCTGGACGGACGCGCTGCTGGGGGCTCAACCTCGACGGTCAGGTCGGGAACGGAACGACGACGAGCCCCGTCGTCACCCCGACCCTCGTCGCGTGGTTCGGGGCGTCCTTTAGTGTGACGTGCACCGCACTCATATGCGACGTGTCGGATACGAGCACCGACCCGGGCGGCGAGATCGCGACCCGGACGTGGAGCTTCGGCGACGGAGCCGCTGCGACCGGAACGACCGCGACACATACCTACGCAGCCGGCGGAACATTCTCGGTGACGATGACCGCGGCGGACGGAGCCGGTGCGACCAGCTCGGTCACGCGCTCCGTCACGCTGACGCCCTGGAACCTCAAGGCGACGCTTTCGAAGTTGCGGGGTTCCAACGTCGCGACACTCACGTGGAACACGCCGGCGACCGTTTCGACGTCGATCGACGTGCTCCGCAACGGCGTGCGCGTCGCCACGACCTCGAACGGGGGGTCGTACTCCGAGACGCTGAGCAAGAAGGGGACGTACGCGTACATCGTCTGCCCGAGCGGCAGCACGAGATGTTCCAATACGGCGACCGTGACCGTTTAAGTCTCGTGCGGGAGGCGGTTGTCACTGGGACGAGCATGGCGACGGCGCGTGCTCAGCTAGCGACTGTCGCATACGCGGCGTACACACATAAGGGCGCCATCGTCGCGAGCGTGGATTTTGCGTGACGACGCGATAGCCGGTAGCTAGGAAGGGATGATCCTGCCGCCGGTCACGCCGAGCACCTCACTAACGACGAACCGTGATTCGTCGCAAGCCGAGCAAGATGCCCAGAATGACTACTTCGACTAGCTGAGGTCTCTCGATACCTCTATAGGGACGCTCCAGAGCGGGGCGGAGTCGCTTCTCCCGTGGACAGCACCACCAGGCGAGAAACTCCTAGGACTCTGAGCTAGAACGTTTGCGAAGAAGTAGGCCACGGATAGGCACGGTCCGCGTTGAGCGACCTCGGCGGTGAGGATCGCGTGCTCCGCGAGCATCTCGCCACGGTCGGCGCCTATGCGCTGAGGGAGTTGGCGGGCGTGCTCAACGCGCCGCAGGCGCACCGGGACGAATCCTGCGCCAGAGCGGTCCCAACGGAACTCGGCAACCTCGCCCGACTGATCGCGATGGCGGACCAGACGAAATCGTGCGGCTTCGGCCGCTCCACGCGATCCGAGTCCTGCGTTCCTACCGAGTCGGCGATCTCTCGCCACTCATCACCGTCTCCGAGCCAACACGTCCAAACGATTCGACCGGCTGGGGTTCTTGTAGTAGGAACGACCACGTATGACGCATAGGGGGAGGGAAGCACCGGAGTGAGGCGGACGCGGTTACCCCGTGGTCCTCCGGAGCGCCACCTTGTGCCGACGCGCATTCCGCATGGGAGAAGGGACGCCACAATGAAGCGAATCATTATCGGGATCGCTGCCGCTGTCCTCGTAATTTCAGGCGGCATCGCGGCGGCAACACCCAGCCGAGGGTTCGTAGTGAGGCCCCTCGGATCGACAACGATCGACTCGCTGTCGATCCAGCCCTCCGGTGAAAGCGTGGCGCTGTTCGTTCGCGTCACTATCGCGCACGATGGAACCACGGGGTGGCACTCGCATCCCTCGAACGTATTCGTGCTCGTAAGGCAAGGACGCGTCCAGCTTGTCGACGGCGACACCTGCACGAGGACGACTTACAACGAAGGAGACGTCTTCGTCGAGACGCCGGGTCACGTTCACAAAGCCGTCAACAATGGCGACGAGAAGGTCGTCCTGCTCGCCAATTTCGTTGGACTGCCGCCGAACACCGCCCCGACGACGGACGAAGCGAATCCCTGCAGCAAGTGACGGGTTTGGTAGACGCGCATAAGCAGGGAGGGGCATCGCCCCTCCCTGCATGCATGTGCGACGGTGTACGGGTCGCCTGGCGCACACCAGCCTGGTTCATCGACTCGACGTTGCAGAGGCAGTGGCGCGTCGGGCGCGCACGATGGTAGGGGACCTCGAACGTCGTGACGAGGGCTTGTCGCGGACGCCCTGCTGAGCTCGCTCGTCGGTTGCCTCAGCTCGAGCTTCTCACGCAGCTGATCGCGAAATGAAGCGTCGTGTAGCGCAATTCCGATGACATCCGGCTCAAGACTGCCGAGTTGCCTCCAACGGCATGTAAGCGTACGGTTCTCGCAAAGGCGTACGAGCCCGTCGACACGCCGTGAGGGGCATCCGGTGAAAAGACAGCCCGAGGGAGGGTCCGTATGCGGCGCGTCGCCACCACTCTGATACTCAGCTCGACGATGGTGTTCCTCGCGACCGCGACCGCGTATGCGGCCGTGCCGGAGAAGGTCCGAGATATGGCGCGGGTGGACGAAAACACGGCCGCTGCGTCTGCAAACTACTTCGCGTGGAGCCAGCACCCGAGGTCGTCAAATCACTTCAACAGCTACGTTCGGCCGATCGGCGGCGGCGCACGCGTCCGCGTGAATCCAGCCGGCACTGACAGCTTCAGCGTCGGGATCGATGGTTCACTCGTCGTGTATGAATCGACCCGGCACGACAATGGCAACCTTCGTTTCTACGATGCCGCAACCCAGACGCGTCCCTCCGTGCCCGACGGCGTGAACACGCGCTCGTTCGAGAACCGCCCGACGCTCTCCGGCGATTGGCTGCTGTTTTCCAGGGACAATGGGAACCACGTCAAGTTCGCGAGGGCGCGAACGAAGGTAATCCTGTTCAACGTCGTGACCCAGGAACAGCGCGTCCTCCATACGGACCGCAATCGGCGCGCCTTCGTGAGCAGCGATCAGGTGAACGGCGACTGGGCGACCTTCGAACGGTGCCACTTCGATCCGCATACGGGCGACTACTCGAACTGCAACGTGTTCCGCTATCGGATTTCGACCAAGAAACTCGTAAAGATTCCGAATCCAGGCTTACAGCAATACGCTGCTGCCGTCTCACAGGACGGGACGATCTACATGGTCCGCACCCGGGGCTCGAACGTGTGGCGGTGCGGGCACGACACGAAGATCGTTCGGAAGCCGGTCGGTGGTCCGGGTGTCGTCATAGCTGACGTCGGATCGGACGCCCTCACGACGTTCGCGACGGATGAGACGGATGCGTCGACGACGCTCTACTTCGAGAAGTTCCGCTGCAGCTCCGGCCGCAGCGGGATCTACCGGATCGCGAACGCCGACACAGCAAGCTGACGAAATCTTCTCGCGCCATGCCTTGCGGCACCGACATCTACAGAGGTAGCGGGTAGTCGCATTGCGGCACTGCGGTGGTGTTGGCGGAGACTGTGGCGGCCGATCCGGTGACCCGGCCCATACGGTCGGGCGACGAGGTCACCGACTGAGCGGTGTTACCCCGACGAGCTGGTGGCGCGGGGTCCTGGTCGGGGAGGGCGAGGGCCAGCCGAGTAGTCGCCTGCGTTTCGAACGCTGCAGTCCATCTCCCGGGATCCAGCGATCCGGACTAGACGGGATTGGACTCTCGAGCATCCATGTGACATGCGAGCAGAGAGGGAGCTCGTGCCATTCCCGACACAGCGCGTCGACGCATGGGCCCGCTTCGACACGTTCATCGAGGAAGAGCACGAGCGGCTGTACAAGGCCCTCTACTTCGTCACGGGAAGCCGCGAGGATGCGGAGGATCTCGCCCAAGAGGCGTTCATGAAGCTTTGGGAGCGATGGGACACGATCGACGAGATCGACGATCCCACCGGATACCTCTTCCGGGTGGCGCTGAACGGGTTCCGGATGCGTCGTCGGCGTGCCTCGATGGCGCTGCGCCGGTATGCACCGACCGCGGAGCCGCGTGACGGATTCGTCGAGGCGGAGATGCGCACCGACGTGCGACACCTCCTCATGGAGCTGACTCCTCGACAACGGGCCGCCCTCCTGCTCGTAGACCTGCTGGGATATCCATCCGAACAGGCGGCACGCATCCTGCGTGTCCGGCCGTCAACGGTCCGGAACCTTGCGAGCCAAGGCCGGAGGGCCCTGCAAGCGACGCAAGGAGCTCGGGATGCCTGACGTGCAGGAGGTGTTCCACATGGCGACACGGAAGGTGCGTCCGGAAGCCGGCTTCGCCGATCGGCAGCAGGATCATCAGCGGCGACGGCAGCGGAACCGGAAGATGGGCGCGTTTGCGGTTAGCGCGGTCATCCTCGCCGTCGCAGTCGCGGTCCTGCTCGACGCTAACGGCGGACCGACCGGGATCCCCGCGGACCAGTCATCACCGGTGACTCCGATCGTTACGATGCCGACCGCGGCGGACTTCACTCGCATCTACGAAAGCGTTGGGACAATCTTCGTCGAGGGGGAGAATGTGCCCCCCGTCCCCCTGACACGTGGCACGTTGCCCAAGCTCTCGCCTGACCGCACCACGATCGCCTTCCTGCGGGACCCTCGCGATTCGACCTACGACAAGGGCGGTGATCCGTTCGTCCTTCAGGTTTGGCTCATCCATCCGGATGGTTCGGGGCTGAGAAAGCTCGGACAGCAACACGAGTGCTGCATCGGGGCGATTCCGCACCTCAAGTGGTCGCCAGATGGTTCCACCATCGTCCTCACCGGTACCTACAAGCAAAGGATTGATGTGGCCACAGGTAAATTGCCAATGTCGTCGCCGACCGGATAACCCTTGGAGCAATGGGTTCTCCAGAGAGATTCGGGCCTTCCCAGGTACATCCACGAACGTCCATAGCTCACGAACGCGTGACGAGGGCTAGGAGGCAAAACCATGACGCGCTTTTCGATCCCTATCTTGCTCGTGTCAGCACTGGTCGGGTGGACCTCGAACGTCTCGTCCCCGCCTGGCTCATCGAGCGCAACGCTTTCGATAGCTCCCGACCTCGTTCGCGACTACGACTCACGCGCCGGTAGCGTATCGCCACTCGCCCACGGCATCGTCTTCACTCGCTTCGTGCCCGGCGCCGACACCGGGAGCGTCTACAGGATCGACGCCGGCACGACCGTCGAGCACTTGATCCGGTCCGGGGTGCTGGACTTCGCGCTCCTCTCGCCCGATGCGACGCAGTTCGCCGATGTAGCGTTCACCTCCGAGGGCGTAGGAACGACAGCCATCTTCAACTTGGACGGATCGGGGTACCGGCTTTCGCCGACTTCAGATCCCGCCATTGCCCCGAACGGGCTGCCGGGCGGCACATGGTCCGCAGGCGAAACCAGGATCGCCGCGGCAGCAGGAGACCCCGAGAACATCCCACCGAGTGGCATCTTCTCCAGGCGCGCATCCAATGGCAGAGGAGCGATCCGACTGACCGACGCGGGGACTCGATTTGACTATCCGGTGGCGTCCTCGCCGGATGGGTCCAAACTCCTGTTCCTCCGGCCCGACGCAAAGAACGAGACGAGCGACAGCGCCCCACAGGATTTGTTCGTGGTCGGCGCCAACGGCAAGGGCCTGAACAAGCTGACGCCGCATGGCACAACGACAGCCGTCGTGTTCTCCTACGACTCAGTCAGCTGGTCCCCTGACGGCACCAAGGTGGCTGTGGCGGCCGCGAAGGGGCCATTCTGGAATACACGCATTCACTCCGTGTACGTTGCGAGCGCAGATGGGTCCAGCTTCAAGCGCGTAGGCCCGAGGGGCAACATCTGGGATGCGGTCTGGTCGCCGAACGGGCGGTGGATTGCCTTCTCGATGGCCACCAAGGCAACGGGTGGCCTGTTCCAGCTCTACCTGATGCACCCGAACGGCTCGGGAGTCCGGCAGCTCACTTCTGGGAGCGACGGTCTTTCCTCCTTGCACCCGACATGGTCACCCGACAGCGATCAGCTCTTGTTCCTGCGAGGGAAAAGTAACTCCGGAAACGCCAACATTTGGTCGATCAACGTCCACGGCTCTCGGCTCTATCAGGTCACCCACAGGTCGGCTGGGTACGGGACCGGCTTGGCCCTCGCCTGGCTGCCGTAGAGAAGGGTTTCGTACGGCCGATCCAGAGCCGTACGCGGCCTTTAAAGAGGAGGGACACAGGCTCGAGCAGATTCCGTGGGGATCGGACCGTTAACGGACAGCGGCACAGGGACGATCCGAAGACCGGGGCCTGTGCCGCAACCCCGATACCTTGTTGCCCGACTACTTGGTGAACCGGAAGATCGCGGTGTGGTTCACCCCGTCGCCCATATCCACCATGAGCGTCTTGCAGGATTTCGCATAGCCCTTGGGCGTCTTCCAGTTGAACTGGTAGTAGCCGTCCCCCTGGTTGATCAGACCGCTCCCACCCGTAGCGTACTCCTCGATCTGGTCTGCCGTGGTTCCCAGACCGGCGCACGAGAGTGAATCGACCGAGACATCAACGGATGTGAGATCCGTCACAGGAATCCCGCCGCTCGTGACGCGGAACTTCAACGGGATCGCCTGACCAGCGACAGCGATGTTCTCAACACTTGCCTGCGCCCCGGTGATGCCCACTGCTGGGCCGATCAATGCCGTCGCAGCCACGGTGGTCATGACGATGATGCGTTTGAATCCCCTCATACCCCTCCCTTTTGCGGGCGAAGCGAGCTTGGAAGCTCCCACCCGCGTCGTGTATCTCGCGCGCAACCGAACACCTGGCAGCGCCATAGATAGGGGAACCACGCTTTAGTTTCGCGTCTGCGACATCGGCTGAACCCTATTGCGAAGCCCCGAACGCTCAGGCGGGCCCGACCTCGAACCAGACGACACCGGGAGGTCCGGCCTCGAAGCCCCAACGGTCGGCGAGTGACGAAACGATCCGCAGGCCGAGGCCGACGCCGGCCTCGCCGGGCTCTCGGACTCGTGCGTCCGCGATGGTCGTCGGCTGCTTGACCTCGATCCTGGCGCGATCGGAGTCGGCGCTGATCTCGAGCACGATGTCATCCGTGGGGTCTAGATGACCGTGATTGATCGCGTTCCCTACCAGTTCGTCCACGGCGATCCGCGCTATCTCGACCCGCTGGTGGCCGAGGTACCACAGGGTCTCATCGACCGCCCGACGCGAGACCGCGAGCGTGTCCAGCGAAGCGTGCAATAAGAAGCTTCGCTCCATCTCGCGTGAACCCCCATCTCTCGTTAGAGCCTGATACCCCCGCGGCCGAGATCGCATTCACCGTTTCCGGCACGAGCGTGATGTTCACCCCATCGGTCTTACCTGAACGCCGGTATCGCCCCACCGCTGAATGGACCGAGGTCCGATGTGGCGCTCGTGCAGCGAGGCGGACACTTACCTCGAGGTGATAACGATGAGCTTCAAGCCGAAGTTCAACTGGCGACCGGTGATGTACAGCCTGGCAGTGCTTGCCATGCTGACCCTCGCCGCCGGCGCCCGTTACAAGCCCAACTAGCCTTGGCCGCAGTCCCCACGCACTCGTTTGGTGAGTGGCGACAGGATGCTGACGATCCACCGGAGCGGGGAGACGGTCCGCGATGGATCGCCAGCTCAAGACTGCGCGCCAACGCCCGACACGGATACATGGCCTCCGAAGAATTCGATGGCGTTGCGTACGCTGATCGGTGCTTCGCCTGTGATCGCCGGACGGAGCCCCGAGAGATGTTCGGACCGACCACACTCCACGGCCATACGGCTGCTCGAGCGTTCTACAACCGCGGGGAACCACACTCGGTAGACGTTCCACACGCTGACTGGTGGGTGGACTGGTACGACGGCGAGCGCCGTGAGCGCATCCGGATCTTCGATCCGTCGATGGGGGACAAGAACGCCGGCAGCACGTGGTCGGGCGTCCCGTTCCCTATCTAAGACAAGTTGGCGCAACTCGCTTGCCCTAGCTCGCCTTTACTAGGGAGTTCTCGGGGCCGAGGATGCGGGATGACCGCGAATCAGTGGACATTGGCATGGATCTCGATCGCGCTCGCCGTCGGAATCGTGCTGCTCGCCCGACTCCCGCGGGCCGTGCTAATACTCCTCGTCTCCGCGGTGATCGGTGCAGTTGTCGGCGTGGTCCTACTCGTTACCAGCGCGAGCCTTCGGATTTGCGACTTCGCCGGACCGGTCCGAGTTGATAAGTGCAGCGGCACCTACGTGTCGCTCTTCGGCGCACACCGGCTTCCGCAGTTCATGCAGGGATCAAATCCAGATGCGTGGCTCGTGGGTGTCAGCGCGTTTCTGGGGATTCTATTCGCCGATGTCTTCGCGTTCGCGGTGATGTGGGCCTGGTCCCGGCGTCGCCGCAACCGCTCGATAGAAGTCCCTCAGGACGCCGGCACTGCGATGAGTCGGTAGTGCTTCTCCGCGGCCATCGCCTCATCCTCGGCTCTGACACGGTGTCCGTCGCAAGCGAGTGTCCCGGTGTAGTTCCATGTGCCCACTCTGAAGGGTCGCCCTCCCGTGGCTGCTCGGACAGCACAGCCCACGTTGAGGCGTTCTCACATCCCGGGAAGCTGCATGGGTAGCCGGTCATGCGGCGAGGATACGGTTAGTCGACGAGAGCCTGGGCGAGTTGATCGCAATGGCTGATACGGACGAAGGGCAGTTCGACTGCGGCTCCTTCGGGGCTTCGTGACCTTGGCGTGTAAACGCGAGTCGACCGAGACCACGCCTGTCGCTTACCGAAGCAACGACCACTACGGGTTATCTTCGAAGCCAACCCTGGAGGACACACGCGGATAACCGGGAAACTGTCGACGTTACCGTCCGCCCTGCAGTTCACGGCATCCCTCGTGTGCCTGAGCCTGGCGGCAGTCTCGGCCGCTTCGTCCGCCGCCGCATCCCAGTTAACCGTCGACGATGCTCCCGACATGGGCATCGCTGAGGTGACGACGTCGTGGTCCGTCGCCGTCGCCGATATCGACGCTGACGGGAATCCGGACTTCTTGCTGGGCAGGCATATCGATGTCGCCCACCTGTATCGAGGCGACGGGACCGCGTTCGCAGAGATCGACGAAGGCTTGTTCCTGCGCCGCGACCGGCACGACTGCGCTCCTGCAGACATCGATCAAGACGGCCGATTGGACTTCTACTGCACGATCGGCGCCAATGGGGGGCGTATCAAGAAGAAGAACGAGCTTTGGCTCCAGCAACCTGATGGTACGTTCGTCGACCAGGCCACAGCCTTCGGCGTGGATGACCCGTTCGGCCGAGGTCGGCGTGTCACGTTCATCGATCTGAACCATGACGCATATCCCGATCTGTTCGTCGGAAACACATACCCGCGGCAGGACCAGCACCGCTCCCCGAACAGGCTATTCGTGAACCGATCCGGGACGCATTTCCACGAGGTACACGGGTCCGGCGTCACGCGCGAGCTTGGCGCACGCTGTGCCCAAGCGATCGACTTCGATGCCGACGGCTGGCAGGACCTGCTGGTGTGCGGCAAGCAGGGGCGACCGGTCCGGCTCTACCGGAACGATCACCGGAACGGATTCATCGACCGGACGGCCGAGTGGGGCGTTGATGGTCAGGCCGTGAGCGCACAGATCGTCGATGTGGACGGCAACGGAACCATGGATCTCGTGCGCGTCGGCGTCCGTTCGATACGGGTGCAGCTTGGGGGTCCACGCGGATTCCGGAAGGCTGCGTACGCACAGCGACTGAAGAACGGCGCATGGGTGGCCATCGGCGACGTAAACCTAGATGGATTGCAAGATCTGTATGTCGTGCAGGGCTGCGGCGGTGGTCGGAACCTTACCGACTACCTCTTGATCGGCCACGGCACAGGACGCTTCGCATCCATCGACATTCCCGAGACCCGTGACGGCTGCGGCGGCTTCGCCGCGCCGATCGACTACGACGGGGACGGACGGACCGAGTTCTTGGTGCTGAATGGCCAAGGTGAGATGCACGGCGTCCGAACCACGGGACCTGTGCAGCTAATCCGTATTGACGTGTGATCTAACGGTTGCACTCCTCCATAGCCGCGCGGTGGCTCGCCAACCCTGGAGGGCATACGGTGGAGGAGTCGAGCCGCTGGGGTCTTCGGGTTTCGGCGGCTCGACACTTGTGTGGGGTGACGGACAGGGCGGCGGCCTCTGCGACCTGCTCGTGACGCTCTCGCCCCGGCGCGGGACAAGCTACGCCGCGTTCTGATCCTCGACCAGCCGACCGCGACGCCATCTCCGCCGAGCTGCTGCGCTACGGCGACGTGACGGACATACGTGGAGACGAGTCTTCGCACGACTCTAGGTACATCTACGAACGCTCGCGCATACGACGATGCTGTCGCCCGACCGGCTCCACTAATAGGGCCATTCGTCCTTTACGGCCGAACGTCGTGGTCGACGTTTGGACCGTCGCACGCGCTCCCGGGAGGACGCTGGGGACTCCACTCTGACCGATCCGAGCACAGGGCGGTTCCAATGCGAGTATTGCTGCTCGTCGAGCTGGGTTACTCTTGGATCACGGATTCTGCCGGCCGGGCAGACGTGATCGGATCGGCGTGCCGATGCACGAGCCTCCATGCCTCCTCTTCCTTCCGGAAGATACTTGTCACTCGAACCGACACCGGCGTGATGTCTTCGCGTCCCCCGACCTTGGCGCGGTAATGCTCGACCTCGACGAAGCACGCGAGTTCTGGGGTCAAGTGCTCGGAGATGCGCTCGGAGCCGGTGGCTTCACCGTCTCGGTAATGCGATGCGGCATCCTGCAACGTCCGCAGGACATCTGGGTACCCGCGAGCGAAAGGGCCGAAGGGATTTCCTAGCGTGATGTCGTCCCGACGGGAGTAGACCTCGGCGTAGCCCTCATGGCTTCCCTTCATGATCGCGTCGCCGGCGCGGTGATGCAGCTCGACCGCTCTGTCGAGATCGGATGACGTCGTATCGTCGCTCATCGCGTTCTCCTCCCAAGATGGTCCTCCCTCGCTCGATCCAGATACTAGTGAGGGACGCTCTGGCTCACCTAGCAGGAGTACTCGTGTGATCGATGGTGAGGGAATCCGTGCCGACTTCTGCCGCGATGCACGGTGCACTACTACTCAGCGGGGTGACTGCCTACATCGCCAAGATGCGTGGAGATAGACAGTGGTCCGGGCAGCGGGGCGGCGCATGGCGCATGCGAATAAGTCAGGCAGTGGAGGCTGTTGAGGCCTCGGCGAGCGCCTCGACGATGACATCGGCGACTCTCTCAGGCACCTCGCTAGGAAGAAAGAAGACCTCTCCCGGGATCGTCATGACACGAACGTGCGGACACTCTTCAAGCACCGTCCGTTCGTGCGGGGTGAGCGCACCGTCCCCTTTCTCGGCATGCACGACCCATGCGGGCACTGCCGTCTCGCAGAGCCGCCGCGCGCGGTCGCCGTCGCGATGGAGCCAACGCAGATACGCCTGCAATCCTCGGCGCATGTCACGGGTGTTGTTCCGCGCGAAGTCCGCCCGCAGTTCCGCCTGACGTTCTGGCGCGATCGCCGGACGCTTCAGGACGGACCCGATGCTCTTCTTCAGCATAGCCGCCGGCAGCGTCCCCAAGACC